>SNQW01000077.1_pt1 | contig 101471 bp, 107 predicted proteins | sample 2580511 | NCBI WGS metagenome assembly SNQW01 (sample SAMN10953775, study PRJNA522744) | food fermentation metagenome | isolation source: 8-hour incubation of native-enriched microbial consortia from nixtamalized... | place: Mexico | collected 2017-09-24 | reverse complement strand
TCCTCGAGTCTCTGGCCCGCAACCATCCCCTGTTCGACGGGAACAAGCGCACGGCGTGGACGAGTTTCGTGGCATTCCTCTGGATCAACGGATGGAAGCACCGCTTCACGACGGACGATGCCTTCGATCTGGTCATCGGCGTCGCATCAGGCAGCATCGACCTCGACGAGTCGGAGCGACGCATCCGCGAGAACCGGATCCCCGTGGACGACCGCGGCTGACACCGCGAGCCCCGCGTGGGAGACTGAACGCATCATGCGCTTCATCATCCGGGTCGTCGTCAACGCGTTCGCCATCTGGGTCGTCACGCTCATCCCCGTGCTCCAGGTCACGGTGCGCGCCTTCCCGCCGGGCGAGACGCTGCAGCTCGTCCTGACGCTGCTCGCGGTCGGAGCCCTCTTCGCGCTGGTGAACACCATCATCGGCACGGTCGTGAAGATCGTCGCCTTCCCGCTGTACATCCTCACGTTCGGCCTCATCGGCTTCCTCATCAACGGCTTCCTGCTCTGGCTGACCGCCTGGATCACCAGCAGCTTCGGGTGGGGCCTGACGGTCGAGTCGTTCTGGTGGGGCGTTCTCGCCGCCCTGATCATCTCGATCATCAACGGCATCTTCGGCTTCATCCTGCGCCCGCAGAACAAGCGCTCCCGCCGCGACTGACCCGTCTGCCGGCGGCGCGTACGGCTCACGGATCGGGGAGCACACGCTCCGCGCGGTACTCGGTGCGTTCGACGGTGACGGCGCGATCGAGGTCCGCCCAGTAGGCGTCGAGAGCCACCGCCCGCGGGTCGGTGGAGGCGTCTACCATCGCCGCGGTCTCGACATAGCTCTCCAGCGAATGCGTCGCGAGTGCGAGGTCCTGGCGCCCGGGGTCGGGGTCACCCACCCGACGGGCGGTGAAGCTGTCGGCGGACCCCGTGCCCTCCCTCGCCCCTCCTGCGGCGAGCGCGGACACCACGTCGTCGGTGTGCCGGAGCTGCACGAGCGTCTGGTCGGCGGACAGCGTCGGCTCGACCGGGCTCCCGGCGGTGATCTGGGTCGTCACCGTGAACGCGCTCTCCATCGCCAGGTGCGCCGCGATCATTCCGCCCTGCGAGTGGGCGACGACGTCCACCCGATCGCCGGGTCTCGCGCCCGCCGCGGCCAGCGCGTCGAGAGTCGCCTGATACGACGCGGACCGGCCCCCGGTGTAGAGCTCGATGTTCGACTTCATGTCCCAGGCCTCGACACCGCCGCCTTCCCGGAGGGACATCGAGCGGCTGCCCGAGACGTAGGCGACGTAGCGCGGGGACTCGCCCGGAACCGTGTACTTCTCGATCGCCACCTGTGCACCGGAAGCGGAGGGCATGCGGCGGAAGGCGCTCGCCAAGCCGCTCGGCGCCCCGGCCGGACGCGAGTGGGAGGCCGCGGAGACGCGCACCGGATCCGCCGTCGCACCGAGGAGCATCCCGGGCCGCACACGCCCCAGCCCCGACGTCACGCCGACGACAGCGCCGCCCAGGAACATCGGCGGGAGCAGCCCTCCGGCGTCGAACTGATCGCCCAAGCCCCGGAAGCGCCGCTCGTCCGCGGTCCGTTCCTGCAGGTCTGCGAGCGGGGCCAGACGCTCGTCGGCGGCGAGGAGCAGCCGCAACCGCGCCTCCACTGCGGCAGCCGCAGCGGCATCGGTGTGCGACAGCACCTCCGCCCGCGCCCGCAGCTCGACCACCTCGTAGACCTCGGCCATGAGGTCGAGATCGGCGGCCGTCTCGTGGACGCGGGCCGTCAGCGTCTGCACCGCCATCACGGCGGAGCGGAGGGACCAGGCCGCGGAGGCCAGCGGGGTCCACGCTGCCGAGCCGAGCAGCGCCTCGACCCGCTCCACCGATTCCTCCACCTCCGCGCAGACCGGCACGACAGCCCGCACCCGCTCCGCGAGCTCGCGGAGCTGCGTCGTATCCACCGCGATCGCGCCGCCGTGATCGATGTTGAGCCCGCTCATGCGCCCTCGACCTCCCCGCGGCACGCCTGCAGCGTCCGGTGCACCGTCGCCGTGTCGTCCGACAGCCGCCAGAGGGCCCACCGCAGCGCCTCGACGCCGTCGGACTCCCAGGCGCACGCGTCACGCAGCGCCGTCAGCGTGGAAGCGAGATCGTCGAGCCCCGCGAGAGCGGCGTCCAGCTCGGACAGCGCTCCGGCCCGCAGCGCAGGATCGACGCCGGGAGAGAGCGCGGTGAGGACGAAGGACGGCATGAACTCAGCCTTCCGCCGGGCGGCGTCCGGTGGGGCCAGGGCCCCTCGGGCGGCAACGACCGGTGGACAGCCGGACCGGGCACGCGACGGTGCAGGGAGGGTCGAGGGCCGGCCGCGAACCGGCCCCGCTGTGCAGGAACGGCATCGACCGGCAGAATGGATCCGTGACAGCCCGAGATCCCTTCCGTGTGATCTTCGTCTGCACGGGGAACATCTGCCGCTCTCCGATGGCGGAGGTCGTGTTCCGGGACCTCGCTGAGCGGCAGGGTCTCGGCTCTCAGATCGTCTCGCGCAGCGCGGGCACCGGGGACTGGCACCTCGGAGAGCGCGCCGACCACCGCACCATCGACGCCCTCGCCCGCCGCGGGTACGACGGCTCCCTGCATCGCGCCCGCCAGTTCACCGCCGCCTCCTTCGCCGAGAACGACCTCGTGGTGGCCCTGGACCGCACGCATGAGCGCATCCTCCGCGAATGGGCCAGGGACGAGGATGAGGACGGCAAGGTGACCCTCCTCCTCGCGTTCGACCCGGACGCCTCGACCCATGACGTCCCCGACCCGTACTACGCCGGCCCGGAGATGTTCGATTCGGTGCTCGGTATGATCGAGACGGCGACTCGCGGCTTGTTCCGCCAGCTCGAACCCGCCCTGCGCCTGCCCCGCACGCCCCGAATCCTCGGGGCCTGATCAGGAGGACTCCCCTGACTTTCCAGCCCTCGCTTCCGCCTCAGCCCCTCAGCCCCCTCGACGGCCGTTACCGCGCCGCCGTCACCGGGCTCGCCGACTTCCTCTCCGAGGCCGGGCTCAACCGCGCCAGGGTCGAGGTGGAGGTCGAGTGGCTGATCGCCCTCACCGACCGCTCGCTGTTCGAGACGAGCCCGCTGTCGGACGGCGACAAGGAGCGCCTTCGCGCGCTGTACCGCGACTTCGGGCAGGCCGAGGTCGACTGGCTCGCCGAGAAGGAAGCCGTCACGCAGCACGACGTGAAGGCGATCGAGTACCTCGTGCGCGACCGGCTCTCGACGCTCGGCCTCGACCGCATCGCCGAACTCACGCACTTCGCCGCGACGAGCGAGGACATCAACTCCGCGTCCTACGCCCTCACCGTCAAGCGCGCGGTCGAGGAGGTCTGGCTCCCGGCCCTCGACACCGTGATCGCGAAGCTGCGCGAGCTCGCGGTCGAGCACGCCGACGCCGCGATGCTCTCGCGCACGCACGGCCAGCCCGCCACACCCTCGACCATGGGCAAGGAGCTCGCGGTCTTCGCCTGGCGCCTGGAGCGCGTGCGTGCGCAGATCGCCGGCTCCGAGTACCTCGCGAAGTTCTCCGGCGCGACCGGCACGTGGTCCGCCCACCTCGCGGCCGACCCGGACGCCGACTGGCCGACCATCGCCCGCGAGTACATCGAGGGACTGGGCCTGGGCTTCAACCCGCTCACGACGCAGATCGAGTCGCACGACTGGCAGGTCGAGCTCTACGACCGCGTGCATCACGCCGGCGGGATCCTGCACAACCTCGCGACGGACATCTGGACCTACATCTCGCTCGGCTACTTCGCGCAGATCCCGGTCGCCGGCGCCACCGGCTCGTCGACCATGCCGCACAAGATCAACCCGATCCGCTTCGAGAACGCCGAGGCCAACCTCGAGATCTCGGGCGCCCTGCTCGCGTCGCTGGGCCAGACGCTGGTCACGAGCCGCCTGCAGCGCGACCTCACCGACTCCACGACGCAGCGCAACATCGGCGTCGCGTTCGGGCACTCGCTGCTCGCTCTCGACAACCTGCGCCGCGGCCTGAACGCGATCTCGCTCTCGCGCGATGTGCTGCTCGCCGACCTCGACGTGAACTGGGAGGTGCTGGCCGAGGCGATCCAGACGGTGATCCGCGCCGAGGTCGTCGCCGGCCGGTCGAGCATCCAGGACCCGTACGCGCTCCTCAAGGAACTCACGCGCGGTCACCGGGTCGGCGCCGCCGACCTCGCCGAGTTCGTGGAGGGTCTGGAGATCGGGGACGCGGCCAAGCAGCGCCTGCTCGCGCTGACCCCGGCGACCTACACGGGCATCGCGGCGCGCCTCGCCCGCTGAATCCGGCAGGAGCTAGGAGCCCGACTCCCCGGAGTGCTCCTCGACTCTGTCCTTCGGCATGAACGACGCCGCCAGGAGCGTGAGCGCGGCGGTCACCGCGACCGCCACGAACACCCACACCGAGGCGTGGACGATCGTGGTGGGGTCGTCCGGTCCCGCCCCCTGCGCGATGACCGCGTTCGAGATCGCCCCGAACACCGCCACGCCCACGGCGCTTCCCGCAGACCGTGCGAAGGCGTTCATCCCGGTCACCGCGCCGCGCTCGCCCCAGCCCACCGAGGCCTGCGCAGCGATGAGGGTCGGGGCCGCACTCCACCCGAGTCCGAAGCCGAGGAGGAACGCGATGCCGGCGACGACGAACGGGTTGGGCCAGGAGGCGACGGCGGCGAGCGCGATGGCGGCGACGGTCGTGATGCTCATACCGATGAGCGTGGTGCGTCGGAAGCCGATGCGCAGGTACAGCCGTCCGGCGTTCGCGGCGGCGAGCGGCCAGCCGAGGGTCAGGGCCGCGACCGCGAGACCCGACAGCAGCGGAGCGATGCCGATGGACCCCTCGAGGTAGGCCGGGGCGAAGCTGGTCACTCCGAGCATCAGCGCGCCGATGCCGAGGGAAACCAACGTGGTCGTGAGGATGAGCCGACGGGTCACGAGGCGCAGATCGACGATCGGCTCCGCCACCCGGCGCTCGACGAACCCGAAGGCCACCAGCGCGACCACCCCGATCCCGAAGCAGAGGGCACTCTGCACGGACAGCCAGGCCCAGGCGTTCCCACCCTCCAGCATGCCGAGGATGAGCGCTGTGAGCCCGATGGTCAGCAGCACCGCTCCCCCGTAGTCGATGCTGTGCCGCTGGGTCTGCTTCTGCTCCGTGTAGGTGCGTAGCAGCATCCATCCGGCGATCAGACACAGGGGCACGTTGATCCAGAAGATCCAGCGCCAGGCGTCGAGCTGGGCGAAGATGCCGCCGAGCGCCGGTCCGACGACCGAGGAGATGGCCCACACGCTGGCGACGTATCCCTGCACCTTCGCGCGTTCGGCGACTGTGTAGATGTCACCGACGATGGTCATCGACATCGGCGCGACGGCCCCGGCGCCGATCCCCTGGATGATGCGGAACACGATCAGTGCCGGCATGCTCCAGGCGAAGCCGCAGAGGATGGACCCGAGCAGGAACAGGGCGATGCCGAGCAGGATGATCGGCTTGCGGCCCACCGTGTCGGCGAACCGCGAGTAGATCGGCACGCTCACGGCCTGGGCCAGGAGATACACCGAGAACAGCCACGGGAACTGCTGATAGCTGCCGAGGTCGCGCACGATGCTCGGCACCGCGGTGGCGAGGATCGTCGCGTCGATGGCGATGAGGCCGGTGGCGAGCATGAGCGCGCCGAGGATGGGTCCCCGCTCCGACCGGAGTCCGATGGAGGCGCGGTCGACGGAGGCAGTCACTCCAGGGACAAGCGGAACGACCCCACCGATATTCCGCCGGGTGTCTCCGTCACGACGAGGCGGGGCGTCCCTGCTCGTCGGTGGTGCCGTCGCTCGCAGCGTCGTCCTCCGCGTCGTACAGCACGGGGCGGTCGACGGGCTTGGTGACGTCGGCGGGATCGACGGCGAGCATGAGCATCGCGAGGATCAGGAGGGTCGCGATGAAGGCGCCACCACCCACGACGAGGCTCAGCGCCACCGGGGTGAGGCCCTCATAGGTCCCGTTCGCGATGGCGGTGTTCACGCGGAGGGTGAAGGCGCCGGTGGAGACGAGGGTGACGACCATGGCGAACACGCCGCAGCCGAGCGCGATGCCGAGCAGGTGCAGGGGCCGCAGGATGTCCCGTCGAGTGGGCTTGTCGTCGCTCATCGCTCTCCTCCGTGCTCCACAGGAGCCGCATCGTTCTCGGGGGCGGCAGCGACGTCGTCGGCGTCCGCGCGCTTCGGGGTGAGGCCGGCGATGCCGAGGAAGACCGCGACGATGGCCGCATACCCTCCGAACATCCCCACGCCGAGGATGATGCCGGACAGCTCGAACGTGCCCGCCTTCTCGATCGTGTACTCCTGGACGAAGCCCGACGGGATCAGCAGCAGGACGACGGCGAGGAGCACGCCCAGCGCTCCGACGGTGATCGCGTCGGTGGCGAGCGCTCCCCCGGTGCGGCGGGCGCGGATGCCTGCGAGCAGTTCCAGGCCGCCGCTGAGCACGCCCCAGGTGATGAGCACGATGAAGAACATGTCGTCCGTGCGCCAGGCCGGCACGCCGCCGGCCATGCCGGCGATCACGCTCACGACCGCGAGGAGGATCGCCGACCAGCGCGACCCCGCCGGGAGGACGAGCCACGCGGCGAGGATGTGCACGAGGGCGGTGACCAGCGCGAAACCGCTGAAGACGGCGAGACCGACCGCCGCGGAGTGATCCGAGGAGAAGGTGATCATCAGGGCGGCGACGGCGGCGAACAGCGCGCGCAGCAATTGCACGTGGCGCATGGTGAACGCGCGAGCAGGGACAGACATGACGGCCAGATCCTCCGGGGTTTCCCTACCAGTCTACGCGGGGCCAGGAGCCGGAAGCGCCCGGGGATGCTCGTGAAGCCCGGCGGATCTCCCCAGATCGATTGCCGGGCTTCACGACATACGCAGCAAGGGGGGCATCACTGCGTCGGGCCACTGCCGCAGGGTCGGGCACCCTCCCCGCGACATCGCAGCCCCGTGACCCACTTGCTCACCTGGTCCCCTGAGGTGTGCGCGTGCGGTCGTATGCTCACTCTAGAGATGTGTTCTTCACATACCGGGTGGGGGCTGTGATGGGTTTTGGGGACGGCGAGAACAGAGGGGCGACGCCGGATGCGTTCGCCGCGGCACTGCGCGACGCGATCAACGCGAGACCCGTGACGCTGTCGTGGTTGCAGCGGCAGCTCCGCGACCGGGGCAACCGCGTCTCGATGGCCACGCTGAGCTACTGGCGGTCCGGGGCCCGCCGCCCGGAAGGACCGCAGTCGCTCGCCGCTCTCGCCGACATCGAGGATCTGCTGGGCCTCGATACCGGGGCGTTGAGCCGGCTCCTGCGCCCGCATCGCACGGGGCCGCTGGGCCCGCAGGGGTTCCCGCTGGAGCAGGTCGACATGGAGCGGGCGGTCCGTGAGGTCTACGCCGCCCTCGGCGCCACCTATCCGGACACGTCGCGGGAGCTCACCGTCCACTCGGTCACGGACGTGGACGCCGACGGCGAGGTGTCCTCCTGCCTCACCCGCAGCATCGTGCAGTCCACCACCGGGGTCATCACGGCCATCCCCGTCCTCGACCTCACCCCCGGCGTCCCCGGACCTCCGCCGCTCCTGACGGCCGTGGCGGGCGGACGGGTCACCGCCCGCTACTCCCACCCGAACGGCGAGGCGCACGGTGCGCTGATCGAGCTCGACGAGCCCCTCACGGCCCCGGACACCGCGGTGGTCGAGTGGTCGGTGCAATACGCGCCCGGACATCCCTCGGATCGGGAGACCGGGCACGCCTTGTCCCGCCAGGCGCGGGAGCTGCTCGTGTGGACGCGCTTCCACCCGGATGCCGTGCCGGACTGGTGCGACGAGCTCGTCGAGACCGCCGGGGGCACCGTCGTCACCGCGCTCCCCCGGCCTCGGGGCACGTCGGTGCATCAGGTCCGCCGGGCGTTCGGTCCCGGCGCCCTCGGCCTGCGCTGGGGGTACGGACCTCGCGAGGGTGCTCAGCCCGGCTGATCGCCCGTCGCGACCGGCCGGCCCGGCGTGTTCGACCACTGGCTCCAGGAGCCGGGGAAGACCCTCGCGGGGATGCCCACCTCGTGCAGGACCAGAGCCGTGTGCGCCGCCGTGATGCCGGACCCGCAGTAGGCCGCGACCGGCGTCTCCGCGGTGATCCCGATCTCTGCGAGCGTCGCCCGCACCGTGTCGTGATCGCGGATGCGCCCGCTCTCGTCGAGGTGCCGCGTGGTGGGGAGGTTGCGGGCACCGGGGATGTGGCCGGCGATCGGGTCGAGCGGTTCGGTGTCGCCGCGGTAGCGCTCGGGGGCGCGCACGTCGAGCAGGACCCCGGTCTCCGGGAACGCCGCCGCCTCGTCGATCGAGAGGGCGTCCTGGCCGGGATCCGCGAGCACGACGTCACCGGTCTCCGGCACGACGTCGTCGGTCGCCAGGTCGTATCCGGCCGCGGTCCAGGCGCGCAGCCCGCCGTCGAGCACGCGGACCTCGACCCCCGCCTGCCGCAGCAGCCACCACGCCCGGGCCGCCGCGAGACCCTTGGTGTCGTCGTAGGCCACGACGGCGTCGCCCTGCCGCACGCCCCAGCGCCGGGCCGCCGCCTGCAGGGTCTCCGTCGACGGGAGCGGGTGCCGCCCCTCGATGGGCGCTCCGGGCGTGGAGAGCTCCTGATCCAACGACGCGAACACGGCGCCGGGGATGTGACCCGAGCGGTAGTCGCCCGGGCCCGCCTCGGGACGATCGAGGCGCCAGCGCACGTCGACGACCCGGATCCGGGCGCCGCCGTCGAGGAGGTCGTGGAGTTCGGTCGCGGAGACGAAGTGACTCATGGTGCGAGGCTACCGAGTGCGCGACGCCGCGCGTGGCGTCGCCGTCACGGACGGACACGGTTCTCGCTGCCCGGGAATAGCCACGCGTCCCCGGTGTTTCTCCTCACATGATTGAAACTTCAACGGTCGCCGCGGAGCGCACCCGCGTGCGGGTGCCCCTGCGCTTCGCGGACGGCTTCACCACGACGGCCGACGTGGTGACCTTCGATGGACTCGTGGACGGACGCGAGCATCTGCTGCTCGGCCTCGGTGACTGGCAGGCCGCCCTCGCCCGCTCCGCCGGCGGTGGGGATGACCCTCTCGTCCGCCCGCACAGCGAGTGCCTCACGGGAGACGTGTTCGGCTCCGAGCGCTGCGACTGCGGACCGCAGCTGCGGGAGGCCGTCGAGCGGATCGCCGCCGAGGGCGGCTTCCTGCTCTATCTGCGGCAGGAAGGCCGCGGCATCGGGCTCTACGCCAAGCTCGACGCGTACGCCCTGCAGGATGCGGGCCTGGACACCACGAGGCGAACGTGGCCCTCGGGCGCGGCGAGGACGAGCGGGACTACACCGTCGCGGCGCAGATGCTGCGCGCGCTGGGCGTGGACCGCATCCGTCTGCTCAGCAACAACCCCGACAAGGCCGCACAGCTCGACGCCCTCGGCATCCACGTCACCGAGCGGGTGCGCACCGAGGTGCACCTGTCCGAGGCGAACTCGCGCTACCTCCAGGCGAAGCGCGACCACACGGCGCACACGATCGACCTGACCGCGGCGTGACCTCCGAGGAGCACGATATGAGCGAGACGCGGCACCCGCGGCGACTCGACAACGACGAGCTCGCGACGTGGCTCCCGATCATCCGGTTCGTCCAGCTGCTGCCCCAGGTCCTCGACCGGGCGCTGAAGGACGAGGTGGGCCTGAACCACGCCCGCTACGCGATCCTCGTCACGCTGGCCGGTCAGGGGGCGGACGCCATCACCATGAGCGAGCTCGCGCGCATCGCGGGACTCAGCCGGTCGCGGCTGAGCCACGCCCTGGACTCCCTGGAGGAGCGCGGGTGGGTGGAGCGGACGTCGTGCAGCACGGACAAGCGCACCCTCTCCGCGACGCTGACCCCGGAGGGCCGGGAGATGCTCCGGGCAGCCGCGCCCGTCCACGTGGCCCAGATCCGCGAGCTCATCCTCGACCCGCTGTCCGCGGAGGACCGGCAGCGGCTGCAGGACATCCTGGGCGCGCTGCTGCCGGGCGTCACGGCGGCGCTGTGAGCCGCGTTCTGCTCTGAGCAGAACCTCTCGATCGCCGCACAGGCTGCGGCCTATCGTGAGGCATGGCCGACATCGTCCCGTTCCCCCTCGCCCCGCATCCCGTCCGTCCGCCGTCGAACGGCCCCGAGCCGCTGTGGCGTGACCTGCTCGGGGATCAGCTCCGGCGGCGGCGTCATGACCGCGGGGAGACGCTCAGCGAGACCGCGGAGAAGGCCGGGGTCTCGCCGCAGTACCTCTCCGAGGTCGAGCGCGGACGGAAGGAGCCGTCCAGCGAGATGATCGCCGCGATCGCCGGGGCCCTGGATGCCACTCTCGTGGAGCTCACGAGCGCGGTCGCCGAGGAGCTTCGTCAGGCCACCCCCGCTGCGGCGGCGGTGTCGGCCTCCCGCGGCGCCTTCGCCCTGGCCGCCTGACCCGTTTCACCTGCACGACCGGTCCCCGGGTGCACGACGGAACCCGGGGACCCGTCGTGCACCCGTCACCTCATCGTGCCTCCGGATCACGGGGACCGAGCACGGTGTCGATGAGGCCGTAGTCGAGGGCGGCGGCGGCGGTGAAGACCCGGTCCCGGTCGGTGTCGGCACGGAGCTCCGCGAGGGAGCGGCCGGTGTGCCGACCCAGGATCGTCTCCATGTCCGCGCGCACCCGCACGACCTCGTCGGCCGCGAGGATGAGGTCCGGGATGGCTCCGCGCGACTGACCGGCCGGCTGATGCAGCACGATGCGCGCGTGGGCGAGGGCCGCCCGCTCCCCCGGCGCTCCCGCCGCGACGAGGAGCGCCGCCGGACCGATGGCCTGCCCGACGCACGTCGTCGCGATCCGCGGACGGATGTGCTGCATGGTGTCGTAGATCGCCAGCGCGGCACCGGGATCGCCGCCCTCGCTGTTGATGTAGAACTGCACGCCGGTCTCCGGGCCGTCCGCGTCGAGGTGCAGGAGCTGCGCGATGAGGGCGTTGGCCACCCCCGCGTCGATGCCGGTGCCGAGATAGATGACGCGCTCGGCGAGCAGATGCGAGTACACGTCCATGACCCGCTCCCCCCGAGGATGCTGGGCGATGACGTTCGGGATCGTGTAGCCGCTCATGCGTCCGCCCCCAGTCCCACCCGCGCACGACGGCGCGGCATGATCTCCGCCGTCGACCGCACGATCTCGTCGACGAACCCGTAGTCCTGCGCCTCGGCCGCCGTGTACCAGCGGTCGTGCAGGGAGTCCTCGAAGATCCGGGCGACGGGCTGACCGGTGTCGTCGGCGATGAGGCCGAGGACCGTGTCGCGCATGTGCCGGAGGTCGTCGGCCTGCGCCTCGATCTCCACCGCCGAGCCGCCGATCCCCGCCGAGCCCTGGTGCATCAGTATCCGGGCGTGCGGGAGAGCGCGCCGCTTGCCCTTCGTCCCCGCGGAGAGCAGGAACTGCCCGGCGCTGCAGGCGAGACCGAGGGCGAGGGTGGAGACGTCGTTCGGGATGAGGTGCATGAGGTCGCGGATCGCCAGCATCGACGGCACGGACCCGCCGGGCGAGTGGATCCAGAGGGCGATGTCGGCCGCCGGATCCTCGGCGGAGAGGCCGAGGAGCTGCGTCATCAGGAGAGTGCCGTTGTCGTCGTCGAGGGCGCCGTCGAGGACGAGCACCCGTTCGTGGAACAGGGCGCGCCGGGCCTCGGGGCCGAACTGCGGGAGGGGCTTTTCTTCGCTCATGTCCCCAGCCTCCGGCTCCGGCTGCGGCCGCGGAGGCGAATCCGCTCGGAGCAGATCCGCTCTGGGCGGCGGCGTGTGCACCCGCCGGAAAACGCGACGTAACACCGCCGACGCACGACCCGCCTAGCCTCGGGGCATGGCGAAACAGAAAGCACCCGCATGGCAGTCCGAGGACGGCCTGAACTTCCGCACCCGCAAGTGGGTGCGCCCGGAAGACCTCAACGCGAACGGCACGCTGTTCGGCGGAAGCCTGCTGAAGTGGATCGACGAGGAGGCCGCGATCTACGCGATCGTGCAGCTCGGCAACTACCGCGTCGTCACCCGGCACATCTCCGCGATCACGTTCGAGGCGTCGGCGGTGCAGGGCGACCTCATCGAGATCGGGCTGCAGGCCACCCGATTCGGCACCACGTCGCTCACCATGCGGGCCGTCGCGCGCAACATGATCACCCGCAAGCGCATCCTCACCATCGACGAGATCGTGTTCGTCAGCATCGGCGAGGACGGTCTGCCCACTCCGCACGGCTACGACGAGATCACCTACGATCGCGACCGCATGCCCACCGAGCGCATCGCCACCGGCACGATCCCCCTCCCGAAGCGCTGACCTTCACTCGCCGACCCACCCCCTTGAGGGCGACCCACCCCCGAAAGTGACGTACTTTCGGGGGTGGGTCGCACGGAAGGGGGTGGGTCGACGGTCAGGCGAGGGCGAGGACCGCGCGACGGTGGGAGACGCGGTGGCCGATCCAGAAGCCGACCGCGATCAGGCCGACGAGACCGATCCCGAGGATCCACGGGAGCAGAGAGGGCGCGGCGCCCGCCGTGGCCGTCGCGAGGGTGCCGGAGCCGTCGGCGATGCGCCCGTTGCCGGCCGCGAGGTCCGCGGCGCCAGCGTCGAGCTTCGCGCTTCCGGCCGCGAGGGTGCCGGACCCCTCGGCGACCGCGTCGGCGCCGGTGCGGAGTTCGGTCATCCCGGACCGGAGGTCGCCGGCACCCGACTGGAGCGCGCCGATGCCCGTGGCCAGAGTCCCGGCACCCTCGTCGAGCCGCGCCGCGCCCGCGCTCAGCTCCGCGGTGCCGGAGTACAGCGACGATGCTCCGGTCGAGAGGGTCTGCAGCCCGGACGAGAGATCCGCCGCGCCCGCCGCGAGCCGGGAAGTGCCGTCCTGCAGCGTCTGCGCTCCGGCGACCAGGGCGGGAGCGCCCTTCGGGGAGACCAGCGCCGCGGTCCCCGGCCAGCCCTTCGAGGGGTCCCCGTTGATGAGCGCGCCGACGCCGGCCGTGACGCGAGCGGAGCCGTCGGCGGCGCCGATGAGTCCCTGTGCGAGGCCCGGAGCAGCCGCGGCGGGGGCCGCCAGCGCGCCGACCTGCTTCTCGACGCCGGCGGCGAGCGCCGCGAGCTGCTGGAGCTGCACATCGGCAGGGTTCGCGGCGAGGAGGCCCTGCAGACCGGCGGCGAGCGTCCGCGCATTGCCGGGAGCGTTCGTGGCGACGCCCGTCAGCAGCGTCTGCGTGTCCGGATGGGCGAGCTTCTGCACATCGGCGCTCACTCCGGCGCGCAGCGTGGTGCTCAGCGTCGTCGCGCCCTCGAGCACGCCGTTCGCGTACCGGTGTGCGCCGTCGACACCGGCGGCGAGAGTGGTCGCGCCGTCGACGAGCTGTCGGGCTCCGGCATCTGCCGCCGCCATCTTGGCCGCGAGCTCCTGCGACCCGGCGAGCGCCGTCTGCGCTCCACCGCTCACCCGTCCGGCACCGTCGAGAGCGGTGGCGGCTCCCGCCGCGAGAGTTCCGGCGCCCTCGGCGAGTGTCGTGGCGCCCGCGGCGGCCGTCGTCGCCCCGTCGCTCAGCTTCTCGGAACCCTGCTGCGCCGTCGCGGTGCCTGCCGCCAGATCCTGCGTGCCCGCGGCCAACTCGTCGGCTCCCGCGGCGAGGTCGGCGGCACCCGCGGCGAGGTCCGAGGATCCCCCCTGCGCGGTGGTCGTGCCGTCCGCGAGCTCCGAGGCGCCCGCGGACACCTTGCTCATCGTGGCGAAGAACAACAGCACCATCGCCGCCAGCAGAAGGCTGAGGACGGTCACGGCGATGCGCATGCCGAGGCCGTGCGCGTGGGTCTTTTCACTCGTCATTGAGGACTCCCGAGGTCAGTGGCGTCGTTGCCACCCGCGACTGTAGGCCCCGCCCTGTCCACCACCCCCGGTTTTGCCGTCAGGTACCAAGTCCCACCTCAGACGATACTCAGTTTCTTGTCACTCTCACACAATCGCCGACCCGGCCCCCTACGTACGAGCCACCCCCATATGTGACGCACTTTCCGGGGTGGGAGGCACGGAAAGGGGTGGATCGGCGAGAGTGGCGAAGGCGTTCGCGAGGTCGGCGAGGAGATCGTCGACGTTCTCGAGGCCGATGGACAGGCGCAGGACGTCGGCAGCGGGACGCGCCTCCGCGGGGACCGGGCGGTGCGTGAGCGCGGCGGGGTGCTGGATGAGGGAGTCGACGCCTCCGAGCGACACGGCGTGCGTGAAGAGGCGGGTCGCCCCGGCCACCGCCGCGGCCGCTGCATAGCCGCCGCGCAGCCGCAGGGCGATCATCGCCCCCGGCCCGCGGAGCTGCCGTTCCAGGATGCCGCGCGGATCCCCGTCGAGCCCGGGATAGAAGACCTCGGCGACCTCGGGTCGATCGACCAGCCACTGCACGATGCGACGAGCGCTCTCCTGCTGGTGCCGCACGCGGACCGGCAGGGTCGTGAGACCGCGGTGCAGCAGGTACGCGCCGAGCGGGTGCAGGAGCCCCCCGGTCACCGCACGCACGCGACGCAGCGCCTCCGCGGTCCTCTCGTCACAGGCGACGACGCCGGCGATGACATCACCGTGGCCGCCGAGGTATTTGGTGGCGCTGTGCAGCGACATCGCCGCGCCGTGGTCGATCGGGTTCTGCAGCACGGGGGTCGCGAACGTGTTGTCGACCACGACCGGCACGCCCCCCGCCTGCCGCACGACCTCGGCGATGTCCGCGACCTCGAGGGTCGGGTTCGCCGGCGTCTCCACGACGACGAGTCCGGTGTCGGGCCGGAGGGCGGCGGCGACCTCATCGGGCCCGCAGTACGTCGTCTCCACACCGAGCAGGCCGGACCCCAGCAGGTGGTCGGTCCCTCCGTAGAGCGGACGCACCGCGACGACGTGCCGCGCTTCCGTGGCACCGGTGTGCGCGAGGATCACGGCGGTCATGGCCGCCATCCCGGAACCGAACGCGACGGCGGCCTCGGCGTGCTCGAGCTCGGCGAGGGCGTCCTCGAAGCGCGCGACCGTCGGATTCCAGAGGCGGGCGTAGACCATGCTGCCGTCCTGCGGCGGCCGCCCCCCGGTGGCCATCGCCTCGTACGAGTCGCCGCCGCGCTCGACGTCGGGCAGCGGATTCGTCGTGGAGAGGTCGATCGGCAGCGCGTGGACCCCGAGTGCCTCGAGGTCGGCACGGCCGCTGTGGACGGCGAGGGTGTCGGGATGCAGCGGTGCAGTCATCCCTCCACGCTGGCCGAATCGCGACGTTTCCGCAGATCATCGACAGAACACGTCGTGAAGTCGAGGATCGCCGCTATTCTCTGCAACATCCGGTGGCAGCAAGGAGGGCACGTTGGCGAAAGCACAACTCGACGAGATCGACCTGGAGCTGCTCGCGGCCTTGAGCCGAGATGCGGCCATCACCAACAAGGCTCTGGCCCACCGCCTCGGACTCGCGGAATCCACCTGCGCCCACCGGATCCGAGGCCTGCGCGAGCGCGGAGTCATCCGCGACACACGCGTCCGCCTCGACGGCTCCGCACTCGGCTACCCGCTGCAGGCGATCATCAAGGTCCGTCTCGCGCATCACACCGGACCCAAGGTCACGGCACTCTTCGACGCGCTCGTCGCGATCCCCCGCGTGCTCCAGGTGTTCCACGTCGCCGGCGTCGACGACTTCCTCGTGCACGTGGCCGTCCAGGACGCGACCGCTCTGCGCGACATCGTGCTCGAGCACATCACCGTCCACCCCGTCGTCCGCGGCACCGAGACCCAGCTCGTATTCGAACTCCGCGACGGCACGGGTTTCCTCCCCCGCTGAACGAGGGGGCAGGATGGAGGGACGCCGTTGCAAAGGAGCACCATGAGCCGTCGTGCCACCCCCGCCACCGAAGCGATCCGCGGGATGAGGGACCTCCTCTTCACGCACGCCACGGACTACGACGCCGCACGCCGCGAGTTCGCCTGGCCGGACCTGACCGCCTTCAACTTCGCGCTCGAGTGGTTCGACGTCATCGCGGGGGAGAACCCCGACCGTCCGGCCGTGCAGATCGTCGAGGCCGACCTCAGCCTCCGCTCCTGGACGTACGGCGAGCTCTCCGCCCGCTCCGACCAGGTCGCCGCCTGGTTGCGCGGCCTCGGCATCGGCCGCGGCGACCACGTGATCGTCATGCTCAACAACACGATCGAGCTGTGGGAGGTGATGCTCGCGATCACGAAGCTGGGCGCGGTGTCGATCCCGACCTCGACACTGCTGTCGGCCTCCGACCTCGCGTACCGCATCGAACACGGCCGCGCCGGCGCCGTCGTCACCCTCGGCGCCCTGGCCGACCGCCTCGAGGGGATCGACCCCGACGTGCTGCGCATCGGCGTGGGTGCGTCGTCACCTGCCGACTGGAAGCGGTTCGCGGATGCCGCCACCACCACGGGGGAGTTCGTCCCGGACGGCCCGACGCCCGCCGGCGACACGGCCCTGCTGTACTTCACCTCCGGCACGACGAACCGCCCGAAGCTCGTGCAGCACACCCACGTCTCCTACCCGGTCGGCCACCTCTCCACGATGTGGTGGCTCGGCGTACGCCCGGACGACGTGCACCTCAACATCTCCTCCCCCGGGTGGGCCAAGCACGCCTGGTCGAGCTTCTACTCGCCGTTCCTGGCCGAGGCGACCGTGTTCGTCTACAACTACGCCCGCTTCGACGCGAACACGCTCATGGAGGTCATGGACACCCACCACGTCTCGACGTTCTGCGCCCCGCCCACGGTCTGGCGCATGCTCCTCCAGGCCGACCTCTCGCGGCTCGCGCACCCTCCGCGCGAGCTCGTCGGCGCCGGCGAACCGCTGAACCCCGAGGTCATCGACCGGGTGCGCGAGGCGTGGGGCGGCACCATCCGCGACGGCTTCGGCCAGACTGAGATGACCGCCTGCATCGGCAACTCCCCCGGGCAGACCGTCAAGGTCGGGTCGATGGGCCGTCCGCTGCCCGGCTACCCGGTCGTGCTGCTCGACCCGTCGACGGGCGAGGTCGTGGAGGACGAGGGCGAGATCGCGCTCGACCTCGCGCAGCCGCCGCTCGGCCTCATGGCGGGGTACTACGACGATCCGGAGAAGACCGCGGAGTCGCGGGCCGGAGGCTTCCACCACACCGGGGACATCGCCGTGCGCGACGCCGACGGCTACCTGACCTACATCGGACGCTCCGACGACGTGTTCAAGGCCTCCGACTACAAGATCTCGCCGTTCGAGCTCGAGTCCGTGCTGCTGGAGCACGACCTCGTCGTCGAAGCAGCCGTCATCCCCAGCCCCGACCCCACGCGCCTGGCGGTCCCGAAGGCGTACGTGTGCCTGACGCCGGACGCGGGCGCGGACGAGGCGGCCGCCGCGCGCGCCGTGTTCGGCTACGCGCACGAACGGCTCTCCTCGCACCTGTGGGTGCGGATCATCGAGTTCGTGCCCGAGCTGCCGAAGACGATCTCCGGGAAGATCCGCCGCGTCGAGCTGCGGGCGCGCGAGAGCGCCCGCGTGGCCGCGGGCGACGAGGCGCGGCAGCACCGCGACCGCGACTACCGCTGAGCGCTAGGAGACGACGGCGACCGGCGCCGTGGGCGTCGCGGTCGAGCCGGTCTTGAGCGTGGCCGTCGTCGTGGTCGCCGGCGCCGGCTTCACGCGCGCGGCCCGGCGTCGCGACTCGAAGCCGCCGGCCGTGAGCATCGCGCGCACGATCCCGCCGATCACGAGCATGCCCGCGAGCGACGCGCCCGCCGCGATCAGCGGAAGCCACTGGTTCGCGAAGCTCGCGGTGAAGCTCATCAGCGCGCACACGATCCACAGTCCGACCGCGCCGCCCGCGAGCCCCCCGGCTCCGCGGATGATCGCGATCGCGGCCACGATCGCGCAGACCGCGGCCAGCGCCGCGCCCACGTATCCGATCGGTACCAGAATGGCGGCCAGGTCTCTGGCCACTCCCAATGTCGTCATGACGACCCCCCGTCCGGCGGAACCCCTCCGCACCTTCGACACTAGAAGTGTCTCTCCGGAAGGCCATCCGTCTCAAGTCCGATCCGGGTCATCCTTCCGGTGGATATCCGCGGATCAGCGCCGGACCGGCCACCGCAGTCGCCGCGGGCGCACGACGCGGACGGGGCGGGTGACGACCGCGTCGACCACCATCGAGCCGTCGGTGGGGCCGACGATCGCGATCGCGGAGGTCTCGGTGGCCTCGGCCGGGGCCACCGGCTGGGTCGCGAGCGCGCGATGCGCCTTGACGTAGGCCGGCACGAGGAGCACGATCGCACCCACCCAGGCGAGCGGGTTGCTGAGGGCCACGCCGTCGAACCCGATCATCGCCCCGAGGACCACCGCGGCGACGACGCGCATCACGAGTTCGATCACGCCGGTGACCGTCGGCACCAGCGTGTGGCCGAGTCCCTGCAGCGCGCCGCGGAGCACGAAGAGCATGCCGAGCGCCCAGTAGCCGCAGCCGTTGATGATGAGCATGCGGTGCGCCATGTCGACGACGTCGTCCGAACCGTCACCGACGAACAGCCGGACCATCGGCGCGCCGAACGCGATGAGCAGCCCGCCGAGGACGATCGCCGCGGCGACCGCCATCCAGGTGGCCTCGACCACACCGCGCCGGATGCGGTCGGGGCGGCGGCCACCGTGGTTCTGGGCCGCGTACATCGACACGGCGAGCCCGAGCGAGGAGAGCAGGGCGACCGCCAGGCTGTCCACGCGGGACGCCGTCGTGTAGGCCGCGACCGCGTCGGCGCCGAGCGTGTTGAGGGCGACCTGCACCGTGAGGGTCCCGATCGCGATGATCGAGGCCTGGAAGCCCATGGGGAGGCCGAGGCGCAGGTGGTCGGCGATGTCCGTGCGGGAGATGCGCCAGTCGGAGCGCCGCAGGTGCAGCATGGGCAGCCGCCGGCGCACGAACTCCAGGCACAGGATCACGGAGACGGCCTGTGCGACCACGGTGGCGAGCGCGGCACCCGCGACGCCCCACTCCAGCGGACCGACCATGAGCACGACGAGGCCGACGTTGAGCGCGCAGGAGACCGTGAGGAACACGAGCGGGGTCTTCGAGTCGCCGATGGCGCGGATGATGGCGGAGAGGTAGTTGAAGAACATCGTCGCGCCCGCGCCGAGGAAGCTGATCTGCGTGAACACCGTCGCCTCGGCCATGAGCTCGGGCGGCGTCTGCAGCAGCGCCAGGATCGGGCCGGCGATGAGGGGGGCGACCACCGTGAGGACGACGCTCGTGATGCCGCTGAGGAGCACACCCGTCGCGACCGAGCGGCGCACGGCGGCGTCGTCGCGCGCACCGAAGGCCTGGGCGATGGGGATGGCGAAGCCGCTCGTCAGCCCCCAGGCGAAGCCGAGGAGCAGGAAGAGCAGGCTGCCCGTCGCGCCGACGGCGGCGAGGGACTGGACGCCGAGGTGGCGTCCGACGACGATCGCGTCGGCGAACTGATAGAGCTGCTGCACGACGTTGCCGAGCAGGAGCGGGATCGAGAACGCGAGGATGACGCGCCACGGACGGCCCGTGGTGAGGGTGGTGGCCATGAAGGAAGGGGCTCGCAGGGAAGGAGGGGATGGATCGAGGGTGCGCCCAGTTTATCGAATCGTTTCGGGCGAACGGAACACCTCGAGCCGGATTGCCGTCGCGGGAGCCGTCGATTTCGGACGAGCGGGCCGCGGTGGTTACTCTGCATCAGTCGACGACGACCGGAGGAGATGAGCGTGACGAAGCAAGACACGGGGGCCATCCGCCAGGGGCAGAACGGAGCCGGAGGCGAGGAGCACCTGCGGCGCGCGCTCAGCAACCGGCACATCCAGCTGCTCGCGATCGGCGGCGCGATCGGCACGGGCCTGTTCATGGGCAGCGGCAAGACGATCTCGGTCGCCGGCCCCTCCGTGATCTTCGTCTACATGATCATCGGGTTCATGCTGTTCTTCGTCATGCGGGCGATGGGCGAGCTGCTGCTGTCGAACCTCAAGTACAAGTCGTTCAGCGACTTCGCGAGCGACCTGCTCGGCCCGTGGGCAGGCTTCTTCACGGGCTGGACGTACTGGTTCTGCTGGGTGGTCACGGGCGTGGCCGACGTGATCGCGATCGCCGGGTACACCGACGCGCTCATCCCCGGCGTCCCGCTGTGGATCCCGGGCCTCCTCGTGGTCGTGATCCTCCTGGCGCTCAACCTGCCGACCGTCGCCGCCTTCGGGGAGATGGAGTTCTGGTTCGCGCTCATCAAGATCGTCGCGATCGTCGCCCTCATCGTGACCGGCCTGGTGATGATCCTCACCGGGTTCTCCCACGACGCCGGCACCGCGAGCTTCGCGAACCTATGGGAGCACGGCGGCATGTTCCCGCACGGCTTCCTCGGCTTCGTCGCCGGCTTCCAGATCGCGGTGTTCGCGTTCGTCGGCATCGAGCTCGTCGGCACCGCCGCCGCGGAGACCAAGGACCCAAAGCGCAACCTCCCGAAGGCCATCAACGCCATCCCGATCCGGGTCCTGCTGTTCTACGTGGGCGCGCTCATCATCCTCATGTCCGTCACGCCGTGGACCGAGTACGTCGCCGGCGAGAGCCCCTTCATCGCGATGTTCGCCCTCGCCGGACTCGGCATCGCCGCCACCGTCGTCAACCTCGTGGTGCTCACCTCCGCGATGTCCAGCGCGAACTCCGGCATCTACTCCACCTCGCGCATGGTCTTCGGGCTGGCGCAGGACGGCGACGCCCCCCGGCTCTTCGGCCGGCTCTCGAAGCGCCGCGTGCCGCAGAACGCCCTGTTCCTGTCCTGCATCCTGCTGCTGTCCGGCGTCGTGCTGCTCTACGCGGGCAAGGACATCGGCACGGCGTTCGAGATGGTCACCACGGTGTCGGCCGTGTGCTTCATGTTCGTGTGGACGATCTTCCTCTGCAGCTACCTCGTGTACCGGCGCCGTCGTCCGGAGAAGGCGGCGACCTCGGCGTTCAAGATGCCGGGCGGCGTGTTCATGGTGTTCGTGGTGCTCGCGTTCTTCCTGTTCATCCTCTGGGCGCTGACCACCCAGCCGGACACCCTGATCGCCCTGCTGGTGACACCGATCTGGTTCGCGATCCTCATCGTCGCCTGGCTGTTCGTGCGGAAGTCGCCGCACCACCTGGAGCGCCACGCCGCGCACATCGCGTACCTGCGCGACGACACGATCCCGGCCGACTGAGCGTCAGGCGACCGACTCGAGGGTCGCGGGCCGTGCGGCCGCGACCTTCGGGGCGAAGACGCGGGGGCGGAGCGCGAGGAACAGCAGCACCATGCCGGCGGCGAGCAACATGTGCCCCACGCCCGCGATGCCGGCGATCATCTTCGTCGACTCCTGGCCGAGCACCGTGAGGCAGCCGTGCCAGACGAGCATCGCCGAGGTCAGCACGAGCCCGGCGGTGTAGGTCCAGAAGAACCAGCCGAACAGCCGGCTCTCGGAGAGCGCAAACGCCTTCTCCAGGAGCATCACCACGAGGAAGACGACGAAGCCCAGCACGAGCAGATGCGTGTGCACGAGTCCGAGCTGTGTCGGCGCCCCCTCGGGGAAGCCGTTGATCTTGGTGAACTCGCGGTAGAAGAGTCCGGAGGCGACGCCCACCAGCATGGAGGCGAACGCGGCGGTGAAGAGCCTGCGCATGGGAGTCCTTTCTGTCTGCCTCCAGCCTCGCCGGGGAGCCGTCGCCGCGGATCCATCGAATGGTTGAGACCGCGGGCGTCAGAGCAGACCGGACTCCCTGGCGATCGCGACCGCCTTCGCGCGGCTGTCGGCCCCGAGCTTCTCGAAGACGTGCACGAGGTGGGTCTTCACCGTCGCCTCCGTGACGAACAGCGCCTTCGCGATCTCCCGGTTCGAGGCCCCGGTGTCGAGCAGCCGCAGCACGTCGAGCTCGCGCCCCGTGAGCTGCACCCGCGGGGCGCGGAGGGCGCGGCCGACGCGCGCCGTGAGCTCCGGCGTCAGCGCCTGCCCGCCCGACGCGGCCTGCCGAACGGCCCGGACGATGTCCTCCGGGTCGATGTCCTTGAGCAGATACCCCGCCGCCCCCGCCTCGATCGCGCCGAGGATCTGGGCGTCGCGGTCGAATGTCGTGAGGATGAGCACCGCCGGCGCCGGGTCGAGCGCCCGGAGCGCCGCCGTCGTCTGCACGCCGTCCATGCCCGCCCCCAGCCGCAGATCGCAGAGGACGACGTCGGGACGGAGGTGCCGGGCGAGCATGACCGCCTCCTCCCCCGACGCGGCCTCGCCCACGACCTCGGCGTCATCGCGGCGGTCGAACAGCGAGCGCACACCGGCGCGCACGATGGGATGGTCGTCGACGAGCAGGATCCGCACGGGGGTCACGACCGGCCTCCGAGGGGCAGGTGGGCGGACAGCGCGGTGCCGTCGCCCGGGGCGCTCTCCACGTCGAGACCGCCGCCGAGCTCACGCAGCCGAGCGCGCATCGCCCGCAGACCGTAGCCGCCGCCGGGCCCCGTTGACTCCAGCCGCGACGGGTCGAAGCCGCGACCGTCGTCGACCACGTCCAGCCGCACCGCGTCGCCGGCGTCCGCGAGCGTCACCACGACACGAGTGGCGCCGGCATGGCTGCGCACGTTGGCGAGCGCGGACTGGGCCGTCCGCAGCAGGGCGACCTCGGCGTCGAGGCCGAGCGCCGGCAGATCCTCGTCGGCATGGAAGGTGGCCGCGATCCCGGTCTCGGCGGTCAGGCGCTCCAGCATCCGGGCGAGGGCGTCGCTCAGCGCGGAGCCGTCCAGCTCGGCGGGCATGAGGTCGTCGACGATGCGTCGGGCGTCGGCGAGCCCTTCCGCGGCGAGCGCCCCGATCTGTCCGAGCGCCCGATCGCGGCCGTCCTCGTGCTCGGCCGCCGACCGCGCCAGCAGGACGATAGACGACAGGCTCTGGGCGACCGTGTCGTGGATGTCGCGCGACACCCGGGTGCGCTCGGCGGCGGCGCCGGACTCCCGCTGGGTCCGGGCGAGCTCGTCCTGGAGGGCCGCCATCTCCTGCTGCGTCGCGACAAGGGATGCGATCAGTCGCCGCCGCTCCCGCCCGTCGCGGACGAGCTCCAGGTAGCCGCGGGAGATCCCGAGGGCGAAGATGCCGCCCACCAGCGGCCCGATCACGTTCGCGTAGGTGGTCGTCCCGGTGTGCAGCAGCGGCGCGACGATCACGACGGCGAGGATGAGGATGCTGAGCAGCACGGCCCATCGCCGTCGCAGCAGGAAGCCGGCGAGCAGCCACAGCGAGAACGCGAGCCAGACGAACTCCGGCGACAACGTCACCGCCCCCAGCCAGATGGCCGTGAGCCCCAGCAGCCAGCCGGCGGCGAGCGCCCGGTCGTGCGTGCGGGAGGAGAGCAGGAGTCCGCCGCCGTACCAGCCGAGGAAGGCGAGGGCGGTCGCGAGCAGCCACGGCACCGGGACCCCGTCGGCGAGGGAGCGGACGACGCCGACGACGGTGAGCACGACGGTGATGACGGCCTGGCCGATACGGAGCGACGTGACCAGGCGCCCCCAGGAGCGCGTGCGTGCTCCCGTCCGCCCTCCGGGGTGGTCGGTCTCGGCGATGTCTCCGGTTGGCATGCTGACATTCTCGTCCGCCAGGCCGCTGCGCGCCTCCATCGTTCGGTCGACCCGGTTCGAATCGCCCGATTGGCGGCATCCGGCCCGGATTCGGGACCAATCGGGCGATTCGAACGGAGGTATCGTGGGGCCGATGTCGACACCGCCCCCGTTCCCCGCGACGATCGCGGCGGCCGTCGACCACGAGCTCGTCATCCGGAAGTCGCGCTTCCTCACGCACGTCGCGCCCGTGTCTTCGGTGGCCGAAGCCGAAGCCGTCATCGCGACGATCCGGAAGCGCGCCTGGGACGCGAACCACAACTGCACCGCGATGGTGACCGGCCTGCACGGGGATCAGGCCCGCTCCTCGGACGACGGCGAGCCCTCCGGAACGGCCGGCGTCCCGATGCTCGAGGTCCTCCGGCGTCGCGGCCTCACGGACGTCGTCGCGGTGGTCACCCGCTACTTCGGCGGCGTGAAGCTCGGGGCGGGCGGCCTCATCCGCGCCTACTCCACGGCGGTGTCCGAGACGCTCGACCGTGCCGCACTCGTCCGTCGCGCGGCGCTCACCCAGGCGACCGTCGAGGTCCCGCACGCCGAGGCCGGCCGCTACGACAACCTGCTCCGCGACTGGGCGGCGTCGCACGGGGCCACGCTCGGCACGCCGGCCTACGGGGCCTCCGCACAGCTGGAGCTGTGGGTGCCCGCCGCCGCGCTTCCGCGTCTGAGCGCCGACCTCGCCGCCGCGTCCGGGGGCGCGGTGGCCCCGGTCGTCGGGATCGAGCGGATCGTCGACGTCGCGGACTGAGGCCTCCCGGCGGTCGCACACCGTCCGACGGATATCCTGGACGCCGCGGTCGCGGAAGGAGAGCGATGTTCGACAGTCCGCTCTCGGCCTCGCCGTACGAGATCCTCGGCGTGGATCCGGCCGTCGACGACGTCGAGCTCCGGCGGGCGTATCGGCTGCGGCTGCGGCAGACCCATCCCGACACCGGCGGCGACGCGGCCGTGTTCATCCAGGTCCAGCGCGCGTGGGAACTCATCGGCACCGCGGAGGACCGCGCCGCGTACGACCGCCGCGCGGGCCTGACCGACGACGGCGGCGAATGGAGCGGCTGGCGTCCGCAGACCGTGCGCACCGACACCCGGCCGCGCGCCCGCTCCTACGGACACCCCGGCGGCTGGCGCCGCGAACGCTACCTCTCCCTGATCCGCGAGTGGGCGGGTCATGGGGTCGAAGTGCCCGATCCGTACGCCCCGGCCCTCGTCCGCGCGGCCCCGCGGGAGCTCCGGCGGCTGCTCGCCGACGCGCTCGCGGAGGAGGCCACGGCCCGCACGGTCTCCGACCTCGGCATGGGCTTCACGGTCTGGCACGACGTCGCCGCAGGACAGACCGCCGAGGACAAGCTCGACCACGTGGTGCTCAGCCCCTCCGGCCTCTACGGCGTCCTGTCCGAGGACTTCGGCGGGATCGTGGGATTCCGCTGCGGGGAGATCACCGGCCCGAGCCTCGGCACACGAGCCCCGGTCACGGCGGCTCTCGCCCGGATGCGCGCGGTGGCGAAGGCCGCGAAGGTGAAGTTCGGCGGGGCGATCGTGGTGCTCCCCGACGACGACCTCGCCCAGGCGGTCACCCCGCTCGGCAGCACTCGCGGGGTCCCGGTCGTGGTGGTGCGGCGCAGCGCGCTGGCGATGGTGCTGCGGCAGGGCGTCCCCGGGGCGCGGGCCATCGGCGGCAACGAGCTGTTCGATATCCGCACCCGGCTGCAGCAGACGGTCCGCTTCGTCTGACGGCGGCGACGCGCCCGGCATCCCGGCATGCTCTTTTGAATCACTCAAAACACGTGTAGAGTCGAGGGCATGGAGACGGAACTCGACTCGGCGTTGCGCGACGCCGGGCTGCGTGCGACTGCGGGCCGCGTCGCCGTTCTCGAGGCTCTCGGCTCCATGGCCCATACGGATGCGGAGCGGGTCTACCGCGCTGTGTCCGACGTGCTTCCGACCACGTCGATCCAGTCGGTGCACAACATCCTCGCGGACCTGACGACGGCGGGCCTCATCCGCCGGATCGAACCGGCAGGCTCCGCGGCGCTGTACGAACGGCGCATCGACGACAACCACCACCACGTCGTCTGCACCTCCTGCGGTGCGGTCGGCGATGTGGACTGCGTCGTCGGCGAGGCGCCGTGTCTCACTCCGTCCTCGACGGGGGGCTTCACCGTGCAGACAGCCGAAGTCACCTTCTGGGGCCTCTGCCCCAGCTGCCAGAACGCCGCGTAGGCGCATCCACCGATCCCCTCCCCGAGGGTCCGTTCGGCATGTCCGCGCGGAGAAGGAGAAGACCATGACCAACCCCACCGACGCGGGCCGTCCGGCCACCACGACACAGGCCGGAGCGCCGATCGTGAGCGACGCTCACTCGCTGACGGTGGGCCCCGACGGCCCCACCGTGCTGCACGACCACTACCTGGTGGAGAAGATCGCCTCCTTCAATCGCGAGCGGGTGCCGGAGCGCAATCCGCACGCCAAGGGCGGCGGCGCATTCGGCGAGTTCGTCGTCACCGAGGACGTCTCGAAGTACACCAGGGCGGCCGTGTTCCAGCCGGGCGCGACCTCCGAGACGCTCATCCGCTTCTCCTCCGTCGCCGGCGAGCAGGGCTCCCCCGACACCTGGCGCGACGTGCGCGGGTTCTCGCTGCGCTTCTACACGACCGAGGGCAACTTCGACATCGTGGGCAACAACACCCCGACGTTCTTCCTCCGCGACGCCATCAAGTTCCCGGACTTCATCCATTCCCAGAAGCGCCTCGGCGACTCCGGCCTGCGCGACGCGGACATGCAGTGGGACTTCTGGACGCTCTCGCCCGAGACCGCACACCAGGTCACCTATCTGATGGGCGAGCGCGGTCTGCCCCGCAGCTGGCGTCACATGAACGGCTACGGCTCGCACACCTACTCGTGGGTCAACGCCGAGGGCGAGGTGTTCTGGGTCCGGTATCACTTCGTCTCCCACCAGGGTGTCGAGGCGATGAGCCCGGAGGAGGCCGAGCAGCTGGCCGGTTCCGACGCAGACCACTACCGTCGCGACCTGTTCCAGTCGATCGCCGAGGGCGACTTCCCGAAGTGGGACCTCTACGTGCAGATCATGCCGTACGACGAGGCGAAGGACTACCGCTTCAACCCCTTCGACCTCACCAAGACGATCTCGAAGAAGGACTACCCGCGCATCAAGGTCGGCACGCTGACCCTGAACCGCAACCCGGAGAACTTCTTCGCACAGATCGAGCAGGCCGGCTTCACGCCCGGGAACCAGGTGCCCGGCACGGGCCTCTCGCCCGACAAGATGCTCATGGGCCGGATCTTCGCCTACCCGGACGCCCAGCGGCACCGCATCGGCGCGAACTACAACCAGCTGCCGGTGAACCAGCCGCACGCCGCCGAGACCCGTAACTACCAGCACGAGGGCTCGATGCGGTACCAGTACAACGACGCCGCGCACCGCACCTACCAGCCGAACTCCTTCGGGACCCCCGGTGGCCCCGAGGCCGACCCGGCCAAGGGCATCGAGGTGAACTGGTCGGCGGACGGCGAGCTCACCCGCTCCGCCGCGACGCTGCACGCCGAGGACGACGACTTCGGTCAGGCAGGCACGCTGTACCGCGAGGTCTTCGACGGCCCGCAGCGCGCCCGCTTCCTGGAGGTCCTGACCGGTCAGGGCCGTTCGATCACGGTCGACGCCATCCGCGAGCGCTTCTTCCAGTACTGGACGAATGTGGACGCCGAGCTCGGCGCCGCCCTGCGCGACCGCGTCTGATCCGAGACCCCGGGTTCTCCTCGAAACCCCCTCTCCGCGACACCGCGGGGAGGGGGTTTCGGCGCATAACCGGGGTCTCGGCGCCACGGAAGGCAGGAGTGGGGGGAGGATGGTGGGGTGGCTGTTCCCCTCTCCGACCTCACCGAGATGCCCGCCCCGCAGCACGTCTACGCGGCGGACGGCACGCGACTGGCGACGTATACGTGGGGCGAGCTCGACGCTCCCGTCGTGGTGGCCGTGCACGGCTTCGCCTCGGGCGCCCGCGACAACTGGGTGCTGACCGGCTGGGTGCGCGAGCTGACCAGGGCCGGGTACCGCGTGCTCGCTCTCGACCAGCGCGGCCACGGGAAGAGCGACAAGCCGCACGAGTCCGACGCGTACGCCATCCGGAACCTCGTGACCGACGTCGAGACCGTCATGGACACGTACCTCGTCGACGACGCGTTCTACCTCGGCTACTCGCTCGGAGCCCGGGTGGGGTGGGAGGTGGCCCGCGAGCTCCCGCATCGGATCGGCCGGGCGGTCCTGGGCGGTGTCCCCGACGGCATCCCCCTCGCGCGTCTCGACCTCGACCAGGTGCGCGCGTACATCGCGGACGGCACCCCGGTGGAGGACCGCACGACGCAGAACTACATCGCGCTGACCGAGCGGGTGCCCGGGAACGATCTGCGCGCGCTCATCGCCCTGGCCGAGGGACTTCGGGGCTCCGGCACGATCGATCCCGATCCCGCGGACGCCCCGGTCGTGCCGCTGCTGTTCGCGACAGGATCGAAGGACGCGATCATCGAGGGCTCCCGGGCACTGGCGGCCGCGGCTCCCGATGCCCGCTTCGTCGAGCTCCCGAACCGCCACCACTTCAACGCCCCCGGCTCCCGCGACTTCAAGGAGGCCGCGCTCGGTTTCTTCGCCGGGTCCTGAGCGCGCCGAGACCCCGTCTATGCGCCGAGACCCCCTCCTGCATGCGTGTGCAGGAGGGGGTCTCGGCGCGAAAGCGGGGTCTCGGGGATCAGGCGGTGGCGTCCTCGCGCTTCGGGAGGACCCAGCCGGCGCGGGGGAAGTGGCACGTGTAGCCGTTCGGGTACTTGATCAGGTAGTCCTGGTGCTCGGGCTCGGCCTCCCAGAACGGACCGGCGGGCTCGATCGTCGTGACGGCCTTCCCCGGCCACAGCCCGGAGGCGTCGACGTCGGCGATCGTGTCGCGGGCGACCTGCTCCTGCTCGGGGGTGAGCGGGAAGATCGCCGACCGGTAGCTCGACCCGATGTCGTTGCCCTGACGGTTCAGCGTCGACGGGTCGTGGATCTGGAAGAAGAAGGCCAGGATGTCGCGATAGGTCGTCGCACTCGGGTCGAACACGATCTCCACGGCCTCCGCGTGACCGGGGTGGTTGCGGTAGGTCGCGTGGTCGTTCTCCCCGCCGGTGTAGCCCACCCGGGTGTCGATCACCCCGGGCTGGCGGCGGATGAGATCTTCCATGCCCCAGAAGCAGCCGCCCGCGAGGACGGCCGTCTCGGTCCCGGGGGTGCGGGTGATGGTTCCGGTGTCGGTCATGACTGCTCCTCAGAGGTGTGGGTGGTGAAGAGGGGGCTGTAGCGACCGTACCCCTCCTTCTCGAGATCCTCCGCCGGGATGAAGCGGAGGGCCGCCGAGTTCATGCAGTAGCGGAGGCCGCCCTCGGCGCGGGGCCCGTCGTCGAAGACGTGCCCCAGGTGGCTGTCGGCCCCGGACGACCGCGCCTCGGTGCGGGTCATCCACAGCGTGCGGTCGGTCTTCGTGGTCACGGCGTCGGCGTCGATCGGGCGCGTGAAGCTCGGCCAGCCGGTGCCGCTGTCGTACTTGTCCCGGGAGGAGAACAGCGGCTGCCCGGAGACGACGTCGACGTAGATGCCGTCGTCGTGATTGTTCCAGTAGGCGTTGCGGAAGGGCGGCTCGGTGGCGTCCTGCTGCGTGACCTCGTACTGCAGGTTCGTGAGACCGCTGACGGCCTCGGGGGTCCTGCCGTAGTCGTTCGACATGAGTGGCTCCTTGTCCGACGCCGCTGGCTGCGGCGTCACTGAGGAGAACCAGGGACGAGCCCGTTTTGGTCCCGCGGGGCTGGGAGCGGGCTGAGAGTTTCTCGCGCTCAGCCCGCGTCTCGGACGACGGCGAGGTTCCGTTCCGCGGTGCGGACGATCTCCGCGACCGTGCGATCCTCCGGCCGTCGCGCGACCTTGAGGCCGAGCCAGGGCACGGCGCCCGCGACGCGGAGCCCCGCGCGGACGTGTGCCGCGTCGAGCAGCGAGGCGGACGCGGGATGGGTCTCCGCGATGGGCAGGTGCGCGTCCACCCAGGCGGGGCCGTACGGGCTCTCGACCGGCGCGGCCCCGGAGAACGCGAGCCCGGTCAGCAGCCCCGAGGCCGCGGCGTCGGCGATCTGCGCGGTCACCGCGTCCGCGTCTCGCAGCTCGATCGCCGACCGCCCCCAGTTGAGCCAGAGGCCGACCGGGGCGTCGGTGGACCGGATGGCCGCGATCTCGGCAGCGAGCGGGAGGAACCCCTTCTCCGGCGTCTGACCGGGAACGGCGGCGTCGCAGTGCTCGATGACGAGCCGGGCTCCGCTCCAGTCGAACGCCGCGACCTCCTCCAGGGACCGGGCGAGCGCGTCCCCGTCTCCCCTCCCGCGGGGCGCGGTGTGCAGCATCACCACCGCGACCGATGCGGCGCTCTCGGCGGTGAGCCGCGCGACATCGTCCGCCACGCGCCGCAGATCCGCCACCGCCGCAGCTCTCCCGTCCGCCTGCGGTGAGGCGAGGCCGTACGACGAATCCTCCCCGAGCCGCCGCATCACGAACGGCACTGCGGTGACCGCAAGGGGCACGGCCGGCACGTGGTCGAGGAGCCAGGACGGGTCGTGCGGATGCACCGCCCCCATCCACGGCACCTCGAGCCCGGCCACCCCGGGGAGCGCGCAGAGCTCCGGCAGCAGCGCGGCCTCGAGTGCCGGATCCCACCGGGCGTGCGCGGGGGACAGCGGATAGGCGCTGAGGAGCACGGGGGTCACTGACGGGCCTCGGCGAGACTCCGCGCGAACCACGACGTGATGGTGGCCGGATGGGTGATGGCCGTGCCGACGCAGACCGCGGAGGCCCCCGCGGCGATCGCGGCGGCGGCGTGCGCCGGGGTGTGGATGCGGCCCTCTGCGACGACCGGGCGCGTGCAGCGTGCCGCGATGAGGCCGATGAGCTCGAGGTCGGGGCCGTCGCCCTTCGGCCGCTCCCCGGTGTAGCCGGACAGGGTCGTGCCGATGATGTCGGCGCCCGCGGCTTCGGCGGCGATCGCGTCGTCGAGCGAACCACAGTCGGCCATGATGAGCGCGTCGGAATGCGCACGCAGCCCGACGATGGTCTCCGCGAGCGTCCGGCCGTCGGGCCGGGGGCGTCGGGTGCCGTCGATCGCCACGATGTCGGCGCCCGCATCGGCGACGGCCACGGCATGCACCAGCGTCGGCGTGATGAAGACATCGGCGTCGCCGTCCTTCCACAGCCCGATGATCGGCACCGGGAGGTCCGCAACCGCGCGGATGTCGTCGATGCCCTGCACGCGGATCCCGGCGGCACCGCCGACGAGGGCGGCGTCGGCGACCTGCGCCATGGTGCGCGGGTCGCGCATGGCCTCCCCGGGGTACGCCTGACAGGAGACGATCAGGCCGCCGTGAAGGCGTTCGAGGATGGGAGTGGATGTCATGGTCGCCTCCAGGCGGATGCCGCCGCTCCCCGCAGCGGCGCGTCGTCGCCGAGGGTTCCCGGCAGGATGGGGGTGTCGTGCAGGGCGTCGATGGCCTCGGCGTGGAAGGCCGCCCGCAGGGAGTCCCACCACAGCTCGCCGATGCGCGGCACGCCGCCGGTGACGACGATCCGCTCCGGATCGAGGAGGGTCGCGGCTCCCGCGAGTGCGCGGCCGACGGCGGCGGAGGAGTCCTGGACGGCGCGGACGGCGAGGGAGTCCCCCGTGCCGGCCGCGGCGGCGACCCCGCGCGCATCGCGCAGCGCCGGGTCACCGCCGAGCGAGAGGTAGTGCCGGTGCAGACCGATGCCGGAGCCGAGCGCTTCGAGGTGTCCGTTCCGGCCGCAAGGGCAGCGGAGGTGCGCGGCGCCCGGGATGGGAAGGTGCGCGAGCTCGCCGGCGACGTGATGGGCACCGCGCACCGGACGGCCGTCGAGGATGACGCCCGCGCCGACCCCGGTGCCGACGGCGACGACGAGGGCGCTCGCGGCTCCCGCGGCGGCCCCGTGCAGGTACTCCCCCGTGGCGTGCGCGTCGACGTCGTTCTGCACGGCGACCGGCGCGTCGGCGGGGAGCAGGTCCGCGAGCGCTTCCCGGATCAGGGCGGCCAGCGGAGTGCCCGGCCAGTCGGCGAAGGTGTCGGTCGCCGACACGATCGTCCCGGTGCGGGCGTCGACCACGCCAGCGGCGCCGACGCCGACCCCGGCGAGCACGGTCCCGTCGTCGATCAGGTCCTCCGCGAGCGCGGCGACGGTCGCCACGACGGCGGCGGGTCCCTCGCTCGCGGGGGTCGGCGCCGCGGTGGTTCGCAGCAGCGCGTCCGCCCGGTCGGCGAGGGCCGCGGCCGTCTTGGTGCCGCCGATGTCGACGGCGAGGACGACCTCGCGCATCAGACGGCGACCGGGAGCAGACCGAGCTCGTCGAGGATCGTGCGGATGCCGGCGACGGCCTCCGGCGTCAGCGGCTCCACCGTGTCGGCCATCGCCGCGTGGTCGATGATGCCGCGCGCGTGCATCGCCGCCTTGAACGCCCCGACGCCGGTGGCGTCGCCGGACAGCCCCTGGGGCTGGAACACGATGTCGAAGAGCCGGTTGATGCGCTCCTGCTCGGCCCGCGCGGTCGCCCAGTCACCGCGCTGCGCGGCCTCCCAGAGCCGCACGTAGCCCGCAGCCTCCACGTTCGCCAGGCCCGGGACGACACCGGCGGCACCGACGAGGGCCATCGCGTCGACGACGACCTCGTGTCCGGTGAGCAGCTGCAGCGGGCGACCGGCAGCCTCGTTCGCCGCGATCAGCCGGCGGAACCCGACGTCGTCGCCGGACGAGTCCTTCACCCCCTGGATCACGCCCTCCCGGCCGAGCTGAACGAGAAGGTCGATGCCGAGCTTGGCGTGCACGCGTACCGGCACGTCGTAGGCCCACAGCGGCACGTCGATCGCGGCGGCGATCGTGCGGAAGTGCGCGGCGACCTCGGCCGGCGAGTTCAACGTGTACAGCGGCGCGGTGGTCACGATCGCCTGCGCGCCCGCGGCGGCGAGTCGGCGGGCCGTCTCGATGATGCGCGGGGCCGTGAGCTCGATCGCCCCGGCGATGACGGGCACGCGTCCATCGTTCGCGGCGACGATCGTCTGCAGCAGCCCGACGCGCTGGTCATCGGTGAAGTAGGCGGTCTCGCCGGTGGAGCCGAGCGCGAACAGTCCGGAGACGCCCTCCCCGATCAGGCGCTCGACGAGGCGGGTGAGCGACGCGTGGTCGATCGTCCCGTCCGGGAGCAGCGGGGTGGCGACCGGCGGGACGACGCCGGAGAACGACAGGGCGGGAGCGGGGGAAGGCATAGGTGTTCCGTCTTTTCAGTGGTGGGGTTCGAGCAGCGAGGGCGCGGCCCCCAGCAGCGTGCGGGTGTAGGGGTCGGCGGGGTCGTCGAAGACCCGGGCGGCGTCGCCGTGCTCGACCACGCGGCCCTTGTTCATCACGGCGATCTCGTCGGAGAGGTAGCGGACCGTCTGGATGTCGTGGGAGATGAAGACCATGCCCAGCCCGAGCTGCTGCTTCAGGTCGGTCAGCAGGTTCAGGATCTGCGCGCGCACCGAGACGTCGAGGGCCGAGGTCGGCTCATCGGCGACGATGACCTGGGGGTCGAGGACGAGGGCTCTGGCGATCGCCACGCGCTGCCGCTGGCCGCCGGAGAGCTGACTGGGCAGCGCCTCCAGCGCCGACGACGGCAGCCCCACGAGCCCGATGAGGTCGCGGACCTTGCGGTCCCAGCTCGCCGGGGAGCCGAGGCGATGCACCTGCAGCGGATCCAGCAGTGCGTCCCGCACGGTCATGCGGGCGTTCAGAGCCGTCGCCGGGTCCTGGAAGACCACGGAGAGGATGCGCCCCAGGCGCTTGCGCACCGCGGGGGTGAAGGAGCGCACGGTCTCCCCGTCGAAGACGACCTGACCGCTCGTGGGCTTCTCGAGGCCGATCAGCACCTTCGCGGAGGTGGACTTGCCCGAGCCGGACTCGCCCACGATGCCCAGCGTCTGTCCGCGGCGGACCGTGAGCGAGACCCCGGCGAGCGCGTCGACGTAGTGCGGGCGGAACAACGACGAGCTGCGGGCCCGGTAGCGGACGTGCACGTCCTGCAGCTGGATGACGGTTTCGCTCATCGTCCTGCTCCGATCGGTTCGACGGGCGCATCGTCGGGATGCGCGGAGTAGTAGTGCTCGGTGCCGTCGATGTGCCGCCGCACGGGTTCCACGCCGGCGTACCGGGCGGGGTCCGCGGAGCGCGGCGCGAAGCGGTCGCCCTGCGGGAAGTCCCGCGGCGAGGGGACGACACCGGACACCTGATGCAGGCGGTCGGAGCCGGCCTCGATCGAGAGCACCGCCCCGAGCAGGCCCTGGGTGTACTCGTGGACGGGCTGCGTGAGCACCTCGCGGGTGGTGCCCTGCTCCACGACCTGGCCCGCGTACATCACCGTGATCCGGTGCGAGAGCTCGGCGACGAGGGCGAGGTCGTGCGAGACGAACACCAGTGCGAACCCGAGCTCCCGCTGCAGCCGCATCAGCAGCTCCACGACCTGCGCCTGCACCGTCACGTCGAGGGCCGTGGTGGGCTCGTCGGCGATCACCAGCCGCGGGTCGCGGGTCAGGGCCATCGCGATGAGCACGCGCTGCCGCTGGCCGCCCGAGAGCTCGTGCGGGTACGAGGCGAGCGTGCGCTTCGGATCGAGACCGACGAGCTCCAGCAGCTCCTCGGCCGTGCGGGTGCCGCCGCGGGACGTGAGCTGCTTCATCTGCGCGCGGATCAGCATCGCGGGGTTCAGCGAGCTCAGCGCGTCCTGGTAGATCATCGCGATGTCGTGGCCGCGCAGCGCGTTGCGCTCCTTCGGCGTCATCCGCAGCAGATCCTTGCCGTCGAACAGGATGCGCCCGCGGATGTCGGCCTTCGGATCGAGCAGCCCCATGATCGCCAGCGAGGTGATGGACTTGCCGCACCCCGACTCCCCCACGAGCGACATGGTCTCGCCGGGGCGCACGGTGAAGCTGACGTGGTCGACCACGTCGACGTCGCCGTGGCGCGGGAAGGAGATGCAGAGGTCCTGCACCTCGAGCAGCGGCGCGGCGTCTCCCGTGTATACCAGGCGATCGGTGCGGGCGCCTTCGCGGGCCCGCAGCTCGGCGAGGCGCTCCGCCAGCGGCACCGTCTCCGCGGTGGGCACGAGGACGTCGGGCACGCCGCTGGGCACCGAGAGGTTGACCGCGGTGTCGACCGTCGGGATGACGTGGGTGTCGTCCGGGGCGGCGGCCTCCTCCAGGTCGTGCGTCGACTCCTCCGTGTTCGCGGCATCGGCGGTGATCTTCCTGGCGCGCGGCGAGACCATGGCGTCGGTCATCCCCTCGGACAGGATGTTGAGGCACAGCACCGTGATCATGATGAGGATGCCGGGGAAGAACGTCGCCCACCAGGCTCCGCTCATGAGCAGGTTGCGGCCCGCGGCGATCACGTTGCCCCAGGACGGCTCGGGGTCGGGCACGCCGGCCTGGAGGAACGACAGCGAGGCCTCGAACACGATCGCGTCGGCGACGAGCACCGTGGCGAAGACGAGCACGGGTGCCATGGCGTTGCGGGCGACGTGCCGCACGATGATCCGCGGGGTCCCTGCGCCCATCACACGGACGGCCGAGACGTAGTCCTCGCCGTACTGGTCGAGGATGTTCGCCCGGACGATGCGCGTGAGCTGCGGCACGTAGAGGAACGCGATCGTGAGCACGAGCACCGGCAGCGACTTGCCGAACACCGCCACGAACACGGCGGCGAGCGCGATGCCGGGGAACGACATGATCACGTCCATGACGCGCATGAGGGTCTCGGAGATCCACTTCGGCGCGGTCGCCGCGATCGTGCCCAGCACGCAGGCGACGGCGAGGGCGACGAGGGTGGCCCCGAGCCCGATCACGAGGGAGTAGCGGGCGCCGTAGACCAGGCGGGAGAAGATGTCGCGACCCTGCCGGTCGGTGCCGAACCAGTGCTCCGCACTCGGCGGCTGCACCGGGGAGCCGGAGGCGAGCGGGTCGTACGGCGAGATCAGCGGAGCCAGGATCGCGGCGAGCGCGATGATCGCGAGCACGGCGAGGCAGATGATCGAGCCGAGGGAGAGGCGGCCCCAGCGGAGGCCGGGGACGGAGAGCCGTTCCGTGAGTCTGCGTCGCATGTCACACCGCCCGGATTCGAGGATTGATGAGCACGTACAGGAGGTCGACGATGATGTTGATCACGACGAACGCGAGCGCGACCGCGAGCGTCACGCCCTGCACGAGGTTCGGTTCGTTGTTGGTGACCCCGTTGAGGATGAGGGTGCCCATCCCGGGGATCGCGAAGATGATCTCGATCACCACGGCGCCGCCGAGCAGGTACCCGATGCGGAGACCGAGCACCGTCACGGGGGTGATGAGCGCGTTGCGCAGCACGTTGCGGCCGACGACGATCACCCGCGGGATGCCGGCGCCGAGGGCGGTGCGCACGTAGTCACGATCGAGCTCCTCGACCATCGAGGTGCGCACGACCCGGGAGAGCTGCCCGATCACGGGCACGGCGAGCGCGACCGCGGGAAGGGTCATCCGGGCGAGCCACCCGGACGGGTCGTCGGCGAAGGCCGGCAGCGGGCCCGAGGCCGGCAGCACGCCGAGCGCCAGGGTGAACACCTGGATGAGGAGGATCGCGAGCCAGAACGAGGGCGTGGACAGCGCGGCGACGCCGAAGACGCGGATGACCTGATCGGGCCAGCGGTCGCGGTAGACCGCGGCGAGGACGCCGATCACGAACGCGACGAGGACCGCGATCACCAGACCGAGAAAGGTCAGGGCCAGCGTCACCGGGAAAGCCCGGGCGACCTCGTCGACCACCGGCAGGCTGCGGGCGGAGTAGGTGCCCAGGTCGCCCTGGACGAGGCCGAACAGGAAGTTCACGTAGCGGACGAACAGCGGGAGGTTCAGTCCGTGGTCTTCGCGGTACGCCTCCAGCGCTTCGGGGGAGGCGGTCTCGCCGAGCGCGGTGCGTGCCGGGTCGACGGGCGAGAACGACATCACGAAGAAGACCAGGAACGTGATGCCGAGGATCATCAGCGGCAACTGCAGCAGTCGCCGGCCGACGAGGCGGAGCGTGTGGGACACGAGCCGCTCCTTCCGGGGGTGGGATGGCGGGGGCGCGCTCTTCGGGCGAGCGCGCCCCCGCCCTGTCGGGCAGGTGCTACTTCGCGGCCACGCCGACGTCGAGGAACGACAGTCCGGTCGTGGGGACCGGCTGGAAGCCGACCAGCTCCTGCGAGCTCCAGGCGGTGGGCAGCTTGCGGTGGAACAGCGGGTACAGCACGGCCTGGTCGGAGATCAGGTCGTACGCCTGGTTCCAGGACTCCTGCTGCTCCTCGCCCTCCTGGGTGACGGCGGTGTCGAGCAGCGTGCGCAGCTCGGCGTACTCCGGGGAGTCGGCCCAGGCGGTGCGCGTCTGGGTCCAGACGTTCTCGCCGTACCACCAGTTCATGAGCAGGTCGGGGTCCACGCCGAACACCGACGGGTCACCCGGGGCGATGGCGACGGTGTAGTCGCCGGAGTCGACCTTCTCGTACATCGACGCCGACTGGCTGATGTCGAGCGTGGTGTCGATCCCGATCGCGTCGAGGGACTCCTTGATGAGCGGGGCGACCTCCTTCACCCACCCGGTATCGGTCATGCGCAGCGTGATCGCGAGGTCGGAGACCCCGGCCTCCGCCAGCAGCTCCTCCGCCTTCTCCGGGTCGTAGGAGTAGACCGTGGAGGCCTCGTGGTAGTTCGGGTAGTCCTCGGGCAGGAACGACGTGGCCGGGGTGGCGTTGCCGAGCATGCCGGTCTCGATGATCTTGTCCATGTCGAGCGCGTAGTGCAGCGCCTGGCGGACGCGGACGTCGTCGAACGGCTCGGCCTTCGTGTTGAACATCATGAAGAGGAGGCCGAACGACTGCACGCTCTCGACCTCGGCCGAGGCCGCCAGTCCGTCGGCGTCGATGTACGGCACGTCCTCGATCGCCTGCACCGTGCCGGTCGACATCGCGGTGACGCGGGCCGAGGCGTCGGCCAGGAGGTTCCAGTTCATGCCCGCGGCGAGCGCGGGACGCGGGCCGTTGTAGTCGTCGTACCGCTCGAAGACGATCTTGTCCTCGGGAACGGCGGAGACGAGGGCGTAGGGGCCGGAGCCGATCGGGTTCGCCCCGAACTCCTCGGGATCGGCCTCGACCACGGCCTTCGGCACGATCTTGACGACGCCGAGTCGATCGTCGATGAGGGAGAACGGGTAGTCGGTGGTGATCCGGACGGTGTCCTCGTCGACGGCGGTGACGGTGTCGATGAACTCGACGAACGAGCGGAACAGCGAGTTGTTCGCCGGGTCGAGGACGCGCTCGTAGCTGAAGACCACGTCGTCGGCGGTGACCGGGTCTCCGTTCTGGAACGTCGCGCCTTCGCGGAGGTCGATGTCGTAGGTCGTCTCGTCGACCTGCGTCGGGAAGTCGGCGGCGAGGGCGGGGGCGGGCTCCTGCGTGACGGGGTCGAGGTCGATGAGTCCCTCGAAGATGTGCCAGTTCGCCGAGACCGTGACGGCACCGGAGGCGACCATCGGATCGAAGCTGCCGTTCAGGGTGTACGAGATCCCGGCCTCGATGATGCCGTCCGGGTCGATGTCGCTCGCGGCGGGGCTCTCGGCGGTGCTGGCGGCGCCGCCGCCGCAGCCGGCGAGGGCGAGGGACGCGGCGACCGTGCCGGCGACCGCCATCGCGAGACGACCCGCGCGGCGGCGAGTGCTGTGTCGGTTCATGTGTGCTCCAGGTGGTGGGGGGCGACGCCTTGAGGACATCTGACGTCTGATGTACTCTAAACACACGTTCGACCGGATCACAAGAGTGAGAGGATCGGAGCGTTTCCGGCAGGCAGGAGAGGGACCCTATGAAGTCCACCACGGGGAGGGCGTCGCGGATGCGGCGAGCCACGACGGCGGATCAGATCAAGCAGCTCATCCTCACGCGCGGACTCACCCCCGGCGATCCGCTGCCGACCGAGGCCGAACTCTGCGAAGAGCTCGACGTGTCGCGCTCCTCGGTCCGTGAGGCGATCCGCACGCTCTCCACCCTCGACATCGTCGACGTCCGGCACGGACACGGCACCTACGTGGGCTCGATGTCGCTGGACCCGATGGTCGAGGCGCTCGTCTTCCGCGGTGTGCTCTCCCCCGAGGGCTCGCTGCAGGCCCTGCGCGAGGTCGTCGAGGTGCGCCTCGCGCTCGACCTCTCCATGGCCGAGCGCGTGGTCGAGGCCGCTCAGGCGCAGGCGGACCCGGAGCTCGACGAGCTCGTCGCCGAGATGGTCGACAAGGCCGGCCGCGGCGAGTACTTCCTCGACGAGGACAGGGCGTTCCACACCCGACTCTTCGGCGCCATCGACAACCGCCTAGTCGGCCAGCTCGTCGGAGCGTTCTGGGACGTGCACACCGCCGTGCTCCCGCAGCTCGGCATCGCGCAGCCCGACGACATCCACAAGACCGCCAAGGCGCACGGCGACATGCTGGACGCCGCGCGCTCCGGCGACGTCGAGCGCTACCGCCAGGCCGTCATTGAGCACTATCAGCCGCTGCAGCGGGTGCTGGCGACCGCGGAGGACGTGCGGGCCTGAGCCCGGGAGTCGGTAGTCTGACTTTCCCACCACGGAAAGAGGACCCGCATGTCCGTTGGACTGCTCGCCGTCGTCGACGACATCCTGAGCGCCGCGATGAAGGCGTCGGCGAAGGCCGCCGGAGTCGTCATCGATGACGCCGCCGTGACCCCGCAGTACGTGCAGGGCCTCACCCCGGCCCGCGAGCTCCCCGTGGTCGGCAAGATCGCCCTCGGGTCGCTGGTGAACAAGTTCGTCATCATCATCCCGATCGCGCTGCTGCTCACGGCCTTCGCGCCGTGGGTGCTGCCCTACCTGCTGATCCTCGGCGGCTCGTACCTGTGCTTCGAGGGCGCGGAGAAGGTGCTCGAGTGGTTCGGCGTGCAGCACGGCCACGCCGACGAGGGCGCTCGCGACGAGAGGAGACTCGTGCTCGGCGCCGTCCGCACCGACCTCATCCTCTCGACCGAGATCATGCTCATCTCCCTCGCCAGCCTCGACAAGGGACTCGGCATCTGGTCCACTCTCGCGATCCTCGCCGTGATCGCGCTGGTCATGACCGTCGCGGTGTACGGGGCCGTGGCGCTCCTGGTGAAGATCGACGACATCGGCCTGAAGATGGCGAAGAACCCGGCCCAGCGCGTCCGGCACACCGGCACCCGCATCGTCCGCTCGATGCCCGCGGTCTTCCGCTTCATCAGCGTGCTCGGCACCGTCGCCATGCTCTGGGTGGGCGGGCACCTCGTCCTCATCAACCTCGGCGAGGTCGGGCTGCACGCCCCGGCCGACGTTCTCCATGCGGTCGAGCACGCGCTGGAGCCTCTCGGCGGCTTCGTGGTGTGGGTGGTCGACACGATCATCTCCGCGATCGCCGGTCTCGTCTGGGGCCTCGTGATCGTCGGCGTCGTCCTCGGCATCGCGAAGCTCTTCGGCAGGAAGCCGAGCTTCCACGAGGGCGAGGCCTCTCCCGCCGACATCCACGTCTGACGATGACCGCCGTGCACCTCAGGCCCGCCGAGAGCGCCGACCTCGACACGATCACCGAGATCCACAACCACGCCGTCCTGCACACGACCGCGATCTGGAACGAGGAGGCCGTGGATCGCGCCGACCGGGAGGCGTGGCTCGCCGACCGGACCGCGCGCGGCTGTCCCGTCATCGTCGCCGCCGACGAGAGCGGCGTCCTGGGCTATGCGTCCTACGCCCAGTGGCGCCCGCACAGCGGCTACCGCCTCACCGTGGAGCACTCCGTCTACGTGCGCGGCGATCAGCGCGGACGCGGCATCGGCATGCTCCTCATGACGGAGCTCATCGCCCGGGCCAGGGCAGCCGGGATGCACGTGATGATCGGCGGCGTGGAGAGCGGCAACACCGCCTCCCTCGCCCTCCACGACCGCCTCGGATTCCGGGAGGTGGGCCGCATGCCCCAGGTCGGCGCGAAGTTCGGCCGGTGGCTCGACCTCAGCATGCTGCAGCTCGTGCTCGACGAGCGTCCCACCCCCGACGCGGCGCTCTAGCGATGGGTTTCCTGCAGTGGCTCGTCGACGCCTTCTCCTCGTCCTGGGTGCTTCCGGGTGGGCAGACCCTCCTGGTGCGTGAGGTCGTCGGTAACGCGTTCGGACTCGCGAGCGCCCTCGGGGGCATGCGGCGCAAGGTCTGGGCGTGGCCGGTCGGCATCGTCGGAAACCTCCTGCTGCTCACGGTGTTCCTCGGCTCCGCACTGAGCCCCGACCCGTCGCTCCCGCATCTGCTCGGTCAGGCCGGGCGGCAGATCATGTTCATCGCCGTCGCGATCTACGGGTGGATGCGCTGGCGGAATGCCGACGGCGGTCGCATCGTGCCGCGGTGGGCGCCGACCGGTGCCCGCATCGGTCTGGTCGTGGTCCTCGTCGTCGGAACCGTGGCGCTCACCCCCCTGTTCCGCGCGCTCGGTTCGTGGGAACCGGTCTGGGCGGACGCCTGGACCTTCGTCGGGTCACTGCTGGCGACGTACGGCATGGCGAAGGGCTGGACCGAGTTCTGGCTCATCTGGATCGCCGTGGACGTGGTGGGGGTGCCACTGCTGTTCAGCTCCGGCTACTACGCGACCGGCCTCATGTACGTGTTCTACGGCGTGTTCACCGCGGTCGGGTTCGTGATCTGGTGGCGAGCGCAGCGACAAGCGGCGCGCCCGATCGAGATCCTCCCTCCCGACCCGAGTCCCCGCCGTCCGGAGGACGACGCCTGAGCCGCGCCGCGGATTGTTTCGGTGCGTGTCGAGCCCGCTCGCCCCGGCCCCGTCCGGTCCCGTTTCATGGGGGCATGACCCGGCAGATCCGCTTCAACGCCTTCGACATGAACTGCGTCGCCCACCAGTCGTCCGGCCTGTGGCGGCATCCGGACGACCGCTCGCGGCAGTACAACACCCTGTCGTACTGGACCGACCTGGCGAAGCTGCTGGAGAGCGCGACCTTCGACGGGATCTTCATCGCCGACGTCCTGGGCACCTACGACGTCTACGGCGGTACGAACGAGGCCGCCATCCGCAACGGCGCCCAGGTCCCGGTGAACGATCCGATCCTCCTGGTCAGCGCGATGGCCGCGGTGACCGAGCACCTCGGCTTCGGCGTCACGGCCGGCACCGCGTTCGAGCACCCCTATCCGTTCGCTCGACGACTCAGCACGCTCGACCACCTCACCCAGGGCCGCGTCGGCTGGAACGTGGTGACCGGGTATCTGCCCAGCGCCGCGCGCAACATGGGCCAGGACGACCAGCTCGCCCACGACGACCGCTACGACCACGCGGACGAGTACGTCGAGGTGCTCTACAAGCTCTGGGAGGGCTCGTGGGAGGACGACGCGGTGGTGGAGGACCGCGAGCGCGGCATCTTCACCGACCCGTCGAAGGTGCATCCGATCCGGCACGAGGGGAAGCGCTTCTCCGTGCCCGGCATCCACATCTCCGAACCGTCGCCGCAGCGGACTCCCGTGATCTACCAGGCCGGCGCGAGCCCGCGCGGGGTGCGGTTCGCGGCCGAGAACGCCGAGGCCATCTTCGTCGCGGCCCCCTCGAAGGAAGTGCTCGCCGGCACCGTGAAGCGCATCCGCGATGCTCTCGAGGCCGCGGGCCGTGATCGGCACGACGCCCGCATCTACACGCTGCTGACGGTCATCACGGCGGCGACGAGCGAGGAGGCGGCCGCGAAGCACGCCGAGTACCTCTCCTACGCGAGCCCGGAGGGGGCGCTCACCTTCATGTCGGGGTGGATGGGCGTCGATCTCTCGCAGTACGCCGAGGACGAGCCGGTCGGGAACGTCGAGTCGAACGCGATCCAGTCCGTGTTGCAGCATCTGAAGGAGGAGGCCGACCTCGGGCGCGAGTGGACGGTGGGCGACTTCGGTCGCCACAACGCGATCGGCGGCCTCGGGCCCACGATCGTCGGCTCCGGGGTCGAGATCGCCGACGAGCTGCAGTCCTGGGTCGAGGAGACCGACATCGACGGCTTCAACCTCGCCTACGCGGTCACTCCCGGCACGTGGCAGGACGTCATCGAGCACGTCATCCCGGTGCTGCGCGAGCGGGGCGCCTACCCCGAGCAGTATGTGCCCGGCACGCTCCGTCACAAGCTGCACGGCCGCGGCGACCGGGTCCAGCCCACGCATCGCGCCGCCCAGTACCGCCTCTGACCCCGTTCGAGTCGCCCACTTTGCTGCAAAACCGGCCGTTCTGCCGCAAAGTGAGCGATTCGAAGGCGGGTCAGTCGGCGTCGCGGCTGAAGATCCCTCGCAGCACGAGGAAGACCACCACGGCGACGACCGCGACGATGGCGAGCTTGGCGATGAACCAGAGCACCGAGAACAGCGCGCTGACGATCCACCACGCGATCACGACGGCGAGGATGACGCCGAGGACAGTCCAGATGTTCTTGGTCATGCCTCCAGCCTACGGAGTCGCGGCGACCGGGATCTCCTCCAGCGACCGGTACACGGGCAGCCCGAGCTCGTGGGCGATCTCGACGTCCTGGTCCGCGCCCGACGACTCCCCCGGCAGGCGGAGCACCGCATCGCAGTGCGTGAGCAGTCGGCGGGCGGTCTCGTACATGACGTCGCCCTCGCCGGAGTCGGCCGGCTCGAGCGTGCGCAGGACCGGCAAGGCGACCCACTCCCCGATCATCGGCACGTGGCCGAGGCGGAAGATCGGACCGGACGCCTCCTCCAGGCGCGCGAGATTGCGGGCGATCAGGGCAGGGTCGCCGTTCGTGCCCGAACGGTAGGGGCCGGCGATCAGGATCAGGAGTGGCTTCATCATGGGGATGACTGTAGTCTGAATCGTGCATAAACGTGCAACTTCGTGAGGAAACGTATGCTCGCTGCTCAGCGCAAAGACCACCTGCTCGACGTGCTCGCCCGCGAGGGACGGGTCGTGGCGAAGGCTGCGGCCGATGACCTCGGGGTATCGGAAGACGCCATCCGCCGCGACCTCCGCGAACTCGCCGAGGAAGGCAGGCTCCAGCGCGTGTACGGCGGCGCGCTGCCCATCGCCGCGGCCGATCGTCCGGTGCGGGAGCGCCACGACCTCGCGACCGAGAGCAAGGAACGGGTCGCCCGCCAGGCGGTCACGACCATCCTCCCCGGATCGACGATCGTGCTGGATGCCGGCACCACCACGCTCGCGATGGCGCGGCTGCTGCCCTCCGGCACCGGCATCACGGTCATCACCCCGAGCCCGGCCGTCGCCCTCGTCGCCGCCGAGCACTCGGACGCGCGCGTCATCATGATCGGCGGCGAGCTCACCCGGCACTCCCTCGTCGCCGGCGGAGGACTCGCGATGGAGGCGCTCCAGCACCTCGCCGCCGACACGTTCTTCGTCGGCGTCACGGGCGTCGACCCGGGGCACGGTCTCACGACGGGAGAGCTCGACGATGCCGTCACCAAGCGGGCGATCGCCTCCCGATGCGCCGCGACGGTCGTGCTCGCGAGCGACGAGAAGATCGGCGCCGCCTCGCGCTACCCGGTGCTGCCGTTCGAGGCGGTCGCCGCGGTCATCACCGACCCGCTCGACGAGAATCCGCTGATCCCGGAGGTGCTGGCGCAGATCCCGGCGCGGGAGTGAGGGAGGATCCCCCCTCCTCCGCGAGGCGTTCCGCGAGCAGGGCGTGCAGGTGTCCTGCCGCCGCGAGAAGCGCGACGCTGCGGCGCGTGAGGTCGGCCAGCCGCTCCGCGAGGATGCGCTGCACCTGCTCGGTGTCGCCGTGCGCGCGCACCTCGTCGATGATCCGGGAGACCGCGGGGATGCCGTAGCCGCCCGAACGCAGGGCGGCGGCGATCCGCGCCTCGGTGATCGCGGCGGAGTCGTAGGAGCGGATCGATCCGGCACGCCGAAGGGGGCGCACGAGCCCTTCTCGTTCCCAGTGCCGCAGTGCGGAGGACCGGACGCCGAGCGCCTGGGCCAGTTCGCCGATGGCCATGGCATCGTCCTCGACGAACGGCTCGTCGGCCTCCGCCACCGCGTCCTCGAGTCCGCGCAGGGCCGCGCGCACCCGTGAGCGCTCGAGGGCGAGGTCCGCGTGCAGGGTGTCGATCCGCTCCGCCGCGTGCTCGACCGACCCGTCGATGAGAGCGGGCATCAGTCGACGCGCGGGCACCGGACCGAGCGCCGTCGCCAGCGCCCGATAGGCGCGCAGCGCCAGGGCATGCGGCATCCGATACCGCCGGTACCCGTTCGCACCGCGCTCCGCGGAGGGGAGGACACCGAGGCGCTCGAGGTCGCGCACCTGCTGCGTCGAGTAGCCGACCAGCCGTCCGAGCGCCGCAGTGGTCATCACCTGCTCTGGAGGGTTCTGCACGTGCTTCCTCGTCTTTCCGACCCTTGAGTCCACATAAGCACATCAGCCTCAGCATTGAAGGATGGAAACGCAGGAGATCATCGCAGAGGTCCGAACGTTCGACGGTGCCCTCGTCGTCGCCCCGGAAAGAGGCAGCGGCTTCCCCGAGCTGGCGTGGGGAGACGCGTACTTCTACCACGCCCCCGACGGCCGGATGCCGGAGCGCACGCAGCCGTACGGGACGATCATCACGAAGGACTACCCCGGCGACACGTCCTCCGCGCTGGACGCTCCAGGGCGCTTCCGGGTGAACATCCACGTCGGACGCGAACGCGCGGAGTCGATCATCGCGGCGGGGTCGCGCACAGGCGGCGATACCGACCCGACGGCGGTCGACGTCCTCCGCCCTCACCCGCTGTACGGCACCGCCGGCTGGGTGTGCGTGATCGACCCCGCGGAGGCGACGGAGGGTGCCGTGCTCGCCCTTCTCCGCGAGGCGCACGAGGCTGCACGTGCGCGCACCGGACGACGGGCGAGGTGACTCCCGTGTCGACTCCGCAGGGCATGACCGAGGCCGACCGTCGGATCGTCGCGGTGTGGGCCGCCGACTGCGCCGAGCGCGTGCTGCCGCTGTTCGAGAGCGAGGCCCCGGACGACGACCGTGCGCGTGATGCCATCGCCAGGACGCGCGCCTTCGCGCGGGGCGAGCTCACGGTTGCGGGCGAGATCCGTCGTCGCTTCGTCGCGGGCAGGGCCGCCCGCAGCGCCGTGACCCCTGCCGGGACAGCCGCCGCCCGCTCCGCGGCACAGGCCGCCGGGGTCGCGCACATGGGAGCGCATGCTCTCGGGGCAGCCGCCTACGCCGCATGGGCCGTCGAGCTGAAACACCCGGAGGCTCCCGACGCTCGTGCTGCAGACGCCCGCGCCGCGGAAGTGCGGTGGCAACTCGCACAGCTCTCCCCTGATGCCGCTGCAGCCCTGCGCACCCTCCCGCCCCTGGGTACCGACCCCGCCGGCCCCCTCGGCCCCGGTCTCCTCTCCTCCGGCCCCCTGGGCGAGGTGATCCGCGAGATCCAGGCGCACCTCTCGTCCGCCGTCGGCTAGGACCCTCCTTCGAATCGCGCAGCTGGCTGTATCTGAGCCGCAGATGGAACCAGGTGCGCGATTCGAAAGCGGCCCGACGGCTTCAGCCCCGATTCAGCGTCGACCGGCCACACTGGGGGGATGCGGATCCTGGTGGTGGACGACGAAGTGCGTCTGGCCGAGGGCGTGCGCCGCGGACTCGAGGCGGAGGGCTTCGCGGTCGACGTCGCCCACAATGGCGTCGATGGCCTCTGGCGGGCCCGCGAGACCCGGTACGACGCCATCGTGCTCGACCTGATGATGCCCGGCATGAGCGGTTGGAAGGTCTGCGAGGCCCTGCGCGCCGAAGAGAACTGGACTCCCGTGCTGATGCTCACCGCCAAGGACGGCGAATGGGATCAGGTGGAGGCGCTGGAGAGCGGCGCCGACGACTACGTCACCAAGCCCTTTTCGTTCGCGATCCTCGTGGCCCGGCTCCGGGCGCTCGTGCGCCGCGGTGCGGTGGCCCGACCGACGATCCTGGAGGCCGGCGACCTGCGGCTGGACCCCGCCGGACACCACGTGTGGCGCGGTGAGACCTCGATCTCCCTCACAGCTCGCGAGTTCGCGGTGCTCGAGCATCTGATGCGCCACCGCGGGCAGGTGCTGTCGAAGCGCGACCTCCTGGCCGGCGTCTGGGACGACGACTTCGACGGCGACCCGAACATCGTCGAGGTGTACATCGGCCACCTCCGCCGCAAGGTCGACAAGCCGTTCGGGCGCGAGGCGATCGAGACCATCCGCGGGGCGGGCTACCGGCTGGCGGCGAACGGTGGCTAGGCGGCTCTGGCGGTCGGTCCGCGGCCGGACGACCCTGGGCGCGACCCTCGTCGTCGCTGTCGCGCTGCTCCTCGGGGCCTTCTCCTTCTACGGGGTGCTGAGCGCGAGCATCCACGGCAGCACCGAACGCGCGGCGGAGCAGCGGCTGGAGGAGCTCGTCAGCCGATTCGACGGCCCGGGACGCCGCGGCCCCGACCAGCTCGACGACGACCTCGTGCAGCTGCTCGGGCGCGACGGAGTGGTGCGCGCGGCGAGCGAGGAGGCCGCCGATGCGCTCGGCGCCACTCCGCTGCCCGTCGACGACGATCCGCAGGTCGTCCGGATCGATGGCGAGCCGATGGTCGTGGTGTCGGAAGACGTCGACGGCGACCAGACCCTCGTCCTCGCGGTGCCGATGGACGAGGACGCGGAGACCCTGTCGACGGTGGCGACGCTCCTCGTGATCGCCGTCCCCGCGCTGCTGCTGCTCGTGGCCGTCACGACCTGGCTCGTCACGGGGCGCGCGCTGCGGCCAGTCACCCGTATCCGCCAGGAGGTCGAGGGCATCACCGCCGAGCGCCTCGATCATCGGGTGCCGGCCCCCGACACCGCGGACGAGATCCACTCCCTCGCCGTGACGATGAACGGCATGCTCGACCGGCTCGACGCGGCGGCGACCGCGCAGCGCCGCTTCGTGTCCGATGCCTCGCACGAGCTCCGCTCTCCCCTGGCCACGATCCGTCAGCATGCGGAGCTCGCCCAGGCGCACCCGGAGGTGACGAGCATCGACGAGCTCGCCGAGGTGGTGTCCGAGGAGGGGTTGCGGCTGCAGGGCATCGTGGAGTCGCTGCTGCTCCTCGCCCGCCTCGACGAGGGTGTCGCCGGGAGCACCGAACCGGTGGACCTGGACGACGTGGCCCTCGCGGAGGTGCGTCGGCTGCGGGCCACCGGGCTCGACGTCGACGGCTCCGGAATCCGTGCGGCCCGCACCGTCGGCGACCCCCGGCTGCTGGGCCAGCTGCTGCGGAACCTCGCCGACAACGCCGCGCGGCACAGCAACGGTCGCGTGGCGATCGGGGTGGAGCCGCAGGCGGCGCACGTCGTCCTCACGGTCGAAGACGACGGCGCCGGCATCCCGCCGGAGGAGAGGGACCGCATCTTCGAGCGCTTCGTCCGGCTCGATGAGGCCCGCAGTCGCGACGCTGGCGGCAGCGGGCTCGGTCTCGCGATCGCTCACGGCATCGCCACCGCCGCCCACGGCGCGATCACGGTGGACACGTCCCGGTGGGGCGGCGCCCGCTTCACCGTCACCCTCCCCCTGGCCGGCCCTCTCTCCTGACACCCCGCGCCGGGCACAGCTTCGGAGATCCCCGACGACACCCCGGTACTGGCCGCCGCACGGCGGCGTGTCGTTCCCGAGGTCCGAAGTCGTGCGCGAGATATCGGTTCCTGAACGGGGCTTCAGGAGGCTTCAGGGTGGCTTCAGCGGCGTCGGGAGACCATCGAGACATGAACGACAAGACTCCTGCTCCCGACCAGAACCCCACGCCGGACGAGAACGACGCCGCGGGTCAGAACTCGGCACCCGCCGGCCCGAGCGCAGGCCAGGACCAGAACGTCGGACCGGGCTCCCCCGCCGGCCACGGCGCGGCCGCCGACGCGACCCCCGATGCCCCGACGGTGCCGGTCGCGCCGACCCCCGGCCCTGCCGCCGCCCCGAACGCCGCCCCGGAGGCACCGGTCGCCGCGACCCCCGCCACGCCCGGACGTAAGCGCGCGCTCCTGATCGGTGGCGGGATCGCGGCCGCGGTGCTGCTCGCCGGCGGTGGCGTCGCGGTGGGTGCCGCGATCGGCGACGAGTTCGGTGACGACGACGACCGCCCCGCCATGGAGGGCCCCCGGCACGAGGGCGACCACGGCCCGCGCGGAGACCACCGCGGCGACGGGGGTGCCCGCCCGAGTGAAGACCGGGGCGACCGTGGCCCGGTGACCGGCATCGGCACCGACGACGTCGACGAGCTCCTCGCAATCGCCGCCGCCGCCCAGGTCGCCGCCGAGGGCGAGGTCACCTCGATCGACGCGAAGCGCGACGGAACGTGGGAAGTGCAGCTCACCACGTCCGCCGGGGACGAGACCGAGGTGCGCGTGGACGACGACCTCGCCGCGACCGTGGTGTCGACCGACACCGCGGACGACGACGACAAGGGACCGACGCTCACGCTCGACGAGGAGACCATCCGCACTCTCGTCGACGCCGCCCTCGCGGAGGCCGAGGGGATGATCACCGACCTCGATGTGGACTCCGACGACGTGAGCCCCTACGACGCCTCCGTCCTCACGACGGACAACCGCTCGATCGACATCTCCTTCGACGCCTCGTTCGCGGTCGTCGGCACCGACGTCGACGAGTGACCGCGGCCCTGACGGCTAGCATGCAAGGATGACGAACTCCGATCCGATCGACGAGGTCTCCATCGGCGGCGAGGTCATCCGCCTCGGGCAGTTCCTCAAGTTCGCGGGACTGCTGGACTCGGGCGGCGACGCGAAAGAGGTCATCATCGACGGCTACGTCACCGTGAACGGCGAGGTGGACCGGCGCCGCGGGCGTCAGCTCCGCGACGGCGATGTGGTGACCTTCGAGGGCCGGGCGGTCCGCGTCCGGCCCTGACCCGGCGTCGCGGAGCCGTGCGCCGCCTCCGGGCCGCGGTTCCGCGCCTCGCTCACGAGCACCATGGTCACGCCGGCGCCGCACAGCACGAACCCGCCGAGCGTGATCGCGGTGAGGGGTTCACCGAGCAGCAGCGCCCCGCCGATCGCGGTCGCCGGGGCGACGAGGAAGAGCAGGGCCTGCAGCGCGGTGATGCCGACCCGGCGCAGCAGCCACCAGTACAGCCCATAGGCACCGAGCGTGGGGAAGACGGCGGTCAGGACCACGGCGATCCAGAACGAGGGTCGCGCCGGCGGCACGAGTGCCCCGGCGAGCGCGCCGATGACGAGGAGCAGCACGGCGGTCACGCTCACGTGGATGGTCAGGGTCAGCAGCACCCCCGTGCGCACGGCCGTCCGTCGCTGCACCAGCGTGCCGATCACGAGGCAGACCATCGCCGCCGCCGGAAGCAGGTAGGCGACGAGCGGCGCGGAGCCGGCGCCGAACTGCGACTGCACGACGAGCAGCACCCCGACCGCCCCGATCACCAGGCCCGCCACCTGGGCGCCGCGCACGCGGAGGCCCAGCACCGGCCCGACCAGCACGGCGACGAGCAGCGGCTGGACCGCGTCGATCAGCGCGACGGTGCCGGTGGCGATCCCCGCGGCGACGGCCGCGTACACGGCAGCGCAGTAGCCGAACTGGGCGAGCGCGCCGACGACCGCCTGGATGCCGAGTTCCCGCGCGGTCATCCCCTTCGCCGCTCCGGACACCGCGACAAGGATCACGAGCAGGACGGCGAGCGGCGTGAACCGCCAGACCAAGAGCGTCAGCGGGTCGACGTCCGCGGTGGCAACCGCGGGGATGAGGAATCCCGAGCTCCACGTGAGGACGAAAGCCACCGCCGCACCCGCGGTCACGACCCGGGAGAGTATACCGATCTGTTTACTCATCCCGTCACTATACAGATAGGTATACTCGTCCCATGTCGACCGCCGTGCCGGAGCTCCCGCCGCTGACCCCCGGGGCGCGCCGCGTGCTCGATGCCGCCTCTGACCTCTTCTACGAGCGCGGCATCCACGCCGTCGGGGTCGACACCATCGCTGCTGCGGCCGGGGTGACGAAGAAGACCTTGTACGACCGGTTCGGGTCGAAGGAGGCGCTCGTCGTGTCGTACCTCCAGCACCGGGACGCCCGCTGGCGCGAGCACGTCGCCGCCCACCTCGCCCGAGTCCCGGAGGCGGGGCCAGCCCGCGTGCTCGCGATCTTCGATGCCGCCATCTCCTGGGTGCCGGGCCACAGCACCAAGGGATGCAGTGCCATCAACGCGCGCGCCGAGATCGACGGCCCCGGGGACGCCCCGCTGGTGCTCGCCGAGGCTCGTCGCGAGAAGGAGTGGCTGCTCGCGGTCTTCGCTGAGCTCTGCGGTGAGGCCGGGTTCCACGACCCGGACCGGCTCGCCGAGACGCTCATGCTCCTCTATGAAGGCGCGATCGTCACCGTCGGCATGGGGACCTTCGCGGAGCCGTTCGCGACCGCTCGGGACAGCGCGCGCCGACTGCTGGAATCCGCTGCGTCCGACGCGTCCTAGACGCCGGTCGTCGGTGACGACGCGCGCGGCGGCAGCACCGCGCGCACCGTGACCACGAGGAACGCCACGAGCAGCACCACCATCGTCACGTCCGCGACGATGTAGGCGTAGTGCGCGCCGTCGGTTCCCGGAGCCTCCTGCCCTGCGATGACGAGGTCGCTGCGCCGATTGAGGATCGGGCGGATGACGATGACCTCAACGAGGAACACCAGCCACAGCCCGCCGAGCAGCAGAGCCGAGGGACGTCCGGCCCTGGCGCGGATGCTGACCGCCGTCAGCACGAGGAGCACCGCCCCCGCGAGGACGTTGAGGGCGGTGAACACGAGGCGACCGATGCCGAGCCCCAGCGGGATCGTGATCCCGGGAGCCAGGAACTTCAGCGGCGCCTCCAGGAACGAGATCGCGACGATCGCTCCGAGCAGGAAAGCGGGCAGCAGCAGACGCAGCGCGGTCACCATTCGTCCAGCCCTCATGGCCTCAGGCTAACCGGGCGGTCCGCACCCCCTTCGGCGGGTGACCGCGGAAATCGGCCCCCGACCCGCGCTCAGGGGATAATGGGTAACATGCCACGTCCTACCGACGCCTATCGCGGACTCATGCAGAGCAGCCGGCTGCGGGTTCTCGCCGCCTTGATGGACACTCCGGGGATCGGCCTCGCCGAGCTCTCCCTCCGCATGGGCCTCCACGTGAACACTTTGCGCGACCACCTCCGCGTGCTCGAGGGTGAGGGTCTCGCCCGGTCCGAGGTCGAGCACACCGGTCGACGCGGAAGACCGCGGCTGCGCTTCTCCCCCGTGCTGCCGAGTGAGCCGAATGAGATCGAGGAACGGCGGGTCCAGGAGGCGATCCGTCACGGGGACCTCATGCGCGCGGTGCTCCCGGCGACGCGATCCGGGCTCCCGGAGGCCGCGACGCATCAGCTCGACGCGCTGTTCCACCACCTCGACGATGTGGGCCTGCAGCCGGACATGGACGAGAAGGCGATGACCGTCGACCTCTCCCCCTGTCGCTTCCACACGCTGCTGACGGATGACCAGACCCTGGTCTGCCGCGTGCACGAGGAACTCATGAAGTCGGTGCTGGCGAGAGCGGGCGGCCCCGTGGAGATCGAACGCGTGATCCCGTTCACGAGCGCGCACTCCTGCCACGTCCGACTCAGCCTTCGCGAGGAGTCGACGTCCGACGCAGGACGCTGACGCCGGGGATCAGTTGAAGTCGCCGCCCGGGGCCATGTCGGCGAACCGGGAGTAGTGCCCCTGGAAGGCGACGGTGATGGTCGCGGTCGGACCGTTACGGTGCTTGGCCACGATGAGGTCGGCCTCGCCGGGACGGACGTCCTTGTCGTAGACCGAGTCGCGGTGCAGCAGGATGACCATGTCGGCGTCCTGCTCGATCGATCCGGACTCTCGCAGGTCGCTGATGGCGGGCTTCTTGTCCTGTCGCTGCTCGGGACCACGGTTCAGCTGCGACAACGCGATGACCGGCACCTGCAGCTCCTTGGCGATGAGCTTGAGGCTTCGGGAGAACTCCGAGACCTCCTGCTGACGGGACTCGACGCGCTTACCCGACGTCATGAGCTGGAGGTAGTCGATGATGACCATGCGCAGACCGGCGCGCTGCTTCAGCCGTCGGCACTTCGCCCGGATCTCGACGAGCGTCATGTTCGGGCTGTCGTCGATGTAGAGCGGGGCGTCGTTGATGCGGCCGCGGGTGGCGGCGACCGTCGTCCAGTCCCGCGGGTCGAGCGTTCCCTTGCGCATGTTCTGCAGCGGGATCGCCCCCTCGGCGCTGAGCAGACGCATCGCGATCTCGCTCTTGCCCATCTCGAGGGAGAAGAAGATCGAGGGGAAGTCGTGCCCGATCGAGGCCGCACGGGCGAAGTCGAGGGCGAGCGTGGACTTTCCCATCGCGGGTCGCGCGGCGACGACGATCATCTGCCCGCCGTGCAGGCCGTTGGTGAGCTCGTCGAGCTCGCGGAAGCCGGTGGGGATGCCGGTCACGGAACCGTCGCGGCCGTTGGCGGCCTCGATCTCCTCGACCGCGGCGTCGACCGCGACCGTGAGCGGCACGTAGTCCTCGGCCGTCTCCGAGCCGGTCACCGAGTAGATCTCGGCCTGCGCGTTGTTGACGATGTCGGTCGCGTCGCCCTGCCCGTCGTAGCCGAGCTGGACGATCCGCGTCCCGGCGTCGACGAGGCGGCGGAGGATCGCGCGCTCGGAGACGATGCCGGCGTAGTAGCCGGCGTTGGCCGCGGTCGGGACGATCGACGTGAGGGTGTGCAGGTAGTCGGCGCCGCCGGCCTTGTTCAGCTCCCCCGTCTTGATGAGCTCGTCGGTGACCGCGACGACGTCGGTCGGCTCACCGTGGGAGTACAGCGAGAGGATCGCCTCGAAGATGAGCTCGTGCTTGGGGATGTAGAAGTCGGCGCCCTTGAGCGTCTCGATCACATCGGCGACCGCGTCCTTCGACAGGAGCATGCCGCCCAGAGCGCTCTGCTCGGCGAGGAGGTCGTGCGGAGGGGTGCGCTCGGGCGGACGCTGCCCTCCCAGGCGCTCCTCGGAGATGTCGGCGATCGACACTGTGTTCCCTTCGATGCGACGGTTCTGAGGCGGGCCCCGCGCGCGCATCCGCGGATGCCGGTGCGGGGGACCGCGGCCGCGCGGCGGCCATCCCCAGACAAGCAGGTGCCCCCGACATTCGGTCGCTCGACCACGCTATGAGCGGTCTCCACACGGTGCAACACGGCCTGTGGATAACCATGTGGAGAGCGTGCGGAGAATCTCGGAGTGTCTGTGCAGAACGGGTGTGGATAACCCGGTGGACGGTGTGAGCACCGGACTTTTTTATCGCATCTGAACGGGGTTTTATCGTTTCCCCACCCTGTGGATGAAAACGAGTTTAAATTGCGCGTTGAAGGTTTCCCCTTGGGAGGGGCCATGTGTAGAACCTGGGGAAAGTCAAGCCGGAAATCCGCCGGGCGCGTCACGATCTGACACGAGACGAATCGGATGTAAACACCCCTGGACAGAGAGGGGGTCCGCGAGTATTGTGCCTCCCATCGACACACCCGTGGACCTTCGGAGGGGGAGGACGACGTGGACGCTCGGACCGCCCGACGCGGCGTACCCCACGCCGTCCTCTGGGGTGGAATCGGCGCGCTCGCCTGGGCGGCCCTGACCGTCCTCACCGGCGGCGGCTCCGCGCACGCGGACGAGCAGCCGAAGGGTCCGCTCGACGGCCTCACCTCTGTCGTGTCCGAGACCGTCACCGCCGTGACGAAGCCGGTCGTGAACAACGTCGTGGCTCCGGTGGTGAACCAGGTGGCGACGCCGGTGGTCCAGGAGGTCGTCGCGCCCGTGGTGCACGAGGTCGTCGCTCCGGTCGTGACTCACACCGTCGCTCCCGTCCAGGAGGCAGCTCCCGCCGTCGTCGAGACGGTGACCGAGACGGTGACGAAGATCCCGGTCGTCGGAGACACCGCGGCTCCTGTACTGCAGGCGGTCGCCGAGACCACCGAGACGGTCACCGAGCCCGTCACCGACGCGCTCGGCTCTGCACCGGTCTCGCAGATCACCGCGCCCGTGCTCGACCTCGTCGGCGGCCTTCCGCTGGTCGGCGGGATCGTCGTCGACTCCGGCGCCATCGACCTGGTCGATAACGTCGTCGGCATCGTCGATGGCACGACCGGCCTGATCGGCGGCGTCGTCGAAGAGACCGTTCCGCCGGTCGTCGAGGCGCTCACGCCACAAGAGCCGGCCGCACCGCAGACCCCGGAGGGCTCCGTCCCCTCGGGCGTCCCCCCTGTGCGCGAGGACATCGCCGCGCTTGCCGAGGCTGCGCCCGCCCCGTCGGCGTCGCCGAGCACAGGACAGGACTCTGTGCTGAGTACCTTGGCCCCCGTCGCGGCCGCGCTCTCCGCGCCCGACTCCTCGGACACCGGTGCCGGTGACACCGCTCCGGTGCCGTTCGGTGCTCCTCCGGTCGCTCCGGCCACCCCCACGTCTTCCTCCGCCGCCTCGGCCGGAGGTTCCACCAGCGCCCCCGCTCGCCTCAGCGAGACCGGCGCGACCCCGCTCCGTGCCTGGGAGCGGGCCGCCGGCGCACGGGACGACGCCCTTCCGGGCGCCCCCGTCGCCGACACCGACGTCTCTCCCGACTGACGGACTGTCACGTCATCCCACCCGGATGACAGATGCCGTGCTGCGCGCGCACTTCCTCGCGTGCATCCCATCAGACAGACCAGTCACGTCAGGAGAACCATCATGCGTACCTACGCGAAGCGCGTCCTCTGGGGCACGCTCATCGCCGGCGGGATCACCCTGCTCGGCGCGACGGCCGCCAATGCGGCCGAGACATCCGGAGACGACGGCTTGCTCTCCGGCACCCAGGCCGTAGCACCCATCACCGCCCCGATCACGGTCGTCGACAACGCGATCTCCGTGCTCGGCGACGCGGCATCCACGGCGCCTGCCCCGGCCCCGGCCCCTGCTCCGGCACCGGCTCCGGCTCCCGCCCCGGCGCCCGCTCCCGCTCCGCAGACGAGCGGCGAGGAGGGCACGGCATCCGGCACCCAAGCCGTGGTGACGGTTCACCTTCCCGTCACGGTGACGGACAACGCCATCAGTCTTACCGAAGACTCCACGACCAGCACCCCGGCCGCCGCTCCTCCCCAGAGCGCGGCTCCCCAGGCCCCTGACGCGGCCGGGGTGCTTTCCCTCGACACGGACGGCCTGGATGGTGTCCTCTCGGGCACGCAGGCTCTCGTGGCGGTCAACGCCCCGGTGACCGTGTCCGACAACGCCATCTCGCTGCTCGGTGATTCCGAGTCGGCCGCTGAGGGAGAGAGCGCCGCAGCACCGGCGCCTGCCGCGGCGATCGGGTCGAGCACCTCGGGCGAGGACGGCACCGCGAGCGGCACCCAGGTCGTCGCACCGGTGACGGCCCCGGTCACGGTCGGCGGCAACGCCATCTCGCTCCTCGGCGACAGCGAAGCCTCCGGCACCTCCGGCGGCATGTCCCCGACCGCACCCGCGGCCGGCGGGAGCACCACCGGCGGTGAGGACAGCATCCTCGGAGGCACGCAGGCCGTGGCACCCGTGACGGCGCCTGTCACCGTCGGCGGCAACGCCATCTCGCTCCTCGGCGACAGCGAAGCCACCGGCACCACCGGCGGTACTGCGGCACCGGCTGCACCCGCGATCGGGTCGAGCACTTCGGGCGAGGACGGCACCGCGAGCGGCACCCAGGTCGTCGCACCGGTGACGGCCCCGGTCACGGTCGGCGGCAACGCCATCTCGCTCCTCGGCGACAGCGAAGCCTCCGGCACCTCCGGCGGCACCGCAGCCCCGACCGCACCCGCGGCCGGCGGGAGCACCACCGGCGGTGACGACAGCATCCTCGGAGGCACCCAGGTGGTCGCACCCGTGACCGCCCCCATCGGCGTCACCGGCAACGCCATCTCCGTCACCGACGACGCCACCGTCACCGGCACCACCGGCGGCACCACGTTCCCGACCGCACCCGCGACCGGAGGCAGCACCACCGGCGGCGACGACAGCGTCCTCGGCGGGACTCAGCTGGAGCTCCCGGTGACGCTGCCCATCACGATCGGCGGGAATGCGATCTCCGTCGTCGGTGAGAGCACGGTGATCGATCCCGGCACGAACCCCGGCACGAACCCCGGCACGGACCCGGGCACGGACCCGGGCACGAACCCCGGCACCAACCCCGGCACCGACCCCGGAGTGAACCCGGGAACGACGCCGAGCACCGGAGCGGGCATGACCAGCATGCCGTGGGCTGCGGGTGCCGCCGCGACGGGTGAGGCCACCGGCCTCGCGATGACCGGTGGCGCCTCGGCCCCGTGGCTGTGGGCCCTCGCCGCTCTCCTGCTGCTGGGAGGTGCGGGCCTGCTGCGCCGTCGCACGGCGTAGGCGCTGAGCCCCGGCGGTGGCGATGTCCTCGGGGGAGGAGACTCGCCCCCGCCGGTGCGCGGCAGCGTCCGCCCGTGCGGTGCAGCCCTCGCTGCGCTTCCTCTGCCGAGCGTGACCGCCGCGCAAACGGCGGATGCCCCGTGGTCCCCCCACCGCGGGGCATCCGTGCGCCCGTTCGACGAGGCGCAGCTTCGTCACGTCGTCCTCGTGGGAAACGAGATGGCAGCCTCTACCCGCCCGGCACCTACGTCCGTCTAGTCCGGCTTCTCCTCCACGAGTCGATACTCGATACCCAGGACGTCATCCGGGTCATGGAAGCGGATGGCGCCAGAGCGGAACGGAACGACGATCCCGCTCGGCTCGACACTCCACTCCCCATCCGAGGCTTCTTCAAAGTCCAGAAGGAGATCATTGTTGTCGCGCACGATGCGCCAGGCCCCAGCGGCGTTGAAGTCGTTGTCAGCGTCCCTGTCTTCGAGGGGGTTGTATGACGCGCCGGTGATGGTGAAGGTGCCGTCAGGACGAATCGATAACGTGCCGTGATCGTCATCGACAGCGACCCACTCACCGACCGGAGATGTGACCTCCGGCCCCACACACCCGGTGAGAGAAATGACTGCGGCAATGATGACACTCACCCCTGCCAGGCGTCGGCGGGCGGAGGAGCCCGAATTCATGGGTACACCATTTCGGTCCAGACGATGGTTTGGTGATGTGTGGCCCACTCGCCATCCTTCGCATTCGCTTCTGACATAGCGCCGTATAGCCCAGGGATGTGAGCCCCGCCTGTTCCGGGAATGCGGGTGGCGGAGTCGATGGACGTATCGTTGTTGATCACATACGTCACTTCCACGCCACCATCCGGTCGGAGTTCGCCGGCTCGGACTTGAACGCGGTAGGAGCCGAGGAATGATTCGGGCAGGTTCTGTGCGCCGAGAACGGCATCAGGGACTGTGCCCATCAACGTGCTGGACACCGCATTGATCCCGTCAACGCTCCGCCGGGAACTAGCGTGCCATCTCGCAAGTCCGCGAGTACTTGCTCCCTCGTTGCAGCAATGTGGGCACTGCGTTTGAGAGCCTGCACGAAGATGTCGCGATCGGTGAGCACGGCTCCGCGCTCGTCACCTGTTCGAAAATGCTCGAACAGGTCCATCACCCGCGCATTCATGGCATCCCTCCGAGTCCCGGTGACCAGATCGATTGTGCAGTCCAAGTCGCCCCACCCGGCCGACGCAGCTGTCGCAAGCGAAACCGCGAGGTCTTCGTCAGCGGCGGCACGGTCAACCGCAAGTTTCTTCAACGCTGTTGCGGCTGTGCTAACCGCTATGAGGGCTTGCTGCTCGGCATCGATACGGCTCCCTGGGTGGCCGCCGAAGGACACGTCGTTGATCACTCCGTGCACGGCTGCCTGCGCAACTGCAAGCTCGTCCGTCAGAGGTGCGGCCCGCCGGGCGATCTCCGTTACGGCATCCCCATACGCGATGATCGCTTTCCGCGCGGTGGCGATCGCCTCAGTCGACTCCTCGAGACGGGCGCGAAACTCTTCGAGTCGTGCCCGGAACGCGTCCGCAGCGCGCCCGATCCACGCCCCGTCGAGATCATTCCGGATCGACGACACGGTGTCCTGCGCATTCGCGAGTTCAACCAACTGCTCATCGGCCCACGCTGCAGCGGCGACGCACGCCGCGATGTCTCCGACGCCAGGGTCACGGTCCGTCCAATGCGCGCTCACTTCTCCAGCGCTCCGATCGAAATCGTGAGCACGTCGAGGTGAGCCTGTTCCCCCGCCAGGAAGTCAGCCAATGCCGCATCCACCCCGCCGGCCAGCCCAGTGCTCGTGAACGCGAGGAAGCGTAGAGCATCCGACCATCCGCTGGCGAACGCCTGCGCCGCGGACGCGGCGAGATCGCTCCCGACCGACGAGAGATCAAAGCCAGAGACCTTTTACTGGTAGCGCCGACTGTTGTTGAGTTGCGTATTCAGCGGCTTCCGACTCTTCTCCCAATGAATGGTGGGGAACTGATCACCAATGATTGATCAGCGCTTGCTGTATAGTTCAGTACATGCTGACTATTGCTTCGCGCCTCGACGTCATGAACCGGCTCGGCCGGGCCATGGCGGACCCGACGCGCTCCCGGATCTTGATGACTCTGCTGAACGCCCCGAGCTATCCAGCCGTGCTCTCGCGCGAGCTGGAGCTGACCCGCTCGAACGTCTCGAACCACCTGACGTGCCTGCGTGACTGCGGGATCGTGGTCGCCGAGCCTGAGGGTCGCCAGACGCGCTACGAGATCGCTGACCCGCATCTTGCGGCTGCGCTCGTCGCGCTCGTGGATGTGACGCTGGCGGTCGATGAGCACGCGCCGTGTGTGGACTCGTCGTGCACGGTGCCGGGCTGCTGCGGTACAGGGGCGGACGCGTGAGCGCGGCGTGTAGCTGCGAGCACGAGCCTGCCACTGCGGCGGAGGATGAGACCGAAGAGGTGGAGCGGCCCTGGTGGAGGGACCGTGGGATCATGGTGCCGGTCTTCTCCGGTGTCGCGTTCCTGGCTGGTCTGATCCTTGAATGGTCCGGGCTCGAGATCCCGGCGCTCGTACTGTTCTGGATCGGCCTGCTGCTGGGCGCGTCGACGTTCACTCCTGGCGCGATTCGGAAGCTGTTCAAGGGCAAGCTCGGGATCGGGCTGCTGATGACGATCAGCGCGATCGGCGCGGTCATCCTCGGCTATGTGGAGGAGGCCGCTGCTCTGGCGTTCTTGTACTCGATTGCTGAGGCGCTTGAGGACAAGGCGATGGACCGTGCCCGTGGCGGCCTGCGGGCGCTGCTGAAGCTCGTGCCGGAGACGGCGACCGTGCTGCAGAGCGGCGTCTCTGCGCAGGTGCCGGCGAGGGAGTTGACGGTCGGCCAGGTCATGGTGGTCCGCCCGGGCGAACGGATCGCAACCGACGGGATCGTCCGCTCTGGCCGCTCAAGCCTGGACACCTCGGCGATCACCGGGGAGTCGATCCCCGTCGAGATCGAGCCCGGGGACGCGGTGTCGGCCGGCGCGATTAACAGCTCCGGCGTGCTGGAGGTCGAGGCGACCGCGGCCGGTACCGATAACTCGCTTACGACGATCGTGGAGTTGGTCGAGAAAGCGCAGACGGAGAAGGGCGAGCGTGCGCGTCTCGCGGACCGGATCGCCCGCCCGCTCGTACCCGGTGTGCTGATTCTCGCAGCGCTCGTCGCGATCATTGGGTCACTGCTGGGCGACCCGGAGGTATGGATCACTCGTGCGCTCGTCGTGCTGGTAGCGGCCTCTCCGTGCGCGCTGGCGATCTCGGTGCCGTTGACGGTCGTTGCCGCGATCGGCGCGGCGAGCAAGTTCGGCGTGATCATCAAGTCCGGCGCGGTCTTCGAGCGCTTCGGCACGGTCCGGCACGTCGCGGTCGACAAGACCGGCACCCTGACCCGTAACGAGCCCGCGGTCACCGCGGTCCTCACTGCGAACGGCATTGCCGAGGAGCAGGCGCTGGCTTGGGCGGCGGCTCTGGAGCAGCACAGCACGCATCCCCTTGCGGCGGCGATCACCGCTGCAGCCCCGGGTGTTCCCGTGGCCGCGGATGTGACCGAGCAGGCCGGGCACGGCATCGACGGCACCGTCGATGGCGCTCGTATCACGGTCGGCAGCCCCCGCTGGCTCGACGCCGGCGAGCTCGGCGACCGGGTTGCAGGGCTTGAGGAGCAGGGCATGACTGTCGTGATCGTGCACCGCGACGAGGCACCGGTCGCGGCGATCGGCGTCCGCGACGAGCTGCGTCCGGAAGTCCCCGAGGTGGTCCGCACGCTTGCGGATCAGGGCGTCGGCATGACGATGCTCACCGGGGACAACGCCCGCACCGCTCGTGCGCTGGCTGCGCAGGCCGGGATCGCTGATGTGCGCGCGGAGCTGCGCCCTGAGGACAAGGCGACCGCGATCGGCGAGTTGTCGAAGGCGGGATCGGTCGCGATGATCGGTGACGGCATCAACGACGCCCCGGCCCTGGCGTCCGCGGACATCGGCATCGCGATGGGAGCGACCGGCTCCGATGCGGCGATCGAGTCTGCGGACGTGGCCTTCACGGGTCATGATCTGCGGCTCATCCCGCGGGCGTTCGATCACGCGCGGCGGGGCCGGCGGATCATCAACCAGAACATCATCCTGTCCCTGCTGATCATCACCGCACTGCTCCCGCTCGCGCTCTTCGGGGTCCTGGGGCTCGCGGCTGTCGTCCTGGTCCACGAGGTCGCGGAGGTCATCGTGATCCTCAACGGCCTGCGCGCCGCACGCACCCGCACACCACGAATGGAAAGCTGATGCTCGCAACCATCGGGTCGGCGATCGGCCTGTTCGCGGCGACCAACATCGACGACATCGTCGTGCTCACCGTGCTGTTCCTCGCCTCCAGCCGGGGAAAGCCGCGACCGTGGCAGATCGTCGCAGGCCAGTACCTCGGGTTCATCACACTCGTCGTGATCAGCGTGATCGCCGCGCTCGGTCTCACGATCGTCCCGGACGAATGGGTCGGCTTCCTGGGTCTGATCCCGCTCGGCATCGGCATCTGGACGCTCATTCGCGGCCTGCGCCGTAACGGCGACGACGATGATGACGACTCCAAGATCACCGCGGTCGGACTATGGGGGGTCGCCGGGATCACGATCGCCAACGGGGCCGACAACATCTCCCTCTACACGCCGATCTTCCGCACCAGCTCGCCCGGCGACGTCGCGGTCATGATCGTCGTGTTCCTGATCCTCGTCGCCGTCTGGTGCGCTGCCGGGCGACTGATCGGCACCCACAAGGCCGTCACCGAAACGCTCGAACGTGTCGAGCACTGGCTCGTCCCCGTCGTGTTCATCGGCCTGGGCCTGTTCATCCTCATTGAATCCGGCGTTATCGTCCGTCTCTTCGAGGCCCTCGCATGACCCCGGACACGAATACCGACGTTGAGTCGGCATCGGCGTCGGGAGAGCGTCCGCAGAGAGGACGCTGGCGGCTCACTGCCTGGGCGCTTCTGATCGCCGTGGTCGTCGTCGTGATCGATCAGGGAACGAAAGTGTGGGCCGAGGCCACCCTGTCGGAGCACGAGCGCATCCCGCTGATCGGCGACCTGTTGGGCCTGCAGCTCGCGTACAACCCCGGCGCGGCGTTCTCCTTCGGGGAGAGCTTCACCTGGGTGTTCGCTCTCATCGCCGTCGCGGCCACGGCCACCGCGATCGTGTTCGCGTTCCGGGTCCGACGCCCCGGGTGGGCGATCGTGATCGGTGCGCTCGGCGGGGCCGCTGCTTCGCACGCCGGCGACCGGCTTTTCCGCCAACCAGGATTCGCCCGGGGGCACGTCGTCGACTTCCTCGCCTACGGCAACTGGTTCATCGGGAACCTCGCCGACATCGTGATCGTCACCGCTACGATTGCCGGAGCGCTCCTGATGCTCCGCGGCACCGAGAACTGAGAGGGCCAACCATGGAGATCACCCTGCAGTACTTCGACGGCTGCCCGAACTGGGAAGTACTCGACCGCCGGCTTGCTGAGCTGCTCGACGGTCGATCAGATATCCGCGTCACACGACAGTTGGTCGAGACCGCCGAGGACGCCGAGCGCCTCGGATTCCACGGGTCACCGACCGTCCTCGTCGACGGCGTCGATCCCTTCGCCGACGAGCACACGCCGGTCGGGCTCGCCTGCCGGGTGTTCCGTACCCCTGCCGGGCTGGGAGGCTCTCCGACCGTCGAGCAACTGCGCGAAGCGATTTCCGGCCCGGCTCTGACGGGTGATGCTTGATCAGGGGTGGGTGGAGCGGAGAGCCGGGTAATCGGACCACTCGCCACCGGCGAGACGCGACCATGGGGCAGCGGATGCCGTCGTGATGCCGAGGAGATCCGAGACGATCCGGGGATGCAGTTGCCGGGTGAGCTCGATGAGCGCTGTCGTGCGGGCGCTCCCGGCAAGCAGGCCTTCGGCGCGAAGGCGACGGCTGAGCGGCCCCGGGGTGAGGTGACGGCCCGGGTTCCGGCCGGGGAACAACCACCCTTCAGGATGGCCCTTTGTGGCATCGACGAGCTCGACGATGGCGTCGCCGAGGATCGCGGGGACCTCGATCGGCTCGGCCCCGACGGTGAGCGTCACGGGCCGCGAGCTCGTGTCGACCTGTGCCCGGGTGATCGTGACGATGCGGGTCAGCTGGATCCCGTAGAGCAGCACGAGGAGACCCGCGGCCCGGGTCTTCGGGTCCATGTCGGCATCGGACAGGAACCTGCGGGCCATCTGCCATCGGTGATCAGAGGCGTAGTCTCGCCCCTCGAGGCGATGGGCTCGAAACTCGACCCGAAGGGTGCTCAGCCGGTGTTTTCGCAGCCAGCGAGTGAACGGTGCCAGCGCGTCGCGTTGGCTAGGCGAATCGGTCAGATACGCGTCGAGTAGGCGCTGCGGGAACGTCGCCAGCGTCTCCTGCTGCGCCCGGATCTCCCCGAGGAACGCGGCGCAGTACTTCAGTGCAGCCCTCTGCCTCTGGAAGCCGGAAGCAGGGCTGGACGCGCTGCGCAGTGTCCGAGTGGATCGGAGGAGCTCCCAGGTGCAGTAGCGGCGCAGGATCAGCCGGTCCTCGGGATGGTCGATGCCACCGAGCCAGTCGTTGAGCCAGTGGTCGAAGCGCGTGCCCTCGACGTCGAGCTCCGGCAGCACGCCGGAACGGACCAGCAGTGAGAGGAGGAACGCGACCGACTGTCCCGACCGGGCTCGGGTGATGATCGCCTCGGCGGTGAGCGGCAGGGTCCCGTCCGCGAGCTCGCGGAGCACCATCGCGCACTTGCTCTTGTGCAGCCAGCGTTCGAGCGACGCCGCTTTGCCATGGTGCGTGAGCAGATAGTCAGCAAGCGGGTGGAGATCCTCACGGATCTCTCCCGCATCGTCGGCGAGCAGCTGTTGGATCGCGACGGGCCGGCGGCACTCGACGCAGAGGTGATGTTTGCGGATTTCCTCGATCGAGCCGCATCCAGGGCAGGCCATCGTGATCGGAGTGCCCGCGCAGTCGGCGCAGACCTTCTGGCCATTCATGAACCCGGTGAGGAACACTCTGCGCGCGCACTCGGGACAAGGTTGGGGTCTGCGCATCGCGTAGTAGCAGCGCGCGCATACTCGTCGTCCGTCGAGGTGCGAGGCGACGCGGCCAGGTTCTCCGCAAAGACCACAGGTCTTGATCGGTGCGGTGTAGCAGGCCAGGCAGACGAGTTCCGGGCGACGGACGACGATGGTCGCGTGCTGACCGCACCGCGAGCAGTCGCCGAACGATCGAGGGTCGGCTCGCCAACAGTCACGGCAGAAACGCTGTCCGTCGATGGTGCGCTGCACGGGCCGGACCCGGCCACAGGACGCGCAGGAGACGGACCGGGCCTTCCGCTCGCATCGGGAGCAGTGCCGACCACCGCCCGGCGTCTTGTGGGGCATTCTCACCGCGCGTCCGCAGGACTCACACGTCGGCAACACCACCCGGCTCGCCCCTTCTTTGACCAGCGCATGGGCCAGATTCTGAACGGTCGCTGGCACGTTCGCATGCTGCCCCTCCAGGACTCCGGGCTGCTTGATCAGCGCGAGCTCAAGAAGCCGCTGCGTGAGGGGTACTGGCGCGACCGTATGCACGATCTCAGTGAGTCGCTCGGGAGAGACCTCGGGAACGAGAGGGCGGACGAGAGCGACGACTTCAGCGACTCGCGGCAGCTGCGGAGGCTTGGCCACCGCGGCTACTTCGTACGCGGCCGACGGATCGCCGCGCGAACAGGACGGAGATCACCGATCGCCCCCCGTGTCGCCTCCTCACCCACCGCCACCGGGGTCGAGGCCTCCCGGCGAGTGATCGTCACGAGATCGTCGAGCGAGCACTCCAGCGCATCGCACAACGCCGCCAACACGTCGAGACGCACCCGCTGGGGCGGCTGAGTCACCAGCCGATACACCTGCTCCCGGGACAGGTCGATGCCGCGCTCTTCGAGTAGGGGTTTCAGTTTGGAGGTCTGGAAGATCCCGCGCGACGCCATCACGCTGCGCAGATTCCAGCCGGTGTCGAGCTCAACGGTCATCAGCTTCTCCTTCGATGAGGGCCTTCAGCGCTTCGGCGAGCACACGGTTCTTGTAGTCCGAGCTGACGGAGGCGTAGATCGAGGTCGTCGAGGCATGCATATGCCCGACCTGCTCTTGGACGAATCGATCGGCGTACCCGAACTCCAGAAGGTGTGTGACATAGGAGTGCCGGAGGCTGTGCAACGTCAGGTCCTTCGACAGGCCGGCTTCATCACGCAACTCTGCGAACCTCCGATCGAGATACCCAGCAGACAGACGCGTGCGGCGCTCGGTCACCCAGAGCGCGTCGAGGTCGTCTCCGGGCGCGAAACGGGCCCGGGCCTGCTCGAGCCATTGCTGCATGCCGGGGACCCACCAGTCGAATTCCGGCACCAGCAGCACCGTGCGACGTCGTGGCGCGCCACCGCCCGCCGCCTTCGCCCATCGCACGTGGACCGCGCCGTAGCGGCCCCACTGGCGCATCTTCGCGTTGTGGTGCAAATCGACGGTATCGAGCATCACCGCCTCAGTGCGGCGCAGACCGAACGCGTAGACCGTCTTCAGCAACTGGGCATCCCGCAACGCGCCGAGCGCACCCTTTCGCCCGGAACTCACGAGCAGCTCGACGCGGGCGTCGGCCGTATCGAACAGGCGCTCGATCTCGTCGTACGTGAACGGGCGACGCTTCCCATGGCCTTCGAACTCGAACCGGTGCGCCACGGTGTTCCACGGCAGGCACACCTGCGAAGGGACCTCCCCAAACTCGCGATCGCAGATCTCCATCCAGTCGTACAACGGGTTCGTGAGGTAGTCACAGAACCCACGGATAGACCCATGGTTGGCGCGCATCGTCGACAACGTCCGAGTGCGACCGCCAGACTGAGCAGTGAACTCATCCACATCCGCGACAGTCCACCTCCAAGGCGGTTTGTCCACGAAATCACGGAACCGTGTCACCGTCGCCGTCCGGTTCCGGATCGTCTGCTCACGGAGCCCGCGCGACAGCTGCTGGTTCCGCCAACCATCGATCATCGCACTGAAAACCTGCGCTTCCGGGTTCGCCAGTGCGACGTTCGATGCTGACGTGATCAGCCGAAGCGCCGCTGGAGAAGCCTCAAAATGTTGCATTAGATGCAACAAAGTATGGGACAGTGCATCACTGTGTCAACCCAGATCTCCGCATCCGCGAGATCACGCTGTTATGGTCGGAACACTTCGACACCGAAGGAGCCGAATAGGTATCGATTGCAAGCACGGACAGTTGCATTCACTGCAACATGCGAGGGTTCCCGCACCGACGCGAGATGCCGCAGCGACAAAGCCGCAGCCTCGACGGCCTGAAAATCGACGTGAATACGCGTGTGCATGAATCCCCCCGGATCACTGATCGCACAGCGATTGTATGTGGTCTTCTCACGTTCCCCCGTGACGCCACGGCTGGCCCTGACGCGCTCTCCGCAGACGCGATGCGGGGGCTTAGCCGAGCTCCTGGAGCTCCGCCGTCATGTCGCCGCCTGCGTCTCCGGTGTTGACCGTACCCTTCGGCTCGAAGAGGATCGCGTGCACCTCTTCCTCGGCTTTCGGGCAGTGCTCGACGCCCCGGGGCACCACGAACACGTCGTTCGGGTTCAGGACGACGTCGCGGTCGCGGAGCTGGATCGTCAGGCGTCCGCTCACCACGAAGAACAGTTCGTCGGTCTCGGGATGCGTGTGCCAGACGAACTCGCCCTGCAGCTTCACGACCTTGACGTCGTAGTCGTTGACGCTCGTCAGCCGGTGCGGCTGCCAGTGCTCGTGGATGGTGGACAGGGCCTCGTGCACGTTGCGAACGTCGTCCGTCATGGCCAGCAGCCTATCCTCACGGCAGGACGATCGACCCGTCGGCGTCGACGACGACAGCACTGCCCGGGAAGTCCCGCCGGCCGCGCTCGTCCATCAGGGCGCCGGCCCGACCGGTCGGATCGGGCTCCGGGGCGCCGCCGTCGGCCCCCAAGCGGATCGAGCGGACCTGTCCGCCGAGAAACGTTCCGTCGGCACGGAGACGGACCGACAGGTAGGCGCCGAAGCGCGTCTCCTCCTCGGCCCCGAAGACGCCCCCTCCCGCGAAGTTGCCCAGACTGTACGCGATGAGGCGGCCGCGGTAGAACTCCGCGCCCCGGAGGACGTGCGGGCCGTGCCCGACCACCAGATCGGCGCCGGCGTCGACGGCCGCGTGCGCGAACGCCTGCGGATCACCCCGGTTCTCTCCGAAGCTGTGCTCGGTCCCCCCGGTAACCGCGTCGGCCTCCGGTCCCTCGGCACCCATGTGCGCGTGGACGACGACGAGATCGGCCTGCTCCGCCGCCGCGCGCACCACCTGACCGACGTGACGGAGGTCGGTGACCCGGTTGAATCCCCCATAGGGCGCGAAACCGACCAGGGCCACGGTGGTCTCCCCTACCCTCGTCACGACGACCTCGTTCCGGTCACCAACGGCGTCGATGCCCTCCGCGCGCAAGACGGCCCTCGTCTCGTCGACGCCCTCCCGGCCGAAGTCGTGACTGTGGTTGTTCGCCTGATTGATCACGTCGAAGCCGCGTAGCGCCGCAGCGGCATCCGGCTCGCTGCGGAACGCGAGGCAGTGATCGCTTCCGCCGCACTTGTCGATGCCGGTGTCCGCCGCGATCACCTGCTCCAGGTTGCCGGTGACGATGTCCTCGGTGAACCAGGGGCGCACCTCGTCGAAGGTCGATCGCCCGCGGTCCGCCGGGATCCCGCGCGCCGCGTCGTACAGCAGGATGTCGCCCACGGCGCCGATGCTGACTTCTCCCGCGCGGGTGCCTGGGCGGTCGGCGATCGCGGCGGGGCGGGCGGGGATCGCCGCCGCGGCGCTGACGGCGAGGCCGACCCCCACCAGGCTCAGCACCGCGACCGGTGTCCGCCAGGGGACTCTGCGCGGCGCACCGACGACCGCGGCCCGCCGACGAGGGAGATCCCACAGCCAGGTGAGTCCGTCGCGAGCGGTGAGGCGATCGAGGCCGATGCACGCGGCGACGAGAGTCGCCGTGAGCACCACCGGGAGCAGGACGGCCGCGAGCAGCTGCACGGCCTGTCCCGCGTCGGACAGCACTCCCACGAGCGCGGCGTCGGCAAGGGCCAGCAGCGGCATGTGCAGGAGGTAGATGGGCAGGGTCCGGACGCCGAGCGCCTGCAGTCCCCGCCCGACCGGAGGGAGGCCGGCGAGGAGGGGCGCGACGGCGAGTCCCATGGCCACCCCGAGGACGGACACGGCCGGCCACACCCCGGGAACCGTCTCCGTGCCCGTCACGCGCATGACGGCGTAGGCAGCGAGGTAGCCGAGGATCAGGGCCCCGGCGAGTGCGGGTCGCGGCCGAGCGGTGAAGCGGCGGATGCGCGGCGCGAAGTACGCACCTCCGAGGAAGAAGAACAGGTTGTAGAGGAGCGATCCGCGGTTGCTCACCACGTCGACCAGTCCGGCGGCCACCGCCACCGAGAGCACGCCGGCGCCCGCCAGCAGGACGCCGCGCGGCAGTCGCTGCAGGCCCTTCGCGACGACGAAGTACAGCGCGAGCGCGTAGAGGTACCAGGTGTTCGGCGGGCTGATCGTCACCCCCTCCACGAACGCGGAGACGCTCCGGGGCACGAACGTCGGGAAGTCCGGAAACGCCCACATCGCGGCGGCGTGGATGAGGCTCCACAGCAGATACAGGTAGAGGAAGCGGACGACGCGGGGACGGAACACGACGGCCCACGGTCGGGCCAAAGCTGCCGAGGCGAAGTACCCGGACAGGAACAGGAACAACGGCATGAGGAACGGCCAGATGAGATCGGCCGCGAGACCCCAGGCTCCGGGGAGGGGGATGCCGAGCCGCCAGTCGACCTGCAGGTAGGTCTTCAGCACGACGTGCCAGAACACCACGAGGACGATCAGCAGCCCCTTCGCAGCATCGCCCCAGGGCGCTCTGGACGTCGGGGAGGAGAAGGGGGTCGCCATGCGGTCGAGCCAACAGCACGGCATGTTGCCGCAGCGTATGAGAAATGCCCATTGCTCGTCCTCGTCCCGACGCAGAACGCCCCCTGTCCCGGAGGACAGGGGGCGTTTCGTTCGACAGGCGTCGCCCGTCGGGTGCCTTACTTGGCGGCGACGACCTGCAGCGTGATGACGGCAGTGACGTCCTCGTGCAGACGCACGGTCGCCTCGTGCTCACCGGTCGCCTTGATGGGCGAGGGGATGTGCACCTTGCGCTTGTCGATCGAGCCGAGGCCCGCAGCCGTGACGGCCTCTGCGACGTCGGCGGTCTTCACCGAGCCGAACAGACGGCCTTCCTTGCCGGCCTTCACCGCGAGACGCACCTTGGTGCCCTCGAGGGTGTTCTTCAGGGCCACAGCCTCGTCGCGGTCGTGGATCGCGCGTGCCTGACGCGCAGCCTGGATCGACGCGACCTGCTTTTCGCCACCACGGGTCCACGCCGTAGCGAAGCCCTGGGGGATGAGGTAGTTGCGGGCGTACCCGTTCTTGACCTCGACCACGTCACCGGCGCTACCCAGCCCGGCGACCTCGTTCGTGAGAATCAGCTTTGCCATCTCAGTACCCCTTACCGGCCGGCGCCAGCGTAGGGCAGGAGCGCCATCTCGCGCGCGTTCTTGATCGCGGTGGCGATCAGACGCTGCTCCTGCACCGACACACCGGTGATGCGACGGGCGCGGATCTTGCCGCGCTCCGAGACGAACTTGCGGAGGGTGGCGACATCCTTGTAATCGATGACGCCGACCCGGATGGACTTCGCGGGGGCGGCGTTCTTCGCGCCCTTCCGCGGCTTGCGGCGGTCACCGCTCGACTTTCCAGCCATTGCTTTTCCTTAGTGATGAGCGGGGTGCGGTCCTTCGACAAGCTCAGGGACCCACCCGTGAAGAAGTGTTTTCAGAAGGGGGTGTCGTCGCCGAAGCTGCCCGGAGTGCTCCAGGCGTCGGCGCTGGTCGACGAGCCGGGCGTGGACCACGGCTCCTCCGACACCTGCTGCTGCTGCGCGGGACGGGACTGTCCCCCGCCGCCACCGCCCGAGGCCGCACGGGTGACCTGCGCGGTCGCGTACCGCAGCGAGGGGCCGATCTCGTCGACCTCCAGCTCGATCGCGGTGCGCTGGTTGCCCTCGCGGTCCTGGTAGGAACGCTGGCGCAGACGACCCTGCGCGATCACGCGCATGCCCTTGGTGAGCGAGCCCGCCACGTGCTCGGCGAACTCACGCCACACCGAGGCGCGGAGGAACAGCGCTTCGCCGTCCTTCCACTCGTTCGCGGCACGGTCGAAGTTGCGAGGCGTCGATGCGATGGTGAAGTTCGCCACCGGCAGCCCGTTCTGCGTGTAGCGCAGCTCGGGGTCGGCGGTGAGGTTGCCCACCACGGTGATGACGGTTTCGCCGGCCATGAGACTTAGGCCTTCGCAGCCTTGGCGGCCTTGCGGGCAGCCTTCTCTTCGGAGCGCTTGGCCTCGGAAGCGATCATCGCCTGAGCCTCTTCGGCGCGGAGCACCTTGGTGCGCATGATCTGCTCGTTCAGCTTGAGCTGACGGTCGAGCTCCTGCGTGGCGGCGCTGGTCGCGGTGAAGTTGACGACGGCGTAGATGCCCTCGGTCTTCTTCTGGATCTCGTAGGCGAGACGGCGCTTGCCCCAGATGTCGACGTTCTCGATAGAGCCGCCATCGTTGGTGATGACCTTCAGGAACTTGTCGAGCGTCGGGGCGACCTGGCGCTCGTCGATCTCGGGGGTCAGAATGACCATGAGTTCGTACTGGTGCGTCACTTACCCACCTCCTTCGGACTAGAACGGCTCTCGGGGATTTCCCGGGAGCAGGAGGGTGTGTGCACGTGCCCGCCCGTGAAATCCCGAATGGACGCCGCAAGGCAGACAACCTCGACAGTCTAGCGGAGTTTCCTCGGAACCGCCTCCCGCACATCCGCTCCGTCCTTGGCATGCTGGAGGGCGTGCCTGGTGACGGTCATCGGCACGGACCTGGAGGGGGGCGCCATGCGCGTCAACAAGTGGGGGGTCGGCGTCGTTCTCGCCGCCGCCGTCATGCTCACCGGATGCTCGGCGGGAGCGTCGGACAAGCCGGCCGAGTCGAAGCCGAGCGGGGCTGCATCGCAGGAGGCCGAAGCGCCGTCCTCCGACTGCCCCGAACTGGCCGACGGCGCCACCGTCGACGGCTCGGCCCTCGGCGCCTGCATCGCCGAGGCCATGACCGACACCGCCGGCTACGCCGCCAAGACCGTCGTGATGGGCATGGAGTCCACCACGCGCTTCAACCCGTCCGAGAAGGCGCTGGAGTCGCTCTCGCCGATGGGCTCGATCGTCGCGATCGGCGACGACGTCTGGGTGAAGTCGCCGTCCAGCGACTGGCAGGCCGCCGACCCGTCGTCGAGCGACCCCATCATCGCCGGCCTCAGCACCACCGCGAAGGACGTCACCGCGATGGACCCCGCCGAGACGGCGAAGGCCATCACGGGCGACTTCACCGTGACCGGCACCGGCGAGCGCCTCGGCCAGAAGGTCTACCTCGTCAGCGGCACCGTCGAGCAGGCGGGCACGCCGGTCGAGGTCGTGTTCGAGGTCACCGAGGACTACGTCAACCTCGCCTCGACCAGCTCCGCGACCGTCCAGGGACAGTCGGTCGACGTCGCCCTCGAGATCACCGAGTGGGACGTGAAGCAGGACATCGTCGCGCCGCTGTGATCGGACGAGACACACGGAAGGGCCGGAGCGCACGCTCCGGCCCTTCGCCGTATCCGGCGTCAGTAGGCGACGGGAGGCACCTCGGCCCAGACCGCGCGGTCGTCGGCGGAGGGGGCATCGGGGATCCGGCCCGTGCCGTCGGGCTCCGGGATCGCGGCGAGCAGCGCCTGCGTGTAGGGGTGCCGCGGCGCCGCCCAGAGCTCGTCGGTCGGTCCCGATTCGAGCACCCTCCCGCCGAACATCACGAACGTGCGGTCGGCGATGCGGCGCACGACGGCGAGATCGTGGGAGATGAAGAGCATCCCCGCGCCGGACTCGGCCACGAGATCGCGCATGAGTCCCGCGACACTCGTCTGGGTGGACGCGTCGAGAGCGGAGATGGGCTCGTCGGCGACGAGCAGCGAGGGACGCGCCGCAAGCGCCCGAGCGATCGCGATGCGCTGCTTCTGCCCGCCGGAGAACTGATGCGGGAAGCGGGTGCGCACCTCGGCGGGCAGTCCGACCCGCTCCAGCCACTCCTCCACGGTGGAACCGGCGGCACCGCGCGCGCGGGCGGTCGCGATGCCGTCGGAGATCTGGTCGCCGATCCGCCGGCGCGGGTTCAGCGAGGTCGCCGGGTCCTGGAAGACCATCTGGATGCCGGTGAGCGCCGTGTCACGACGACGGATCCCCAGCGGTGCGACGGGGGCGCCGCGGAACGACACCGTCCCGGCGGCGGTCTTCTCGATGCCGACGACGGCGCGGGCCAGGCTCGACTTGCCGCTGCCGGACTCGCCCACGAGGGCGACCGTCTCCCCTGCCGCCACGCTCAGCGAGACGCCGTTCACCGCGATCACGGGCGGGGTGCCCGGGTACCGCACCACCACGTCGCGGGCGTCGAGGACGCTGACCTCACTCATCCGCGGCCTCCTCGGGGCTCTCGTCGATGCGCGACCCCGGCAGGGCCGCGAGCAGCATGCGGGTGTACTCGTGCTGCGGGGCGCCGAAGAGCGTCTCCCGATCGGCGAGCTCGACGATGCGGCCGTCCTTCATGACGGCGACCGTATCCGCGATCGCGCTCATCACGCCCAGGTCGTGGGTCACGAGCAGCACGGCGAGGTTCCTCTCGGTCGCGAGGTCGCGCAGGAGCTTCAGGATCCCGGCCTGCACCGTCACGTCGAGGGCGGTCGTCGGCTCGTCCGCGAGCAGCACCTCCGGGTCGCACGCGAGGGCGCACGCGATCGCGATGCGCTGCCGCTGTCCGCCGGAGAACTGGTGGGGATACCGCTTCAGGGCCTCGGCCGGGTTCGGCACCTGCACGGTCTGGAGCAGCTCCACCGCCCGCTCGCGCGCAGCGGCGCCCTTGAGTCCGAGGTGCACGCGCATGTGGTCGGTGAGCTGACGGCCGACCGGCAGCTGCGGGTGCAGCGAGGCCGACGGGTCCTGGAAGACCATCGCGATGCGCTTCCCGCGGACGCGGTTGAGCCCGCGCCGGTTGCGACCGACGAGCTCCTCCCCCGCGAGCAGGATCGAGCCGCCGGTCTTCGCCTGTCGCGGCAGGAGGCCGAGCACCGCCAGGGAGGTGAGAGTCTTGCCGGAGCCCGACTCCCCCGCGAGACCGTGGATGCGCCCGGGTTCGAGCTCCAGGGACACGCCCTTCACGAGCGGACGGCCGATGTCGATCGTGAGGTCGCGGATGCTCAGCGTCGCCGTGCTCTGCGCGGTCATGCGGGCACCCCCGTCGCGGAGGCGGTGTGCTCCGCCTGCTTCTCGTGTGTGATCTCGGCGGTCGGGTCGAGCACGTCGCGCATCGCGTCGCCGAGGAAGTTGAACGCGAGCACCACGGTGAGGATCGCGAGGCCGGGGAAGACTCCGAGCCACCAGGCGTCGAAGTTCTGCATCGCCCCGGAGATCATCGACCCCCACTCCGCCGTCGGCGGCTGCGCGCCGAGACCGAGGAAGGAGAGCCCCGAGAGGAGCAGGATCGCCGCGCCGATGTCGAGCGTCGCGAGCACGAGGACCGGGCCGGCGATGTTCGGCAGGATGTCGACGAAGAGCGTGCGCAGCGGCGAGTGCCCGAGCAGGCGGCCCGCGATCACATAGTTCTGCCCGCGGAGACCGAGCACGATGCTGCGGGTGACACGGGCGTACTGCGGCCACGAGACCACGATCGCGGCGATGACGGCGTTGAACAGCGAGGGGCCGAGCGAGGCCGCGACCACCATGGCGAGGATCACGGTCGGGAACGCCATGAAGAGGTCGGTGATGCGCATGAGCGTCTCGTCGACGGCGCGCCCGAAGTACCCGGCGACCGCGCCGACGAGGGTGCCGATGATGAGGGCGGCGATCACGAGCATGAGCGCGAGCGGCAGACTCACCGTCGCGCCGGTCATCAACCGGGAGAAGATGTCGCGGCCGTTGCCGTCGGTACCGAGGATCGTGTCGATGCCCGGCGGCTGCAGACGGGGCAGCACCTGCGCGTTCGGCGGATAGGGCACCCACCACTGCGCGGTGAAGGCGACGATGATCCAGGCACCGGCGATGACGGTGCCGATGATGCCGAGCGGGGTGCGCCAGGCGCGCGGCCAGCGGAAGCGGAAGCGTCCGGCGGGGGTCGCTGCGGCGATGCGGCTCATGCGATCCTCACTCTCGGGTCGAGCACGCCGTAGAGCAGGTCCACGATGAAGTTGATGAGGAGGTAGATGACACCGACCACGAGACCCACGCCCATGATGCCGGGCAGGTCGAGGTTCGCGGCGGAGTTGTAGGCGTAGGTGCCCAGCCCCGGCCAGGCGAACACCGACTCGACGAGCACGGTTCCGGAGAGCAGGGCCCCGAACGCGACACCCACCACCGTGAGGATCGGGAGCGATGCTCCACGCAGCACGTAGTCGAGGATGACGCGCATGGCCGGTAGGCCCTTGGCACGTGCCGCGCGCACGTAGTCGCTGCCGAGGACCTCGAGCACCGAGGTGCGGATGAAGCGGGTGAGCAGTCCGATGGTCACCAGCGAGAGCACCATGACCGGCAGTGCGAGGTGTGCGAGGGCGTCGAAGAAGCCGACCGCGTCGCCGTTGAGGAGGTAGTCGACCGTGTAGAGCCCGGTCACGCGGGGTGGCGGGGTGATCGACGGCGAGATGCGTCCGGAACCCGGGGCGATCCGCAGCTCCAGGAAGAACACGTAGAAGCTGACCAGCGCGAGCCAGAAGGTCGGGACGCTGAGCCCGACGAGCGTCACGACGCGGATGACCTGGTCGGTGACGAGTCCGCGGCGGTAGGCCGCCAGGGTGCCGAGCACGATGCTGACCGCGAGGCTGACGATGATCGCGCCGATCGCGATCTCGATCGTCGCGGGCACGGCGGTGGCGAGGTCGCTGGTGACCGGGCGTCCGGTCACCAGCGACGTGCCGAGGTCCCCGCGGAGCAGGTTCCCCATGTAGATGAAGTACTGCACGAACAGTGGCTGGTCGAGTCCGTTCGCCTTGATGAACGCCTCGCGCGTCGCGGGGTTCTGCGACGCGCCCTCACCGAGCGCGGCCGAGACCGGGTCTCCCGGCACCAGGTTGGTGAGCGCGAACGTGACGATGGTCACGCCCACCAACAGGAGCAGAGAGGTCCCGGCCCGCCGCAGCAGGTATCCGACGAGAGGCGAGCGGCGCCGCTGCGCCTGCCTCTGCACGGCCACTGTCGTCATGGTGATCCGCTCAGCCGGCCGGCTGGATCTCGGCGATGTCCATCTCCCACACGGAGTTGTAGACGGCGCCGGACACGCTGGAGGCGGAGGAGATGTTGCGACCGGGGACGATCAGCGGCACGAACGGGCCCTCGGCCTGCATGGCCTCGGCGAACTCGGTGAAGGCCTCGGTGCGCTGCTCGGCGTCGGTCGCGGCGGCCGCACCGGCGGCGATGCCCGCGATCTCCGGGTTGGCCTCGGCCGCCCAGCCGGCGCGGAGACCGACCTTCAGACCCGGGGCGAAGGGCAGGAAGTTCGCGGAGTCGGCGTAGTCCGGACCCCAGAACCACAGGCCGAAGCCCTCGGTGCCGTTGACGTACGCGTCGAGCTCGGTCGCGAACGGTGCCGGAGCCAGGTCGACGGCGATGCCAGCGTCCTCGAGCTGCGCCTGGATGCGCTCCGCGAGCGGGGTGAACTCCACGCCGCCGACCGGGTAGTCGTTCGGGAACTGGAGTTTGAGGGTCTGACCGGTGTACCCGGCCTCCTCCAGCGCGGCCTTCGCCTTGTCGAGGTCCTGTTTCACGCCGCTGTCGAGGGCGCCCTCGAACCCGGGCGGGATGACGCCGGTCGCCTGGACGGCGCCGGCACCGGCGAGCTCGAGCAGCGCGTCGTAGTCGAGCGCGTAGCGGATGGCCTCCGCGATCTTCACGTTCGCGAGGTCACCGCCGGCCTCGCCCTGGTTGAGCAGCAGGAAGATGGTCTGGCCGGACGGGACCGAGTCGACGCTGATGTCATCGCCGAGACCGGCGACCTGGTCTCCGTTGAGGTCCATCGCGACCATCGAGTCGCCGCCCTTGAGGTTGGCGAGCTGGGTCGCGCTCTCCGAGACGTTGCGCACGACGACGCGGCTGTAGGCCGACTCCTCGTCGCCGTTGTACTCGTCGTTGCGCGTGAGCACGACCTGCGAGCTGAGGTCGAGGGTGTCCAGCACGAACGGGCCGGAGCCGGCGGACTCGCCGTCGAGGAAGCCCTGGGCGCTGTCCGAGCCGTCGGTGCTCCCGCCGTTCTCCGTGACGACGTCGGCGTTGACGATGCCGAGCGCCGGGTTCGCGAGGATCGCGGGGAGCTGCAGCAGCGGGGTCTCCGAGGTGAAGCGGATGGTCTTGTCGTCGACCTCCTCGATCGTCAGGCCGCCGAGCAGGAAGTTGGGCTTGGCGTCCGCCATCCCCTGGATCCGCTGCAGCGAGAACACGACGTCCTTCGCCTCGATGGGCGAGCCGTCGGAGAACACGCGGTCGCCTTCGAGCGTGAAGGTGAACTCGGTCGCCTCGTCGTTCTGCTCCCACGACGCGAGGCCGGGGACCGGAGTGGAGACGTCGGATCCCTCGAAGTCGACGAGGGTCTCGTACAGCGCCTTCGCGATCATGTTGCCGGTCGGGTCGTACGTGTGACCCGGGTCGGTCGTCTCGACCGAGAACGCGGTGTCGATGACGAGGGAGTCGGATCCCTGGGACGACTCGGAGTTGTTCGCGGAGTTCCCTCCCGAGCAACCTGCGAGCGCCAGGAGCGCGACGGCTCCGAGCGCGATGACCGGCGTGATACGGCGTGACGACATCAGGGCCTCCAAGGGCGAGGAGTACATTCGGGTGCGGCCGCCACCGATGTGGACGACCGGGGATCAGATTCGCATCATATGCGACGATGTGTCCAGCAAGTGCGCGTCACACAGGCACGCATTGTCGTGAAGCTCGGATGTGAGGAGCAATATGTCCAGCAAGGACGCGGATCCGTCGAAGCAATCTGGACGAAGTGCCGCCCCCTTGGATGAGACGGCGTACAGAATCCTCGATGTGCTGCGCGATAACGGTCGCGTCTCGATCGCCGCGCTGGCCGAGAAGGTCGGCATCTCCCGGGCCAGTGCGTACACGCGGGTCGAGTCGCTCGTGCACGACGGCGTCATCACCGGATTCAGCGCCCGCGTGGATCAGGCCAAGGCGGGGCTGTCGATCGGGGCCCTCGTCTTCGTGACGGTGATGCCGCAGGCCTGGGCCTCGTTCCGGGAGCGGATCATCGAGATGCCGGATGTCGAGTGGTGCGCGATCACGACCGGCGAGCACGATGCGATGCTGCTCATCCGCGCCGTCGACGTGAGCGGTGTGCACGAGTTCTCGACGGGGGTCATCGCGCAGCTTCCCGAGGTGCGGACGGTGGTCAGCGTCGTCGTGCTCGACGAAGTGATCCGGCGGCCCTACCTGCTTCCCGGAGACCTGCCCGAGCGGCAGACCGAGGTGCCGCTGGGGATGACCCGGTGGACGCCGGCCTCCCCCGGCCGGGATGCGCTCCCGCCGCGCTGAGTCAGGCGGCCGGGATCTCCTCGACGACGCTGAGCTGCGGGAGGCCGTGCATCTCGTAGTGCTCCACCAGGCGGATGCGGCCGTCCGCGGTCAGCTCCAGCTCGCTCTCGCCATCGCCGGTGACCACAGCGCCGTCGGCCTTGAGCACATGGACGAACGAGACCCAGATCGTGTCGCCGGTGCGCGTGCCGACGAACTTCCCGAAGGTGACCGTGTCGCCCTCGTAGCCGCCCCAGATCGCGCCGTCGCGTTCGAAGTACTCGAAGACGCTGGGGGCGTCGGGGTCGACGGCGGAGGTCGTGGACGAGACCATGCGGAAGCGTCGGCCGTCGAGGGAGGGGAGGGTGGCGGTGGCAGTCACCCCTCGATTATGGGGGATCACCGATCCGACGACCGCGCGTAATGAGATGGCTGATCGTGCGTCTCTCCGGTGCGCCCGATCCGGACGGCGCCTGAGAGAAGGAGATCCCATGACCATTCGCACCGATCCCTGGCCGGCCGGGACGCCCACCTGGGTCGACCTGGGCGCGGACGACGTGACGGCCGCGACGGCCTTCTACGCCGCCCTCTTCGGATGGGAGTACTCCTCCGGCGGAGAGGAGTCCGGCGGCTACCTGCTCGCCACCCTCGACGGGGCCGCCGTGGCCGGGATCGGCCCGAAGCAGGACCCGGGTACGCCCTCCGTGTGGACCACGTACCTCGCCACGGACGACGTGGATGCCTCCGCCCGTGCCGTCTCCGCGGCCGGCGGTCAGGTGATCGCGGAGCCGTTCGATGTGATGAGCTCGGGACGCATGGCGATCGTCGCCGATCCGGGTGGCGCCGCGCTCGGGCTGTGGCAGGCGGGCGACCACATCGGCGCGGGCCGCGTGAACGAGCCGGGCACCTTGGTGTGGAACGAGCTCCACGCGAGGGACGACGTCGCGGCGCGCGCCTTCTATGCGTCCGTTTTCGGCTACGAGTACCGCGACGTCGGCGGCGAGGGGTTCGTCTACGCGACCTTCACCCGCGCGGGCGACGGTGCCGAGGTCGGCGGCATCCTCCGCGACGCCGAGCTGCCGGCCGGCGCGCCCGACCACTGGCTCACCTGGTTCGCCACCGGGGACGTCGACGCCAGCGCTGCACGTGCCGAGGAGCTGGGCGGGAAGCTGCGGGTGCCCGTGTCGGACACCCCCTTCGGACGCGCTACCGTCGTACAGGGGCCGCAGGGCGAGGTCTTCGGCCTGATCGCCCTCGCCACCCGCTGAGCGACGCGGCACCGGTGCGGCGCGTGCCGCGCCGGTGCCTTGCAGCCGGCCGGGCATGCCCCCGGTAGCGTGTGTGCAATGGAATGGATCGCAGACCCCGGCGTCGGCGCATGGTTGCGCCAGACCCTCGACGACGGTCTGGGCAGCATGCACGCGGTCGTTCCCCGCGGCTTCCCCGCGTACGCCCGGGTGTTCCATCCCGCCACGGTGCGGGAGAGTCCCACGGCGGCGGATTCCGAGGTACGCGTCAGCTGGGCGGACACCGCCGCCGCCTTCGGCACGACGATGCACGCGGAGGCGCAGTGGCACCGGATCGTGCGCACTCCCGTCGACGCCGATTGGCGGACCCGCATCGCTCCGGACGGCCGTGAGTTCACGGCGCCGCTGGAGGGCGCGCTCGACAGCGACCTCGTGGCGGTCCTGGCCGGACACCTCGCCGCCCACACCGCGACGCCGCACGAAGGGGTCGTCGCGCTCTGGGAGGGGTTCGGCGGTCTGGTCGGCTTCTTCGGAGACGGGCCGTCCCGTGTCTTCCTCACGTTCACCGAAGACCCGCACCATCAGGCGATGCTCGACCGCAGCACGCACGACCCCTTCAACAACGTCTTCCGGAAGCCCACCTGGCAGGACGGCATCCTCTCGCGCGAGATCTCCGAAGGGCCCCGGCTGCAGCTCCCCGGGCGCGACTACGTGCTGTTCTCCGGAGGCGCCCAGGCCTTCGCGGATCCGGACTGGGTGCTCGGCGTGCCGTGGCGCGACCGGATCGGCGAGGAGCACGGCTTCCCGCCCGCCGCTCAGAGTCCGAACCTCCTCTGGCCCGCCGATCACGCCTGGGTGATGGTTTCGGAGATCGACTACGACTCCACGATCGTCGCGGGCTCGCCCGACCTCATCCGCGCGATCTGCACGGACGAGCGGCTGGAGGCGAAGGCCCTGCGCGAGGGCGCCGACCTCACGTGGGACGCCGACGAGGTCAACCGGTGACGTCTCCGCAGGCATCGGCGTCGTTCGATGCACGCCCGCTCACCGATCCGGTCGACCCGGCGGCCGTGCGTGCCTTCGCGGCGGAGCTCCGGTCCCGCCGGACGACAGGCATGACGGTGTCGTCGATCATCGGCATCGTAGCGGTGGCGATCGCCGGCCTCGTGCTGCTCCCGATCCTCGCCTCCGTGGTGGTGGCACTGGCGGCGAGCAGCGGCTCTCCCGCGTCGGCGGCGATCCCCCTCGTGCTCCTCCTGCTGGTGGCCGCGGGGGTGGGCGTGCTCATCTGGATGGGCGTCCGCAACGCGCGCACCGCCCGGTACCGCCTGCACCGGTTTGCCCAGGCCAACGGCATGACGTACGAGCCGCGCGTGGACGATCCGCCGCTCCCCGGCATGATCTTCCACCTCGGCCGCTCGCGCATGGCCACCGACCTGGTCCGCGGCACGAGTCCGCGGTTCGTGGAGTTCGGCAACTACCAGTACACGGTGCAGTCCGGGAAGAACTCGACGACGTATCGGTGGGGCTATGTGGCGGTGAAGCTGGATGTGCCGCTGCCGAACATCGTGCTCGACGCGAAGGGCAACAACGGCTTCGGCTCCAACCTGCCGGCCTCGTTCCGGCGGGCGCAGCGTCTCTCCCTCGAGGGTGACTTCGACCAGCACTTCACCCTGTACTGCCCGGAGGGCTACGAGCAGGACGCTCTCTACCTCTTCTCGCCCGACATCATGGCGCGCTTCATCGACAACGCCGCGCAGCTCGACGTGGAGATCGTCGACGACTGGCTGTTCCTCTACACGCCCCGCCGCGCCTCCACGCTCGACCCGGCGACCTGGGCGTGGCTGTTCGGGACGGTGGGGGCGCTGTTGACCAAGCTCGACCAGTGGGCGCGGTGGCGCGATGACCGCCTCGCCGCCGCCGCGACGCCCGGGGGGCACGCTCTCCCGTTCGCCCCGCCGGTCGGGATGATCACCCCACCGCCGGGGGTCGCGCCGCAGGGTCGGCGCCTCAAGCGCACGGGCGCCTGGGTGCCGATCCTCGTGGTGATCGGAGTCGCGGTCTTCTGGATGCTCAGCCGCTGGAACTGACGGGGCAGCCTCAGCCCGTTCCCGGCGGGGAGGTCACGAGCTCCATCCCGGTGATCAAGACCCCTCCCGCGCTTGTGTCCGATCCCAGCGTTACCGATGCACCCGCGGTGCCCGGGGGGAGGGGAACGCGGACGGTGGTCGTCTTCGCGCCGTCGTCTCCGACGCCCGGGATGCGAAGCCCCGGGGTGTCCGAGCCGAGTGCCACCCGGCTCGATGCGACGCGGATGTCGAGCTGCACGCCCGCCGGATCACTCTTCCGGAACGGCATCAGATGCAGGACAACCGTCCGGGCGGCTGTCGAGGGCTGACCCGTGGATACGGAGAGAGTGCCTCCGGGTTTCCAGTCGGCGAGGAGATAGGGGCCACCCGGGCGGGCCACGACATCACTGTCATCCGGGCAGGAAGTTGTTCCCGGTGCCACCGGCTCCATCAGATCGACGATGCGACATCGCTGAACACTCGCGTCTTCGGTCTTCAGCGCTCGGGCCGCCGGTTCCTGTGCGGCGTCCACGAGCACCCGTCGTGGTGCGAGGGTATGCACGAACCAGTCGGCTCGGTATCCCAGCCATTCGGACGGCACGGCGGTGGCCGCATCCGTCATGAACGAAGGGAAGGAGGCATCATCCACGGCTTTCGCCCACCCGACCGCGGTCGTGACCATCAGCGCGCGCGCCTCTTCTCCGGAGGGACAGGACGGGCTGGCCGGCTTGCTCCCGCAGTCCAACCGATCGTCGGCGAGCTCCGGGGCCGCGTTGAACTGGGTGTGGCCGAACGAGCCGACCGTCGCCACGGCCAACGGGCTGCGGCGATCGACGCCGAAGTGAGCGGCCGCCCACTGGACGGAATCGCTGGGGACATCGCGATCTCGTCCGCCCACGATCCCGAGGCTGGGGACGTCCAGGGGCGGGTCATCGAGCGACTCCCCTTCGTTGTTGCCGACGTCGTGCGCCGTCGCGAGATACAGCGCGCCGCGCGTGGTGATTCCCGCCTTCGCGGCTTCCTCGGCGGCGGCGCGAATCATCATCCCCGACCGTGAATGGGCGATCCAAAGGATCGACGAGGTATCCACCGCTCGGACCCGGGCGTCAGCCTCCGAATCCGATCCGACGAGCCGCTTCCTGGCCTCGCTTTGGTCAACCGCACGACTCAGCGACTCCACCTGGTCCAGCACGACACGACGCCAGGCCCGGGTCTGATCGTACGATCCCCCTCGCGCGAGCTGCCCGACGAAGACGGGGGCAAGATCGGGCGCGAGGACCGCGTAACCCTGGGCGGCGAGCTTCTCGGCGAGGTAGTCCATCCCGGCGTCATAGCGGATGGAATCGGCGCCTCCGCACGGGTAGCGGAAGCTCGAATCGGCACAGGTCGCCGCACGCAGATGGCCGATCACGATCAGACGCGCGCGGGTGGACGACGATCGGGCGGGCAGAGTGAGAGTGCCGCGGAGCGGGCTCATGAACTCCTCCGGCTGCGGCGGATCCCCGATGGCGACGTTGCCGAGATCGAAACGCACGCGCGTGACGCCGTTTCGAGTGCGGACCTCCGGCGGTACGATCTCGCGATCACCAGGCGCCTTCGGGCCATCGTCGGCGATTGCGGCAGGGTCTTCGCTGGACGGCGAGGGCGACGGCGACGGCGTGTCATCGGCGGCCGCGCACCCGGCGAGCACCGTCAGGAGGATGACAAGGAGCCCGGCCTTTCCGAGACGGGGGCGCTTTCGGTCGGCCTCAGGCCAGTATCGGGCCATCTCTCCCTTCCCGCGCTCCACCTGGCTCTGTATAGGGGAATGCGCAGGTAACATCTTACCTGCCAGACGCCAAGAACATCGGCGACCCGACTCCGGCGTCCCGCACCCTCGACAACACCCTGGTGACGACGATCCTGTTCGTCATCCTGGCCGTCGTGCTCATCGCCTTCGCTCGGACGTGGCTCGCCTTCTTCTCGCGCGGCACCCTCGAGATGCTCTGGACGCGCGGCTCTGCACTCCTCGCTCGCGAGAGAAAGGCCGGGCCGGAGACCGATGTGGGGGTGGGTGCCGTTCTGGGGAACCGACGCCCACCCCATCCCCCCTCGGGATCGAAAGGAATTCGACGTTCCCTCCGCATTGACGGTTGAACCGTCCCGCCCGTGGTCAGCTGGGGACTGACGCTGCGTGGCGATACCCGGATGGTATACCGGCGGACGTTGCACCCGGTTGCGTCCATGCACGGGAATGCACTATCCCGCGCGGCGCTCAGCGGTGCATCGAGCTGTCGGCCGCGGCCCCGCTCGCGGTGTCCGCGGCCAGGACCGCGTCGAGCGTCCGCCAGGCGTCCGCAGCGCGCATCGCTTCTCCGACGTGCCGTGCGCGGTCCCGGAACGTCGGGTCGGCCAGCACCCGGCGCACGGCTTCGGCCACCTGCCCGGGCTTCGGCGCATTCGTCCGCAGGTTGATGCCCACCCCGGTCCACCCGACTCGGGCGGAGACCTCGACCTTGTCCTCCGTCTGCCCCGCGACCACCAGCGGGACGCCCTCGGCAAGGGCCTGCTGCACCCCGCCGAAACCGCCGTTCGTGACGAACACGTCGACCTCCGGCAGCAGCCGGTCGTAGGGCAGGTACTCGGCGACCCGGACGTTGGCCGGGAGCTCCGCCGGGAGCGCGTCGACAGGACGTCCACCGGTGGAGACGACCACGAGGGCGTCCGTTGCCGCGAGCCCGGCGATCGTGGGAAGCACGAGCTGACCGAAGTCGGCGTTGGCGATGGTGCCCTGACTGACATGGATCACGGGCCGCCGGCCGTCCAGGTCGGACCACCATGCGGGCAGCGGCACGGCCGACGCCGCCGCGGGCAGGGGTCCGGCGAAGTGCACGGACGACGGGAGGTCGGAGCGCGGGTACTCGAACGCGGGCACGGAGAACTGCACGTACGCATCGGCGCGGCCCGCCCAGTCGAGCACGAAACCGCCGAGATCGCGGCCGACCGCCTCGCGCGCCATGGCGTCGGCCTCCTTCTGCACGCCGCCGAAGATCACGCGCTCCGCCACGGCACGGAGGAAGGCGTTGCGCACCCGCCCGAACAGCCCGCGCATCGGCGTGACTCCGAGCCCGAACGGGGCCGTGTCGACACTGCGGGCGCCGAGCGGGAAGATGCCGAGGACCACGACCGGGGGCCGTTCGGCCTTCGGCAGCCGCTGCAGCAGCGCCGCACCGACGAACAGCGGCTCGGTGAGGACGGCGTCGACGCGGTTCCGCGCCAGCTCGACGCGCACGGCCTCGAGCTGAGCCCGGCCCGGGCGGATGAAGAGAGTGCTCATGTCGAAGCGGAGGGCGGCCACCCCGGTGAGTCCTTCACGCTCGGGGAACGCGCCGTTCGCGTCGTCGAGATCGACGTCGGCCTCCGCCGGCAGCGGACGGAACCGCGCGCCCGCCGCGGTCACCTGCTCCTCGTAGCGGGTGCTCGTGAGGAAGAGGACGTCGTGCCCCCCTGCGACCAGGTGCCTGGCGACCTGCAGCAGCGGGAGCACATGCCCGTGGGCGGGGGTGCAGGTGAGGAGGTAACGGGACATGGCGGCTCTCTCGATAGGGTTGGTTGTACCGTTGAAGTATTCATAACCCTCAAAGGAAAGTCAATGACGTCGAGTGCACGCCCGTACCGCTCCGCCCTGCGGACCCGACAGGCGGAGGAGACCCGCGCGCGCATCGTCGCGGCGGCCGCCCGCCTGTTCGCCGCGCAGGGATACCAGGCGACGACGATCTCCGCGATCGCCAAGGAAGCCGGGGTCTCCGCGGAGACGGTGAAGACCACGGCGGCGAAGGCGGAGTTGCTCATCGCCGCCTTCGAGGTCACCTTCTCCGGCTCGGAGGCCGCCGAGACCCTCGCCGACACCGAGGCCGGCTCCGGGTTGACGACTCTGCCGGACGACGTCTTCCTCGACGCGGTCATCACGCAGATCGCCGCCGCGAACGAGCGGGGGCATGCCCTCTGGACGGTCCTCCTGGGCGCGGCGCTCTCCGATCCGGTCGTCGACGCCGCCCTTCAGCGCATCCTCGCGAACCGGGCGGCGGACTACCGGGGGTTCGCGGCGGAACTGCAGCGCCGGGGCATCGTCGACTCGGACCACGACGGCGACGCCCTCGCCGACGTGCTGTCGTTCCTGCTCTCACCGGAGAGCCACCAGCAGCTCGTCGGGCAGTCCGGCTGGTCGCCGGACCGCTACCGCTCCTGGCTGCGGAGTGCTGTGCTCGCCGCGGCCTCTCCGTCGGCGTGACGACTCACCGCGCGGACCAGCCGCCGTCCATCGTGTAGCTCGCGCCGGTCACCATCCCGGCGGCGTCGGCGGCGAGCCAGACGGCAAGGCCGGCGACCTCCTCCGGCTCCACGAGGCGTTTGATCGCGGCTTCGGTGAGGAGCACCTTCTCCAGGACCTCGTTCTCCGGGATGCCGTGGACCCGCGCCTGGTCGGCGATCTGGCGCTCCACGAGAGGCGTGCGCACGTATCCGGGATTGATGCAGTTGCTCGTGACGCCGTACGCGGCGCCCTCCAAGGCCGTCACCTTCGACAGCCCTTCCAGGCCGTGCTTGGCCGCCACGTAGGCCGCCTTGAACGGCGAGGCGCGAAGACCGTGGACGCTCGACATGTTGATGATCCGTCCGAAGCCGCGCTCATACATCGCCGGGAGTGCGGCGCGAGTCAGCAGGAACGGCGCCTCGAGCATCAACTGCAGAAGGAGCGAGAACTGGGCGGGGTCGAAGTCGTCGATCGGGCTGACGTGCTGCACGCCTGCGTTGTTGACGAGGATGTCGGTGCCGAGGCGGAGTGCGGCCAGTGCATCGCGGTCGGTGAGGTCGATCTGCCACGCCTCCCCGCCGATCTCGTCGGCGAGGGCTTCGCCCGCGTCGCCGTCGATGTCGGCGACCGTCACCCGGGCGCCCGCCTGCGCGAAGGCTCTCGCGCAGGCAGCACCGATCCCACTCGCTCCCCCCGTGACGAGAGCACGACGTCCGTGCAGATCCGTCATGCGGCACTCACAGCCGCGGTGCGGGCGTTCGTGCGGGCGGCATCCGCGTCGTCGATGGCCTGCAGAGAAACGCCCTTCGTCTCCCGCAGCGAGAGTACCGCGATCGCCGTGACGATGCAGGCGAACACGATGTAGAGAGCGATCGGCAGCCAAGAGCCGAAGTCCCGGAGCCACTGGATCGCCAGGATCGGCGCCAGCGACCCGGCGAGGATCGCCGTGACCTGCGACCCCAGCGAGACGCCGGAGTACCGCATCCGCGTCGGGAACAGCTCGGCCATGACCGCCGGCTGCGGCGCGTACATGAACGCGTGGAAGCAGAGGCCGATGGTGACGGCGAGGACGATGAGCACGGGGTTCAGGGTGTCGAACATCGGGAAGGCGAAGAAGGCCCAGGTCGCGCTGAGGATCGCGCCGGTCAGGTACACGGGCTTGCGGCCCCAGCGGTCGGCGAGCCGCCCCGCCTGCGGGATGACCGCGAAGTGCACGACGTGCGCGATGAGCAGAGCGAGCAGCAGCTGACTGGTGTCGTACTCGTGGACGGTCTTCAGGTAGACGATCGTGAAGCTGACGACGATGTAGTAGACGATGTTCTCGGCGAAACGGAGTCCCATCGCCTGCACGATCCCGACCGGATACCGGCGGAGCACCTCGACGACGCCGTAGGAGGTGGCCTTCTCGGCCTCGACCTGCGCCTTCGCCTCGAGGAAGATCGGGGCCTCCTCGACGTTGCGGCGGATGTAGTAGCCGACGAGCACGATCACCGCGGAGAGCCAGAACGCGATGCGCCAGCCCCACTCGAGGAACGCCGCCGAGCTCATCGCCCACGAGCTCACGAGGAGCACGAGCGTGGCGAGCAGGTTGCCGACGGGAACCGCGGCCTGGGGCCAGCTCGACCAGAACGCGCGCGACCGGTCGGGACTCTGCTCCGCGACCAGGAGGACCGCGCCACCCCACTCGCCGCCGACAGCGAAGCCCTGGATGAAGCGCAGCGCGACGAGCATCGCGGGCGCCCAGTAGCCGATGCTCTGGAAGCCAGGGAGGCACCCCATGAGGAAGGTCGCGGCACCGACGATGATGATCGTGGCCTGCAGCGTGGGCTTGCGGCCGAAGCGGTCGCCGATCTGACCGAAGACGATGCCGCCGAGCGGCCGCGCGATGAAGCCGACCGCATAGGTCACGAAAGCGGCGATGATGCCGTCGAGCGGCGATCCGGTAGCCGGGAAGAAGTAGGTCCCGAAAACGAGGCTGGCGGCGGTCGCGTAGAGGAAGAACTCGTACCACTCGACGACGGTGCCGGCCATGGAGGCGGCGACGACGCGCTTGAGCTTCGAGGAGGACGGGGCGGCGGCGGGGTGACCGGAGGCGCGGGTGGGGGCGGTCATTTCTCTCCTTCGGTGTCGACGGTGACACATCCGTTCCAGTGTCGGCAGGGGACCGACTTGCAGCAATGCCCAGCGCCGCGCAGCTGCTGTGCATAATTGCAGCATGGATGCGGCGAAGAGGCCACGTGCCGACGATCTGCTCGTACTACTCGCGGTCGCCCGTACCGGCCGGTACACGAGCGCCGCCGCCCACCTCGGTCTCGACCACACGACGGTGGCGCGCCGTATCGCCGCCCTGGAGGACGCGCTCGGCGGACGGGTCGTCGCGCAATCGGCCTCCGGGTGGGAGCTCACCGACCTCGGGCGCACCGCCGCCGAGACCGGAGGACGCATCGAGGCCGCGCTCTCCCAGCTCGACTCCGCCCCCGGCGAGACTCCCGATCCGATCGCCGGCGTCGTGCGCATGTCCGCCACCGACGGTTTCAGCGCCTACATCGCCGCCCCCGCGATCGCAGAGCTGCGCCGTGCGCACCCGCGGCTGACCGTCGAGATCGTCGCCGCCACGCGGAGGGCCGCCGAGCACCGCGCCGGGCTCGACCTGGAGGTGGTCGTGGGCGCGCCGCAGACCCGCCGCGCGCAGGCCGTGAAGCTCGGCACGTACACCCTCGGCATGTACGCCTCGCGGGACTACCTCGTCCGCACCGGCACCCCGGCATCGCGCGCCGAGGTGGAGCAGCACAGACTCGTGTACTTCGTCGACTCGATGCTCCAGGTGGACGCGCTCGACCTTCCGCGCCGCCTCGTCCCCGGCATGCAGGACGGCCTCACCTCGACCAACGTCTTCGTGCACGTCGAGGCCACCCGCGCGGGAGCCGGGATCGGCCTGCTCCCGTGCTTCGCCGCCGACCGGCACCCGGACCTGGTGCGCCTGCTGCCCGAGGTCTTCGCCGAGAAACTGCCGTACTACATGGTCGCGCGGCCCGAGTCGCTGCGGCTCCCCGCGGTCGCGGCCCTCGCCGAGGCCCTGCGCACCCGCACACGTGCCGCGAAGGCGATGCTCGACGGGGCGGGCTGAGCGCCGGTCAGAGCAGCTCGGCCACGAGGGTCTCGATGCGGCCGCGGATGTCGTCGCGGATCGGCCGGACGGCATCGATCCCCTGGCCGGCGGGGTCGTCGAGCACCCAGTCCTCGTAGCGCTTGCCGGGGAAGAACGGGCACGCGTCACCGCAGCCCATCGTGATCACGACGTCCGACGCCTGCACGGCCTCGGTCGTGAGCACCTTCGGCTGCTCGGCTGTGATGTCTATGCCGACCTCCCCCATCGCCGCCACTGCGACGGGGTTGATCTCCGCGGCGGGCATCGACCCGGCGGAGCGCACCTCGATGCGGTCGCCGGCGAGGTGCCGGAGGAAGCCGGCGGCCATCTGCGAGCGCCCCGCGTTGTGGACGCAGACGAAGAGGACGGAGGGTCGCACGGGCCCAGCTTAACCCGTTCGAGTCGCTCGATTGGCTGCATCTCCGGCCGAAATGGGACCAATCGGGCGATTCGAAAGTCAGTACCCGCGCTCGACGGCGAAGTCACGCAGGACGCCGTCGGTGCCGCCGCCGAGGAAGGTCGAGGTCTGCAGGGTCACCGTGTCGGTGAAGCCGTCGGGGCCGGGGACCGTGATCTCCAGCGGATACGTACCGCCGAACGCGGGGATCCGCGGCACCTCATCGCCATCCGCGAGAGCCCGGGCCGCGAGGAACGCCGCGCTGACGTCCACATCGTGGATGCGGTACACGGTGTCGGCCGGCAGCAGCTCGACGCCGCTCGCGTCCAGCCCGAAATCGTCGTCCGAGATCACGATGGCGTAGTCGTCCGCCCCAGGCTCGTCCTCGCCGATCCGTCGGAGCTCGACCGTGTCGGTGTGCTCGGCGCCCGACATCTCGTAGGTGACCGTCGCGGTGCCGGTCTCCCCGTCCTCTGCCGCCGTCACGTCATCGACGGAGAGGATCTTCGGCCGGTCCTCGATCTGGGGGTAGACGCCACTCGGCGTGAGCAGCAACGCCAACGGCTGCTCGAGATCCATGGCGGGGTGGAGCTCGTCGGCTGCGCCCTTCTCGTCTCCCGCGGCGAGGAGAGCGAAGACGAGTTCCGTGGAGGACCGCACGCCGTCCGCGGCCGAGAAGAGCTCGACATCGGTCGACGACGGCGTCGGAGACGGCGGGGCGGCAGGCAGACAACCGACCAGCACCAGGGCCAGAACCATGGCCGGGGCCAGGACGATCGGCAGACGCCTCCGGGGAGATCGGGACGAGCTCATGTGCACCTCGGATCGGTCTCGGCGTCGTGGCCGGCCTTCCGCGGCACGGCTCCCCCAGCCTACGGAACGGGATCGGCGCCGATCGACAACGCGCCCATCGCTCCCCGGCGAACCGGCCGGCAGGGGCGTCTCAGGCGAGGCCGAGGCCCGCCAGCTCCGCGGGGTCGAGCATGCGCGACCGGATGAGGAACCGCATTCCCGTGGGACCTTCGACGCTGAATCCGGCGCCGCGTCCCGGCACGACATCGATCGTCAGGTGCGTGAACTTCCAGTACTCGAACTGCGAGGCCGACATGAAGACCTCGACGGGATCGTCGAGGCCGACGTCGAGGGCGCCGAGGAGCACGTCGCCGGGCCCGGTGAGGAACATCCCCACCGGATAGCACATGGGTGCGGAGCCGTCGCAGCAGCCGCCGGACTGGTGGAACATGAGCGGCCCGTGCTGCGCGGTGAGCTCGCGGACGAGCGCGGCGGCGGGCTCGGTCACCGCGACACGGGCGGGCGGGGATGGGTCGGCCACAGCCACTCCTTCCGGGGTGCCGGGTGCCGGACAACGCGGCGAGCGCCGTCCGACACCCGGGCGCGGGCGGATCAGAAGAAGCCCATCGGGCCGTCCGCGTACGAGACGAGGAGGTTCTTCGTCTGCTGGTAGTGGTCGAGCATCATCTTGTGGTTCTCGCGACCCACCCCCGACTGCTTGTACCCGCCGAACGCGGCATGCGCCGGGTACTGGTGGTAGGTGTTCGTCCAGACGCGGCCCGCCTCGATCGCCCGGCCCGCGCGGTACGCCGTGTCGCCGCTGCGACTCCACACCCCGGCGCCCAGGCCGTACAGGGTGTCGTTCGCGATCGAGATCGCGTCGTCGAAGTCATCGAACGACGTCACGGAGAGCACGGGGCCGAAGATCTCCTCCTGAAAGATCCGCATGTCGTTCGTCCCCTCGAACACGGTCGGCTGCACGTAGAAGCCCTCGCTGAGGTCGCCGCCGAGGTCGGCGCGCTCGCCTCCCGTGAGCAGCCGGGCGCCGCCCTGCTTCCCGATGTCGATGTAGCTGAGGATCTTCTCGAGCTGATCGTTCGATGCCTGCGCGCCGATCATGGTCGCGGGGTCGAGCGGATTGCCCTGCACGACCTTCTTCACGCGCTCCAGGCCGTCGGCGAGGAAGCCGTCGTAGATCGAGCGCTGGATGAGCGCCCGCGACGGGCAGGTGCAGACCTCACCCTGGTTGAGCGCGAACATCGTGAAGCCCTCGAGCGCCTTGTCGTAGAACAGGTCGCTCGTGGAGCGGGCGACGTCCTCGAAGAAGACGTTCGGGCTCTTGCCCCCGAGTTCCAGGGTGACGGGGATGAGGTTCTGCGAGGCGTACTGCATGATGAGTCGGCCGGTCGTGGTCTCCCCGGTGAAGGCGACCTTGCGGATGCGCTTGTGCTGGGCGAGCGGGGCGCCGGCCTCGATGCCGAAGCCGTTCACGATGTTGACGACCCCGGCCGGCAGCAGGTCGCCGATGATGTCGAACAGGAACAGGATCGACGCGGGCGTCTGCTCCGCGGGTTTGATGACGATGCAGTTGCCCGCGGCGAGCGCCGGCGCCAGCTTCCACACGGCCATGAGGATCGGGAAGTTCCAGGGGATGATCTGCCCCACGACGCCGAGGGGCTCGTGGAAGTGGTACGCGACGGTGTTCTCGTCGAGCTGGCTGATGCCGCCCTCCTGCGCGCGGAGCACCCCGGCGAAGTAGCGGAAGTGGTCGATCGCGAGCGGGATGTCGGCGGCGAGGGTCTCCCGCACGGGCTTGCCGTTCTCCCACGTCTCGGCGACCGCGATCTCCTCCAGGTGCTGCTCCATCCGGTCGGCGATGCGGTTCAGGATCACGGAACGTTCCGCGGGGCTCGTCTTGCCCCAGGCGGCGAAGGCCTTCCAGGCGACGTCGACGGCGCGGTCGATGTCCTCGACCGTCCCGCGCCCGACCTCGGTGAACGGCTTGCCGTTGACGGGACTGATGTTCTCGAAGTACTGGCCCTTGGCGGGTTCGACGAACTCGCCGCCGATGTAGTGGCCGTAGCGGGGCCGATAGTCCGCGAGGGCTCCGGGCTGCCCGGGCGCCGCGTAGGCGAGGGACACGTCTTCTTCGACGATGGTCATGGGGGTCTCCTTCGACGGGGCGCCGCGGCATCGGTGCCGCGGTGTTCCCTCGACGCTAGGCCGCTCCCCGTTGCACTCCCGGTGCGCAACGTTGCAGCCGGTTGCACCCCCGTTCGAATCGCGCACTGTGCTGCATCCGCGGCCGGAATGGGACCAATCGGGCGATTCGAATCAGGTGAGGCGCTCGATCCGGGTCACGAGGCCGGCACGACGCGGCGAGCGCGCCGGAAGCATCTCCAACGCGAGCCGCAGCACCTCCGCGTCCTCGCTCCCCTCGGGGGTGTCGGCGTAGGCGAGCAGCACGTCCAGACTCGCCCCCGACAGCATGACCTCCCGCAGCGCCGCACGGACCGAGTCACGGAACTCCTCGACGCCGGGCGAGGCCGACTCCGGCAGCACCGGACCCCGATACGCCGTCAGAGCGACCCGGTGAGCCCCGCGGTCGAGCAGGGACAGCACGTCGTGGGCGTCGGTCTCCAGCGGCACCGGAAGACGATAGGGGCGGGACTCCGGCACGAGGTCGGGGGCCGCCCGCTCCAGCACCTTCCGCAGGCGCACCATCTCCGGCCGCAGCGTGTCCGGAGAGACGCCGGGACCGTAGACGAGCTCGGCGAGCCGGTCGGCGGAGAGGCCCTGACGGTGCACAGCCAGCATCAGGAGGATGGCGGCATGCCGGGCGCTGAGCTCGGTGACCGCCTCCTCATGCGCCGACGTGGTCTCCAGCCGGGCGCGGTCGCGTCCGAGCACGTGCAGTCGTGCGCGTGCGAGGGCGTCCGGTGTCGTCCTGTTCGGCGATCGACGGGCCGGAGGCTCCGCCCTCCGCTGCAGTCGCGCCACGAGGAGCTCGGATTCGACCGCTCGCGCCGTCGCGTCGACGAGCAGCCGCGCCTGCGGGGTCACCACCTCCGGCCCCCCGGTGATGTCGATCACGCCCAGGACCCGCTGCGTCTCCGGGTCGCGCACGGGAGCGGCGCTGCACGACCACGGGTGCACCAGCCGGTTGTAGTGCTCGGCCCCGCGGATCTGCACCGACCGCTCCAGGGCGAGAGCGGTACCGGGGGCGCTCGTGCCCACGGCGTCCTCCGCCCAGTTCGCGCCGGCGACGAACCCCATGCCCTCGGTGAGGGACCGCAGCTGCGCGTCGCCCTCGATCCACAGCAGGCGCCCGGCCTGGTCCCCGACGGCGATCACGACCCCCGAGTCCTCGGAGTCACCGGGAAGCAGCAGCGCGCGGATCATCTCCATCGCGGAGGCGAGCGGATGGGCCAGGCGATAGGCGTCGAGCTCGTCCTCGTGCAGATCGAGCGGCGGCAGCCCCTCCGGGCCGACGCGACGACGCCACGACCGCTCCCACGACTCGCGCACGAGCGGACGCACCTCGCGGAGACGGTGATCGTCGAGATTGCCGGCGATGAGCTCCTCGTGCGCACGCTCGACGAGGAGGCGAGACGCCGTCGGCGACGCCTCCCGCGGATCGTGCCACGTCGCAGACACGCGTTCTCCGTTCCTGGCGCCGGGAGCGTGCCCTCAGTGTACGAGCAGGATCGACCCGGGGGAACAGCGGGCGGCGGCGGTCAGGGCAGCAGCCCGGCCACGAGATCGTCGATCACGTCGTCAGTCGAGGTCTCCGGGTCGATCGGGGTGGTGAGCCGGTCGAGCAGCAGACCATCGATCGCGTAGTGGAACAGGGCGATCTCGCGGCGTCCTCCCGGGAGGCCCGCCGCGACGTTGAAGGCCACGTCCGCCTCGAAGCCGGCGCGTTGCCAGGCCCCGAGCACGGCGGCGAGCTCCGGACGACGAGCGCTCTCGAGCCGCAAGGCGAACAGGGCGAGGGTCACATCGCGATCGACGGTGAGGCGGCGCACGATGTCCCGGAGGTAGTCGGCGAACAGCTCCCGGCTGGGCGTGATCTCCGCCCTCCGCTCCAGGTCCGCAGGCGACGGAGCCAGGCGTTCCCCGATGCGGTCGACGAGTCCCTCGATCAGCGCCTCCCTGCTGCGGAAGTAGTTCGACGTCGTGCCCGCGGGGACCTCCGCCTCGGCGTCGACCGCGCGGTGTGTGAGCCCCCGGGATCCCTCGCGGGCGAGCACCGCCAGCCCCGCATCCGCGATCTGCCGTCGTCGCGGCTCGTTCCTCGCCATGCCGCCACCCTAGCGCAATCACTACGACTGTTGTACTCTCAACCGCAACAGATGTAGTGATTGGAGAACCATGCGTGAGCTCGTGTACTACGCCGCGGTGACCCTGGACGGGTTCATCGCCGGTCCGAACGGAGAGTTCGACGCCTTCCTCGTCGAGGGCGACCACATGGACGGCATCAACGCCCGCTTCGCCGACACCCTGCCGACCGTGGCCGCCGAAGCCCTCGGCATCCCGCAGCGCAACGACGTGTTCGACACCGTGCTGATGGGCAGCAACACCTACGAGGTGGGCGGGCTCGCGAGCCCGTACAGGCATCTGCGTCAGATCGTCTTCAGCCGCACCCGCACCGCCGAGGCCGAGAACCTCGAGGTGACGGCAGAGGACCCGGTGCAGGTCGTGCGACGGCTCAAGCGTGAGGAGGGCGGCGCGATCTGGCTGTGCGGCGGCGGGGCTCTCGCGGCGACGCTGGCCGACGAGATCGACCGGCTCATCCTGAAACGGCAGCCGCTGCTCTTCGGATCCGGCATCCCGCTCTTCGGGGACCGCCCCTATCGTCCGGAACGGTTCGAGGCTGGGGAGACGACCCCCTACGGATCGGGCGTCGTGGTGACGGAGTACGTGCGACGGCGCGGGGAGTGATCCTGCCGTCGGGGGTGCGTAGCCGGTCGAGGCCCGGATGGCAATACCGTTCTCGAATCCGTTCCCGGTTCCTATCGTGGTCCCATCACGAGTCAGGAGGCGCCATGAACGTCCACATCCCCACCAGCACTGGCTCCTCGCAGCGCGCCGACGCGGCCCACCCCGCCGCGACCGAGCCGGCCTGCGAGCGGATAGACTTCGACCGGTACGTCGTCGCGCACGACGCTCCCGTCGGGTACATCGAGGTCGTGCCGCCGCTCTATGTCTGCTACCTCGGACACCCGTATCCTCGGGCTGTGGAGATCGCTCAGGTGTACGACTACGACCATGCCGTCAGCATCGTCAGTGCCATGGCCGCGGGTTCGCGCGACCACGCCCTCGCCGGATGAGCCGCGAGGTCTGGCCCGGGTCCGCGTACCCGCTGGGGGCCACCTTCGACGGTCAGGGCACCAATTTCGCCCTCTTCAGCGAGGGCGCGGAGCGCGTAGAGCTCTGCCTCTTCGACGCGGACGGCACGGAGACACGGGTGCCGCTCACCGAGGTCGACGCGTTCGTCTGGCACGGCTACCTGCCCACGGTGCAGCCGGGACAGCGCTACGGCTACCGGGTGCACGGTCCCTACGACCCGGCCCAGGGGCAGCGGTTCAACCCGAACAAGCTGCTCCTCGACCCGTACGCGAAGGCCGTCGCCGGCGAGATCGACTGGGGACAGTCCCTGTTCGGCTACGACTTCGGCGACCCCGACTCCCGCAACGACGACGACTCCGCGGCCGCGATGGCGAAGGGCGTCGTCGTCAGCCCGTTCTTCGAGTGGGGCGGCGACCGGCCGCTGAAGACGCCGTACGCCGAGACGGTGATCTACGAGGCCCATGTGAAGGGGCTCACCCAGCGGCATCCCGAGGTGCCGGAGGAGCTGCGCGGGACCTACGCCGGCATCGCGCACCCGGCGGTCATCGAGCACCTCCAGCGCCTCGGCGTGACCGCGCTGGAGCTGATGCCCGTGCACCAGTTCGTCAACGACTCGGTGCTGCAGGACAAGGGCCTGTCGAACTACTGGGGCTACAACACCCTCGGGTTCTTCGCCCCCCACAACGCGTACGCCGCCGGCGGCCAGGACGGCCAGCAGGTGCAGGAGTTCCGCGCCATGGTGCGCGCGCTCCACGAGGCCGGCATCGAGGTCATCCTCGACGTCGTCTACAACCACACCGCGGAGGGCAACCACCTCGGTCCGACTCTCTCGATGCGCGGGATCGACAACGAGGCGTACTACCGGCTCGAAGAGGACAAGCGCTACTACACGGACTACACCGGCACGGGCAACAGCCTGAACGCGGGCAACCCGCACGCCCTGCAGCTGCTCATGGACTCGCTGCGCTACTGGGTGACCGAGATGCACGTCGACGGCTTCCGCTTCGACCTCGCGGCGACCCTCGCCCGCGAGTTCTACGACGTCGACCGCCTCGCCGCGTTCTTCGAGCTCGTGCAGCAGGATCCGATCGTCTCGCAGGTGAAGCTCATCGCCGAGCCGTGGGACATCGGCCCCGGGGGCTATCAGGTGGGCAACTTCCCGCCGCAGTGGACGGAGTGGAACGGCAAGTACCGCGACACCGTCCGCGACTTCTGGCGCGGCGAGCCGCAGGCCCTCGGCGAGTTCGCCTCGCGCCTCACCGGCTCCGCCGACCTGTACGAGCACTCCGGCCGACGACCCGTCGCCTCCATCAACTTCGTCACCGCGCACGACGGCTTCACGCTGCGCGACCTCGTCTCCTACAACGAGAAGCACAACGAGGACAACGGCGAGGACAACAACGACGGCGAATCCCACAACCGCTCCGACAACATGGGCGCGGAGGGGCCGACCGACGACATCGACATCAATCGCCGCCGCGCACGCCAGCAGCGGAACTTCCTCGCGACGCTGCTGCTCTCGCAGGGCGTGCCGATGATCTCCCACGGCGACGAGCTCGGCCGCACGCAGCACGGCAACAACAACGGCTACGCACAGGACAACGAGCTCACCTGGATCGACTGGGAGGCCGCCGACCTGCCGCTCGTGGAGTTCACCGCGGCGGTGGCACGGCTCCGGCACGAGCATCCGACCTTCCGCCGCAGCCGCTTCTTCGACGGACGCCCGGTGGCGGATGAGGACGGCGAGCGCATCCCCGACGTGGTGTGGCTGCGCCCGGACGGAGCGCGCATGACGCCGGAGGACTGGGACTCGGGCTTCGGCCGCTCTGTCGGCATGTTCCTGAACGGCCGCGGGATCCGCGAGAACGACCGGCGAGGGCGACCCGTGGAGGACGTGAACTTCCTCGTCTACTTCAACAGCGGCGACGAGCCCGTCGACCTCGCCCTACCGGACGATCGCCACGGTGCGGAATGGCTCGTCGCGGTGGACACCGCCGGCGAGCTGGGCGACCGGAACCTCCGGGCGCGCGACACCGTGCCGCTCGAGGGCAAGGCCATGCTCGTGCTGCAGGAGATCGACGGCGAGCCGGTCGACACCGACGACTCCGTCGACGCCTCGCTCCGCGCGCAGAGCGAGCAGGCCGCCTCGTGACCGACAGGCCGCTGTCGACCTATCGCCTTCAGATCAGCGGCAGCTTCCCCCTCGAAGCGGCGGCCGATGTGGTCGGCTACCTCGCCGAGCTGGGGGCGTCGTGGGCTTATCTGTCGCCGCTGCTGGCGGCGACCCGCGGTTCGAACCACGGCTACGACGTGGTCGACCACGGGCGCGTCGACCCCGACCGCGGGGGCGAGGAGGGCCTCGTGCGCTTCGCCTCGGCGGCGCGCACGGCCGGCCTCGGCATCCTCGCCGACATCGTGCCCAACCATGTGGGCGTCGCGGTGCCGCGGCAGAATCCATGGTGGTGGGAGGTGCTGCGGCTCGGGCGGGAGACCCGCCGCGCCGCGGCGTTCGACATCGACTGGGCGGCGGGCGGCGGACGCCTCCTGCTCCCGCTGCTGGGCGGGACCCCGGAGGAGGTCGTCGCGAAGGGCGAGCTGGTCGTCGACACGACACCGGCCGCCGATGCACCGGACGGCGTGCTGCGCTACTTCGAGCACGAACTCCCGCTCGCCCCCGGCACCGCGGCGCTGGCCGACGACCTCCCGGCACTCCTGGCCGCCCAGAACTACGAGCTGCGGTTCTGGCAGGACCAGAACACCGATCTCACCTACCGCCGGTTCTTCGCGGTCTCCGAGCTCGCCGGCATCCGGGTCGAGCGCCCCGACGTCTTCGCCGAGTCGCACCGGGAGATCCTTCGCTGGCTCCGGACCGGACTCGCGGACGGTCTACGGGTGGACCACCCGGACGGCCTCGTCGACCCCGGCGCGTACCTGGAGCAGCTCGCCGACGCGACCGGACGCGCGTACACGCTGGTGGAGAAGATCCTGGAGCCCGGCGAGGCTCTGCCGGCCTGGTGGCGGACCGACGGCACGACCGGATACGACGCGCTGGCCGAGCTCGACCGTCTGTTCGTCGACGCGGAGGGCGTGGCGGCGCTGGACCGGCTGGACGCCCGGCTCCGTGCGGAGACCGGCCTCCCGGACGCGCTCCCCTGGCACGACCTCATCCACGACACGAAGCGGATGATCGCCGACACGCTCCTGGCCGCCGAGGTGCGCCGACTCGTCCGCACGCTTCCCCACGGGATCGTGCACGCGGACGACGCCCTGGCCGAACTCCTCGCCTGCTTCCCCGTGTACCGCTCCTATCTCCCGGAGGGCCGCGAGCACCTGCGCGCCGCCTTCGCGGACGCTCGGCGGCGGCGCCCGGATCTCTCCGCCGCTTTCAGCGCGCTCGAACCGCTCCTGGTCGACCCCGCCCTCGAGGTCGCGCAGCGGTTCCCCCAGGTGAGCGGCGCCGTGATGGCGAAGGGCGTTGAGGACACCGCGTTCTACCGGTTCACGCGCCTCGGAACGCTGACCGAGGTCGGCGCCGATCCGTCGATCCCCGCCCTGTCGGTCGAGGAGTTCCACGACGCGCAGCGGGCACGACTGGCGGCCTGGCCGCACTCGATGACGACCCTCTCCACGCACGACACGAAGCGCTCGGAGGACGTACGGGCACGCCTGTCGGTGCTCTCGGAGATCCCGGAGCGGTGGGGCGAGGTGCTGGCGGAGCTGCGCGCCGTCGCGACCACCGGACACGGTCCTCTCGACGCGCTGATCTGGCAGGCCGCCGTCGGAGCCTGGCCGCTCCCCTCCGACCGGCTCCTCGCCTATGCCACGAAGGCCGCCCGCGAGGCCGCCGAGCGGACCACCTGGCAGCATCCGGACGCGACCTTCGAGGAGGGCCTGGCCGCGATCGCCCGGTCCGTCGAGGGCGACGCCGCGCCGATCCTCGACCGTTTCGTGGCGGAGATCGTCGATGCGGGCCGTTCCAACTCCCTCTCCGCCAAACTGCTGCAGCTCACCGGTCCCGGCGTGCCGGACGTCTACCAGGGCACCGAGCTGTGGGACCTCTCGCTCGTCGACCCCGACAACCGTCGACCCGTCGACTTCGCTCTGCGCGCCCGGATGCTGCGGGAGCTCGACGCGGACCACGCCCGCGGTGTGCTCCCGCCGATCGACGACTCCGGTGCCGCGAAGCTGCTGGTGACCTCGCGGGCCCTGCGGCTGCGGCGGGACAATCCGGAGCTGTTCCGCTTCTACCGGCCGGCCGTCGTCGAGGGCGCGGCCGCCGACCACGCCGTCGCCGTGCACCGCGGCGGCGCGACCGCCGTGGCCACGCGGCTGCCGGTGACGCTGGCGCGCCGCGGCGGCTGGGGCGACACCGTCCTGATGCGCCCGGAGCTGCCGGGGACGGATCTCCTCACCGGTCGGCGGATCCCGCCCGGACCGGTGCGGCTGGCGGAACTGCTCGACACGTATCCGGTCGCGCTGATCGAGCTGGCCCGATGATCTCGGTGTGGGCGCCGAGGGCGAGGCGTGTGCGAGTGCGACGCCTCGACGACGCGGGCGCGACCGTGGAGGAGCGGGAACTCACGGCGACCGCTGAGGGGCACTGGACCGCCGACCTCGTCCTCGCGGACGGGGAGCGCTATGGCTTCCTGCTGGACGACGGCGACGACCTCCGCCCGGACCCTCGGTCGCGTCGTCAGCCGGACGGCGTGCACGGGGCCTCGGCGACGTTCGACCCCGCGGCCTTCGCCTGGACCGACGCCTCCTGGACCGGACGGCAGCTCGCGGGCGGGCTGATCTACGAACTGCACCTCGGCACCTTCACGCCGGAGGGCACGCTCGACGCGGCGATCGGCCGCCTGGCGCACCTCGTCGACCTCGGCGTCACCCACGTCGAGCTGCTCCCGGTCAACGCCTTCAACGGGCGCTGGAACTGGGGATACGACGGCGTGCTCTGGTACGCGGTGCAGGAGGAGTACGGCGGTCCGGCGGCCTACCAGCGGTTCGTCGACGCCGCCCACGCACACGGGCTCGCCGTCGTGCAGGACGTGGTCTACAACCACCTCGGTCCGAGCGGGAACTACCTCCCCCTCTTCGGTCCGTACCTGCGCGAGGGCGAGAGCAACACCTGGGGCGACTCGGTGAACCTCGACGAGGACGCGGTGCGCGAGTACATCCTCGACAACGCCCTGATGTGGCTGCGCGACTTCCACGTCGATGGACTGCGGCTCGACGCCGTGCACGCCCTGCACGACCGGCGGCCCGTGCACCTGCTGCGCGAGCTCTCCGAACGCGTGGACGCCCTCTCCGCGCAGCAGAATCGGCCGCTGACCCTCATCGCGGAGTCGGACCTCAACGATCCGACGCTCATCCTGCCGCGGGAAGCCGGGGGCTACGGACTCACGGCGCAGTGGTCGGACGACTGGCACCACGCCGCGCACGTCGCGCTCACCGGGGAGACCGCCGGGTACTACGCCGACTTCGCCGCAGCCGACGCGGTGACCAAGGTGACGGAGGGCGGCTTCTTCCACGACGGCACCTTCTCGTCCTTCCGCGACCGTCCGCACGGGTCCCCGATCCCGGCCGAGGTGCCGAGCTGGCGGCTGGTGACCTTCGCGCAGGACCACGACCAGATCGGGAACCGCGCCGCCGGGGACCGGTTCTCCGCCGCTCTGTCCCCCGACCGGCTCGCGGTGGCCGCCGTGCTCACCCTGACGGCCCCGGGCACCCCGATGCTCTTCATGGGCGAGGAGTGGGGCGCGACGACACCGTGGCAGTTCTTCACCGCCCACCCCGAGCCCGAACTCGGCCGCGCGGTCGCGGAGGGGCGCACGGCGGAGTTCGCCCGCATGGGCTGGGATCCGGATGCGGTCCCCGACCCCCAGGACCCCGCCACCTTCCACCGCTCGCGCCTCGACTGGGCGGAGGCCGAGGCGCCGGTGCACGCCCGGCTGCTGGCGCTGTACCGCGACCTGGCGCGACTGCGGCGAGCGCGACCGGAGCTCACCGACCCGGACTCCGCGCACGCGGCGGTCGAGGTCCGGGAGACGGACGGCCGCCCCGAGCACCGCGTCTACCGCATCGATCGCGGAGGAGTGTCGGTGCTCGTGAACCTCTCCCCCACCCCCGCCTCGTTCCC
>SNQW01000076.1_pt1 | contig 101553 bp, 95 predicted proteins | sample 2580511 | NCBI WGS metagenome assembly SNQW01 (sample SAMN10953775, study PRJNA522744) | food fermentation metagenome | isolation source: 8-hour incubation of native-enriched microbial consortia from nixtamalized... | place: Mexico | collected 2017-09-24 | reverse complement strand
GCTGAAAGCATCTAAGCGTGAAGCCCCCCTCAAGATGAGATTTCCCAATTAGTAAGACCCCTTGAAGACGACGAGGTTGATAGGCCTGAGGTGGAAGTGCAGCAATGCATGGAGCTGACAGGTACTAATCGGTCGAGGGCTTATCCAAAGATACCCCAAAAAGTGACGCGAGGCTTCGAAGGTAATTCCGATTACTTTTCGGGGACCCCGGGAACTGAATAGGGGCTAACACGCAAATCAAGTTTCGTATCCAGTTTTCAAGGATTAACCTTGAATTTATGGCTTGGAGAGATACCCAAGTGGCTATAAGGGGACCCTCTGCTAAGGGGTTAGACTGCGTAAGCGGTGCGAGGGTTCGAATCCCTCTCTCTCCGCCATTTGTACAAGCTTATCATATGGCGGCGTAGCTCAGCTGGCTAGAGCGTACGGTTCATACCCGTGAGGTCGGGGGTTCGATCCCCTCCGCCGCTACCAATAATTTGATTTGGAGGCTTAGCTCAGCTGGGAGAGCATCTGCCTTACAAGCAGAGGGTCGGGGGTTCGATCCCCTCAGCCTCCACCATGAACTATTTAATCGTTATTTTAAACCGTGCCGGTGTAGCTCAATTGGTAGAGCAACTGACTTGTAATCAGTAGGTTGGGGGTTCAAGTCCTCTCGCCGGCACCATGTGATTCCTTTTTTACTGCGGAGCCGTGGTGTAGAGGCCTAACATGCCTGCCTGTCACGCAGGAGATCGCGGGTTCGAATCCCGTCGGCTCCGCCATTACATCCTTGAATATTTCCACAATAAAGTGGGAAAGTTATCAACTTAACCGCTTTATTTTTTTGGCTAATTACATAAGGCTCGGTAGCTCAGTCGGTAGAGCAGAGGACTGAAAATCCTCGTGTCGGCGGTTCGATTCCGTCCCGAGCCACTTTTATGCCCCTCTTTGGATCGTATTCGGGCAAAAAGGGCAGCATATACTACAGTATGGAGGCTTAGCGAAGTGGCCAAACGCAGCAGACTGTAAATCTGTTCTCTTACGAGTTCGGTGGTTCGAATCCATCAGCCTCCACCAGTTTATATGAGCCATTAGCTCAGTTGGTAGAGCACCTGACTTTTAATCAGGGTGTCGAAGGTTCGAGTCCTTCATGGCTCATCAAAAGTCGTTGACCTTTGGGTTGGCGGCTTTTTTATATTCATTGGATTTGATCGGCCCCATTCTGAGCATTAATTGCAAATCATACAACTAAACTAACCTTATAGCCATTTGGCCCATCATTCGTTTACTTGCATTTCATGCAAGTATTTCCTCGTTTTTTAGCCTCTTCTTCGAGAAATGGCGGAATTATTGCAGGTTTTACACTTAAACAAGCACTACGGCATCATTTCCGAATAGTAACCGTATATTTTGCAACTATTCCACTCGACCGCAGACCTCAAGAAAGCAGGAGCAGGAACGCAGGAGCAGGAAGTAGGTACGCACTGGATTCCCATTCTATTGGATATTTCCAACCAGCGCTTTGCGCCCGTCGCGAGAACCATTCACCTAAACATCCCAAATTTATAGTTAAAAGCCCGGTTGTGATAAAATAAAATGAACGAACGTTAAATATGGATAGATGGGAAAGGCGCAATATGGAGATTAAAAAGCTGAAGCAGCAGGTGGAGAGCATCATCGGCGCTCCAATTACGGAGTCGACTTGGGATGTTCAAGTCTGGCGCGAGACCGTGCAGGCGAGTGACACAGGGGAAAACAGGCCTTTACGCAAGGATGGACGGATTGTTTGGCTTTGGAACATGAAGGCGGACGCCGTTCAGGTGATGCTGGCGGACGCGGAACAAGTGACGGAAGCGGAAGCGATGCTGATTCAGTTGTTGTTATCTGCGGCGCGTGATCAGCGGTCTAAAGGCGCCCCTTTAAAACAGGACGATGAATCCCGGAGTAGCCAGCTTGGAGAATGGTTGCTTGAGCGTATGGGTCGCCATGAAATCAATATTTCCGTTCCGAATGAATTTCCGATTAAGTCCCGGTTAAAAGGACAAATGCTCCCCTTTCTGTTAAGTTGGGATCACATAGGTCAGGGACAGACGGTTTCTTTTGCAAAGCTCCATAAACTGCTGCGCAGTTATTTTGGCGGGGATGTCGTGTTAGTTCCGGTAAAAGAGGAATGGCTGATCCTGCTCGGGGAAGAGCTTTTGACGAACCTGCGCGAGGAAAGCGAAGAGGGCGCCGAGACGGAAAAAGATATGCTCGGAGCGTTATGCCAGGGATTGTACGAACTTATTACGAATGAATGGGTCGGCGGCATTCATATCGCCGTAGGCAACGCGCTGGTCGAGGAAAACGGGCTGACGTCGGCCGCGTTGGCGCTGCACCAAACCATGACCCTGGGACGTATTTTTAATATTACGAAAAAAATTCACCTGCCGTGGGAGCTAAAGCTGGAGCAGCTGGTGTACAGCATTCCGGAAGAAGAGAGGCTGCATTTCATCAAAGAGACCGGGGATCACGCCAAAGTATTCGAAGATGAGGAGACGCTGACCACGCTGGAAACTTTTTTTGAGCTGGACTGCAACGTCAGCGAAACCGCAAAGCGTCTATATATTCACCGGAATACGCTGCTGTACCGGATCGATAAGTTCAAGCAGGAAACGGGATTGGACGTCAGGACGTTTCGCGACGCCGTTTTGGTGAAATTGGAGCTCTTATTGTATAAAGTGACGAAAACCCGGTAGTTTTTTTGTGCAGTTTGTGGATGGATGGGTTGCCCCCTATCGATTAAGATATAAATATAAAATGTATCCGATTACATGAAGTCGATAAGCATCATACCAATTTATTTAACGGGAGGCAAAAATCCATGGCAGGCGTACGCTTAGAACACATTTTCAAGAAATATCCGGGTGCCGAGAAGGCAACAGTAGCAGACATCAACCTCGACATTAAAGATAAAGAATTCCTCGTGCTGGTTGGACCGTCCGGTTGCGGTAAATCCACGACCCTTCGGATGATCGCCGGGCTTGAAGAAATTACCGACGGCAAACTGTACATCGGCGACCGCGTCGTCAACGACGTAGCTCCGAAAGACCGCGACATCGCGATGGTATTCCAATCTTACGCTTTGTATCCGCACATGAACGTTTATCAAAACATGGCGTTTGGTTTGAAATTGCGTAAAGTGAAGAAAGACGAAATCGACCGTCGCGTTCGCGAAGCGGCAAAAATCCTCGATATCGAGCATTTGCTCGACCGCAAGCCGAAGGCTCTGTCCGGCGGTCAACGTCAACGGGTTGCCTTGGGCCGCGCTATCGTCCGCGATCCTCAAGTGTTCCTGATGGACGAACCGCTTTCCAACTTGGACGCTAAATTGCGCGGTCAAATGCGCGCCGAAATCACGAAGCTGGTTAAACGTCTGGAAACGACCTGCATCTACGTAACACACGACCAGATCGAAGCTATGACGATGGGCGACCGGATCGTTGTTATGCATGACGGCATCATCCAACAAGCTGCTTCTCCGGAAGAGCTCTACAACCAGCCGGGCAACATTTTCGTAGCCGGATTTATCGGTTCGCCTACGATGAACTTCGTAAACGGTAATTTGGTGGAAGAAGCCGGTGCCGTTCGATTCAGATCGACTAATTTGGATGTTGTTGTGCCTCAAGGCAAAGCTACCATTCTTAAAGATAAAGGTTATATCGGCAAAGACGTGATCATGGGGATCCGTCCGGAAGATATCCATGAAGAGCCGGTATTCCTGGAAGCATCTCCGCAAACGGCGTTCACCGCCAACGTGTACCTGACGGAAAACCTGGGTCACGAAATGCAGTTGTACCTGAACGGCGCAGGCAGCGACACTTTGATTGCCCGCGTAGACGGCCGCTCCAATACGCGTGAAGGCGATAACGTGAAGCTGGCCATCGATATGAACAAAATCCATATCTTTGACAAAGAAACGGAACGCAACGTATTTTTCAACTAATTCGTTAGCAATGAAGAAACCGCCCTTCGGGGCGGTTTTTTGCTGTGATGGGAGAAGCGCGTTTTGCGAAATCGGGGCAAAAATAGCGGGCATCGGATGAAAGAGAATAATCTGAAAATGGTATATTGCTCCGAAGATTGATTTACGATGCAATTTCCATTACGATGAATACATTGGAAGATCTAAGCGTATGGTGAATTTGTGTTCTTTTACACCGGATAATGGTGCTGGAGACTAGGACAGACTGTTTAGTCTGGATCGCTTGTAGGGGAAAGGAAGAACAACATGGCTAAAAAAGTAAAAGTGTCGGAATTGGTCAACCAATTCGGGCTCGAGGTCGTTTCCGGAGAGCAGGGATTAAAACGGGCGATTACGGTGGATGATCTGTACCGCCCGGGCTTGGAAATGGCCGGCTATTTTGAATACCATCCGCCGGAGCGGGTGCAGATTTTGGGGAAGACGGAATTGGCCTTCTACGAAATGCTTCCGGTGAACGAACGGAAGGAACGGATGGAACGATTGTGCAGCAGCGATGAGACGCCCTGCATTATTGTCACCCGCTCCTGGGAAGTACCGGAGGAGCTTATCCAAATCAGCTCGATTAAGCAAATCCCCGTACTGCGAAGCAGCATGGCGACAACGATCCTGTCAAGCCGGATCACCAGCTTCCTGGAGCGGAAATTGGCCCCCACGGCAACGATTCACGGGGTGCTTGTCGATGTGTACGGGGTCGGCATGCTTATCACCGGCAGCAGCGGCATCGGGAAAAGCGAAACGGCGCTGGAGCTCGTAAAGCGCGGCCACCGCTTGATTGCCGACGATGCCGTGGAAATCCGCCAAACGTCCGACAACCAGCTGCACGGTTCGGCGCCTGAGCTGATCCGGCATCTGCTGGAAATCCGTGGCGTCGGCATCATCAACGTCATGACGTTGTTTGGCGCCGGGGCGATCCGCAACAACAAACGGATACAGCTGGTCGTTAAGCTGGAGGCTTGGCAGCAGGAGAAGCAGTATGACCGGCTGGGGCTTGATGAGGAAACGACGCGCATCATCGACACCGACGTGCCGCTGGCAACGATTCCGGTGCGTCCCGGGCGGAACCTCGCTGTGATCCTTGAGGTGGCCGCGATGAACTTCCGTCTCAAACGGATGGGGTATAACGCGGCGCTGCAATTTACGACGAAGCTCACGGAGACGATTGCGGAAGATATCGACGACTTGGATTAGGAGCGTGAACGATGGGTACCTTGTTATTGGACCCGATAGCTTTTTCTATCGGTGCTTTGAAAGTGCATTGGTATGGCCTGATTCTGGGAAGTGCCGCTTTGGTCGGACTTCTGCTGGCGATCCGCGAAGGGAAACGCTTTGGCATTTCCCAGGAGTTTTTTATGGACTTGCTGCTCCTCGGCGTACCGTCGGCCATTATCGGCGCGAGAATTTATTTTGTCGCGTTTATGTGGGAAGACTATAAGGACAACCTGTGGGATATTTTTAAAATCTGGAACGGCGGCATCGCGATCTACGGCGCCCTGATCGGCGCCATCATCTGCGCGGTCATCTTTGTACGGCGGCGCGGGTACAACTTTTGGCGGATCGCCGACATTTGCGCGCCTTCCCTGATCGTGGGGCAAATGATCGGACGCTGGGGCAACTTCGTCAACCAGGAAGCCTATGGCGGACCGACGACGGAAAGCTTTTTGCGGGACCATTTGCATCTCCCGTCCTTTATCGTCAATCAGATGAATGTGGCCGGGACCTATCACCATCCCACGTTTTTGTATGAATCGTTGTGGAACTTGGCGGGCCTCATTTTGCTGCTGATTTTGCGCAGACAGAAATTTTTGCGGGCCGGGGAGCTGTTTGCCTCCTATTTTATCTGGTATTCCATCGGCCGCTTCTTCATCGAAGCATTGCGTACGGACAGCTTGGCGTTTCAGGGTGCGGCCTGGCTGGCGGCGTTCGTAAACGGATTGTGGACGCCGATGACTTGGCTCGGCTTTGAACAGGGGTATCTTGCCCCTTCTTACGGCAATGTGAGAATTTCGCAGCTGCTTGCCCTGCTTATTGTGGTGGCCGCCGTGGCATTTATGATTATTCGCCGCCGAACCGTACGCGATTTGCCGCATTACAGCGATCCGATCGTTTCGACCAAAGCGGCTGCAGCGGAAAAATTGTCGGCGATGGAGTCGGCCGAACCGGAGCAAGCCGAGTCTATTTCCGATAAAACGGAGGAACTGCCGGACAGCCCAGAAGAGAAGAAGGAGTAGCTGCTGCATGATTGACACGGTGTTATTTGATCTCGATGGAACGATTATCGATACAAATGAATTGATCATTACGACTTTTTTGCATGTTATTCAGAAAAATCAATTGCGTCCTCACACGCGGGAGGAAATCATCCCGTACATGGGAATGACGCTTGAACACCAGCTGCAAGTCTTCTCGGGCCGGGAAGAGGTTGCGGACCTAGTTGCCGATTACCGGAAATACAACCGGGAGCGTCACGACGAACTGGTCGGGGAGTTTCCTTATGTCAAGGAAGTGCTCGGCAAACTTCATGACCGGGGGATTACGCTTGGCGTGGTGACGACGAAGATCAGGGAAACGGCCATGCTCGCCTTGGAACGGTTCGGGCTGCTGGAGTATATGCAAGCGATTGTGACGGTGGAGGATGTCGAGCATCCGAAGCCTCATCCCGAGCCGATTTTGACGGCGCTGGAGCAGCTCAAGGCCAGTCCGGACCGGACATTAATGGTCGGGGACAGCGCGGCCGATCTGCAGTGCGCGCATGCCGCCGGAGTTCTTTCGGCAGGCGTGGCCTGGTCGCTCAAAGGCGTGGAGGAGCTGCAAAAATACGAGCCTGATTTTATCCTGAAAGACATGACCGATTTGTACGGCGTGTTAGGCTGGGAGCCCGTGAATCCGTGAGAAAGGTGAAGCGTTATCCGGTCGAAGGACCAAACGCATTATGGCAGCTTTACCGGACGGTGAGCCCGTGGAAGGGCGTACGGAATTTTATTTTTATCCAACTTTCGCGTTATTGTCCGGTATTGTCCTTAAAAAACGCAATTTACCGCCGTGTTCTCGGCATGAAGGTCGGAGAGCACACCGCTTTTGGCCTGATGGTGATGGTGGACGTGTTTTTTCCGGAATTGATCACGATTGGCCGGAATTCGGTTATCGGCTATAATACGACCATTCTGGCGCACGAGTATTTGATTAAAGAGTATCGGCTGGGCGAAGTGCAAATTGGCAACGAGGTAATGATCGGGGCCAATTGCACGATTTTGCCTGGCGTAACGATCGGAGACGGCGCGGTGGTCGCCGCCGGGTCGGTTGTACATAAGGATGTGCCCGCGGGCGCTTTTGTCGGCGGCAACCCGTTGCGGGTGCTGGAGCGGAAAAGCCCGGAGGGAGCGGACCCTGAGGGTAAGTAATGCTCAAGAAATCCATGATTGAAAAAAGCCGCCTCAAGGTCGGATAACCATCTGCCTAGGCGGCTTTTTTTCGTGGAAATCGGCGCTCTGCAGCCCGGATCCCCAGCCTTTCGCTAACGGTTGTAATCACGCTTATTTAGCTGAAAAGATGGGAATTCAATTTCTAACGGTTGCAGGTGCGCTTATTGGGGTGAAAAAGGCCCGGATTCATACAAATAAGGCAAAATAAGCTCTATAGCAACCGTTAAATTTGGTTCCCCCTACATTTTATCGAAATAACGTCGCTGGCAACCGTTACAATGACGGCCTAGTTAAAGGGCGGCACCGTTCGTTATTTTATTTTAATTTTGAACTCCTTGGGCTGATAGTCGCTCGTGCCCCAGCCGTCAACTTGCAGGGTGACTTCGTTCCAATCCTCGTAATATAGACTGTCAAATACGATGGCTGATAATAGAGCATCCGCTTCATTTTGACCTTCACTGTAAATTTCGGTTCTCGATTTGATGTAATATCGGAACTGTTTTTCCTTTTTTTCTCCCAAGTAAAGTTTGGCTTGCATATTTGCTGGCGCATAAATGCTGAGGGTTACTTTCGGATCAAACCGGATGGTTGTGCTTAAGGGCCGAAGGATCACGTCAGCGATTGTAATATTTCGTCCGCGGATTACCGCTGTTTGATTTACGGGGACGGTTCGTTCCAAACCGGTGTATCGGCTGGTATCCAAATCGATGGGAATTTTAACGCTGGACTCAGCCGCAGGAATAAATTTCGAACCGGCCGTGAGAATGATATGGCCAGGATTAGCTTCCGAAAAGGTCAGTTTGGTATAGTTATGTTCTGCTCCTTTCGAATGAACTCCGCCGCCGCGACTTTCCCTCCAAATATCGGGCACGGTCAGAAGATTCCCGTCCGCATTAAGAAAATCAATCTCTATATCTTTGGACTCGCCTGAACCTGATAATTTTTCCAGCGTATAGAATACGATCATGGTCTGGTTGTCCGCCAATACCCCGTCCACGGTAACTTATAACCCCCTCTCTCTTCCACAACCGGGCTCCTTCCCTCTCTTAGCATAGTTCGTGGAGCGCCGAAGCAATCCCGGCCGGGGAATTCAACGCTCTATATAAAGACGCCGCAAGGATATAAACGGTTTTAATTAAAAATTGAAGTGAAGGAAATAGTTTGACAATTTGAAAAGAGGTTTTGAAAACAAAAGGAGATGCGAGTATAGTTAATAAGGCGGTGCATGTAACCTTTTCATGGAAACGAGCGTCTAATTTCAAGGGTAAACGTAATTTTTTCATAACGATTAGGAGTTGATCTAGTGAACAAAGTGGTCAAGGAGCGATTGCCGCAGCTCGACATATTTCGCGCAATTGCCATTTTTGCAGTCATCCAGGTGCATTCTTCTTCATTTGCGGCTGCGGAGCAAGCGCTGACCTCACCGATTTATTATTTTTATAGTTGGATGAACATCTTTTTTAAGTTTGGTACCCCTACTTTCATATTTTTGAGCAGTTTCGTTCTCTTCTATAATTACTATGACCGGCCAATCAATAAAGAGCTTGTCGGCGGGTTTTACAAGAAACGGCTGCTTAATATTATTCTGCCGTACATTTTGGTTTCTTGTTGTTATTTTCTGGTGGTAGCGATCCAACGTCATGATTTAATCGCCAACTCCAAAATGTATGAATTGCAAAAACTAATCAAGGGACTGTTAACGGGCACGTCTTACACCCATTTATATTTCGTATTTATCAGCATTCAGTTTTATATTCTGTTCCCGCTTTTGCTCTGGCTGTTTAAATCGTTCCGCAACAACAAAGTGCTGATCGCGTTGATTTTGCCGGCGGGACTGGCCATTCAGTGGGCTTTCGTGTTCCTGAACAAATACCAGCTTCATTTGCCGAATAAGGGAAGTTACGCTCCGACGTATATGGCGTACTACTTTATGGGTGCCGCGGTCGCCATCTGCTTCGACCGAATCAAGGCCTGGCTGCAGACCGACTGGCGCGACATGTCCAAAAAACAGCGGATATTAACGGCCGCAATGTGGATGGGTTGGCTGGCTGTCGCCTTTACCCATATCCAGCTGTGGCATACCTACCGTCTAGGACTAAGCAGGCCCAACACATTTTGGTTCGAACTGGCCTGGAACGTGCAGGCCATGTTCGCGGCAATGGTGCTGATGAGGGCGGCCTTTTTCATTCACCGCAGGGGTTCGGCGTTTTGGATAAAAACCCTGACCCGCCTGGGTGAACTGTCATTTGCCATCTACTTGTTCCATCCGGCGGTTTTGCTCGTATACCGGGTATTCCGCACGAATAAAAATCTGCCCGGAGATTCGCCGTTCTATTTGCCGTATATCATCGGCGGGTCGTTGTGCGCATTGTTTATTTCCTGGGCGTTCGTGCAATTTTGCTTCCGCAGATTGCCTTTTGCCTGGCTGTTCCTGGGGAACGTCCCGGCTTCCCTTCGCAAAAAGAAACTGCCGAAACAGCCTGACGGCGGTCAAACTCCGTCGGTTAACGCGAATTTGTAATACGTTTCAAAGACCCGGCCCGGGATGGCCGGGCTTTCTTTTTGTTCGGCTTCGGGGAATAATAGGAGGGATTTATCGGCTTGTACCGCGTTTCGGTGCATTGACGGTTTCAAAATAAATGTGATAAGATAGGCCATATACTTTAATTTGGTAGTATGGTAGTACTTTAATATATTAAAGCAAACAAAGCAACCAATGAGCGGGTGAGGTGAAGGTTTTGTCTAAACCAAAAGGATTTGAAAAACCGGCGGGCGTCCGGGATTATCTGCCTTTCGCCGTGGATAAGCTGAGGGCGATCGAGCGGCGCGTTCTCGATTGCATGGAGGGCTGGGGATACCGGCAAATCATGACGCCGACGATGGAATATTACGATACGGTGGGCGTAGCCAGTTCAACATCGGATCAGAAGCTGTTTAAACTGTTGAATAACCGGGGGACGACGATGGTCCTCCGTTCGGATATGACCGCCCCGATCGCTCGGGTCGTCGCTTCGCTGCTCAAGGAAGAGCCGCTGCCTTTAAGATTGTCTTATCATGCGAACGTATTTCGGGCGATCGAAGAGGAGGCGGGGAAGGAAGCCGAGTTTTACCAAACCGGCGTGGAGCTTGTCGGCGATGACTCGCCCGATGCGGATGCGGAGGTGGTCGCGCTGGCGGTGGCCTCCTTGCAGGCGGCCGGGGTCAAATCGTTCAAAATCGCATTAGGGCATGTCGGGTTTCTGAACGGGCTGCTGGAAGAGGCCGTGCCCGGACGCGAAGACATCCGCGATGTGCTCAAAGACGGGCTGCTGCACCGCGATTTCGTTGGCTACCGTGAAACGCTCGCCGGGCTTGCTTTGGAAGAGCGGCAGCGCACCGAATTGGAAGGGATTTTGCGGCTGCGCGGAGGCAAGGAGATTTGCCGCCAGGCGCTGGAGCTGAGCGAAAATTCGACCGCCAAAGCGGCGGTAGAGCATCTTAGCCGGGTTTGGGACGCGCTGGAGGATTTCGGTGTGGCCGAGCATGTGATGATCGATCTGACGATGATCGGGGATTTTTCGTATTATACGGGCATGACGTTTGAAGGATATGCCGCCGAGCTCGGCTTTCCGGTATGCAGCGGCGGGCGGTATGACAATTTGCTGCAGCAATTCGGGCGGCCGGCTCCGGCGACGGGCTTCTCGCTGAAAACGAACCGGATTTTGGACGGCGTCGACGGGATTTCGGCCGAGCGGGAGCTGCCGATCTTGCTGCAGTACGATGCACCGAACCGGAAGCGGGCTTTTGCCGAAGCGGAGCGGCTGCGCCGGGAGGGGCGAAGCGTGCTGATGCGGCATGCGGGCGCCGTGAATGAGCTGCTGCCGGGGGACGGCCAGGCGGCGGGCGCCCGTACGGGGCCGCTTGGACCGTTGTACGGCGAAATCCTCACGATCACGAGCTTTTGACCGGACTTCACTTTGCAGGCAAGGGTAAGAAAGGAGGGCTACGGGCTTGGGACAAATTATTAAAGTAGCGATGCCCAAAGGGCGCATTTATAAAAAAGCGGCGGCCCTGTTCCGCGAAGCGGGGATCGATATCCCGCACGACGTCGACGAGACCCGCAAGCTGGTCATTCCGCTGCCGGAGATCGGCATGGAATTTATTTTGGCGAAGCCGGTGGACGTTCCGACATATGTGGAGTACGGGGTGGCCGATATCGGCATCGTCGGCAAAGACGTGCTGATGGAGGAGAACCGGGATGTGTACGAACTGCTTGACCTCGGGATCGCCCGCTGCCGGATGTCGGTGATCGCGTTGCCCGACTGGAAGCCCGGCATTCAGCAAAGAGTGGCGACGAAGTATCCGAACGTGGCGTCGCAGTTTTTCCGGGAGCAGGGACAGCAGGTGGAGGTTATTAAACTGAACGGCTCGATCGAGCTGGCGCCGCTGATCGGCCTCGCCGACCGCATCGTCGATATGGTGGAAACCGGGCAAACGTTAAAGGAAAACGGGCTGGTCGAGCTTGAACGGATCTTCGACATCACCAGCCGCCTGATCGCCAACCGGGTAAGCTACCGGATGAAAAACGCGGAAATTCAGGCGGTGTGCGACGCGCTGGCCAAAGTGATCGAACGGGATCAGGTAAAGGCGTAAGCTTCGCAGGCTTCTAATCGCGAATGTTATAAAGACCGAAATAAGTTGAACTAAAGATAAGAACGAGAGATAGGCAAGAAGGGCCAATATTATAGAAGAATGAACGAGGCGGGGGGAATGGCGAATGAAAATAGTGTCGGCGCAGGAGTTTGATTTGCGGCGGGAGGTCGAATACGGATCGCCGGAGCAGAACGAAGCGGTGCGCGCGATCGTCAAAGCGGTCAAAGAGCAGGGCGACGCGGCTTTGCTGGCGTATACGGAAAAGTTCGACGGTATGAAGCTTGACGCCGCTTCGCTGCGGGTGACGCAGGAGGAGCTGAAGGCGGCGTACGACGCCGTGGAGCCGTCGTTCGTTCAGGCGATCGCGGCGGCGGCGGACAACATCCGCCGTTTTCACGTCAGGCAGAAGCGCAATTCGTGGATGGACCTGCAGCCGGACGGAAGCTTGCTGGGCCAGATTATCCGGCCCTTGAAGCGGGTCGGCGTGTACGTTCCCGGCGGGAAAGCGGCGTATCCTTCCTCCGTGCTGATGAACGTCATCCCGGCGCAGGTGGCCGGCGTGCCGGAGATCGTGATGGTGACGCCGCCGGCGACGGGCGGCAAAGCGGGCATCGACCCGTACATCCTCGTCGCCGCCGCCGAGGCCGGCGTAAACGAAATATACCGGGCCGGGGGGGCGCAAGCGATCGCCGCGCTCGCGTACGGCACGGACACGATCGCGCCCGTCGATAAAATCTGCGGGCCGGGCAACATCTACGTCGCGCTGGCCAAACGCGAAGTGTACGGCGCCGTCGATATCGACAGCATCGCCGGTCCGAGCGAAATCGCCGTGCTGGCCGACGGCAGCGCCGATCCCGCCTATGTGGCGGCGGATTTGCTGTCCCAGGCCGAACACGATGAAATGGCGTCGGCGATCCTGGTGACGCCGTCGGAGGCGTTTGCGCAGGCGTGCCGGGCGGAGATTCAGCGGCAACTGGCGGAATTGCCGCGGCGGGAGATCGCCAGTGCAGCGGTTGAACGGTATGGGGCGATCATCCTCGTCGATTCGATCGAGGAAGGCATTCGCGCGATCAACCGGCTGGCGCCGGAGCATTTTGAGCTGATCGTGGAGAATCCGATGAATTATCTCGGTTTGATCGAAAACGCCGGGGCGATTTTTCTCGGTCCGTACAGCTCGGAGCCGGTCGGTGATTATTACGCCGGTCCGAACCATATCATTCCGACGAACGGGACGGCAAGGTTCTCCTCGCCGGTCGATGTGGACGATTTTATTAAGAAATCGAGTTTGATTTATTACAGCAAGGAAGCGCTTCTTACGAACGGGGCGACGATTATGGAGCTGGCGCGCCGGGAAGGGCTGGAAGGCCACGCCCGGGCGATTGAAATCCGGCTGAATAAGGAAGGAAAGGCGGGGGATCAAGATGGCGGCAAACAATGAGGCAGGAACGGTACGGAAATCCGGCGTGACCCGGAAAACGAATGAAACGGACATTCAGTTGGAATTTGCCCTGGACGGCAGCGGCCAGACCCGTTTGGAGACGGATGTGCCGTTTCTGAACCATATGCTGGATTTGTTCACAAAGCATGGCCAATTCGATCTGTCGGTGCGGGCTAATGGCGACATTGAAATCGACGACCATCATACGGTCGAGGATATCGGCATTTGCTTGGGACAGGTGATCCGGGAAGCGCTGGGCGACAAAAAAGGAATCAAACGCTATGCCAGCGTTTTTATTCCGATGGACGAAGCGCTCGCCCAGGTCGTGATCGATGTCAGCAACCGTCCTCATTTTGAGTACCGGGCGGAGTATCCGTCGGACCGGGTCGGCAGCTTTGAGGTGCAGCTTGTTCACGAGTTTCTGTGGAAGCTGGCGCTGGAAGCGCGGATCACGCTGCACGTGATTGTCCACTATGGGCAAAATACGCACCATATGATCGAAGCGGTGTTTAAAGCGCTTGGCCGGGCGCTGGACGAGGCGACAAGCATCGATCCGCGCGTCAGCGGGGTGCCGTCGACGAAGGGAGTGCTGTAGCGATGCGGATCGCGATCGTCGATTACGGCATGGGCAACCTACACAGCGTGGGCAAAGCGGTGGAGCGCCTTGGCTACGAGGGGATCGTCACCGGCGACGAGGCGCGGATTTTGGCGGCGGACGGCGTGCTGCTGCCGGGCGTTGGCGCTTTTGGCGACGCGATGGCGCATCTGCGCGCGTCGGGCCTGGACGCGGTGGTGCGGCAGGCGGCCGCGGGCGGCAAACCGCTGCTCGGCATCTGCCTCGGGATGCAGCTGCTCTTCGACGAGAGCGAAGAGCATGGAAGGAACGAGGGCCTGGGCTTGCTGCCGGGCAGGGCGGTGCGCTTTGCGGGCGGCGAGGGGTTGAAGGTGCCGCACATGGGCTGGAACCGGCTGGAGTTCCTGCAGCCGGAAGACCCGCTGCTCGCCGGGCTGGAGGAGGGGCACGTGTACTTCGTGCACTCCTATCATGTGCTGCCCGAGCGGCGGGAGGACCTGCTGGCCGTCACGGACTATGGCCACCCGGTCACGGCGATCGTCGGCCGCGGCAACGTGTACGGGATGCAGTTCCATCCCGAGAAAAGCGGCCAGCTCGGGATGGCGCTGCTGCGGAGCTTTCTGGCGCTCGCGGAGCGCCAGGCTGGGAGCGGCGTGGGCAGCCTGGGGCGGTAGAGACAGCGGCGAGGCTGGCGGACCCGGCCCGGCAGGGGGGGAGCTCGGCAGGCGTCGGGGGCGGAGAGCCGGCGGCCACACGACGGTAGTGTGCGGTGAGCGGGCAGCCTGGGGCGGTAGAGGCAGTGGCGAGGCTGGCGGACCCGGGCCGGCAGGCGGTGAGCTCGGCAGGCGTCGGGAGCGGAGAGCTGGCGGTAGCACGGGTGGTAGTGTGCGGTGAGCGGGCAGCCTGGGGCGGTAGGCCGTGGTGAGGCTGGCGGACTCGGGCCGGCAGGCGTCGGGAGCGCAAAAGCCGGCGGTCGCACGGCGGTAGTGTGCGGTGAGCGTGCAGCCTGGGGCGGTAGGCCGTGGTGAGGCTGGCAAACCCGGTCCGGGCAAGCACTGCTCGTTGGCAGTAGCGTTGCAAAAGATGATTCTAACGGTTGCCACAACCACTATTTGTGCCAAAAACGTTGATTTCACGTTCTAACGGTTGTCATGGCGCTTATTTCGCTGAAACCCGGCTATTTTAACTAGATTAAGGCAAATAACGGCACTCATAACCGTTAGAGTTTGGAAAAGGTCTTTTTTCGTAAAATAGCGCCTGCTACAACCGTTAGATTTCCGGCGGGTGATAATATTGGCTCGAAAACCTGAGTTTTGGCGGGAAATATGGAAAGTAGGTATCAGGGCAACTAGTTGTCTTTGTGTAGGAGTTAATTAGCAGCGCTAGTAGAGCTAGAATAGTGGATCGCTGCTGGCCCATTAGCGGCAATTTTTGACCTTATCTGGGCTCCATTTCCGGCCTGGCCGTAAATAGCGGTAAAAACTGGTCTTATTTTCACCAAAGCGCCCCAAAAGCACCCTAATCGCTCGCGTTTGAGAAAATAACGACTAAAATGTCCGCTATTTCGGGCCAGACTCGGAAAAGAGTCAATATAGCGCCATAAACTGCCTTTATTTTTCAAGGAAATTTATTTGCGGCGGGAGGAGCAGAATCCGATGTCATCATTTACAATATTTCCGGCGATCGATATCCGGGGCGGCCAGTGCGTCCGTCTTGTGCAGGGCGATTACGACCGGGAAACTGTGTATAACGCCAATCCGGTGGAAGTGGCCAAGTCCTGGGAAACTCAGGGCGGGGCGTTTATCCATGTGGTCGATCTGGATGGGGCTAAGGCCGGCCATCCCGTCAATGACGAACTGATCGGCGAAATCGCCCGCAGCGTGCAGGTGCCCGTACAGGTAGGCGGCGGGCTGCGCTCGCTGGAGGACGTGAAGCGGCTGCTGGCGCTGGGCGTCAGCCGGGTTATTCTCGGCACGGCGGCGATCGAGGACCGGGCCTTTACGGAAGCGGTGCTGGGCACCTACGGGGATAAAGCGGCGATCGGCATCGATGCCCGGAACGGGTTAGTGGCGACGCGCGGCTGGCTGGAAACGTCGGAGGTACAGGCCGAAGCGCTGGCAAAGGAACTGGCGGGCAAAGGGGCGGAGACGTTTATTTTTACCGACATTTCCCGCGACGGGATGATGCAGGGGCCAAATGTCGAAGCGATTTTGTCGCTGGCCAAAGCTTCCGGCAAAACGGTGATCGCTTCCGGGGGCGTTACGGTGCAGGACGATTTGCTCCGTCTGGCCGCACATGCGAACGAGGGCGTAGGCGGCGCGATCGTCGGCAAAGCGCTGTATACCGGCAACATCGAGCTGGCGCAGGCGATTGCCGCGATTCAAGCTTTGAAGTAGAGTGAGGCCGGGTTCTAGGGGCCATCCGATCCAATTTTTCAAGCTGGATCCAAGTTGAAGCAGAAAGGAAGTCGAATCACCATGCTCGCAAAGCGAATTATCCCCTGTCTGGATGTCAAGGACGGCCGGGTCGTCAAAGGCGTCAATTTTGTGAACCTCCGCGATGCCGGAGATCCTGTGGAGCTGGCGGCGCTGTATGACCGTGAGGGAGCGGATGAGCTCGTATTTTTGGACATTTCCGCCTCGCATGAAGGGCGGGCTACAATGGTCGAGGTCGTAAAGCAAACGGCTGGAGAAATCGCCATTCCGTTTACGGTAGGCGGCGGGATTTCCCAGGTGGACGATATGAAGCGCCTGCTGCGAGCCGGGGCCGACAAGATCGGGATCAATACGGCGGCGGTGATGAATCCGCAGCTGATTTCGGACGGCGCGCGTCGTTTTGGCTCGCAGTGCATTGTGGTGGCCGTGGACGCCAAATTCAACCCGGACTGGGGCGAATGGGAAGTGTACACCCATGGCGGCCGCAAGGCGACCGGAATCCGGGCGCTCGCATGGGTGCGGGAAGCCGAGAAGCTTGGCGCGGGGGAGATTTTGCTGACCAGCATGGATGCTGACGGCACCAAGGACGGATTTGATCTGCCGCTGACCCGGGCGGTTGGCAGCGCGGTGGGCATTCCGGTGATCGCTTCGGGCGGGGCCGGGGATATCGACGACTTTTATGAGGTGTTCACCGAGGGGCAGGCGGACGCGGCGCTGGCGGCGACGATTTTTCACTATAAAGAAATTGCGGTTCCGGATCTGAAAAAAGATCTGAAATCCAAAGGGGTGGAGATACGATGACGGAAAATCAACCGTTGCAATATACGTGTTCGATCGAAGAACTGGAGAAAACGATCAAATGGGACAGCCAGGGGCTCGTCCCGGCGATCGTGCAGGATGCAGCCGGCAAAGAGGTGCTGATGCTGGCGTATGTGAACCGCGAGTCGCTGCGCAAATCGCTGGAGACGGGGCAAACCTGGTTTTGGAGCCGGTCCCGCGGGGAGCTTTGGAACAAAGGAGCCACTTCGGGCAACACGCAGCGGATTGCCGCGCTTCGTTACGACTGTGATGGCGATACGCTGCTGGTGGAGGTCCATGCGAACGGTCCGGCTTGCCATACCGGTGAAAATACTTGCTTTTATCGTACGGCGGCGACGGCGGACGTAGGGGAAGCAGAGGCGTCAGCGGCAGGAGCGGGGGCAGCAGGAGGAACAACGGTGTCAGCAGTGTCAATGGCGGCGTCTCAGGGTGCGGGCTCCGGGAACGGATCTATCGGCGCCGTGGGCGGCTCTACCCGCACCGAGGATGGTCCGGAGGCCCAGCCAAACGGCGCCGGCCGGTTCGCGGTGCTCGCCGAGCTGGAGCAGCTGATTGCTGAGCGTTACGAGCAGCGGCCGGAAGGGGCGTACACGACTTATTTGTTCGAGAAAGGCCTCGACAAAATCCTTAAAAAGGTTGGTGAGGAAACGGCCGAGTCGATCATCGCGGCGAAAAACGGCGACAATGACGAACTGCGGTACGAGGTGAGCGATTTGATTTACCACTTGCTCGTGCTGCTGCGCGAGCGGGGCTTGCCGCTGGACGAAATCATGCAGGAACTGGAGCGGCGCCACGAGCGTCCGCGCCGCGACTAGGCGGGGAGGAAGGCCTTAAAATGCTGATCGATTACCATACGCATCATGAACGCTGCGGCCACGCCGTCGGCAAGCTGGAGGAATATATCCGGCGGGGGATTGAAATCGGCTTGTCGCAGATCGGTGTATCCGATCATATGCCGCTGCTGCATGTCGATCCGGCTGATTATTATCCGGAGATGGCCATGCCGCTGGAGGAGCTGCCGCATTATGTGGAGGAAGCCTTGGCGCTGAAGGAGAAATACCGTGGCCAAATCGAGGTAAGGGTCGGCCTGGAGGCCGATTACATCGAGGGCTGGGAGGAACGTATCGAAAGCATCGTTCGCGGTTATCCTTGGGATTATGTGATCGGTTCGGTGCATTTTCTCGGGGAATGGGATGTTTCGGATTTCCGCCAAGTGCACCATTGGGAAGGCCAGGACGTTTTTGCGGTCTATGAGCGGTATTACGATGCCGTAACTAAAGCGGCAAAAACGGGCTTTTACGATATTATGGGGCACTTGGACGTTATCAAGCGCTTTGGATATAAACCGGAGCCCGCGCTGCAGGAAGCAAATGTGCGGCTGGAACGTCAGGCGCTGACTGCCGTGGCGGAAGCCGGGGTGGCCATGGAGCTGAACGCCTCCGGGCTGTCCAAGCCTTGCGCGGAAATATTCCCGAGCGAGCGGATATTGCAAATGGCGATCGGGCTGGGGATTCCGCTGACGTTGGGCTCGGATGCGCATGATCCGAACAAGCTGGGCGAACATCTGAATACGGCGCGGGCGACTTTGTACAATCTGGGGGTTCGCGAGCTGGCGACGTTTGCAGGGCGGCGAAGAACGATGGTGCCGCTTCACCCGTAGGAAGGCTTAAAGAGGTTGTTCAAAAAGTCATCTTTCCATGCGAAGCCGTTCATGAAGTGGATCGGGCGTCGAATCTTGAATTCAGCCGGGTGGGGCATATGCTTCCGAAGCATGTTCCCTACGGAAACATTTCAGTTGCTCACGTAGGCTCACCAAGCATATGCTTCCGAAGCCGTTTTCTCCGAAAACGTTTAGCTCCGCTCCTGACGTCCCTAGCTTCATCCGACCTAAAGCGTTTTGAAAAAACGCACATCGGAAGCATACGCTTCGGTCCTGAAAACCCGACATTTTGAACACGGGTTTAAAGCCAACCGGAGCAGGAATTAGGCATGTATGTCGCGAAAATGGAACACTATAGGAATCAGAAGCTCGGGCGCTTCAGCCTAATTTATCGATATTCCGGGAGGATGTTATGGAAGGCAAAATGCGAATTTTCTCCGGTTCGTCCAATCCGAAGCTGGTGGCGGACATTTGCGGGCGGCTCGGCGTGGAACCCGGGAAAATCAAGCTTTCGCGGTTCAAAAGCGGGGAAATCTACGTCCATTATGAGGAGAGCATCCGCAATTCCGACGTGTTTCTGATTCAGGCGTTGTCCCACCCGATCAACGAGCTGTTCGTGGAGCTATTGGTGATGATCGACGCGGCCAAGCGGGCTTCCGCTCGGACGGTTAATGTGATCCTGCCGTATTACGGCTACGCCCGCCAGGAGCGCAAGTCGGCGCCCCGGGAGCCGATCTCGGCCAAGCTGGTAGCCGATGTGCTGACGACGGCGGGGGCCAGCCGGGTGGTCACGATCGACCTGCACGCCCCGGCGATCCAGGGCTTTTTCAACATCCCGGTCGATCATCTCACTGCGCTTGATTTGATGACCGAATATTTGAAATCCCGGAATATCCCGCGTCCGGTAATCGTATCGCCCGATGCCGGCCGGGCTTCGATGGCCGAAAAGCTGGCGAACGGGCTCGATTCTCCGTTTGCAATCATGATCAAAAAGCGTCCGGCCCACAACCAGTCGGTGATCACGCACGTGATTGGCGATGTGGCGGGACATACCCCGATCATTATCGAAGATTTGATCGACACCGGGTCGACCATCGTCAACGTCGTGGAAGGGTTGAAGGAGAGGGGGGCGGAGGATGCATACGTGTGCGCCACGCACGGATTGTTTTCCGGCGAGGCGCTGCAAAAGCTGCAGCACGAAAACATCCGCGAGGTCGTGGTGACCGACTCGATCGCGCAGCCGGAGCATCTCCCCCACTTTAAGGTGCTCTCCGTTGCCCCGATGCTGGCGAAGGCCATCCATTTTATTTTGGAGGGCGGGTCTATCGCCGCTTTGTTTAAAGATCGCGGGATTTGATTTGTAGTAAGCGTAAAACTGGAACGGCGGACCGTCGGCCTTAAAAATAGCGGCACTTTATGTACTTATTATCGGGAGCCCTGCCACGTTCACCTCATTAGGGGCATTTTTTGTCCTTATTTTCCTGTAAACGGTCCAGGACGAGGGCATTTTCTAGTGGCGTGAGAAAATAACGGCATTGGCATTTTTATACCCGGCCAGTTCGGCTTGAAATTCCTCAATCCCTTTGGGGGTGGGGTAAAAACCGATATGGTTTTTGAAAGCGGCAAAATGCACCAGGTTTTTGCCGGCCAGCGCAAAGGTGGGCATTTGGCAGCTGATTTTCTCGACAGCATCCGGCGCGGCTGCCTGGATCGTGCTGTAAATTTGCTGCAGCTGGCCGCAAACGTCCGCCGGAAACTGGGCGATATATTCATCGGTAGTGGCAAATGTCCGCTTGCTTTGCTTCCATAAGTTCTCCTTGGCGCCCTTTCCGGCGCTTTATTTTTTCTTCTTAATCGACCTGACAGCCTTCCAAGACACGATAACCACAACAACCAGCAATATGATAAACAGCAGGCTGATGATCGTATTTTCCCAGACAAAAGTCATCGATTATCTCGCCCCCTTATCTTCGGCCGGCTTACTTCACCGCCCGCATAAAATCGTCCAGTTTGTTGCCTTTTACGTAAATGTCCGGCTTGATGTGCGCGTTCATGATATTGTTCTGTTTGACGTTCCAATAGTGGTTTACGACATAGACTATGATGCGGTTTCGCTTGTCTTCAAAAACTACCTGGCCCACGCCTTTGTCGAAGGTGTCGCGGCCGACGACCGTGACGTTGTTCAGGTACGTTTTGAGCCCCAGGGTCAAAAGCTCGGCGGCGCTGGCCGTATTTTCGTCGACGAAAATATAGATTTTCTTGAATCCGGTATGGGACGCGTCGGAATAATAGCTGCTGGTGTAGCCGTCTTGGTAAATGATCGTGCTGGTCACCAGGTCGGGCAGCAGCACGTCCAGCATGGCATTGGCGCTATAGGACAGGCCGCCGCCGTTGCCGCGCAGATCGAGGACCAACGTTTTGTCTTCAGGATTCGGAATCCGGTCCAGGAGTTGAATGAATTGATCATCGGTCGTCTCCGTAAAGCTATCGAAGGCAAAGTAGTACGTATTTCCCTTTTCTTTATAAGTGATATTGTCGTCCCGAGCCGCCGTCATTTGTTCGTACGCGTCTCCATAGATCGCAAAGGTGAACCTGTCGTCCGCCAGCTTGGCGTTGTTAATCGTCCGTCCGATCTGCTCAACGGACAGGCCGGGCTGTTTCAGCTTCTCCAAGGCCTGCTCCAATTGATCGCCGCTCTTCCGGTACAGGTAATTGTCCAGGAAAAACTGGCGGACCCGCCCTCCTAGCGGTTCCTGCTTCTCTTCGAGCGAGCTTTGCACATAAAGGGCCGTCGAGTCTTCGTCGTAGATTTTCAGCGCCCGGTTACTATACTCCTTGGCCTTCGCATCGTCCTCAAGCAGCAAATAAGCGTAGGCGATTTGCGCCAACGATTCATAATCTTCGGGGTTGAGGTTCACCGCTTGTTCGAAATAGGGGATAGCCTCCTCATAATTTTCCAGCTCAAGCTGGCATTGTCCGATGTACCAAGGAATATCAGGGTGGCTGAACGCCAGATCGGCAAGCTTTTGGCCGAACTCGACGCACCGGTAGTATCTTTTTCCCCAATCCAGCGCTTTGAGCTTGTAAATATAGCCGGTTTCGTCGGCCGGAGCCAGCTTGATCGCCCGTTCGAAATACGGGAGCGATTCGAGGTATAATCCTTGATCCAGATAGGCGTTGCCCATGGCATTATGAATTTCCGCCGCGTCCGGGCTCTTCGCGTACACCGCCTCGGCTTGGTCCAGATCCCCCTGGGCGCTGGAAGTCCAAATCAGCCATGTGTATACTTCCGGTTCGTCCGGGAACTTATTGAGCAGCCGGTTAAAATGGTCCGCCGCCGCATCGTAATCGCCGTTATCGTAGTACAGTTCGCCCAGCTTCAATTGGGCTTCGCGAAGATCGGGGAATTTTTCCCCGGCCTGCTTGTAGAACCGCTCGGTTTCTTCGAACTCCGCGGTTTCTTCCAGCAAATATCCTTTGATCATGTACCCGTCGTAGCTATCCTCATACTTCTTGAAAAAGGAATCGGCAAACTTTACCGCTTTTTCATTCCGGTCCAGCGCCAGAAGGGAGTCGATAACCATTTCCGCCGCGTCGGTATCGGACGGCACGAGCTCCAGATACTTTTTGAATTGCGCCAGCGCTTCCTCGTAGTCGCCTTCCTCGTAGGAAACCAAACCCATGCCGTAAATGGCGCTGTCGCTCCGGCTGTTCAGGGCAACGGCCTGCTTATAGCTGGCCAGCGCCTCCTCGTTCCGGTGCAGACCGTTCAGCGCGTTCCCTTTGTTGACGTACTCCACATCGGTATTGGGGAGAATCAACAAGGATTTCTCGATATAATCAAGCCCTTTGGCATAATCGCCCAATTCGTTGTAAGCCCAGCTTATATTGTTAAAAGGAGAGTCGATCAACTCCGAGCGCTCGACTTCCCGCTTCAGATCTTTAAGCTCCGGATCGAGTTTATAGACGTATTCTATGGCTTTGTTCAAAAAAGGCAAGGCGTCTTCGTACGCGCCTTCTTCGATCTTCTGGTAGCCCTTTTGGTTATTGTCGGAAATCTGCATCTCCAAACCGCTAAGCGCGGACGGGCTGTCCTGATCCAGGCATCCCCCCAGAATGCCGCCGCCCGCCAATACGGCAGCCACTACAAAAGCTCTGATTCTGCTTCGCAAAAAATCCCCTCATTCTGCCTCATTCTAAATAATAATTCTGCTAACTAATTCTGCACTTTTCTCCGATATTCCTCTTGCCTCCAAAAAACCGTTATTTTCCGCACGTATTTCCCATGGGAGGACAGCTTTACCTATGGTATACTGTGTGTTGGAGAGTTTACGACCACGTACTAAGCTGACGATATGATCTTATAACATAGAATGCATCAATTAAAAACCAGAGGAGGTGCCTTGCTTGCACGAGAAAAAACAACCGTCCGGGGATATGCGCGGGAAAGTGCTGCCGCTCTCGATGGATGCGGGCTTTTTCTTTGAGAGAGCCGTCTCTTCGTTAGACCGCTATCACTACGACAAGGCATTGAAATATTTTCGCAAAGCCGTGGAGTACGAGCCGGAAAACCCGGTGAACCACTGCAATATGGCGGGGATTCTTTCGGAGATGGGAGATTACGAGGCATCCAACGAGGTATTGGCCACCGTGCTTCGGGATATCGATCCGACCATGACGGAATGTTATTTCTACATGGCCAACAATTACGCCAATATGGACTTGTTTGAAGCGGCGGAGGAAGCGCTGGTGACGTATTTGGAGGAGGATGCCAGCGGCTATTTCCTGACCGAAGCGGAAGAGATGATGGATCTGCTCCAATACGAGCTGGATCGTCCGACCAAGCTGAAAAGCATCAAGTCGAGGGAGGGCTTGTACGAGCACGATCAGGCCAGGGCCCTGCTCGAGGAAGGCAAGTTCAACCAGGCGGTGAAGCTGCTGGAGGAACTGGTGCAAGGCCGCCCCGACTTCCTGGCCGCTCGCAACAACCTGGCGCTTGGCTATTATTACCTCGGGCATTTTGAAAAGGCGATGGGTACGGTGCATGAGGTGTTGGCGCAGGATCCCGGCAACCTGCACGGGCTGTGCAATTTGGCCGTGTTTTATCAGCATGAGGGGAATCGGGAAGCGATGGAGGAACTGGCGGAACGCTTGAGCAACATCGTGCCGTTTCACCAGGAGCATGTGTTCAAGCTGGCCACGACGATGGGCATGTTGGGCCGGCACGAGGCGGCCTTCGGGCACTTCAAGCGGCTGCTGCAGAACGAAGAGATGCGCCGTGAACCCAGCGTTTCCCACTACGCGGCGGTAGCCGCTTATTACACCGGGCGGTACGCCGAGGCGCGGAGGCTGTGGCAGCACGTGAAAAGGCTCGATCCCGGCTCCTCCGTGGCCGGCTTTTATCTGGCGCAGCTGGATCAAAGCGGCGGCGGGGATGAGGCATCCAAGCCGTTTTCGGTCAATTACCAGTACCTGCTGCCGTTTGAGGAGCAGCTTAAGCGTTGGGAGACATCCGAAGACGGCTTCCCTGCCGATCTCAAGGACAACCCGCTCGTCCGCTCCTCGTTCTTCTGGGCACTGCGCCACGGGGATGCGAAGACGAAGCTGCAGGTCATTCAGGCGCTGGGCCTGATCGCCGACCAGGAGGTCGAGGAAGCGCTGCAGGCTTTTTTGCTGGAGCCGGAGGAAGATGAGTACTTGAAGGATATGGCTCTTTTTGTGCTGCGCAGTTTGGGCGTGAGCAAAATGCTTCCGGTTCGCTTCGGGGCGGCCACAACGATGGTCGATCCTAGCCGCGTGACGACGAAGCTGCCGGTTTGGGAGCGCGAGTGGCAATCGGTGATCAACCTGGCGATGAGACAGATGCGGCCCAGCTATGATCTCCAGCAACAGCATGATATGGAGACGCTGTGGGTTGATTTTTTGACTCGGCTCTATCCGGATACGCCGAAAATTACCCACCTGGAAGGCTGGGCGGCGGCGCTGGAGTATTTGACGGCCAAAATGCACCGCCGGCCCGTAACCTATGAGCAGGTGGCGAGCAAATACAATATTTCCGCTTCGACGGCCTGCCGGTATGCTTCCCGGGTCGATGAAGTGTGCGGCGTGAAAGAGAAGATCGAGGCGATTTTTCCATCGGTACGGTAGTTGCGGGGGTAAGTCGGTCCAACTTGGGGAAAACTTGTAATGGCGAATCAATGACATGAATGGCAAGCATGGCGGATTGATTTTTTATTTCTAAGGGAACCAAGGAGGTAGACATGATGCGTAAAACGATGGTGATCGGCACCGGTCCGGCCGGACTGACGGCGGCGATTTATTTGGCGCGGGCCAATTTGAGCCCGATTGTGATTGAAGGGACGCAGCCGGGAGGACAGTTGACCACGACGACGGAGGTGGAGAACTTCCCCGGCTTTCCGGAGGGGATCATGGGCCCCGAGCTGATGGACAATATGCGCAAGCAGGCGGAACGCTTCGGCGCCGAGTTCCGAAACGGCTGGGTGGAAGGAGTCGATTTCTCGAAACGTCCGTTTAAGGTGAAGCTTGAAGGCGGCGAGGAACTGGAGGCGGAGTCGGTCATTATCTCCACGGGCGCTTCGGCCAAGTATTTGGGCATTCCGGGCGAGCAGGACAACGTCGGGCGAGGCGTAAGCACCTGCGCGACGTGTGACGGATTTTTTTTCCGCGGCAAAAAAATCCTCGTCATTGGCGGCGGCGACTCCGCGATGGAGGAAGCGAATTTCCTGACCCGGTTTGCCACCGAGGTGACGGTGGTGCATCGGCGGGAGGAGCTGCGCGCTTCGAAAATCATGCAGGATCGCGCTAAGGGCAACGGGAAGATCAGCTGGGCGCTGAACCGGACGCCGCTTGAGGTGGTGACGGACGAAACCGGGGCCGTGAAGGGATTGAAGGTCCGCAACAACGAGGCCGGCCAGGAGGAACTGGTGGAGGCGCAAGGGGTGTTTGTGGCGATCGGCCATACGCCGAACACGAAATTCCTGGGCGGAGCGGTCGAAACCGATGATCACGGCTACATAGTGGTGAAGCCAGGAACGACGGAGACGAACGTGCCGGGCGTGTTCGCCTGCGGCGACGTGCAGGACATGCGCTATCGCCAGGCGATCACGGCGGCGGGTTCGGGCTGCATGGCCGCGATGGACTGCGAGAAGTTCCTCGAAGGCAGCATGGTGCACGATTGGAGCGGAAACTAAGGGGATTGGAAGCTAAGGAGCGGGAACTAAGAGAAGTGGGATGTAAGAAAACGGAGTTTAAGATAGCGGATTTAAGAAGAGGCGCCGTTAGGCGCCTTTTTTGGCGTGTATAAACGGGGGAGTGGCTTGAAGGAAGGGCGGCTTGACTGGATCAAATGCAAAAGTGCATCTCATTTGAGGGTATTCGATAAAAAAGGTGTTTTGGCCGAAAATGAACTGCAATTTTGCATTTGACGAACCGTTTTTGGGGCATATGGGCGCATATGAAATGAACTTTTGCATTTCGTGGGGGAGGGGCTTCGCATAATTTCAGATGGTAAGATACACCTTATGCAGTCCGCCGGCCCTTAGACCGGCGGACGCATTGGCGGCCAAGCGCCGTATTGGTGTATCAGTCGGAAATGGTTGCAGTCGAGCGGAACGTTATCTTGCCGTTCTCCGCTGCAAATTCATAAATTTTACCGCGGTATTTGATGCCTTGCACGCGGCAATCGCCCCACGGCGGCAGTTTAGGGGACATTTCCCCGTTCAGCGGCGGATACAGGTTCAAACCGCCGAACAGTACGGCGGCGGCCGGCATGCCGCTCCATCCCTGCAAATCCGAACCTTTTCCGTAGACCGGGTCATAATACTCCACCGGCGTCAACCAGCCGCGCTCCAGACCATAAGTGAACCAGCGTGTCAGCGGATACTCCCAGTCGTCACGGCGATGGCGGAGCTTGGCCCAAGCGTACATCCCGCTAAGGTAAGGCCAATCGCTCCCGTTGTGATAACGAAACGGGTAGGCGGATTTTTCGACCAGATGCTGCGCGTGCGAATATTGCGGGAATACGGTCATTACTCCCCAGTCTCCGAACGGCTGTTCATCGTTGTTGCGGCTTTCCAGCCGCGCGGTCAAAATGTCCAACACCCGGCGCTGATCCGTCTCGGCGCCTATGCCGAACAGCGGAGCCAGCGACTGTTCGATGGAGACGTTGTTTTCCGTCAATCCCTCGCCGCCTACATTCAAATAATTTAGGTACCCGGTTTCGTCGCTCCAAAGATACTGGCGCAGCCCAAGCTCGAGCCGCTCTGTCTTGGCGTCCCACTGCTTGCGATCGTCTCCGTTGGCCGGCCAAGTTTCAACAAATTGCATGATTTCCGCATAACATCGGCGGGCGCGAATGTACAGCAGTACATCGTAGGCAACGATGCCCTGGCGAACCACGTTGTCGCACCAATCGCGGCGGTTGTCCGGTTTGATCATCTGCGGCAGCGCCTCATCGGTGATGCCCTCCAGCTTGCCGAGACAGAGGCTGGCCAGTTCCAGAACGGTCCGCCCGTTTACCTGTTCGCTGAGCAGGCCGGCATCATGCGTCCAGGCCAAATAGTCATGCAGCATCATCACAAAGAAGGAGGGAGAGTCATAGTGGTCCGGCCAAAACTGCTCGTAGGCTTCTTTCAACACATTGTAGATCACTGCGCTCGGGCAGGATCCGTCGGGGCCGATGCCTTGGGCTAGCGTGACGATTTCGTTTCTGACCCATTCCGGCTTAAATGGCAAAAGCGGCAGCACCGTCCAGTAACCGTCCCGGAAATAAGTCCGCGAAGGACTCTGGTAGTTCACCCCGGCATAAAAAGCGGCGAAACGCCCCCCGCTTTCCTTGTACATGGAATGAGACACGTTCAGGCAAGCGGCGACCAATGAATTGAGCGTCCGCTGGCCGCTGGCCGTAAAGCTCTCCCGCAGCCAGGCGCGGTATGACTCTGCCGCCAATTGGGCCGAGTCGGCTCCTTTGGCCAGAACTTCCGCCGCCAGCGGCTGCATACCGCCGGAAAAGGTCAGTGTGAATACGGCCGTCGCCCCGGGCTCGATCTCGTCCTTGAAGTCCAGAATCATACGCGGACCTTCCTGCTCGATATACTCAGCCTTGTGGCTGGAGGCCAAATGAATCCGGTAGTCGTCGCCAAGCTGGGCCTCCCACTGTGTCCGCGCCTCATTCCAAACTTCCTTTATCTCCATCGCCCGGTAGGTTCCGTTTTTGGCGGCCATTGCCGCCATATGGCTTTTGAGCTCCCACAGCATTCCGTGGCGCAGGTAAAGCCTGGCCGCGGCGTTACCTTCGTTTCTGAATGTAAACCGAACATACACCGCGTTGTCTTCGTCATTGCAGAATTGCTGCGCCGAGACGGCCACCCCGTCAAGCTCGGCTGAGGACCGGAAATCGATTTCCATCATTCTCCCCAGGACGCGAACCGTTTTGCGGTGTTTCGCCGGCAGCCTTCGCCCGTTAACTGACCAGGCCGTAAACCAACTGTTCTCGTTCAATATCGACCATTCGCCGGCCACTGAATACTTGGACACGCCGCCGTTGCCGTCAAACTGGGCCAGCAGGCGGCGGTTGGACACATCGTATTGGGTGATGCCGTACCAATAATGTTCCGTAACAATCGCGTGTTGGTCTGAATAAGTTCTAATTGACACTGCAAACATCTCCCATCAAATTTAATCGAAATTACTTGGAAGAACCTTGAGACAGTCCTCCGACGAAATGCTTCTGGAAAAAGAGAAACAAAATAATAATCGGCACGATGGCGATGATGGTGTAAGCGGCCATCGGCCCGATCTCGCCCATTCGTTCTCCCAATGCGCTGCGCAGGCCCACGGGGATCGTCCGCATTCCGTCCGAGGAGGTCAAGGTCAAGGCGATCAGGAATTCGTTCCATGTACGGACGAATACCAGAATCGCTGCGGCGGCCAAGCCGGGCCGAACCAGAGGCAGCAAGATAGTAAAGAAAATCCGCATCCGCGAGCAGCCGTCAATCATTGCCGCTTCTTCAATCTCCTTGGACAATCCTTCAAGGAAATCTTTCATGACGAAAATGACCATCGGAATGCCGGTCGCCGTATAAACGAGGATGATGCCCGCCAGGGAGTCAAGCAGACCGAGGGAATGCATCAGCACGTACAGCGGGATCACCGTCAGCAGAGCGGGAATCATCCGTACGGAGAAGATCGCCATGAAAATCGCGTTGCGGAACGGGAAGCTGAGTCTTCCGAGCGCATACCCTGCCAGGGAACCGACCAGCAGCGACAAAATCAGGGACACGCCGGTCACGATCAGGCTGTTCGTAAAATAAGTCACAATCGGCGAATTGACGGCAGCGCTCATATAGTTGCTCCCGGTTGGATCCTTCGGGAAAAGGGTAGGGGGAAAGCTGTTCCACTCGATCTGCGGCTTGAGGGACAGCATCAGAATCCAGAGCAGCGGAGCCAGCGAGATGATTGCCCAAGTCACGGCAGGTACATAGGTGAGCACGGCCCAAGTGCGGTTTGATCGACGTTTCATTTGTCAGCCCTCCTTCCTTCTCAGCATTCGGTAATACACGACACTCATGAACAAGTTGATCAGGAACATCAGCACGGCAATCGTCGAGCCTTTTTCAAATTGCCCTATCTTGAACGCCGTATTGTACATCTGAATGCCCAGCAGATTGGTCGATTCGAGCGGGCCGCCGGCCGTTAGGGCATACACCAGGTCAAATTCGTTAAAGGTACTGGTGGTAATCCATACCAACGTCACGAGAATCGTCGGCTTCAGCAGCGGCAGCGTAATGTACCAGAGCTGCAGCAGTTTGTTGGCTCCGTCAATCATGGAAGCTTCATAAACGTCATTTTGGATGGATTGCAGTCCGGCAAGCAGCATGATCATCGAAAACGGCATGCCAAACCACACGTTGGCGACGATGACCATATTCATGGCATTCTCCACGCCAAGCCAGGGAATCGGCTCGGAAATGACGCCGACGGACATCAGCATGTAATTAAGCAGACCGGTCCGGTCGGAGATGTAGAACAATTGGAAGATGACGGCGACCACGATCGGCGACAAGATCCATGGAATGACAATCAGGCTGCGCAGAAAACCGTTGATTCGAAACGTCTTTTTCAAACTGAGCGCTAACAGGAGGCCGAGCCCGAACTGAAAGACGACAGACCAGAACGTAAACACGGCAGTTTTCCACAGCGGGAGCCAGAATACGGAGCTTCCTAGAACTTCTGCGTAATTTTTCAGACCGACAAACGTGCGGTCGAATACAAGAAATTTGCTATTGTAAAAGCTGAGGTACACGGCATAAAAAGTCGGGTAAAAAGCGAATACGCCGATAAACGCCAGCACCGGGAGCAGAAAAATGAGCGCTATCGTCCATTCCTTTTCCCATCTCCACTTCTCGGGCTTTAAAGAGGATTGTATATTGGCTTGCCTGTAAGTCCGCTCCTCCATCATGGGTGGCTCCTTTCGCTTCAAAAATAGAAGGGAGGCCCGGTTCCGGATGTCGCCGGACCTCCAAACGCGCCGTTAACGACTATTGGGGAATCTTTTTCTGCGCGTTGTCGAGCGCTTCCTGCGGCGACAGTTGACCGCCAAGGACTTGCTGAACCGCTTCGCGGTACGCCTTGGATATGACTTCGTACTTGTCCGTTTTGGCGCGCGGACGGGCGTAAGGCATAATATCGACAAAGCTTTGAAAGATCGGGTCGGAGGTGAAGACCTCGTCCTGATAAGCGGACAAGCGCATCGGCATGTTGCCGGTGCCGTTTTTGAAGATTTCGATTTCATGCTCCGGCGAGGTTACCTTTTCAATCCATTTCCAGGCCGCATCTTTGTTTTGGGAGTTGTCGAACACTACCCAGGTCCCATAACCTACCGCCGTGGCCGGACTATCGGCAGATGCGCCGTCAGGCACCGGAATGGCGGCGGAGCCGAGCTTGTCCGTCAAATTGCTCTGCCCGAGGAAATTGGCATCGCTGCGCCATTCCCAGGACCCGACGATCGCCATGGCCGCCTGACCGCTGATGATGCTGGAGGCTACTTCCTTTTTCGTTTTCATGTAGCTATCGGGAGGTGCTACTTTCTCCTTCGCCACCAGATCGGACATAAACTGCACGGTTTGCACGACCGGAGCGCTGTTCAGTGTCGGCTTGCCGCTATCGTCGACGAAATCCCCACCCAGAGCCCAGATCCAAGGCAAGGAACGCATGGACGTGTGCTCCGAGTCGCCGCCGTTCAAGGCAAAGCCGTACTGAATTCCTTCCGATTTGCCGGCTTCCATCAGTGCTTTGGCGGCAGTTACAAGGTCGCTCCAGGTTTTCGGCGGCTGTAGTCCCGTCTTTTCCAACAGATCTTTTCGATAAAGCAGCGTTCTTACGTCGCCGTCGCCGGGAATTCCATAAACCTTCCCGTCGAATACGACGGAATCCCACACTTTTTCTGGAAAATCGCTGGACCCGTCCCATCCGTTGGTATATGAGCTTAGATCCGCCAGCATGCCGGTTGCCTGGAATTCGGCCAGCCATTGTCCATCCAGGAAGGCAACGTCCGGCAGGTTGTCTGCAGATACGGCCGCGAGCAACTTGGTGCGGAGCGAATCATTAGTGATCTTTTCGATTTTCAGCTCGACGTCCGGGTTTTCGGCCTTATAATCGGCGATGACCTTGTCCATCGGTCCGCTAATTTCGGCTTTGTATGGGTCCGCCCAATCCCAAATCACAAGCTCTTTCTTGTTATCCCCAGCCGAACTGCCGGGGTTTCCAGAACTGCCGGGATTGGAACCGCATCCCGTTAGGGTCAATGAACCTGCCAAAATGAGACTTGCCAAGGTGATCCATAATCTTCTTTTCATCCTTGATTCCTCCCTAGAATGGATGTTTTCAATCTCTTCACTGCACCAGCAACGGCGCCGATCGCGCCCGCTTCATTGCCCAGCTTGGCCGGAACGATCGTCGCTTCGATCGGCGTAAACCCCCTGACTTTCGAACGAACGGCATCTAAATAGACATTGCCCGCTTCTGCTACACCACCTCCAATCACGACTAAAGCAGGATTTAATATGGAAATGGCATTGGCGATGCCGATAGCCATATGGGTAACCGGCTCTTCCAGAATGCTCCAGGCCACCTCATCTCCTTGCGCCGCTGCTTGGAGAACATGCTTCGCGTCGATACGGGATATATCGCCCTGCACCAGATCGAGGATGGGCGATTTTCGCTCCCGGGCGGTGAAAAATTGCCGCGCCCGCTGGCCGATCGCCGTTCCCGAAGCCGTCTGTTCAAAATGACCGAATCGGATTTCCGGTTTCGCTTGTGTTGCAGCGGATTCTGGAGCGGGAGCTTCAATCACAAAATAGCCCAGTTCACCGGCCGAATGCGCGGAGCCTTTGTACAACTCGTCGTTCAACACCAGCGCGCCGCCGATTCCAGTGCCGACCGTGACCATGAGAAAGTGTTGAGCACCGGCCGCCGCACCGCGCCATTTTTCCCCCATCGCGGCTACATTGACATCATTGTCCAGATACAACGGGCCCTTAAAAAACTTGCGGATGCTTTCCTTCACATTGGCACGGACCCAAGGGAATGCCGGAGCATTGGTTAGAACCCCTGTCTCCTCGTCCACAACTCCCGGGAAACCGAAGCCCATGCCCGCGATCGCTTCGCTGCCTTGTCCCGTTTCCTTCGCCATCGCTTCGATCTCGCCAATCAGCCTTTGAAAGAAAACATCGGGATCGGCATCCGGCGATGTGGCGATTTTTCGTTTTGACAGCACCTTGCCCGTCAGATCGGACAGGATCAGCAAGGTTTTAGTTCCGCCGACATCAATGCCGGCAATCAGTATTTCCGGGGTGGATTCATTCAGCAACATTATCCCTCGCTTTGTTCGCTAGTAAGTTGTCTTTAATGTATTCCAGGGTATGGGCAACCGCTGTTTGGATCGCTCCTTTCAGCACCGATTTGCTGCGCAGCGCCGTGCATTTCAGTTCGGGCTTATCCTTAAATTCCGCCGCGATGATCTCTTTCAGAAAAGGAAGCATAACCTCGCCGTTCTCTCCGACTGAACCGCCGAGCACGACCAGCCGGGGAGCCAAAACAACGCAAAGGTTATGGATCCCTCTCGCTACGATTCGGCTGTACTCCCCGATGATTTGCAGTGCCGCCGGGTCTTCGCTCCGCGCTGCCGCGAATATATCCGCCGTCTCCATCTGCGCATGCCCCCGCAGTACGGATGGAATATCGTCCCGGCGCAACACGGCTTCGGCGAGCGAGAACAGCCCGGCTTCGGAGATGCGTTCCTCCAGCCTGACATCCGGCTCGATCAGCATCTCGCCGAATTCGCCAGCTGCCCCGCCGAGCCCGCGCAGCAGCTTGCCGTCAATCATCAGGCCGGCGCCGATCCCGGCATCGAGTGACAAATAAGCGAACAAGCTGCTTCCCGCCGCTGCCCCTTCCTTAAATTCCGCGAGCGCTGCCAGGTTCACGTCATTTTCCAAAATAATGCGGCAGGGAAACACCCGAGCCAAGGAAGCCTTGCTGAGATGCTTCTCAAGTCCGCGGAGCTTCGAAACCATAATCGACAGCTCGCCTTGTTCGTCCACCACGGCGGGGACGCCAATCGCCATATGGATCACTTTATTCCAACCGATCCCTTGACCGGACAAGAGCGCCTCGGCCTTAGCCTTCAGTTCTGCCGTCAGTGAAGCTGGCTCATTCGTGTCCCGAATAGCGTACTGGTGCTCCGCCATCGTTTCGCCAAGGAGGTTCGATAGGGCTAAGTGAATGTGATCGGCGGCGATCTCTGCGGCCAGCGCATAATGGCTTGAGCCATTAAATTCGATCAATGTCGGCTTTCTCCCAGGTCCACTCTCGCCGTGGCCCACCTCCCTGATTAAACCGGAAGCGAGAAGGTTGGCGATGGCCGAGGACACTGTAGGCTTGCTGAGCCCGGTAATTCGACTGAGGTCCGCTCTGGAGAGCCGTCCATGCTGAAGAATAAATTCCAAGGCAATCGTTTCGTTCATGCTTCTGATTAATTGCGGATTCCCGATCGTCGCATTTTTCATCGTGTCTAGCTCCATTTCTTTTCACTTTAATTAGTAATATTTACTAACTAATATGGATTTCGATCAGTTAGTAAAGAAACTTTACTTATTGTACAAAAAAATATACTTTTCTCTTGGCCTTTTTTAATTTTAAAAATATTATAGAGGCCAAAATTTCATTATGTCAATATATTTTACATGATAATCTTTAAAACAATAGATTTTCAGAAAATTGGGTGAAAATATGTTAGAAAACATTACATTATTTCTGAAATTTCATCTTTTTTTCAAAAATGAATGCGCATACAAATTAAAGACCTTCCTTCGGGCGTACGGCATGTCTTTCTTGGTCACAATCCTCGGGACAGTGGACGGATTCCTGATGTCTAGCATGCTGGCTTACAGGCGCTATGAAAAGGCAAGGGGTAGCTGCAACGGACCTGAATAACGCTCCAAAACAGGGGGAGTAAAAATTGTAAACGGACCGAACAGACCTTATTTCCTTCAAATTCGCTCTAGTGGCCTCAATTGGAGCCCAATAAAGGCTGCTGAGTCCGTTTCAGCGGGAAATCCCGGGAAATGAGGGATAAGGTTGTTACGGCCCGTTAGCGGTTGACACGTGGATGCAGACGGGGGCCGAAGCCGTCTTTTCGAAAAGCGTGTTGGTGTCTGAGGCCTTTACAAGTAAGAGCGCCGTTAATAGTTGGCCGTTAAACGGCCTTCCGGCGGAAATACAGGATGCCCGCGGCGAGAAAAATCAGGAAGCTGCCCAGCACTGTGATAAGCAGGTTTTCTATGGGCAGATTAAACGCCCCGTAGTCGGCTTCCCCTTTCGGCATCATCGCCAGAATCGGCTGGGCCCACGGATAAAACGGAGCGACTTTGTCCGAGTTGACGATCAGCATGTTCGGAATCGTCAGCGAGACGTTGACGGCGAGCGGGGCGGCAAAGCTGGACCAGGCCAGCGAAACGCCGAGCTGCAGCGCCACCAGCGGCAGGCAGGCGACCAGGCCGCCGATGAGGCTGACGGCGATCATGCTCCACGGAATCGGCCAAGCGAGGCCTTGCACCTGAGAGACGATCAGCAGCATGACCAGAAAGATAAGCTGGGTCGCCGCCAACAAGGAAATCACGACGGTAAATTTGGCCATATATACGGCCGGGCGCGAAACGGGCAGCACGAGCAGCTGTTTCCAGCCGCCGCCGGTATGCTCGTAGCGGCAGATGAACGAAGCGAACAATCCGGCCATGATCGGCAGGAACAGCAAGCCGTGCAGCATGGACATCCCGCCGAGCAGCGCCGGCCAGGCCTCGGCCCCGTCCGGCAGGTTCATGAGCAGGCCGATTAAGGCGGACAACACGGGGCTGACCAGCAACACCAGCCAGATCCGGGAACGCGACATTTTGAGCCGCTCCGCGGCAAGCACGTTGAGGAACGTCTTCATGTCAATCCACATCCTTTCGGTTGAAATGAACAAGCCCGGCCAGCAAAATCACCGCGCCGAAGGCGATGCCTAATGCCACGAACCATTCCCGGTGCGGACCTTCGTACCCGAACACCGGCCAGTTGAGGGGAAACCATTCGGAAAGGTCCAGCGTGAACGGGGAGACGAGCGACAAAACCACGCCAAGCGAAACGGGCAGCGATGGGTTGCGGTAAGTGAGCGAAAGCCAGAGCTGCAATGCGAGCAAGGGCAACGCCGCAAACAGCGGAAAAAATCCGATCCGCGCCAAATCCGCCAGAGGTATTCCATCCGGGGCGAAGCCAAAGACAAGGCCGAGGATTATCGTGGCGATCGGCAGCAAAATGCAGGAAACGGACAGCAGCAGCAAACAGAGCAGAAACTTGGCGCCAAATACGGCCGTACGGGAAATCGGCAAGGCCAGCAGCTGTTTCCAGGAGCTTAGTTGATGCTCGACATTTGCCACCAGGGAACTGACCAGCGTGCAGCCGAGAAACAGGGCGATCGGGACGAACCCGGAAATGTTTTTTAACAGTCCTCCCCAAGGGTCGTCGGCGTACCTCTTCATTAAATAGTCGAAGCGGAGTCCGAAATTCAGCGCCTGCATGGCTACGAGCCCGAGCGGGGCGAGAAAGATCAGGAACCATATGCCTTTGCGGCGGATTTTCAGAAAGTCCGCCGACAATGCGCGCAGCATCATAGGGAGCTTCCCTCCCCGACGATCCGCATGAAGATGTCCTCCAGGGACTTTTTCTTTTGCTCGACCCGGTAGACGGCGTGCCCGTTCTCCACCAGGGCTTTCACCAAACGGGCGACCTGCGCGTCAGCCAGGCCGGGGAACTTGAGCGTACCGTCCTGCAGTTTCCCGACCGTTCCCAAATCGCGGGCGATCCACAGGGCCGCATCGGGCTCGGAGACGACCAGCTCCATATCATGCGCCGTAGTGAGGCGCAGGTTGTCGATCGTATCCTGGAACACCATCTGGCCCTGACGGATAATGCCGACCGTGTTCGCCATCAGCTCCATTTCCCCGAGCAGGTGGCTGGAGACGAGCACGGTGATGCCGTACTGCTTCGGCATGTTTTTGATCAGCTCGCGGATTTCGTGGATCCCGGTCGGGTCGAGACCGTTCGTCGGCTCGTCCAAAATAAGCAGCTCGGGGCTGCCCAGCAGGGCGGCGGCGATGCCAAGCCGCTGCTTCATGCCGAGCGAGAAGCCCTTGACCGGGCGGCGCGCTTCGCCGCGCAGCGAGACGATGTCGAGCACTTCGTCGATGCGCGATTTCGGCACCTCGAGAATGCGGCGGATCGCTTCCAGATTGTCGATCGCGCTCAAATGCCCGTAATAGGACGGCGATTCCACCAGAGACCCGATCTTGCGCAAAATAGCCAGTTTGTCTTTGCGCAGGTCTTTGCCGAACATGCGGATCGTCCCGGCCGTCGGCTGGATCAGCCCGAGGAGCATCCGGATCGTCGTCGTTTTCCCGGCCCCGTTGGGCCCAAGGAAACCGTAGATGTCGCCTTTGGCGATTTTCAGACTTAAATCGTCCACCGCGGCGCGGCCGCGGTATTTTTTCGTTAAACCTTCCGTTTGAATGATCAGTTCATTCACGATTTATCACCTCGGGAAACATGATACCGCGATGAGTTTAAACGGGAAGGTGGGGCAAGTTTAAGTTTTGTTTAAATGTTGCGGAAGCGGCCGGCCGGGAAAAATGTATACGCGCGTGCCCGCGCTCGAAGACTCCGTCTCCCGCGCCAGGCCCATTTCCCGGAGCAGCAGGTCGACGATCTGCAGGCCGAGACCGGCCCCTCCGGAGGGCGAATCGGCGTTCATGCCGGGGCCGCGGTCGCTGATCGCCAGGGCGATGGCCTCCCCGCGCGGCTGCAAGGAGATGCCGACATAACCGCCGGAGCGGGCGTACCGCACCAGGTTCTGGAACAGGTTATCCAGGACGCGGCGGAATCCCTGAGCGTCGATGTTCCAGTATAAAGGCTGATCCGGCAGCTCGATGTCGGCGGCGATGCCTTCTTTTTCCCAGAGCGGATACCAGGCCGCCGCGCTTTCCCGCACGATCCGCAGCACGTCGAGTTTTTCCGGCGACATGGCGTACCTGCCTGAAGAGAGCAGGCTGTAAGACAGCAAATGATCCATCAGGCCGGACAGGTCGCCTAGTTTGGCTTCCATCAGAGCCAGCGATTGCCGGCCTTGTTCCGTCAAAGGCTCTTTGCGCAGCGTGTACAGATGGCCCCCCAGCACGGTCAACGGTGTCCGCAAATCGTGGGACAACTGGCTGATCAGGTTTTTGCGCAGCTCCTCTTCTTCGCGCTCCCGCTGGCGGCTGTCCTGAAGCTCGTACACCATATGGTTGAAGGCCTGCTCGAGCCGGCCGATTTCGTCCGGCCGTCCTTCCTTGACCGGGGACGGCAGCCCGGAGGGCCCGGGGTACGTCATGCCGGCTTCCAGGCGCAGCAGTCTTTTGCGGATATTGCGAAAAAACAAATACGACAGCAGCACGAAACAGGCCAGCATGATGCCGAGGAACACGCCGTAAAACCGTCCGTCGTTCCGGTCCGAAATGTCCCTGGTCATGAATTTGCGCGGGAGTTCGAACACCATAAATCCCTGGTTCGCCCGCTCGTCCCCGCCAATAAAAGCCACGACGGTAAACGGGTCGGCATTGACCCGTTTTTTCATAAAGGCGATCGCATCTTCCAGCGTCCACTTTGCCGGCACATTTGCTTGCTTGGGGACTTGCAGCCGGGTTGTTCCGGATGAATCCACCCAATACAGCGCGGCGTCCGGATACTGCCCTTTCCATGCTTTGAGCCGGGCGTCAATCGTCTCCGGGCCGGCATCCCGCAGCGCTGCCGCTTCCTTGTGCCAGGCCGTTTCAATATCAAGCCCGCTGCCGTAATAGGGGCGCGTGGCATCGTCGGTTTGCGGGGGATACAGCAAAATGTTGACGCCCCAGGAAGCGAAAAAGCTGATCGGAATGAGAACGGGGATAAGAACTAACGCCATCATCAAGATCAGGACGTAACCGGTAAGCAGCGATTTCCGGTATTTTCGGACGGGGCGCAGCTTCATGCTCTCACCCGGTAGCCGATGCCGCGGACCGTCTCGATGACTTCGGGATTGGCCGGGTCGCGTTCCAGCTTCTCGCGCAGGTGGCGGATATGGACCATCAGCGTTTTATCTCCATCGAAATACGGCTCGCCCCAGACAGCTTCGTAAATTTGTTCCTTGGTCATAATCTGCCCGAGATGGCGCAGCAGGTAGGTGAAAATGTGAAACTGCTTGCCGGTAAGAACGATTTCTTCGCCGTTGTCCTCGTTGATGATCCGGTTTTCTTTTTCATACACGAGCAGATGTTTGATCTGCAGCGTTTCTTCGGCCGGGCTGCCGCTGCGGCGCAGCAGTACCTCGATCCGGGCGGCCAGCTCGTCCGGGTGGAACGGCTTGGTCAAGTAATCGTCCGCGAACCGCAGCCCCTGCAGCTTGTCGTCGATCGAGGTGCGCGCGGACAACATCAGCACCGGCAGGTTCGGGAACCGTTCTTTGATCCGGCTGCCGACGGTGAAGCCGTCGAGCCCCGGCAGCATCACGTCGAGAATGACGAGCTGGCAGTCCGCGGCTTGCTCCACCGCCCCCTCCCCGTTAGTTAGCCAAGTGACTTTAAAGCCCCGCTCCCGCAGGTTTTGGCTGACCCACTCTCCGATTTCGATATCGTCTTCTATGTATAACAAATTGACATTTGGCATCAAAACCCCTCCTGTCTCTATTGTGGCAAAATCGCTTCGAAAAAGAAACAGCGCGAAATCCCTTAAGGTTTGTGATCGGAATCACAAGACCCGGTATGACCTCGTGTTACTTTTTAGTTGTGAGAATGTTTATCACTAAAATTTGAAACAGCTAAGCTGATCTAAATAAAAACGAGGAGGAACCGGAGATGAGCGAGTTGATCAACAACCGGGAATACGGCGCGAACCGGGGGGATGGCGAGCCGGAGCAGCGCCGCCGGCAGGAACTGCTGAAGCAAATCATTAAAGAGCTGCATCAGGGGAAAAGCGTGGATGAGGTGAAAGCGCGGTTTGAAGAGGCGGTCGGCGACGTGACGGTCGCGGAAATATCGGCGCTGGAGCACGCCTTGATGGAGGAAGAGGGCATTCCGGTGGCGGAAGTGCAGCGCCTTTGCTCGGTGCATACGGCGATTTTCAAGGGCTCGATCGAGGAAATCCACCGTTCGGCGAAGCCGGAGGAGCAGCCCGGGCACCCGGTGCATACCTTCAAGCTGGAAAACCGCGAGGTTGAACGGCTGGTCAATTTCAAGCTGCGGCTCCATCTCGATAAATTCCGGAAGGAGGATAAGGAGGAGCTCGTTTTTAAGCTGCTGGACGATTTAAACCTGCTGTTGGACCTGGACAAACATTACAGCCGCAAGGAAAATCTGCTGTTCCCCTATCTTGAGAAGTACGGGATTTACGGGCCGACCAAAGTGATGTGGGGCGTTGACGACGGCATCCGCGCCATGATCAAGGAAACCAAAGCCAAGCTGGCCAGCGGAAGCGCCGATAAGAACGGGTTCGCCGATGCCGACAAAGAAACGGTTTGCATCGACCTGGAGCGGATCATCACGGAAGTAAATGAGATGATCTTTAAGGAAGAAAATATTTTGCTCCCGATGGCTCTGGAGAAGCTGACCGAAGACGAGTGGGTCAAAATCGCCCGGGAAAGCGATGTGATCGGGTATTGTTTGACGGCGCCCGAGCAGAAGTGGATCCCGGAAAGGGTACCGCTTGAGTCCGGTAACGGCGATGCCGGGGAAGGCGGTCTGGAGGGCGGCGCGTTGGCGGAGCAGGGGCATGGCGTACCGCAAGGGTACGTTAAATTCGACACCGGCATCCTGTCCATGGAGCAGCTGGAAGCGGTGATGAACCATTTGCCGGTTGACCTGACGTTTATCGACGAGAACGACGTGGTCCGGTACTTTTCCCACGGTAAAGAGCGTATCTTCGCCCGGACCAAAGCCGTGATCGGCCGCACCGTGCAGAACTGCCATCCGCCGCAAAGCGTGCATGTGGTCAACCAGTTGCTGGAGGATTTCAAGGCCGGCCGTAAGGACGTCGAGGATCTTTGGATTCCGGTCAAAGACAAGTTCGTCTATATCCGGTATTTTGCGGTGAGAAGCGAGGACGGCCGTTACCTGGGCACGTTGGAGTTTACGCAAAACATCGCTCCGATCCGCGCTTTGGAAGGGCAAAAACGGATTTTGTCCTGACCCGTCTCGGGTAAGGTTTGTTCATAATAGCTTGACGGTGAAGCCCCTGATGTTCGCGCCTTCGCGAATGCCGGGGCTTTTTGCTTGGAGGGGAGCATGCGGCCTGCGTTTTTGTGGAGGAGCGGCCGGTTCTTGTTAGGGTGAAACATCGGCCTTCAAAAATAGCGACATTTTATGTACTTATTATCCAGAGGCAGGTTTGTCCACCCCCATTAGCGGCATTTTTTGCCCTTATTTTCCTAAGAATGGTCCGGAACGCGGGTATTTCCTTGCGATTCGGGAAAATAGCGGCATAAATTTCCTTTATTTCTCATTGAACGGGGATATTGGCGGAATAACGACATTTTTGGTACTTATATTTTTGGGAGGAGTTTTCTTAGGTGCGTTACCCGGTTTCCATGAGTTATGTCACACCGGAATCCCTTGTCTCGACAGGGGTTTGGCGTTTCTTGCCTTCACTTGACCGAAAGGAAGGGTTCGCTTATAGTTGGTACGTAGGAGTATACTACGGGGCGGCATGCGCGTACCCGTTGTTCTGGCAGCATATTATTTATGATAAAGGTGGCTTGTGAAATGTCTGAAAAAATCTACATTGGTGTCGACCTGGGCGGTACGGCCATAAAAGTCGGCATTTGCAATGAAGAAGGACAGCTCCTTCATACCTATGAAGGCCCGACGGAAACCGAAAAGGGCGCCGATACGATCGTAAACAACATTGAGCGTTATGTCCGGTTGGTCGTGGAGCAGTCTCCGTTCTCCTGGGATCAGGTGGCCGGCGTCGGCGCAGGGGTTGCCGGGTTTACGAACGTCCGCGAAGGCATCATTATTCTGGCGCCGAATGTAGGTTTGAGAGATTTCCATATTCGCGAGATTTTGGAACAGCGATTGGGCAAGCCGATCAAAATAGACAACGACGCCAACGTGGCGGCGCTGGGCGAAGCCTGGGGCGGCGCGGGGAAAGGCGTCGACAACTGCGTCTGCTATACGCTGGGAACCGGCGTCGGCGGCGGCATCATCATCGACGGTAAAATTTATCAAGGCTTCTCCGGCATGGCCGGCGAGCTGGGCCATATGTCGGTCGTTCCCGACCTGGAAGCGATCGGCTGCGGCTGCGGCCAAATGGGCTGCCTGGAGACGGTCTCCTCGGCGACCGGCATCATTCGCATGGCCAAGGACGCCGTAGCCCGCGGCGACCGCACCTCGCTGGCGCAGGTGGAGAACATCATGGCCAAGGACGTGTTTGACGCGGCCAAGGCCGGCGACGAAGCGGCGATCCGCATCGTCAACCGCGCCGCTTTCTATCTGGGCAAATCGCTGGCGGCGGTGGCCGTGGTGCTTAATCCGGAGCTGTTTATCATCGGCGGCGGGGTGTCCAAGGCGGGCGATATTCTGTTTAACGAAATCCGCAGCGTGTTCGCCAAGCTGACGCCGGAGCCGGTGCAGCGGGACATGAGAATCGTCCCTGCCACCTTGGGGAACGATGCCGGCATGGTTGGCGCCGCCGGCCTGTTCCTGCGTTCTTAAGCGGATTTGGTTGTAGAACCGATATAGATTTCAGGACTTTAGGATATGGAGAATTTGCGGGAGGGAATAACGATGCCGGATATTGAAACGAGTCCAGTTGCCAACCTGATCATTATTACGGGCATGTCGGGTGCGGGGAAGTCGCTTGCCGTACGGAGTTTGGAGGATCTCGGTTTTTTCTGCGTAGACAATCTGCCTCCGGTACTGATTCCCAAATTCGCCGAATTGATTGAGCAATCCAAAGGGAAAATCGCCAAGGTAGCGCTTGTGATCGACTTGCGCGGGCGGGAATTTTTTACGGCGCTTGAAGAGTCGCTCGGTTACATTAAAAACCACTTCACCATCAAGTGCGAAATCCTGTTTCTGGATGCCACCGATTCGGTTCTCGTCCAAAGATACAAGGAGAGCCGCCGCCGTCACCCGCTGGCGCCGGAAGGCATGCCGCTCGACGGGATCAAGCTGGAGCGCAAGATGCTGCATGAGCTGCGGATGTCGGCCACCCAGGTGATCGATACCAGCAACATGAAGCCGGCCCAGCTGAAGGAGAAGATCATTTCCCGATTCTCCCATTTGGAGAGCAGCAACTTATCCGTCAACATTACTTCGTTTGGATTTAAATACGGCATCCCGATCGACGCCGACCTGGTATTCGACGTTCGCTTTTTGCCCAATCCGCATTACATTGAGCAGCTTCGCCCACACACGGGACGAGACAGCGACGTATATGAATATGTTATGAAGTGGCCGGAGACGCAGCAGTTTTTGAGCAAGCTGCTTGATATGCTGCATTTCCTTATGCCGCAATACCACAAAGAGGGCAAGAGCCAGGTCATCATCGCGATCGGCTGCACCGGCGGCAAACACCGTTCGGTGGCGATCGCCGAATATTTGGGCCGGATGCTCGGAACCAGTGAAACGGAATCGGTTCGCGTGAGCCACCGGGACGAAGGACGGGATCGGCATTAAGAGAGCTCCCACTGGCGTGGACTCAAGTTAAGAGGTGAACCATTAGTGATACATCGGGCCAAGGAAGAAAGGGTTCCGCGAATCGTCGTGATGGGCGGGGGAACCGGTTTATCCGTCATGCTTCGCGGATTGAAAGAGAAACCGCTCGATATCACGGCTATCGTAACCGTAGCCGACGATGGGGGCAGCTCGGGAATTCTTAGAAGCGAACTGCAGATGCCGCCTCCGGGCGACATTCGCAACGTGCTGACGGCGCTGGCCGACGTTGAACCGCTGCTGTCGGATATGCTGAACTACCGGTTTGCGGCCGGTTCGGGACTAGCCGGGCACAGCCTGGGCAATTTGATTCTAGCGGCGATTACGGACATATCCGGCGATTTTGTGACGGCCGTGCGCGAGCTCAGCCGCGTATTCGCCGTCCGCGGGCGCGTGCTCCCTGCCGCCGGCCAGGCCGTCGTGCTGCATGCGGAGATGGAGGACGGTTCGATCGTCACCGGCGAATCGAAAATTCCCGAGGTTCGGGGGAAAATCAAGCGTATTTTTCTGGAGCCGGAGGAAGTGGAGCCGCTGCCTGAGGCGGTCGAAGCGATCCGGAAGGCGGACGCTATTTTGATTGGACCGGGAAGCTTGTACACCAGCATTATTCCGAATCTGCTCGTGCCGAAGCTGGCGGAGGCGGTATTGGAAAACACATCGGCGATCAAAATATTTATATGCAACGTCATGACCCAGCCGGGGGAAACGGACGATTATACGGTGAGCGATCATCTGCAGGCGGTTTACAATCATGTCGGGAAGCACTTATTCGATTATGTCATCGTAAACGACGGGGAAATTCCGGCTCAGGTGCAGGATTTTTACGCCGAGAAAGGGGCTAAACCGGTGCAGGTCGACTGGGACAACGTCACCGGTCAAGGCTATAAGGTCATCGCGGACACGCTGGTGTTGTTCCGCCGGTATTTGCGGCATGATGCCGACAAATTAAGCCATCATATATATCAACTGGTCCAAGACTGGATTTTGCGAAAGAGGTGAGTCCCTTGTCATTTGCGGCGCAAACCAAAAAAGAGCTGACCATGGTCGAAGCCTCCGCTTGCTGTGAGCAGGCCGAGTTATCGGCGCTGATCCGGATGAACGGTTCGGTCCAGGTCTCCAATAAAAAGGTCGTGCTGGACATCTCGACCGAAAACGCCGCGATCGCAAGGCGGATTTATTCTTTGCTCAAGAAGCATTTTCAAATTCACACCGAACTGCTCGTGCGCAAAAAAATGCGTCTCAAGAAAAATAATGTGTACATCGTGCGGATCCCCGGGCGAGTGGAAGAAATTTTGAAGGAACTGAAAATCGTTTCCGAAGGATTTGTTTTCACGCCGGGGATTAATCCGGAGCTTACCCGGAAAAACTGTTGTAAGCGGGCTTATTTGCGCGGCGCGTTTATGGCCGGCGGTTCGGTAAACAATCCGGAAGGCTCCTCCTACCACCTGGAGATCTCCTCGATGTATGAGGAACACTGCAAAGCCCTGGTCGAGCTGGCCAACGAGTTCCATTTGAACGCGCGCTGCATCGAGCGCAAAAAAGGTTTTATCCTGTACATCAAGGAAGGCGAGAAGATCATCGAGCTGCTGAATATCATCGGGGCTCACCAGGCGCTGTTCAAGTTTGAAGATGTGCGGATCATGCGCGACATGCGCAACTCGGTCAACCGTATCGTCAATTGCGAAACGGCGAATCTGAACAAAACGATCGGCGCCGCCGTCCGTCAGATCGACAACATCAAGCTGCTGCAAAAGGAAGTGGGCCTGGAGAATTTGCCGGATAAGCTGCGCGAAGTCGCCGAGGTCCGCTTGGCCCATCCCGATATGAATTTGAAGGAAGTGGGCGAGCTGCTGAAGGGAACGGTCAGCAAGTCCGGGGTGAACCACCGGCTGCGCAAAATCGACGAGCTGGCGGAAAAAATTCGCGGGGGCTAAAGCGGTTTTGCTAGTGTGTTGCACGTTGTGTATGATATAATGATATAAATTATAATGACCACGAATTTGTAACGTGATGATTGAATTCGTATAGGGGGTAAGTTTTCATGGTTAGAAACCCGGTTACCGTTCGATTGAAAACGGGACTGCACGCTCGGCCGGCTGCGCTTTTCGTTCAGGAAGCGAATAAATATTCTTCGGAAATTTTCGTTGAAAAAGACGATAAAAAAGTGAATGCCAAGAGTATTATGGGGATTATGAGTCTGGCCATCAGCACCGGTACTGAAATTTACATTAGTGCGGAAGGCGCGGATGCAGAACAGGCTGCAAACGCTTTAATCAATTTGGTCAGCAAAGAGGAATTGGAGAACCAGTAATCACCGGATTTTCATCGGAAACAAAAGGATGGTTCCGCTTCGCGAAGCGGATTCATCCTTTTTTTGTTAGCACAAAAAGCAGTGGGCCAATCCATTCGTTTGGAGCTAGCGGCGGCCCTGCATCCCGGATCTTTTATAGTATGTCGCTAACGGTTGTAATCGGGCTTATTTAGCCGAAAAAACGGGATTTCAATTTCTAACGGTTGTAATCACGCTTATTTGGGCAAAAAAGGCTCGAATCCAAAGCAAAAAGGCAAAATAAGCTCTGCTGCAACCGTTAAATTTGTTTTCTCCTACGTTTTGACGAAATAACGGCAATCACAACCGTTAGAGTGATGGCCTCGTTTAAAGGAGCTGCGCCTATATCCGCTAAAGTAAGGGTTTTCAAATCAAAGGACCGCCGGAGCGAAATTTATCTGACGGTTATTCTCATTTGCTGCAACATTTGTCCACGGGGTGCGTTTAGTAGTTAAAATCCACCAACATTGGAGGTCATGAGTTATGAAAATGTGGTTAAAGCCTGCCGCGTCCATTTTGATTGCCGGTTCCCTGCTGATGGGAGGAGCATACGTCAACGGTTCATGGGGGGTGGTCGGAACGGCCACTGCCGCCGAGAGCAATTTTCAAACCAACGTAGTCAGCGTTCAAGGAAAAGGCGAGATTACCGTGAAGCCGGATGTGGCTTATTTGTCCATCGGTGTGGTCACCAAAGCGAAAACGGCCCAGGAAGCGCAGAAAACGAACGGCGAGAAAGCGGCCAAGCTGACCAAACTGCTTAAGGAAACTTGGGGCATTAATGAAAAAGATATCAAAACCGGTCAATTCTCGGTCCGCCCCGATTATACGTATAACGATAAAACAGGAGCGGAATCCATCAACGGGTATACGGCCCGTTATTCGCTGGATGTGACCTACCGCAATCTGGATAAGGTGGGAGAACTCTTGGATGCGGCGTCCGCTGCGGGGGCCAATCAAATCGACGACATCCGCTTTGGCGCCGAGAAACCGGAGCAATACGAAGAGGAAGCCATCCAAAAGGCAATGGCCGATGCGGGCCGGAAAGCGGGCATCCTGGTCAAAGCGGCCGGCCGCACGTTGGGCCAGGCGGTAAGCATCAGCCTGGAAAACGCCAGCACGCCGAGCATTTCGGTGCAGTACAAGGCGGTTAACGAGGCTGCCATGGACAGCGCGGGAAGTACGCCCGTAGAAGCAGGAGAAATTGAAGTGCGGACAACGGTGAACGTGGTTTATGAGATGAAGTAAGGCTGCGATAGCTGGAGCCGCCTCCGTGTGTTTGATGGAGGCGGTTCCTTTTTTAGATAAATTAGATGCCTACAATCTGCTTCCCTGCGGCGTCTTCGCGATATTCCGGATTGATATTGGAAAGGCCGAGGGCTTTGAACACCTTGTTAATCGTTCCCATTTTCACACCTTCATGTGCGGCTTCAATCTGGGAGATTCTAGCCTGGGTGGTATCGGCTCTTTCGGCAAGTTGTTTTTGTGTCCAGCCTAGCTGCAGCCGGCGAGCCATAACGAGGTCGCCAATAACCACCGAAAAAGAGGATAAGTATTCTTTAACTTCCGGGATTTGGCTGGCTTCGTCCATGAATTCCGCAAAATCCTGACCTAATTTTTTAGTCATGAGGGTTCACCCTTTCAAGAGATGAATGTACTTGCTCGGGTTCTGATTAAAGTCAGGCAACATGGCTTTGGTTTCCTGAACGATCGCTTCAAAGTCGGGCGATGCTGTACTTTGCTTAATGACAGAGTGAGTAAACACCAATATTTGATTGCCTATATGCTCAAACGGGAAGAAAATAGCTCTATACGCCCCGGTGCGTCGGGGTTTGTTAACTCTAAGCTCTAATAACGGCTGATGGTACACTAACTCTTTCACTGGATCTACCAAGGTGAGTGGAAAGCCACTATCATCATTGGCGATTAAAGTTTGTCCTATCGAACCTGGAATACCGTGACGCTGGATAAAATTTAATGCCCGTGCAATTCGAGCTAGTAGCCAAACGGCGTCCGAATCTCCAGTAGCTGCTTGCTGCCGAAGTTGCATTAAGTGATCCAGCACTGGCTGTTTACCATTTTCATCAAACGCAAATTCAATGAATGCCATAAATATATCACACGTGATATAAATAAGCAATATCGCGTGAATTCTCCTTCCCTTGTTCTGAAAACATGAGTTGAAGCAAGGCTGCGATAACTGGAGCTACCTCCGTGTGTTTGCCGGAGGCAGCTCCATTTTATATAAATCTCTTGGTAAATGCAGGCTTTAATCTTGCTTATGCACAAGCTCCGTCTCTCCGGTCATCACTTCATTCATGATCCATAAGGCGTTTATATTCCCGTCAAAAAGTTCTTCCAAAATGCTTTTCATATGTCAAGAGTGCGCTGCTTCCTTTTATTTTTTGAGGTCGTCATGGATCTTATGGATACCTTTTCGGATGATTTCTGAACGTGAAGTATTTAACTCTTTTGCGCTGTTATCCAGTTTTTCCAGTGTAATCTTATCTACCCGAACACGCAGCATAGTATCCATAGGATTGTCCGTTTTCGGCCCCGGTTTCTTCTTAGCTACCAACATATTACCTCCAATTCGTAGCTACAAGATAAATATAAATCCGTAGCTACGAGTTATCAACTTGATTTTAAATACTTATTGGAAAACTTTATCACAAAAAAGACAACCATCCATTCTCTATTATTGGGTTATTGTCGGTTCGAGAAGCACTGCCTTGATATCCGTCTGAAAACTGAACCTCTTTATCATTTTTTATCGTCCAACTTATGAATCGCTGGCCTAACGCCCTCTGAGCGCTCAATACCGTTGTTTTTGCAGTAATCTTGCAGCACGTTAGAAGGTCAAGCCGAGTTTTGTTATGTTATAATGAAGTTATGAATTCAGGTCGCAGGGGGTATTGGAATGCGATGGGAAGAGGTTCAGGAAAAATTTCCTAAAGAATGGGTAGTGTTTGAGGCGGTCGAAGCTTATTCGGAAGGTGGATTCCGGTTCATTGATTCGGTGACTGTTATTGATCGTTATGAAGACTCGCTCGATGCAATGAAACGATATAAGCAATTACACAGGGATCAACCAGGGAAAGAAATTTATTTTCTGCATACGTCACGTCCGGATTTGAAAATTGAAGAGAAATGGGTCGGGTTCAAAAGATGGCGATAAATCTGAGGGTGGTTCACGGATTACCCATTGTTTGTATTGACGTTATTTTTTCTGGGCGTCAACTTCATCTGGAAAATGTATTGCTGGATACCGGTTCGGCTGGAACGATACTGGATGCGGATAAAGTCGCAGAAATCGGCGTTAGACCGGAAGGTACGGATCGGACAGCCATTATACATGGTGTTGGTGGAACGGAGATTGTTTTTACAAAATGGTTTGACGCTGTGGTTTTAGGTGATTGGACAGTGTCCGAATGCAAGATTGAAATCGGCGCTATGGACTATGGCATAGAAATTGACGGTATCCTTGGATTCGATTTCATTCGGACAGCAGGACTCATAATTGATTCAAATAAAATGCAGGTGTATGCGATTCATTAAGGTACCCTGCATCCTATCGCGACAGCGAATTGTGGATTTGTACAGCCAAGGTTCGCCTCCAGATAGTTTCAGAAAAGCGGCCTGTCAAGGTCGCTTTTCTGCGTAGAATAAAAAGGAGGATTATTCCCCGTTTTCACGCCTTCATGTGCGGCCAAATTCCCGTTCAACTCTTTTTAACCGGCAATGATGGTGGTAAGGGAAGTTTAAAAAAGATCGGAATCCATATAGAAAGTCCAAATCACTCTGACCCCGGAGCGGAAGCTCCGCCGGTCAGGGTGATTTTTTTGCTATTTGGGGTTAATTGTATGGTTCTGGGTTAATTTACCGGAGGATATTCCCGAAATATAGGGATAGATGGTCTAATTTCACAAAATTGATGCTTTGGAGGCAGAAGGAGGAAAAGGGATGTCGTTTATGGATGAAAAGATTACCCAACTTATCAATGAGGTGGAGCAATCCATGGTTCCCCGCTCGATTACGGACGGACCGGTAAAAATCGGCAAGCGGTATTATGAATTTACGTTGCAGTCTTATTATGAGGATAAACTTTCCCTCTACCTTCCTGCTGACTTTGAAGAGATGCCCAAGGAATTCCGCTCCATCAAGTATCCGTATGAGCAGCGGCCCGAAATTATAAGAAGCGATGAGGCGGGGGCCGTAAACTTTACGCTGAATCGGGTCGAAATTGACTTCAAGGATGAGATGGTCGAAGAGCTCACAGCGGACATGAAAACGATGATTCAAAAATCGAATCCTTCCCATATTTTCTATAACAGCGGGGTAGAGACCGTTAACGGAAAAACGTTGGGATACTTTGAGTTCAAAAATATGGTGATTGACGGTGCCCTGTTTAATATCATGTATTTCCTGGAATTTGCCGGCAAGATCCTGATGGGAACTTTTTGCTGCCGATATGAGGACTACCCGGATTGGCGAGATATCGCATATCAGGCTATTCGCAGCATTACGGTCAAGGCGGAGGATGAGGGAGTGGCGCAAGTATGAGTGAAACGGTTTATACGTCGGCCCATATCGTGGTGTCCCATTACAAGTTCGAGAGAATTACGGAACTCGTCATCCATAAACCGATGAACGACCATGGGAAGCTGCTCCTCAGCGGCATTATTTCCGAAGACCTGAAGGATAAGTACATAGAACAAGCGGAGGCCAGCGATACCATTCAGGTGGCGGTTCAGGATCAGGACAAACCGATCCCGCTGTTTTACGGGGTCATTACGAATATTTCCGTTCAGGCCACTCGGGGCGTAAGAAGCATTACCATAGAGGCGCATAGTCTCTCGGCCCTGATGGACATTCGCAAGCAGACTCGATCTTTTCAGAACAAAACGTTAACTTATAAAAGTTTATTCCACCGCTTGATCGCAAGCTATCCCGATTCGGACCTCATCGATGAAGCGTCTCAAGGCAAAACCATCGACGACCTGCTGGTTCAATATCAAGAGACCGATTGGGCGTTTTTGCGGAGATTGGCTTCGAATTTTCATGCTCCTCTGGTTCCGGTCAGCTCCCAGCCCGGCGTCAAGCTGTATGTGGGAGTGCCGGGTGGCGATAATCCCCGGAAGCTGGATGAATATAACTACTCCATGAAAAAAGATTTGCAAGATTACAAACTGAAGTCCGAGAACGGTGTTGGGGATATTTCGGAGCAAAACAGCATCAGTTACACGGTAGCCAGCCACAAGCTGTTGGAATTAGGCGATGCCGTAACGTTTCAGGGGCGGACATGGTATGTCGGCCGGGTGGAGACGAAGCTGGAGAACGGTGTGCTGAGCAGTTTATATGATTTAAAAGATGCCAAAGGCTTACGCTGCCGCACGGAATATCCTTATGCGCTTGCGGGAACGTCGTTATTCGGGACGATCCTTGACGTGGCCAAAGATAAAGTGAAAGTGAAGCTGCATATCGATCAGGATCAGCCGGTAAGTGAAGCCATGTGGTTTGCGTATTCCACGGTGTATTCCTCGCCGGACGGGAGCGGCTGGTATTGCATGCCGGAAGTAGGGGACGAGGTGCGGCTTTATTTTCCGGATGAGCAGGAGAAACATGCTTTTGCCGCAAGCTCGGTCGATACGGATTCGGCAAATCCGCAGAAACGAAGCGATCCGGCGGTGAAGAGCATCAGCACCAAATACGGAAAAGAAATTGTATTTAAACCCGGTGCGGTTGAAATTATCGGCGGAGGCCAGCTGTTGATGAGGCTCACCGACGAAGGCGGGATTGAAATTAACAGCGACAAGAAAATTTCGCTAACGGCCATGGAGGATATCGAAATCACCGGCGGCGCCAAGATTCTGATTCAAGGGGAGTCGGGTATTGAATTCATTCAAGGGAACACGTCGCTGAAAGTGGAGGACGAGGTGACGTTTACCGGGGGCCGGGTGAATATCAAATGAGTTCGGTCATGAGCCGTGAAGAGGCGCTGGGTTTGTTTTTGGAGAATCATGTGCTGGATCGTTGGCAGGGAGACTTGGAGACGATTTCAGAGACCTTTATTCAAAATCAAGACTCCATTAAAGCGGGATTCGCCGGCGTCATGGACGCGGTTTGCCGAAAGGGCGCCGGGTTTCAAGATACGGGAGTGAAGGGAGAAATCCAGTTTATCTACCTTTCTTTGCTGCGTACAAGTGTAAAGGAGCATCAGGCTGACTACCGGATCGACCTTTATGATGAACGCTGGTTTTTTGATCCGGTAGAGTGTTCTTTGAACTGGCAGGCCGAGTTCATTTTCGCTCCATTATTTCAAAGAATGCGGGAGCTGGACCAGCTCAAATCAAGCTATGCCCGGAAAGTATCGTCAATGGACATTGAGCGGATTTTGCAAATGGAAGCGGAGCGTTATCATCTGGTCGCTATCGAGTTTATGCGAAGTATGGTTCCGGCCGTTCTCGATTGTGAAGGCTACAAGCTGCTGGCGAAGAAGCCAAATCTTTGCATTTTTGCGGGAGAATATCGGGATCGCAGCGAGGTCATTTACGGGCAGCCGGAAGCAGGACCAGCAGGGATCGCGGAGGAGCCGTGATGGGAGGAGGCAAGCCATGGATTTCTTTGTGATGCAACAGGATGAACGTTATGCTGATGTACCCGTCTTACAACATATTCGGCAAAAAATCGATATCCGCCATATGAATCGTTTGCAAGCCCACCACATCGCGGATACGACCATCTTTCAGGTGAAGGCCACTTCCGAGACCGAGTACCCGGATCTGCTCAGCGATCAGCTCTTTCTGGTGTCAGAGCCATTGAAGAAGCTGATTGCCATGTACGAGCCGGATTGCATGTTCAAGCATATTCCGCTGATGGATCATTTTAATGGCAAGCAGACCCTGTACTTTCTGCCTTTTTTTGAGGAAGTGGAAGCGCTAAGTCCGCGTAGTGAATTTAATGCGGATCGCAGCGTGATCAAGAAGCTGGTGCTTCAAAGCGATAAGGTGGTGAAGAAACGCATTTTCCGTGTACGGGAAAGCGAGAAACCTCTGATCATTGTCCGTTTGGATGTAGCAGAGAGTATCATGCGACGGGATTTGGTCGGGGTCAGCTTGAAGAAGGTTGCCGTAGAGTGAACTAAATACAGGTGTGAAAGGGGCGAGAAATGATGGATAAGTACGAATATGCGGTTCGCGGCGCGAAAATTTTTTGCGAATGCGGTTCGCATGTCCGAAGGTTGAATTTACCGCAAAGTCATGGGGCCTTTGTTAACGACAAGCCGATGATGAATGAAGCGGACTGCGTTCCCGAGGTGAATATTTCGAGCTTCGGGACATGCGACAGTCCGGAGAATCAGAGCGGTGAGACCGTTTATTTGATCTCGATGGAGGGCAAAGAAATCCAGGGAAAGCCCTGTAAATTTGCTCTATTGGACGGCAGTAAATGGGAGAAAACCAAAGAGCAGGCCAAGGTCGATGGGAAACCGGCGTTGACTACGGAGTCGGAATTACACTGCTCATTAGGCGGGGTGATCCGGTTTAACAGCAGCGGCCAACAGGAAAAGGATTAATATAACGCAGCAAACATTCAGCGTACAAGCGGAGGCGACGGACAGCGTGACAAGTTATGCGATCGGGGGCTAGTGGAAATGGTAGGGTATGAAAGCCTAAGAGTAGCATCGCCGTACCGGATTAAGATCGTTCAAGATATGCAAATGGAGTGGAAGCCCAATGAGCATGGGCGGTTGTTCATCCGCGGTGTTGCCGATGATCAGGACCAGGCGAATGCGGTGCTCAAAGCCTCTACGGAGGATCGGATTGAGGTTTTTGCAAGCCAGGAATCGGGGGAGGGCAAAATTTTTAGCGGCCTGATCTCCGCCGTACAGACCAAGCATCACAACGGGGTTTATGTGGTCGAGGTGGAGGGCGTTTCCGGCACAAGCCAACTGGATGTCCAGAAGCGGCGCAGGTCTTTTCAGGATTCCCGGATGACCTACGGCGAGCTTGTACGAAATGTGTTGAAAGGCTATGCCGGGTCCGATGTGATTCAATTGATCGGCGATAAAGAACCTATTGGCGCACCGATTGTCCAGTATGACGAGACGGATTGGGAGTTTCTGAAACGGATGGCGAGTCATTTTGAGACGGTTTTGTTCAGTGACATTTCCGAGGCCAAACCGCGGCTTTATATCGGGGTGCCCAGCAGGAACAGCTTTCGGCTTCCGGATGATTTGCCGTATACGGCAAGCAAAGACTTGCTCGCCTATCAGGAGGCTATGGCGGCGGGGTCATCCCCGTTGCATTCTACGGATTTTTTTACTTATGAGGTAAGAACGGGGGAGCGTTACTCGATTGGCGATGAGGTTCTTTTTCGCGAGAAACCGCTGGTGATCAGCGAAATAAAAGCCGGCATGGATCAGGGTCAACTGTTCTACACTTACCGGTTATCGAGAAGCGAGGGCATTCGTCAAAACCGGATACAAAATCGTCAACTGGTTGGCGTCTCGCTGAACGGCAAGGTACTCGATGTCAAAGGGCAGCAGGTCAAGCTTCATTTGGAAATCGATAAAGAGCAGCCGCCGGCTGCGGCGTATTGGTTTCCTTTTGCTCCGCCGACGGGGAATGTGATGTATTCGATGCCTCAGAAGGGCACGACGGCCAGTCTTTACTTTCCGGATGATGCTGGGAGTAAGGCGAAAGTCATCGGGTGTGTGCGTACCAATGGAGAGGACTGCAGCAAAACGGGGAATCCGCAAAACCGCTACTTTGGCACCGAACACGGCAGCGAGCTTGAAATGACGCCGACCGCGATCAACATCGTGAGCGGCTCCAAAGAGCCGTTAAAGATTAGCTTTGACGACGCGGCAGGCGTCACCCTGACGAGCCATCGGAAGCTTATGATGAACGCCGGTGAGGAGATTTCGCTATATACGCCCAAACGAGTCGTTTTCCGGACGACCAATATGATTTTGGCCAAAAAATTAAGCAAGCAGAGCGGGTTTACGCTGGAAAGCGAATACCATGTATTGGGAAGCCAGGTCAAATTGGTTGGAGCCGATCGGACAAGCTATGCGAAATATGATGACGATATTCAGACCTATACGCCGCCGAAGGAAGAAAAGAAGGGCTGGGGCCTCTTCGATACAGTTTTGGCCGCCGTGGCTGTTGTCGTGGTCGTCGCTTTGGTGGTCGCCGCTACTGTGGTGACTGGTGGAGTCGCCGGAGCCATATTAATGGGCGCGGCTTGCGGAGCCATTGCGGCCGTGGGCGCAACCGTCGTCGGCGACTTGGCCCGCGGCGAACTGAGCAGCGGCGCTACCTACCTCAGGAGTGCGGTAACAGGGGGGATTGTCGGAGCTGTAACCGGCGGACTCTTTGGCCCTATTGGCGGGGCCTCATCTAGTTTGGCTCCGATGACCGCAAGTCAGCTAACGAGTGCATATACAGGCATGCTTGCTACCGGTTTTGCCAGTGGATATACTGACTATGTATTGACGGAATCCATCAATGGACGAAGACCAACTTTTTCGGGTGCATTAACTGCTGGCGCTTATGGCGCTATGTTCTCCGGCGCATTAGTACTCTTCAAGCCTATTAAGAACGCTGTACAAGGCCTTTTCCAAAAGGGAATTAAGCCTAATACGGCTACATTGAACAGGCCGACTCCTGTCGAGGAGTTGGAGGTTAATAATAATCGTAAACCGGATGTGGAGGAAGGGCCGAATAGGGGACCTGAGCGGAAGGAAATACCTGATGTGCCTGATGGTTCAACACCACATGAACATAGGTATGCTCGTGATCCTTATACTGAGCAATTAATAGATTTTGAGTGGGTAACAACAAGGGCAGTTGATAATATCGCTGACAAGGCATTATTAGAAAGTGCAGCTAGGTATAAAGGGAAATTGTCTAATACCGTATTAAAGAGTGGTAAGGGAAATTTTTGTTATACTACTGTTGATCTAGATGCGAAATTACAAAAAAATGAATACTATGCTCATAGTCAAGTAACAAAACACGCAGGTAATCCTAATATAAAAGATATATCCGAATACCCTGAAAATCCAGTATTTAAAGCAACTGAGGCTCCAAATGCACGCGGAAGAGAAACATTAAGAGATGATGATACTGAGTATAAAATTTTAAATGATATAGCAAAAGATTTAGGGAATAAACCGGTAACGAAAGGAAAAATCACTTTATTTACCGAAAAAGATACATGTGGCAGTTGTAATTATATAATAAGTCAGTTTAAAGAGAAGTACCCTAATATTGTGATCGAAGTTGTTCATAATCGTGGAATTGAAATTACACCTATTAAGTAATAAAGGAGTTTTTAGGTATATGAATAACAAATACGAAGAATTATTTGAGTCATTCCATGAAACTTATCAAGAATATAAGGAAAGAAGAATGAACAACTCTGAGTCATTGGAGCGAACAATGGATGATTTTGAACTAATAATGAATAGAGGTGACCTTGAAAAAGCAATCATCTTGATATCTTACGGTGAAATTGCATTAAAACAACCCTATATGTTTTATAAGTCTAAAGATTTCTTGGTAGAAAAATTAAATGAGGTTGCTTTTGACTCTTTAGAACAGCAGTTAACTATCGAGCAATATAACGACTTGCTTACCAGAAAAAACAATATTCTAAAAGGAATTGAAAAAAAGCCTCTAAACTTCAATTCGAGGACTTTCTGGTATTATGAAGAGATGAAGAATGAAGTAAATAGTTACTTTGATGCCATTTTTACTCCCACCAAAACTGCTAACGATCTTGCTGAAGATGTCTTAAAGCGTTTTGAGCGCGATTGCAAACATACACTAGGTGAGAAGATTGGAGTTTATGCTACATTAGCTGAGCGATTAATAGAAAATAATTTGACAGCAACTGAACATTTAATACACATTGAGAGTACTTTGAAAGATTTTAACGTTGATGATGTTGGCAATCAACTATCTCAAGATGAGAAGCAAATGCTGCAATTACAAATCGAAGGGGTATTAAAGCATCTAGGGGATATTTTATAAGTAAATTTTATTATGAGATTTGAAGGGTTATCAAGAGGAATACTAAATAAGCTGCAGTAGAGTACAAATGCTCACTGTAGCTTTCTTTGCTTTATGAATAAAAAAACAAGAGGTCTTACAACATATGCTGCTGCTAATTTTGATGCTGATATACTGATTTTACATTGTTTGAATCGATCAATGGGCGTAGACCTAAGTTTACAGAAGCACTAGCTTCTGGCTTTCTAGTGGCTACGGCCTCCAGTGTATTCTTAGCAGTTATCAAGCCAATGAGAACCGCTTTATTTGGCCTTTTCCGAATAGGGGGCCTGGGGGGGCGGGTAAAACTGGTATTGGGAAAACTGGTGAGGGAATACCAATAGAAAAAGTAAACCCTAAAGTGCTTGATGACATTTATCCTGATCCCTCAGGTGCGTATGGGTATTTACCTAAAGAAGGAACAGCTTATTCAAATTTTGATTTTACAGATGTTAGTAAAACAAAAGAAAATCAATTAATTGGAATAGAATATTTAGAGCAAACTAAAAAAATAGAGGCTAAAATAGCTGATATGGAAGTTAAGGGTTCATCTACTGAGGAAATAGCTAACACTGTTATAGAAATGAGAAATCAGGACAAAGTTGCAGCTAGAGCAGCTATGCCATTAGAAGAAGTAGCTGAACTTGAAAAAAGAAATATTAAGAGATATGGTAATCCAGTCGGACCTGATGCAGATTGGTTATTCCAAACTAATAAAGCAAGATTGCAAAAAGTAAATCCTGATGTTTCTAATGAAGAGGTTTGGGAAGCAGTCATAAAAGGTGCATTGAGGAAAGATGAAGTTATTAATACATTGTTAGGGATACAACATTGATATTATGGTTTTGGAAATGAAAAGCTATAAACAATATAAATAGTCGCAATAATTGTGAAAAAGGTGTTTTTTTAAGATGCAAAAGCTGGTTAACAATTCTGAAGGGATTTGGTTCCATGAGTAATGAAATAGTCTTACGTAATTATTCAGAATATCAAAAGTATATAATTTGGAGTGGGACTGACTATAAAACTGTAGATAAAGACATAGTTGAAAAAAAAGAACAAGGAATTTGTGGATTTACGGAAAACGACGATATGGTTGGTGTGTTTGTAAGACACAATGATGCATTTTTTTTGATAGACAAGGAAGAACATAAAATTTGCCAAAGGAATTTCGAGTGTTCAAATATCTATATTGATAAAAAAACAAGACAGTTCAAGTTAATAAACCAAAATAATTTGATTTGTGAAATTATTTATGAACCATATCTTGATCCAGGAATTTTAATTTATGATTCTGACCCCGAGGAATTTGATTCTTTACTTTTTTTAAGCAACAATATCTTACAGAGTAAAGAAACTCTTGCTAATTTTATTATCGCAAGGAATAAATGATTGGGCAGTTTTAAAAAGACTTTATTATACAGTGCCACAATGCAAGCTAAACGTTTGCATCGTGGTCTTTTTTTGCCCCTTATTTAATTTCACCCTATAATTTGAAAGTCTCGGATTTATAGAACCATTAAAGAATCTGTAGAACTATAGGCTGGAATGGAAAAAAATTATGGAAAACATTAGAAATACTGTTCCAACCCCAGGAGTTAATACGTCGTTACAAAAAGTGCTGAATCCATCATTTGTTAATGGATATCTAGACGGCAGTTTTATGAATTTTAACGGAGGAAAAATTGGAGGCTGTATAACTACTGTAGAAGATGCTTCCGGACTAACCAATCCTCGAATAATATATGATGGACTGCGTTTGGATTATCCAGGTACTCCATTTAGTCCGACAGATGGTGCTACGACGGTGATTAGGTTCACTTCAGAAGATGCAAGCAATATTATAATCCCTTATGGAGATAGTATGCCTAACCCTGCAGGAGGAAAAGTATCGACTATGACAGACCCGTTTACTGGAAATGGATTCACTTCTGCTACAAATGGACAAATAATTCCGGAATTTTATTCCGATGGACTGACATTGACAGATGGTGCAAAAATGCTTGAGGTCACCAGTGATGGAAAAGAAGTTCTTAAAGCCGTGTTTGATGAAACACTAGAAAGATTTGTGCCCATTAAATAAAAGGAGTGGATAAATATGAGAACTCTCGGGAAATTTGCTATTTATAATGGAAAGGAATATACTTTCTTACCTCGTTCAGGCGGTTCGTTTGCTCTTATTTCTTTTGACTCAATTGATTTAAATAATGGATTTAAAAAAATCGGTGATATTAATGAAAAAAGGTATATAAAGGATGTCCATCTTGAAGAATTATCATTTGTTTATCAAAAAGATACTGAGGTAACATATAAAGGTGACATTTTTATTGGGTCAATCATAGAGGATAATAAAATAATGCTTTACACCAGAGATGTTCCTCTCGGAAAAAAACATAATATGATAATGAGGGATAAAGATGAGTATTATCTCTATGTAGATTTAAAAGATATTGATGAAATCACGCAAAAATGGAAACCGTGTCCCCAGTACATAAAAACAGTCTAGAGGAATCTATCGCTTTAATCTTATGCTTTGAATGATGAAATTGAATTGCATTGAACAGGTAGATAATGGTTAGAATACCACCATTGATTGACCTGTTTTTCTATAGTTTTCTTATTGTGATTACAAAATACAAATTCCCGTTGATTAAACAAGAGAAAATAAGGTGAGGGACGCAGCATTTTTCACATAAAACACGAAAAAATGAGGTAGTATAAAATGTTGGTATCTAATCAAGTTATCAGAGAATTCTGGGAAGAAAACCTTATAAAATATGAGGAAAATAGCCTTCAAAAGTTTGGCCTTTCTAACGAAACTATATCATTTCTAACAGATGTAGGTTTACCTAATGAGGAAATATTGAGAAATAATGGAATAAATAGATATTTCTATGATAGTACAAATTTTGATGAAAAAATTATAAACAATGAAAAGTATATTATTGTTGGGAAGCAAAAAGATATAAGTGACTATTATTGTATTAAATGTGAGACGGATGAGTTTGTTGTTCTTGATGAAAATACTGTAGAATACATTAATTCATCTATTCGTAATTATATTATTTTTGAGCAAATTTGCCGTTCAGAGTTTTATAAAGTAAAAGCGTACGAAGAAGAAGAAATGATGGCAGCAGTTTCTAGAATGAAAGAAAAGTTTGTTTTAATTGAGCCTGAAGCATTAGCGGAGGGCAGTTACTGGGATCAATATTTATTTCCATATGAAATTGGCTTCCTGTAGTTTAAAGCATCAAACTTTATGGCGGGGACAATGCATAAATAGTTTGTAAACGAGGAAGAATTCCAGTGCAAAAAGTAAGTTGATTTAGATTACCCAAAAATAAGCTGCAGTAGAGTACAAGTGCTCACTGTAGCTTTCTTTGCTTTATAAATTGGAGGACCGGGTATAGCAGAAAATTGATTGAGCCAATGGAGGATAAATGATGAAGATGTTGTATGAAGACTACATTACCGAAATCAACGAATGTTATGATGATTACAAAAATGAAGGTAAGTACGGTAGAAGCAATTGCAAGAACTTTGTATGACTTTGAGGGCTTAATGTCTCGTAGTGAAACTGAGAAAGCCATTATTCTTATTTTTTATGGTCAACTAATTGTTTCCGAACAATCAAGGGTGTTGGTTAATACAAGGGACAACCTATTACAAAAGTTAAATAGTATAGATCTTATGACAATTAAGCAAGAGCAGAAGCTCACTGGTGAGCAATATGATGAATTACAGCCTAAATTCAATGATGTTATAGAAAAAATCAACAGAATGCCGCTAGATACTTGTCGTTTAGCAAGATGGTATTATGAAGAATTAGTAGAAGAGGTGAATCGATATTTTTTAAATATTAAACGTAATGATATGAATGTAGAACAAATTATAAGGGATATATTTAGTCGGTTTAATCGTGATTGCAATAATACTATCAGCGAAAAAATGATTGTATCTACAACTTTGGGAGAGCTACTCATATCGCACTATTTTATAATTCCAGAGGAAATTCTTGCAGAAATAAAAAGTTTCGATATTAACGATACAAAACATCAACTTCTTCAAGTAGAAAAAAAGCAACTAACCGAGCGTATTAATAAGATTTTGGGCAATCAAACTATTATGGATACTAGTAAGAAAAAAACAACAAAGGCTGAACACCATGTATTGTATAAAGCAGTAAAAGATTTTTGTGAAAAAGGAAATAATGATATTGTCTGTCCTTGTTGTGGTAAAAAACTTGAGTTTCAAGGAAATTTAACTTCATATAGGATAACTTGTGAAGATGGAGAATGTTAACTGCTAGAGGGTTATAAACCTCCTTTTTTATTGGAAGGTGAAGTAGATGAGTAATTTGACCGACATAATAGTACAAAATTATGATGAAGAGAATAATATTGTAAACTTGAACAACAAGGAGGAGTTGCTAGAAGAATTAAAATAATAATAGGAGGAGAACGATGGGATTAGATGAAGGGAAAATAATTATTAACAATAAAGAGATATTTCATGGAATGAGTAGCGGAAGTTTTATAAATATATTTTCATCTGAAGTAAATAGCTATGTTAATGGAGATATTGAAAGATATAATTTTAAAAATCCACAAATTATTGATGGATTACCATTGTGGTTGAGAATTGTATTTAAAAAGAAATGTATATCGTCTATTGAGTTGAAAAATGCCGACCCCAAACTAAAAAATTCTTATGACAATTGGTCAGAAGATAAAATAGAATTAAAAAGAAAAAGTCATGATGAATGGTTAATAAATCAATTAGGTGAACCAACTGAAAGAAAGCTGGCATGTATAAAATATGATTATACTTGGGGTGAGATATTATCATATTTTGATCCAAAAAGTGGGGATACTGGGATAGCAATAAATTATCATAAACAGGATGCATAAAGTGTCTATATAAGTTGAACCAAAAAACATTTAGTGTGTTGGTCACTTTCTAAGCAAGGCAACGACGAAGCGAAATTACTTGAGGATATTTCCATGGATCAAAGGCTCATTCCGACTTGACTACAAGTTAGGAATGAGCTTTTTTGAAGAATAAGCCTTTTTACATTTTAGAAAACAAATGATAGTACGGATTTTTTCTTCAAATAATAGCAAAAGGGGCGGTGTCCATGAGTCAAAAGTTAACTTATGAAGAAATAACCGATTTATTTGATGAGACTTTTCAAGAGTATAAAGATAAAAATTTGAGTAATCTTGAGGCATTGGCCAAAACATACGAGGATCTTGAGTTAATCATGAGTAAGGGGGACCTTGAAAAAGCTACGGTATTAATAAGATATTGTGAACTGGTATTAAAGCAACCTTATGTATTTTATAAATCAAAAGACTACGTGTTACAATATTTAAACGAAATAGACTATGACTCTTTAGAACAAGAACTATCGAATATCCAATATCAAGACTTGATTACACGAAAAGTTCAGGTTTTATACAATCTCAACAATAAGCCTGTAACTAATAATGCGAGAGCCATGTGGTACTATGATGAAATGACCATTGAAGTTAATCGTTACTATAGTTCTATTTCTTTAGATAGTGAAACAAAGGATGTAATAGCTAAAGTCGCCCTTGACCGTTTTAAAAGGGATTGTAAAAATACAAAGAGTGAAAAAATTGTGGTTTACACTACGCTTGCTGAACGATTACTAAATGATGGTTTGACGGAGTCCATGGAATATCAGAATATTAAAAATACTCTAAAGGAATTTAATGTTGATGAGGTGGGCGAACAACTTTCTAATGATGAAAAACAAAAGCTTCAATTGCGAATTAGGAGAGTATTAAATCATCTTTCGGACGATACTCATTAGGAGGCTAGTGCTGATATTTTTGACCCTGCTACTCGGCCAAATCCTGATGTTGACAAATTGGTTTTAGTCGTGAGGCTTCACCCTTTCAATTTGCGATAGTTGAGCTGCCTCCGTGTGTATGTCGGAGGCGGCTTTATTTTATCAAATCTCTTGGTACGTGCAGGCTTTAATCTTACTAACGCACAGGCTCCGTCTCTCCGGTCATTACTTCAATCATGATCCATAAGGCAAGCTTAAAACCGTATACAAAGGAAGCTTCGGCGTACATGGAATCCGATTGGGAGTGTAAGTCCAACAATTCTTCGAGCTCTTGAAAATCGTGTTCAGACAGCTTGTCTTTCCACATAAGTATTGTATCGGATATTTTACGATTTAAAGGACGATACTCTGGATTTCTTGGAATGATTAGTTCAGCCGGGTTAATATTCCCGTCAAAAAGTTCTTCCAAAATGCTTCTCATATACGTCATCCTTTCAGTCTCTTATATTTGCAATTCCTTGAAAGGACCGACTGCACATGATAGGATATTTATGCAGTCTGCCTTTTAGGTGATTGCAGGTGGGAAGTGGCGTGGTTCTTTGTCGAGAGTGCGCCGCTTCCGTTTATTTTTTTATCGTCCAACTTATGAATAGCTCGCCTAACACCCTCTGAACGCTCAATATTGTTGTTTTTGCAGTACTTATCCAGTTTTTCAAGCGTATCGTTGTCCATTCTGATGGTAATTTTGTTAGGCTTTGGATTGTCAGTTGGACGACCCATTTTCTTGTCGGCCAAACACTCACCTCCTACTTTTGCCGGACATAAGTCAACGGATAGATTCAGTGTTAAATAACTAATGAAGGAAAGACGATGGAAGACATGGCACTTATGAAAGTGGACCAGCAGCAGAAGGACCAACTCCTCAACAATTATTTGTGAAAAATGGTTCTTGGGAAGAGGTCATTTTTGGGTCGGTAAGAACCAGTCCAGCTATTGATGTACTTACAGGATTATACAAACAATAGGAGGATACAAATTAATGTTTGAGGAAGTGTGGCATTATAAACCTCGGCGACAAAGAAATAGTGTAGTTTATTGATCAAAATTATAACCGGAGTGTTACAGATGACTGAGTATTACAGAGATTTCACTTTTTATTCTCTTCATCATTTTGAAAATGCACAAAACATTGGGTGGATAAATGAAGCAAAAGATTATAGCAAAGGGAATGTATCAAGTGAGTTTATTGAAAACTTGTGGTTGTACGTAAAAAATCCTTTTAACGAAATAAGAATGGTTCCCATCAAATCAAACTCAACTGACTTCACTGCATTAGGATCATCTGAAATTCGAGTAATCACTGAAGATGGTAAACAGAAATTCGCAGCCCCCAGCATGATACTTCATTATGTAATTGATCATAACTATTGCCCTCCAGAAGAATTTATGAGTGCCGTAATTAATGGACCGAAGCCAGGATCGAACGAGTATGAAGCATATGAGAAACGTTACAATATTGATTGTTTATGGGGGGAACCAGACGATATAGTAGTTATCTCTGAAAAACTAAGGAACGGCGTCTTAAATAATGATAGAAAATTAATTTATGATCATTCTGCTTTTTATAACATAATTACAAAGGACGGATCTTTATTAAATGTTGCAATTAAATCAAGAAATGTAGAGTTGGTAACAGAATTAATTTTATTAGGGGCCGATTTGAATAAATTCAGTGGAATTGAATTGAATAATGCAGTTGCTGAATCTGAAAATGAAATTGTTAGACTGTTGTTAACCCATAATATTATGATTGATGTGAGCACTCCTAAATCAAATCCGCTTTTTACTGCTATTCGCAAAGGTAATTATGAAGCATCTAAGATATTGTTGGAAAATGGAATAGATGCTAATGTAAAATATACAAATGAATTCATGAAAAATATGGATGCATTTACTTTGGCGGAACGCTGTAAACAAGATCGTATTGTTGAATTACTTGAGGGATATATTAATCAATAAGCATCATGCAGAAGCTCCATTTAAAACTTGACAAACATACCACCAGCATTGGAGGTTCTTGGTCCGCCCTTATTGGCTAGCCCGGATCAACTGAGGATTCTTGAGTCCATGTCTACAGTCGAAGCTATTTATACACAACCTAAGAGTGACTCAGAAGTCTATATTTTGTGAATCATAACAACGGCTAAGCCCCCCTTCTTCCCGATGCGGAGAGGGGGCTTTTTAGCATGCATGGGAACACAAGCGGCGAAAGAGCGGGGACAATCCCATAGTCATCCCCACCATGTTCCTGTACAATGGAGTGAAAATAAACAGGACCGGCGGAAGGGGTGTGGACAGCGTGTCTTTCCGGTTCAAGCCGCTTAAATCTTGGAGTCTTCGCGCTAAAATTTTGCTGATCTTTCTGCTGCTCATTTCGATTCCGCTTAGTCTGCAGGGCGTGGCGACGTATGTGGATTTTTCCAGTTCTATTGAACGGAGGACCTCAGATTATACCGCGCAATTGGTAGATCAAATCAACCGGAATTTGGATCGGACGCTGATGGAGATGCAGAGATTGACGTTGATGCCTGTATACGATTCGGGGGTATTGTCCATCTTGCGCAAGTACAGGGGGGAGGACAGCCTGCATCAGCAGCCCACGGTGGAGGAGCGCTCCAAAATGCAGCTTTATATCGCCAGCATGACCTTCGACAGGCCGGAAATCGACAGCATCCAGATTTTTGCGGGAAACGGTTACACTTTCTCCAGCCTGGCTCCGAGCGCGATCGCTGCTTACACGGATGTGGAGCGGCAGCCCTGGTACTCCAGGGTGGAGGAGGCGAGGGGTGCCTGGGTGCTGCTTCCGCCGCATCGGCCCTCTTATTATCTGGATGGCAATCAGAGTTATTTTTCCGTAGCCCGCTTGATCCGTGAACCCAATACAAACCGGACGCTCGGGTTAGTCAAAATCGATTTGAAGCAGACGCTGTTCAAGCAGCTTGTCGATAATGCCAGGATGGAGGAAAACGGCGGGATCGTGGTGCAAAACAGCCGGGAAGAACTGTTCTATACGGCGCCTGCGGAGAAGGATACGGAGACGTCCAAGCTGCTCCCGGATCGTATCCGCGAGCTTTCCGGACGTTCGGAAACGGCCAGCCAGCTCCTCAATATGGAGGGGAACGAGTATTTGGTCGTCTCCAACTATTCAAAATATTCCGATATCAATATCGTCAGCTATATTCCGGTGGCGTCCTTGCTTGTGGAGACCAAGGAACTTCGCAATTTTACGCTTCTCGCCGGTATGGTCTGCCTCGCTTTGGCCGGGGCTTTTGCCACCTATTTCTCCTATCGTCTGACCAAACCTCTTGGAACGCTGGTAAGGAAAATGCGGCTTGTGGAGCTCGGCGATTTCAAACAGAGCGTGCCGGCGGTGACCGAGGATGAAATCGGCCGGCTTGGCTCCGGTTTTAACCGCATGGTGGAAGAAATCGATCGGCTCGTTCATGAGGTGTACGTACTCGGCATGAGGGAAAAAGAGGCGGAATTGGCCGCCCTGCAAAGCCAGATCCATCCCCATTTTATTTATAATACGCTGGAGTCGATCAGCATGCTAGCCCGGCAGCATGGTAATGAGGACGTCTCGGAAATGACCACGGCTTTGGGCAGGCTGATCCGCAGCGCGGTGGAGCAGGATCAAAGCCTCATCCGGCTTGGCGAGGAGCTTGAGACGGCGGAATCCTATATTCACATCCAAAAAATGCGTCACGGTTCCAGGCTGCGGGCTATGTTTGATATCGAAGAAGGGCTGGAGGATTGCCTGGTTCCGAAGCTGCTGCTGCAGCCGTTGATTGAAAATGCGATTATGCACGGGATCGGGGACCGTGAGCAAGGGGGAACGGTTTACGTAACTGCGGCACGCTTTGAAGGTGTAGTGCTGCTGACCGTCAGCGATGACGGGCGGGGCATGTCGGAGGAGGAGTTGGCGGCACTGTGGGGTTCATTGGAGGAGGCTGGAGCTACTGCTGCAGCAAAAATGCCGGCGACGCCGTTACACGGTCATGGAGTGGCGCTTAAAAATATCAAGCAGCGCTTGCTGCTGATTTACGGCAGCGACTGCGATTTCGAAATCGATGGAAGCTTGGGGCAAGGCACGGCTTTTACCATAACACTGCCGTTCGTGGCACAAAAGGAGCAGGAGGTCGGCATCGGATGATCAAGCTTATGCTGGTGGAGGACGAGGATATTATCCGTAAAGGAATTCGCGATTTGATCGGCCGCGCGGCCCCCGATTTTGAGGTCGTATGCGAAGCCGCTCACGGCAAGGAGGCACTGGCTTACCTGGAACGCAATGTAGTGGATGCAATCATTACGGATATCCGGATGCGGGAAATGGACGGGCTGCAGATGGTGGAAAAGCTGCGGGCCGCGGGCCATGGTATGCCGATCGTCATTGTCAGCGGCTACGGAGATTTTGTTTATGCGAAAAAGGCGCTGCAATTCGGGATCGCCGATTACCTGTTGAAGCCCATAGACCGTAAGGATTTTGCGGCTGCTTTGGACAAGATTCGGCTAACCTTGAATCCTTCAAATGGAGATGCGGGTGAAGCCGGGCCCGAAAGCGAGCCGGGCGGAGGGCCGTCAAGCAGCGAGGGGCGCAGGATTATCCGCAAGCTGAAGACTTATATCGCCGAACATCCCGACGGCGATTTGCGCCTGCAGACGTTAGCGGATATGGTGCACCTTAACCCCTCTTATCTTAGCCAGCTTTTTAAGCAAGAGGAAGGCGGGAATTTGTCCGATTATATCGCCGAAACGCGCATCCGGCGCGCCTGCAAGCTGCTGGAGACGACGAAATTGAAGGTTTACGACATCGCCCGTTTGTCGGGATATCAGAGTCCGAAGCATTTTATGCTGGTATTTAAACAGCATACCGGAATGACGCCGGGAACCTACCGTGAACAAAAAGGAATGTAATAATACATAACATATTATGTTGTGTATTTCTTTTTTTATGGACGAAAATTCGGAATAATCTAAAAAAATCGTACCTTTTCTGAAGGTTTGGTGATTTTTTATATGTTCATATGTCAATATAATTAACTTCATAACCTGAATATAAACCATGCAGAGGGGGAAGCGGTATATGAAAAAATGGTTGACCGGTTTGTTGACATTGACACTTGGGGTGGGGCTGATCGGCTGCGCCGGACAAGAACAGCCGAATAACACGGCTGAAGAGAACGGAGGCACCGGCGGCGAGAAGGTCCTGCTCAAATTCGCGACTTGGGGAAATCCGGCACAGCTTGAGCTGTACAAGGGGCTGACCGATACTTTTACGCAGCAGCATCCGAATATTGAGGTGCAAATCGACACGATCCCGTTTGCGGACTATCAGCAAAAAATGTCCGTGCTGGCGGCAGGCCGGGAGCTGCCCGACATTGCCTGGGTCTCGGAGCGGATGGTGCCGCAATTTATGGCCAACGACATTCTGGCCGATGTCTCGGATATCGTTCAGGATGAGGCTTTTGACAGCGCTGACATTATCCCTTCGACGCTTGAGCTGTTCCGCCAGGACGGCAAGCTGTACGGGCTGCCGTTTTCCACTCCGCCCAGCGTGGTGTTCTACAACGAAGATTTGTTCAAGCAAGCGGGCTTAAGTACGCCAAATGAGCTTGCGGAAAAAGGGGAATGGACGTGGGAAAAGTTTGAAGAAGCCGCAAAAGCGATCAAGACGAGCGCTGCCTCGCCGAACGTTTACGGGGCTAACTTTTTCCGCGACTGGAAGACATGGATTATTCTCGCTTCATATTCCTGGTCGAACGGAAGCGGGCCGTTTAATCCGGAGATGACGGAGTACACCTGGAACGACCAATACGGGGTTGCAACCTTGGAGATGCTGAAGCGCATGATGTTCACGGACGGCTCGCATCCGAAGGCGGGAGAGCAGGTTAATTTTGAATCCGGGCAAATCGGTATGATTTTCGACAACTACAGCTTTGTGTCCAAGGCCAGAGAGATTCAAAATTTCAAATGGAGCATCGCGCCGATGCCGGCGGGCTCCAAAGGCAGCGTTCCGATGATGGGTCAGGCCGGCTACGTGCTGTTTAAAGACGGAAAACATCCGGAAGAAGCCAAGGAGCTGCTGAAATTCCTGGCCGGCAAAGAGGGCGTGCAGAAAACTTCGGCTTTCTTCGTGCCGCCGCGCCAATCGGTGCTGAATTCGGAGGAGTTCCTGAACGTGGAGGGCAATCCTGAAGCCGGGCACATCAAGCAGGCGGTCATCGACGAGATGCCTAAAGCGGTCGTGCAGCCGGGGCATATCCGCTGGCAGAACATCGACACGGAGATTTTGACGGGCTTTGATGCGCTGTTTGCCGGGCGGAGCGAACCGCAGCAAATTCAGGATGAGGTAAAAAGCAAGGTGGATGCCCTGCTGAGCAAATAGAGGCAGTTTTTGAGCATAGGGGGAACGGACATGAATCGTTTGGATCAAGCATTAAGCGGAAAGCCGGGGCTGCAGCTGTTCGTCAGCCTCCCGGCCAACGATATAAAACTTGCGGAGGCGGCGTTGACCGCGGGGGCCGACGGTCTGAAAGTGCATATCAACGTCGGGCACCGGGCCAGCGGCAATCGCTTCGGCGCACTGGACAGCTATGCCGGCATTTTCAAGGAAATCCGCTCCCGCTTTGACGGGCCCTTCGGGATCGTCCCCGGGGGGTCGGTGGAAGAGGTAAACCCGGAGGAAATAACCCGGCTCCCGGAGCTTGGCATTGATTTTTACTCAATCTACGCCTTTCACCACCCTTCTTTTCTACTGCGGGCTCCGGGGTTGGCCAGAACGTTTGCGATCGACAGCGGGTTCGACCGGGGCATTGTGGAAGGGGGAAGGGCTTTCGGGGTGAGCGCGCTTGAGGCTTCCATCGTTCCCGGCAATGAATACGGAACCAGGCTGACCCTTGCCGATCTGCTCCATTACCGCTGGCTCGCGGCACACACCGGTTTGCCGGTCATTGTGCCGACCCAGCGTAAAATCGCCCCGGAGGATATCCCGGCCTTGGCCGATAGCGGCGTCAAGGTGCTGCTGGTTGGGGCGGTGGTTACGGGCAATGAAGCGGAGGGAATCCGCCGGGAAGTTGCCGCTTTGCGAAATGCGATTGATCGGCTGTAGAGTGCGCTTATACTGCGGCTGCTATGCACGAGGCTCCGAAAGACAGGAGGAAAAGCGACATGACGACACTTGAAACGATAAAACCGGCAAGGCCCGGCCGTTCGCCCGGAAGGGAGGCACGGAAGACAAGGAAGGCCGGGGCCTTAAACCGGGGGGACAATTTGGCGGGCTGGCTGTTTGTGCTGCCGATGGTGCTGGGGTTCGTCCTGCTGCTGCTTGTCCCGCTGATTATGGCGCTTTATATGAGCTTTACCGATTGGCCGCTGTTGGGCGAGGCTAACTTCATCGGGTTCGAGAACTACCGCGCTATCGCGGGGGACGCGGAATTTTGGCGGGTGCTGGGCAATACGCTTTACTTTGCCGCCGGGCTTGTGCCGCTGAACATTATGTTGGCCTTGCTGCTTGCGCTTCCGCTATCGAAAAATATTCGCGGAGCGGGCTTTTTCCGGACCTTGATTTTTATTCCGGTCATGACTTCGCTGGTGGTGTGGTCGATTGTTTGGAAATACATGTTTGCCACCGATTCCGGGTTCATTAACCAACTGCTGAGCATGATCGGCATTACCGGACCGGCCTGGCTGTACGATACCCGGCTTGCCATGCCCGTAGTCATTGTGACCAGTCTCCTGAAAAATGTCGGTCTGAACATGGTGCTGTTCATTGCCGCGCTGCAGCAGGTTCCGGCCCAGCTCTACGAGGCCGCCAGGATCGACGGGGCCGGGAGAATGCGGATCTTTTTCCGGATTACCGTGCCGATGATCACGCCGACGATTTTTTTGACCATAATGATGACCATTATCGGCTCGCTGAAGGTGTTCGGACAAATTTACGTCATGACGCAAGGGGGGCCGTCCGGCAGCACCAAGGTGCTGGTCTACACGATTTGGGAACGAGCTTTTAAGCTGTTCGAGTTCGGATATGCTTCCGCGCTGGCTTATGTGCTGTTTGTCATTACCCTGCTGCTTACGCTGGTACAATGGCAGATGAGAAAAAGGTGGGTTCTGAATGAAAACTAGTCTATTCGCCAAAAGAAATAGCGCGGCAGGCGGGAACCTATTCCATTATGTGCTGCTGCTCGCCGTGTCGGTGGTGATGATGACCCCGTTCGTCTGGATGGTTTCCACTTCGCTCAAGCAGCCGGCCGATGTGTTTGTATTTCCGCCGCGGCTGATTCCGTCGCCGGTACGCTGGGCGAATTATGCCGATGTGCTGGAGACGATCCCGTTCCATCTGTTTTACGGCAACAGCGTGTATATCGCCCTTCTGGTCACGGCGGGAACCGTGCTTTTCTCCTCCATGGCCGGATATTCTTTCGCCCGGATTCCTTTCTGGGGGAGAAGCCTGGTGTTTCTGCTGCTGCTGAGCACGATGATGATTCCGAACGAGGTCATCGCCATTCCGATGTTTCTGTTTATGCGGGAGCTGGGGTGGATCAATACGCATTTACCGTTGATCATCTTGCCCATATTCGGGGCGGGCGGCGTATTCGGAGTGTTTGTGATGCGGCAGTTTTTTCTGGGGATTCCGAAGGAGCTGGAAGAGGCGGCGATGATCGACGGCTGCTCGCGGCTGCGGATTTATTCCACGATCATGCTGCCCTTGGCGAAACCCGCAATCGCTACGTTGGTTATTTTCACGTTTTTAACAAGCTGGAACGATTTTTTTGATCCGCTGATCTTTATCAACGACCGCAAGCTGATGACCTTGCCGCTGGCATTATCGCTGTTTACCGACGAGTCGGGGACGTCGTGGCATCTGCTGATGAGCGCTTCGGTTATGGCGACCTTGCCGCTGCTGATCGTGTTCTTTTTCGCGCAGAAGCAGTTTATCGAAGGGGTGTCGATGACGGGACTGAAGGAATAGTGGGGGAAGAGTAGTTCCGTTTACTTAAGGAAAGAGCACAGAGAGGAGCAAGAAAAATGCACACCAGGACACGGATCATGGAAGCGGACGTGGTGGTTACCGGTGCGGGACCGGCGGGGATTGCCGCCGCCATCGCTGCCGGCAGGCAGGGGGCCAGCGTCATCCTGATCGAACGGTACGGGTTCGTCGGCGGGATGTCTACGGCCGCCGGGGTTTATCCTTGGATGACCTTCCACACGCAGCGTGGGGAACGGGTCATCGGCGGCATCGCCCAGGAGATTGTGGAACGCCTGATGGAGCGCGGCGGCTCGCCCGGCCATCTGCGCGATACCGTTGGCTTCGTGCACACGTTGACGCCGTACCATCCAGAGATATATAAGGTGCTGGCCGTTGATATGCTGCGCGAAGCGGGGGTGAAGCTCGTCTCGCACAGTTTTGTCGACGAGGTGCAGCGAGAGGGCGAATACATCCGGTCCGTGACCCTTACCGGAAAATCGGGGCGGATCAAGGTGAGCGGTGCGATGTTCGTCGACGCGTCCGGAGACGCGGACGTCGCCTATTTGGCGGGAGCGCCGACGCTGCAGGGGCGCGAGGGCGACGGGCTGGCGCAGCCGATGACGATGAAGTTCCGGATGCGGGGCGTTGACGTGGAGGCGATTCGGAAGGCGATGCTGGCCGATCGCGAAAATTTTTACCACAAGACGCCGTTTGCCGAGCTGGAGATGGGAAGTATTCCGCTCACGGGGGTTTCCGGTTTTTATAAGGAATGGAAGGCTGGCGGGGTGCCGATCAACCGCGATCAGGTCCTGTTTTTCATCGGGCCGGAGAAGGACGAGGTGCTGATCAACTGCACGCGGGTTCAAGGCTTAAGCGCGACCGATGTCGAGGAACTTACTTTGGCGGAGGAGGAAGGGCGCAGGCAGGTGCTGATGATGGCGGAATTTTTGCAAGCGCGGGTGCCTGGGTTCGCCGAGGCTTCCATTTCTTCGGTCGCGCCCCAGATCGGAATCCGAGAGTCGCGCCGGATCGACGGTTTGTACCGGTTAACGATGGAGGAAGTGGTGGCGGGACGGCATTTTGAAGACGGCATTGCGAAGAGCGGCTATCCGGTTGACCTCCATGATCCGTCAGGCAAAGGGGTCATGGCGGCTACCATCGAAAATGACGGCTCCTACAGCATTCCTTACCGCTGCCTGGTGGCCCGAGGGCCGGTGAATCTGCTTGCGGCGGGACGCTGCATTTCCACCACGCATGAAGCGCTGGCGACCACGCGCTTGACGCCCAGCTGCATGGCTACGGGAGAAGCGGCGGGTACGGCGGCGGCTCTAGCTTGCAAAGCGGGGATCGCCGCGGCGGAAGTGGATGCAGCGCTGCTCCGGGAGTTGCTGCAGGCGCAAGGGGCTATTGTGTGAAGGGGGACGGGGGCTGCCGCCCCCTTCTTATACCATAGGCGGATTCGCGGGAGGCTGGATGCAAAAAATCAGGCGGCCCGAGGCCCCGTCTGGGACCTTTCACCGGAAAATAGCGGCACTTTATGGCCCTATTTTTCGGGTTGGAGCCTGATCTGACCATTAGCGGAATTTTTTGTTCTTATTTTCCAATGGATCGTGCAAAAAGCGGCTAATTCACTACGATTCGGAAAAATAACGACATTAATGTCCTCTATTTCGCTCGCAGTGGGTAATTTCGCCGAAATAGCACCATTTTTTACCCTTATATTTCTCCCTGAGTATTTCAACAAGCTAAATCAATATGTTCATTGGCTTCCTATCTTCTCCTCTGTGTAAAATCCCCAGAAAAGTGTTGTAACCCGCGCCAAAACAAGGTATAGTGAATATGCAAAAAATGAATCGCTGAACCTGCTAAAGCCATACCAATGGATATGGCTTTTTTTTCTTAAGATAAATGTAAGTGTATGCTTCGAAGTTGCCGCGTCTTTTTATCATAAGAAAAACGCCGCTAAACGCGGTTTTACTTCCTGTGGGAGCGCGCCGTGGGGCGTTTTCCCATGACAGAACTACTAAAGGAGTTGATGCATCGATGATTGAACTGGCTGCGGTGGAAAAACACTTTGCGGGTCAGGTTGTCGTGCATCCGCTATCGCTCACCATAAAGGAAGGGGAATTCCTGACCTTGCTGGGCCCGAGCGGCTGCGGCAAGACGACGATTTTGCGCATGATAGCGGGATTTGAACAGCCGACGTCGGGAAAAATTCTGCTGGATGGGACCGATCTGACGAATCTGCCTCCCAACCGCCGGGATTTGAACCTTGTGTTCCAGCATTACGCCTTGTTCCCGCATATGACGGTAGAGGAAAATATCGCATTTGGTTTGAAAATGAAAAAAATGCCGGCAAAGCAGCAGAAGGAACGCATTCAAGAGGCGGTGGAGATGACGCAGTTGACCGCACTTGTCAAGCGTTATCCGCATCAGCTGTCCGGCGGGCAGCAGCAGCGGGTGGCCATCGCCCGGGCGATCGCCAACAAGCCCCGCGTTTTGCTGCTGGACGAGCCGCTCGGAGCGCTCGATCTGCAGCTGCGCAAAAGCCTGCAAGCCGAGCTGAAACAGTTGCAGCGCAGCCTGGGCATCACGTTCGTGTATGTAACGCACGATCAGGAGGAAGCGATGATGATGTCCGACCGGATCGTCATCATGAACAGCGGCCGGGTGGAGCAAATCGGCACGCCGCGGGAAATTTACGCTACCCCGGCAACGCTGTTCGCCGCCACCTTTGTCGGCGAGAACAATATCTTTTCGCTGGACGGGCGGCTGTTCGCGGTGCGGCCGGAGAAGCTTCGGGTCACCTCCGGCAGCGGCATCGGCAACGCGAAAAGTACCGGCGAAGTGCAGGATGTGCTTTATTTGGGGAGCGTTCATAAATTGATCGTCCAGCTCGATAACGAGCCGATGACCGTTTCGATCGTGCTGGATGCGGCGGATGACCATCCTTATCAAATCGGTGAGCAAGTTGGGGTGGATTGGAAGCCGGAGGACGAGGTGATCATCGGGCCATGAAAAAATCAAGCCTGAGCCTGCTCCCGGTTCTGCTGTGGCTGAGCCTGTTTCTGGTGGTTCCGATGCTGATCGTCGTGGGCATTTCCTTCATGGGCCGCGACAGTTTGGGCAATGTGGTGCTGGACTTCAAATTCGACGCCTACGCCATGTTTTTTGATCCGCTTTATTTGGGGATTTATTGGGATACGATCGTTTTGTCCGTGCTGACGACCGTTTTCTGCCTGCTGCTCAGCTATCCGCTGGCTTATTATATTGCGAACGCCGGGCCGCGCATGCAAACCTGGGGGCTGGTGCTGATTACGGTGCCTTTTTGGATCAATTTCCTGATCCGCACCTACGCCTGGGTGCTGCTGCTTCGCACCCAAGGGGTTGTCAATGAACTGCTGCTGGACTTCGGTTTGATTGCCGAACCGCTGCAGATGCTATATACGCGGGGCGCGGTGCTGCTCGGCATGGTATACACGTTTATTCCGTTTATGGTACTGCCGATCTATGTCGCCCTGGAGCAGATGGACAAAAAGCTGCTTGAGGCCGCCAGCGATTTGGGCGCTTCGCGTTGGCGGGCGTTCTGGCATATTACGCTGCCGCAGACGAAATCGGGGATTATGACCGGAGCGGTGCTGGTTTATGTTTCGACGACCGGCATGTTCGTCGTCACGGACATTTTAGGCGGCGCGAAGTCGGCCATGATCAGCAATATCATTCAGAGCCAGTTTCTGGGGGCGCGTAACTGGCCGTTCGGCTCGGCGCTGTCGGTGATCTTCGTCATCACCTCGCTGATCCTGATCGGACTGTTCAACCGGGCGATGACCTCAAGGTACCAAACCGCGCGGGAGGTGCGCTCATGAAAACGAAAAGCCATCCGCTGCTGGGCATCCATGCCCTGATCATGATGATTTTCATTTATGTGCCGATCGCTTTTATCGTCGCCTATTCGTTTAACAGCTCGAGGCTGGCTGCGGACTGGAGCGGGTTTACGTTCGAGTGGTACGTGTCCTTGTTCGACAACCGGCATGTGATGGAGGCGCTTAGCAACAGCTTGACCGTAGCGGTCGTTTCCACGATCGTTTCCACTGTGCTGGGCACTTTGGCCGCGCTGGCCATGCGCAAGGTCGGCAAAAGAACCAAGGCCGGCATGGGCGGGCTCCTGTATATGCCGATTATCGTACCTGATATTATTATGGGTTTGTCCTTGCTGGTGCTGTTTACTCAGCTTCATATGCCGCTGGGCAAACTAACGATTATGATCGCGCACATTACGTTTAGTTTGTCATATGTTTACGTCGTCGTCTCGACCCGGTTGTCCGGCATGGGCAGCCAGCTGGAGGAAGCCGCGCAGGATTTGGGCGCCGGGACCTGGCAGACGTTCCGCCACGTGACCCTGCCGCAGATTTTGCCGGGCATCATCTCCGGAGCGTTAATCGCTTTTACGCTGTCGCTGGACGACTTTATGGTTAGCTTTTTTGTCAGCGGACCGAATTCGACAACATTGCCGATTTATATCTACGGTCAGGTGAAACGGGGTATTTCCCCGGAAATTAACGCGCTATGTACGATTTTGATCCTGGTCACGGTAACGCTGATCTTCCTCGCTCAATTTGTGCTAAACCGTGGCAAGGGGCAAAAAAAGCAGTCGGTGCTGCCGTTTTAGGAAGCGCTGGAGGTGCTGGCTGATGTCACTGGACAAAGGGGCTTGCTGGTGCGGACACATTTTGCCCCGGCGAACTTTGGAGGCGAGTTGTCGCTAAGGGGCGTAGTCACGACATTGGAGATACATTTTCTAACCACAACAATATTCTAACGGTTGCCACAAGCGCTATTTGTTCCAAAAACGTTGATTTCAGATTGTAACGGTTGCCCTGGCGCTTATTTCCCTTAAATCCGGCTATTTTGCTTAGATTCAGGACAATAACGCCGCTCACAACCGTTGCGATTTAGAAAAGGTCTATTTTCGGAAAATAGCCGCTGTTACAACCGTTAGATTTCCGGGAAGCTTTTCCGGGGAATCTTGGGCAAAAAGTAATGCAGCAACAATAACATGATGAAAGAAGGAGAAAGGAGACTGAGAATTGAAAAAAATGAAATGGGCCGGCTTGCTGCTGGCGGTAACGATGATGGTGGGGCTGCTGGCCGGTTGCGGCGGCGGCGCGTCTAAGGAGACGCTGAACATTTACAGCTGGGCGGACAACTTTGATGAGGAAGTGCTGACGCAATTCGAGAAGGAATACAACGTGAAGATCAATTACGACGTGTTCGCCAACAACGAGGACCTGCTGGCCAAGATCAAAGCCGGCGGGGGCGGCTACGATTTGATTCAGCCTTCCGACTACATGGTGTCCACGATGATCAAGCAGGACCTGCTGGCTCCGCTGAACATGGATAACATTCCGAATTTCGCGAACGTATCCGACGCCTACAAGAATCCGTCATTCGATCCCGGGAATAAATACTCGATCGTGTATACTTCCGGCGTAACGGGGATCGCTTACAATAAGAAGTATGTGAAAGACGAAATCAACAGCTGGGAAGACCTGTGGAACCCCAAATACGCGGGCAAGGTGCTCCTGCTGGACGACAACCGCGAAGTTATCGGCATGGCGCTGAAAAAGCTCGGTTACTCCAACAGCTCGGCCAATGAAACGGAAATCACCGCGGCTGTCGACGAGTTGAAAAAGCTGCTGCCGAGCGTATTGGCCTTCGATACCGACAACATCAAGCAAAAGATGATTCAGGAAGAGGGCTGGATCGCGACGGTATGGTCCGGGGACGCTTCCTACATCGCCAAGGACAATCCGGATGTCGCTTACGTGGTGCCGAAGGAAGGCGGTACGATCTGGTCGGACAACTACGCGATTCCGAAGGACTCCCAGCACAAGGAGCTGGCTGAGAAATTCATCAATTTCATGCTGGATCCGAAAGTCAGCGCGAAAAACTACGAAGCGATCGGCTACAGCGATCCGAACACGAAAGCGGCGGAATTCCACAGCCAGGAATATATGAACGACAAGATGATCAATTTGACCAAAGATGAGTTGTCCCGCACCGAGTGGCTCGGCGATGTGGGTGACAAGCTGCAGGTTTACGACCGCTACTGGACGGAATTGAAGAGCGGCCGCGAGTAACGGTTAACATAGGAACACATAGGAACAGTGGTATGGATTTCCCGAGGCGGGGACCGTGGCACTGTTCTTTTTTTAATTCCGGGCATGGTAGAGGGCGATGCGGTGGTAGAGAGGGGAGGAGAAGAGGGACGTGGGTGCTAAGGGACACCAGAGCCGTTATTTTCGAAAAAACGGAGGTTAGCAAAATGTAACGGACACGGAAGACCTTATTTACCTCAAATGGCCCTGGAAGAACTGGTTTAGAGCGAAATAGGGGCGTTGGTGTCCGTTAGGCTGGGAAATACCCGGGAAATGGGCGGATAAGGTCGCTGGTGTCCGTTAGAGCAGCGTCCATCCAAAGTTTAGGAAGAGCCTCCAATCGCTCCAAAGTAGAAGAAAGTCAGAGCCACTAAAGGACGCCGTCAGGCGTTTTTCTTATAGCGGGGCATATCCGTTTGAACGGTTCAAAGAGAGTTTGTTCTTGCGTTTCGGAATAAAACGATTACAATAAAATCAACTAGTCATGTTAACGTTAACATCCATTTGATATTATGGAATCTATCAGGTTGAAAACCGAAGGGAGCACGGGGAAATGGCGAAGACGTTTTTGGGGAAAAATTTTTTGCTGAACAGCGATACGGCGAAGGAGTTGTATCATCAATACGCCAAAGAGCTGCCGATCATCGACTACCACTGCCATCTGAGCCCGCAGGAGATTTACGAGAACAAGAAATTCCGCAACATTACTGAGGCCTGGCTGGGCGGCGACCATTACAAGTGGCGGGTGATGCGTGCCTGCGGCATTGACGAAGAGTTGATCACCGGCGGGGCGGACGATTACGACAAGTTTCTCGCGTGGGCGAAAGTGGTGCCGCGGCTGCTCGGAAATCCGCTGTATCATTGGACGCATCTGGAGCTGCAGCGGTTTTTCGGCATTGATGAGCTGCTGAACGAACGGACAGCGCCGGCGATTTGGGAACGGGTTAACGCCCTGCTGCAGGGCGAAGGGTTTGGCGCACGGGATCTGATCAAGAAATCAAAGGTAACCGTCGTTTGCACCACCGACGACCCGGCGGATTCGCTGGAATATCACTTTAAAATCAAAGAGCTGGAGGACTTCGACACGCAGGTGCTGCCGAGCTTCCGGCCGGATAAATTTCTGGAGATCAACCGCGATACGTTCAAACCGTGGCTCGCCAAGCTGGAAGCGGCGGCGGGCAAGCCGATCGCCAGCTATAGCGCGCTGCTGGACGCCTTGCGGGAGCGGATTGAGTTTTTCCATGAAGCGGGAGGACGCGTGTCTGACCATGCCCTGGACACGATGGAGTACCAGGAGACGAGGCTGAGTGAAGTGGAGGCCATTTTCGACAAGGCGCTCAAGAAGGGCAGCGTCACTCCGGCGGAAGAACGGAAGTACAAGTCCTTCACGATGCGTTTCCTGGGCAAGGAGTACGCCGAGCGGGGCTGGGCGATGCAGCTGCATATCCATGCGCTGCGCAACACGAACAGCGCGATGCTCAAACGGCTCGGACCGGATACCGGGTACGATGCGATCAACGACGGTCCCGTCGCCGCCGCGCTGGCCGGCTTGCTGAACGCGCTGGAGCGTGACGGGGCACTGCCGAAGACGATTTTGTATTCGCTGAACCCAAACGATTATCCGGCGCTCGCCAGCATTATGGGCTGCTTCCAGGGCAACGGTGTTCCCGGCAAAATCCAGTTTGGCACGGCTTGGTGGTTCAACGACAACAAGGACGGGATGCTCGAGCAGATGAAGACGCTGGCCAATCTCGGCGTGCTGGCGCAGTTCATCGGGATGTTGACCGATTCGCGCAGTTTCCTGTCCTATACGCGGCATGAGTACTTCCGCCGTTTGCTCTGCGATGTGCTCGGTGATTGGGTAGAGCGGGGCGAAGCGCCGAAGGATTTCGAGCTGCTCGGCACCGTGGTGACCGATATTTGCCATGATAATGCCAAACGGTATTTTGCTTTTCCGGAGTAGAAGATCGGAGAAGAAAGGATATGTAAACATGCGGACGGCCGGGGTGGCCGTCCGCATTGGTTTATACGATTTCCACCGGGATCAGCCGGAATTCGTTGACGTCCGCGAGCCCGCGATTGGTGATGCGGAGCTCGGGAATGACCGGCAGGGCGATCAGCGAAAACGTCATGAACGGCGCGTTCAGCGGGCATCCGAGCTGCTGCCAGGCGGCCTCCAGCTGCTTAACCTGCGCGGCCACCGTTTCCAGCGGTTGATCGGACATCAGGCCGGCGATCGCCATCGGCACGGCGGCCAATACCTGCCCGTCCTGCACGGCGATCATGCCGCCGCCCAGCTTGGCCAGCTCGTTCGCGGCGAAGGCCATATCCTCCGCGCTGGCGCCCATAACGAGCAGGTTATGGCTGTCATGGGCCACCGTCGAGGCGACGGCGCCCCGCTTGAGCCCAAACCCGCGGGCAAACGCCAGCGAAATATCGCCGGAGCCGTGATGGCGGTCGATGCAGGCCAACGTCAGGACGTCCTGCGCCAGATCGGGCTGAATGAAACCGTCCGCCACCTTCAGGCTGGCGATTCCTTTTTGCGTTCGCGCGCTGTTTTCGATGACGTCGATGACATGCACCTTCGTCTCGGCGCGTTCGCTTTGGCTGGTCAGCAAGAAATCGCCCGGCTCCAAAGGGCGGGTCAAATGCACCGAATTGCGCGCGCGTTCCGGGTATGGATACGCTGGGAAAGGCACGCGCAGCTCGCTGCTATCGTAAACAACGATCCCGTCCGTAAGCACGGTGGAAGGCTCCATCCGTTTTAGATCGTCGATCAGCAGCAGGTCGGCGCATTTTCCCGGGGCGATGCCGCCCACGTCGCCGTCCACTTTGAAATATCGGGCCGTGTTGATCGTACCCATTTGAATCGCGGTGACTGGGTCCACGCCTTCCTCGATTGCGCGGCGCACAACATGGTTCATGTGGCCTTTTTCGATCAGCGTCTGCGGGTATACGTCGTCGGTGACCAGCATGATGTTGGCCGTATCCACATGGTCCTCGGTCACCACCTTGATCACTTCCTTGACGTCATGCCAGGCGGAGCCCTCGCGGATCATCAAATGCATGCCGAGGCGCAGCTTCAGCAGCCCCTGCTCCCGCGTGACTGTCTCATGGTCGTCGGTGACCCCGGAGGCGATATACGCCTGCAGCATGCGCTCGTCTTCGCTGGGGAAATGGCCTGTGACCGTTTTGCCCGCTTCCATCGTCGCTCGGATCTCTCCGCTCATTTTCGCATCACCATACACGACGCCAGGGAAGTTCATCACTTCGCCCAGCCCCTCGATCCCGTCCCAGGTCATGCCTTCGGCGATGTCTTTCACTTCCAGCGTCGCCCCGGCGTCCTCCAGATGGTCGGTGGCCGGCACGCAGGACGGGAACGTGGTGAACACCTTCAGCGGCAGTCCCCGGCCTTCCTCGTGCATCCAGCGCACGCCTTCGGCGCCGAACACGTTGGCGATCTCGTGCGGGTCCATAAACACGCCGGTCGTTCCTTTGGCCAAAGCAGCCTTGGCGAACTCGGTCACCGACAGCATCGTGCTTTCCACATGCATATGGCCGTCCAGCAAACCCGGGGCGATGTAACGTCCCGCAGCGTCGATCACGGCCGTCTCCTCGCCAATCGTATGCCCGGCGTCCCCAACGTAGGCGATACGTCCCTGGGCCACGGCGACATCCGTATGCGGCAGCAGTTCCCCGGTGTATACATTAACTAAAGTGCCGTTTTTGACGACCAAATCGGCTTTCTTTTTCCCGATGGCCACTTCCGCCAAAACCCGGCTGACTTCATACAGCTTCTTTCTTGCAGCAGGTTTCATTCCCCGGTTCACTCCTTTGCTCTTTGATAAAATAGCGCCCTAAGCTCTTTAGCTATTATGCCTAATCATAACAAAAAAGGCTGCCTTACGAACAGTGTCCACTGTTCAGGGCAGCCCTTGCCTTAAACCAGATCTTAAGCTTTCGCCGGATTTACTTTTTCGATGACTTGGTCAACCAGGCCGTATTCTTTGGCTTCGAGAGCGCTCATGAAGTAGTCGCGGTCGGTGTCTTTTTCGATCCGTTCCAGCGGCTGGCCGGTGCGCTCCGCGAGAATGTGGTTCAGCTTGTCGCGCATTTTCAGAATGCGGCGGGCGCGGATTTCAATGTCCGTTGCCTGGCCTTCCGCACCGCCAAGCGGCTGGTGGATCATAATCTCGCTGTTCGGCAGGGCGTAGCGTTTGCCGGGAGCGCCGGCGTTCAGCAGGAACGCGCCCATGGAAGCGGCAAGGCCGACGCAAATCGTGGAGACATCCGCTTTGATGAACTGCATCGTATCGAAAATGGCCATGCCTGCGGTAATTGATCCGCCGGGGCTGTTGATGTAGAGGGAGATGTCTTTCGTCGGATCTTCCGCATCCAGGAACAGCATTTGAGCGATGATGGAGTTGGCTACGACGTCGTTGACTTGCGAGCCCAGGAAAATGATCCGGTCCTTCAGCAGTCGGGAATAAATGTCGTAGGCGCGTTCGCCGCGGTTGCTTTGTTCAACGACCATAGGAATATAACTCACCGATAAAACCTCCTTAAATTTGGAGTGGCTGCGGGCAGTTATCCGGCTTCCGGCGTATGTATGGGCCACTTCACCCGGATCGCTTGCACGGCAGCTTCTCGCTTGGGATGAGATTGCTTTAAAATCGGTTCGATCAATCATCAGAATTGACGGAAACGATCGATTATAACCTCATCATAAACAATTTATTCGCAAAAGTCAAAGATAGTCAAACTCAGGGGATAAAAAAAGCCCAATGTCATTAATACAGTCATTCAGGCGTTGGAACTCAGCGTTTGGTTATTTAGCTGTTGGTTAAGTATGGCGCGCCCGCGAGGAATCGAACCTCGATCTCAGGCTCCGGAGGCCTACGTCATATCCATTGGACCACGGGCGCAAATCGCAATTTTAGCGTGCAAAGTTGATTATATGGTATCGCTCAAGGAAATGCAAGTGGTATTTCTTAGCTTGGACAAAAATTCGCAGCAGACTAACGCTGGCTTATTATTCGTTGGCCCATTTCAGCAAAGCCATCCGCCCCGAGACGCTGCGTATTTCGTCTGCTTCAAGCCGGAACGTCGTGCGCTCAGTTGCGTCTAAAAATACGGACGGCTCGATTGCCGCCGCCGTATTTTTAAACGATGGGGAGGGGAGGGGAAGAGGGACCTGGAGGGGGCTAAGGGACACCAGAGCCGTTATTTGCGAAAAAACGGAGGATTGCAGAATGTAACGGACACAGACGACCTTATTCACCTCAAATCGGCCTGGATGAACGGGTTTAGAGCGAAATAGGGTTACGTGAGTCCGTTAGGCTGGGAAATACCCGGGAAATGGGCGGATAAGGTCGCTGGTGTCCGTTAGAGCAACGTCCACTGGATGTAGACTACAGATTGTAGAGGGCCGAGGTACTCGCTGCTACCGTTCATGAAAGAAGCGGAAGGTTACTCAAATATCCGGCATTAAAGAATGTCACCTTGTTTGTGTTTCTTTTTTTGCTCAAGGGTAAGGACCGCGGTGTCTACGGCTTCTTGTCCCTTCACTTCCACCTCGGCAAGTGCTTCATCCAAGGTTATTTCATTTTGCAGAACCTTGTCCAGCACGCCTTGGGCAGCATCCTGGAAAGCGTCGAGAATTTCGGCATCGACTTGTAAATTTAACAAGCGCTTACGAATTAGATTAAACTCGGTTTTTACCGTTTGATTAGAATTAATGGATAACTCTATCTCAAAAGATAATTTGTTATTATCAATCTTATTTTCCTTATTAAACGTAAACAATTACAGCAGGCAGTCCAGGTTCGTTCCTAGCCAATAAACGGTTCACCGAAATTTCCGTAATAAATTTAAATTGACTTTGTTTAACTTCTTAATTCAGTAATTAAAGTAAAGGAAGTGTAGCTTTCAATATGCCTAAACTGACAAGAACAACAAATAGCACTATACTGGGTGCAAGTATTTTGTTGGGTAAGTCGAATTTATTTGCTACCCCTATAAAGAGTGATACCATTAGCAAATATAAGATAAAGCAGAGAATGAACAATTTACTTTCTTTGATAAATAAAGTATAAAGTAGATACTCTGCACCCCAAAAGGCGAAAATCATTATTAAGATCATTCCAATAAAGAAACCTATCTTTTTTCCCACTATTCCACCACCTTAAAATGATATGGGGTATAAAAATTTTATACCCCATATCATAACCATAAAAAAATCACTTATTGTCAATAGCTATATAAATAACCATATTTATCTTTATACCAATCTCCATATAACTTAGGGAATGGATTGGAAATAGAACTGGTCTTTGAAACAGTAGAGTAGAACTTATTTACCATGTTGCTAGACCACATGAACTCTACTTTCATGTATTGATTTTTGCTCTTGCTCATAGAGCTGAAAGTATCATACATTCTTGAACGATCAATATTTTTTAACCAATTCCAGCCTAGACCAACAACTGCACCAACCGCAACGGAAGTAATGGTTGCAGGGCCACCTGTAATACCTAAAACACCGCAAATATAGGCGGATAATGCGGTACCCGCAGCGCCGGTAGCCACCAATTCAACTAAATCTTGAAATGCATTATAATTAGCGCTTGCTGCCAAAATAGCTGCTGCGGTATCCCAAGTAAGGAAATCTACTTCTAAAGTGTATGTTCCAGATAGAATTTCACCTAATGTTAAAGGAGAATGCCCACTTGTTGTATCACGAACCCATGCTACTCCAATATTTCCTGAATATTGCACACTGCCTGTAGTGGAAAATGGCGTGACTATAGAATTGGAATATGGAGAAGAGGGTTGTGTTTCAACGGCTGCTTTAATTCCATCCATAGCCTTCTGGAATTTTAATCCAAAGGCTAAACCATCTAATCCAAGACGAATTTCATTTTCTGTATAGTCATCGGCCGGAACAGAAAACGCCTTTTCAAATAGACCTTCGGCCTCATTGATAGACAGTTCTTGAATTTGTTCTTTATCAAGGTCGATAAGTTCTTGAACATATTTTCCCTTAACTGAATAAGGGTCACGTTCTGCTGCAAATGCTGTCATTGTCATTGGAATACTAAGAGATAATACAAGTATAAAACTCATAATTTTTGTAGCTAGTTTTTTCATTTTAATCCTCCTCATCTCGATATATAAAACCTAGAAAACTTGCCTGCAAAAATTCAAATAGTTATTGCACCTCCTTGTATACATGGATTTTTGTTCATTACGTTCTCGATCTAGATGGTGTGAATTGGTTAATAATGCTCTATTAATATTTTGTTACAATATTAACCAATTTACATAAACAATGGTATCACACTTACTTTGTCGAAAACATTTCATTTCATCAAGTCATTCGACCAAAATAGACACTATAAACTAGCAATTAATATATAACCCACCCCTTTAACGGAAATAAGATTTTTAGGTGCTTTCGGGGTATCTTCTAATTTTTTCCTAAGTCGACTTATATGTACGGCTATGTCACTAAGCTCAATTTCATTGTCGAAAGCAGAAGTTAATTCAGTATATGACACAATATGCCCAAGATTTAGGCTGAGTCTCTCGAGCAGAAGAATTTCCAAATGTGTTAAAGCGCAGGGTAGTCCTCTTCTCATGTAAACAAATTTTTTAAAATCAATATAGCAATCTTCTTTAAGAAAAAGTTTTTCTTCCTCCATTCTATTCATGGTAACCTCTTTTCTATTTATCAATTTATTAAATGTGATCAACTCAAGTTTTGCCCTAAATAAGCTTTTTGGGCGCTCACCGTACTTGAAACCAACAATTTAAATTCATTAACGATATAAAGAGGTAATCCGGTTTCTATTAAATCCCATAACTATCATTATCTATATTAATATAAAATTTTTTTTGCAAACTAAATGCGACACAATTAAATCTATCAAAAATGTGACAAGTTAAAAATTTTAACAAACTGTTTTCCCTCCATGTACAGGTACGAATAGAGCAAATTTTTATTGGTAAAACAGAAAAGGAGGCAGGCAAAGTATCGCTCTGCAATCTACAAAAACGGCTCATTATGTTCATTACCGTATAACCATACCAAAGTTTGAGAATTCTACGGACATCAGGCTTGCAACCACGCTAAAAATTGGTTAAAATAACGGTGGGACTTAAAAAGTTAACCCGGGACATTTTAAGACCAAGGAGTTGGAGAGAAGAAGGAGCTTGCAGGAATGGAGATCATGCGTAACCTTTTGGAAATTCAGAAGCAGCTTCTGCCTGATCTCATGGACATTCTCAAGAAAAGGTACACCATACTTCATCAGATCATGTTATCTGACGTAATTGGCCGCAGAACCTTGGCAACTTCACTGGATATGACGGAGCGTGTGTTGCGGGCCGAAACGGATCTTCTGAAGGCTCAGGGCCTGATTGAAATCGAGAATATCGGCATGAGAATCAGCGATGCGGGCAGGCTTCTGCTTGAGGAATTGGAGCCGGTGGTCAAGGAATTGTTTGGCCTCGCCAATTTGGAAGAAGCGATCCGTCAGAGCTACGGCCTGCGCAAAGTCGTGGTCGTCCCCGGAGATTGCGATGCTTCACCGCTGGTGAAGCGGGAACTGGGGCGTGCGGGAGCCAGGGCGCTCTTAAGCTCCATGAACGGGGGCGACGGGGTTGCTGTCACAGGCGGAACGACGCTGGCAGAGGTGGCGGAGCAACTGAATCCGCCGCATAACGTGATGATGAAGGACAGCTGGTTTGTGCCTGCGCGCGGAGGATTGGGCGAGAGCCTGGAAATTCAGGCGAACACGATCGCATCCGGGATGGCGAAACGAGTGGGGGCAGGTTACCGCCTGCTGCACGTACCTGATTTGCTCGGCAAGGAAGCGTACGAATCGCTTGTCCACGATCCGAATATCGAGGACATCGTCAATATGATCCGGCAAGCGCGAATCGTGGTGCACGGCATCGGCGACGCGATGGAGATGGCGCGGCGGCGCAAGCTGGAGCCGCAGGTGACCGAACAAATCCGGAAGGAAGGCGCGGTCGCGGAATCATTTGGTTATTATTTTAATGAAGACGGCGTCGTCGTCCACAAGATGCGGACTCTGGGCCTGCGCCTGGAGGACATCATGAAGACGGAAACCGTGATCGGAATTGCCGGGGGCAAAAGCAAAGCCAAGGCGATTCACGCCGTGCTGCGCTTTGGCCAAGAGGACATCCTCGTCATCGACGAGGCCGCTGCGGCGGAGATCGTAGCCCAGTTCGGGCAGGATGCCCAGCAAGAAATCAAGTGAAGCTAATGATGTTTACTCATGGCGGGCTTTTTAGCCTGTCTTGAATAATAAAAAAACAAACACTAGGAGGAACTATTCATGAGTGTAAAAGTAGGTATTAACGGTTTCGGACGTATCGGACGCCTGGCTTTCCGCCGCATTCAAAACGTGGAAGGCATCGAAGTAGTAGCTATCAACGACCTGACGGACGCCAAAATGCTGGCTCACCTGTTGAAATATGATACAACGCAAGGCAAATTCGAAGGCGACATCGAAGTTCATGACGGCTTCTTCAAAGTGAACGGCAAAGAAGTTAAGGTTCTGGCTAACCGCAACCCTGAAGAACTGCCTTGGGGCGAGCTTGGCGTAGACATCGTTCTGGAGTGCACAGGCTTCTTCACAACGAAAGAAAAAGCTGAGCTTCACCTGAAAGGCGGCGCGAAGAAAGTCGTTATCTCCGCTCCGGCTACCGGCGACATGAAAACGGTCGTTTACAACGTTAACCACGAAATCCTGGACGGCTCCGAAACGGTTATCTCCGGCGCTTCCTGTACGACAAACTGCTTGGCTCCTATGGCTAAAGCATTGAACGACAAATTCGGCATCGTAGAAGGCTTGATGACGACGATCCACGCTTACACCGGCGACCAAAACACGCTGGACGCTCCGCATGCGAAAGGCGACTTCCGCCGCGCCCGCGCCGCTGCCGAAAACATCATTCCTAACACGACCGGTGCAGCTAAAGCAATCGGCCTCGTAATTCCTGAGCTGCAAGGCAAACTGGACGGCGCCGCTCAACGCGTGCCTGTACCGACCGGTTCCTTGACTGAACTCGTTACCGTGCTGAAAACCAAAGTTACCGCCGAAGAAGTGAACGCTGCGATGAAAGCCGCTTCCGACCCTGAAACTTTCGGCTACACGGAAGACGAAATCGTATCTTCGGACATCAAAGGCATGACCTTCGGTTCCCTGTTCGACGCTACTCAAACCAAAGTTCTGACTGTGGGCGACCAACAACTCGTTAAAACCGTGGCTTGGTACGACAACGAAATGTCCTACACCGCTCAATTGGTTCGTACTTTGGAATTCTTCGCAAAAAAAGTTAAGTAATATCCCGGCCAACCTGATATAAATCCCAAAGAGGAGCAACCTGTCAATAGGACTCCTCTTTGGTCTTGAAGCAAGAACGATATTCACACACACGCATGTTATAAATAAAAAATAGAGATACAGACTTACGCTTAGGAGAGAAATCAGAATTATAGCCGTGGATGCGCGGTTTTCAAAGCTTGGGAGAACCTGCGCACACTTTTAGGAGGAACGTGGAGATGAACAAGAAAAGTGTACGTGATGTGGAAGTAACCGGAAAACGCGTATTTGTCCGCGTCGATTTCAACGTGCCGATGCAAGACGGGAAAATCACCGACGATACCCGGATCCGCGAAACGCTGCCGACGATCAACTACCTGATCGAAAAAGGCGCGAAAATCATTCTCGCCAGCCACTTGGGACGTCCGAAAGGCCAAGTCAACGAATCGATGCGCCTTACCCAGGCTGCAGAACGCCTGTCCGAGCTGCTCGGCAAGCCGGTAGCCAAAGCTGATGAAGCGGTTGGCGACGCGGTGAAGGCAAAAGTGGCCCAATTGAACAACGGCGATGTACTGGTGCTGGAAAACGTCCGTTTCTATCCGGGTGAAGAGAAAAACGATCCGGAACTGGCCAAACAATTCGCGGAGCTTGCCGATCTGTTCGTCAACGACGCGTTTGGCGCGGCTCACCGGGCGCATGCGTCGACCGAAGGCATCGCCCATTACCTGCCAGCCGTATCCGGCCTGCTGATGGAAAAAGAATTGTCCGTTCTCGGCAAAGCATTGTCGAACCCGGACCGTCCTTTTACGGCCATCATCGGCGGATCGAAGGTGAAAGACAAAATCGACGTCATCGACAACCTGCTGAACATCGCGGACAACGTGTTGATCGGCGGCGGTCTGGCCTATACGTTCTTCAAAGCGCAAGGCTATGAAATCGGTCAATCGCTGCTGGATGATAGCAAACTGGATGTTGCCCTCGGCTTCATCGAGAAAGCGAAGAAGCTCGGCAAGAAGTTCCTGCTTCCTGTGGACGTTATCGTAGCCGACGATTTCAGCGCTACGGCCAACCATAAAGCGGCCGACATCGACAGCATTCCGGCCGATTGGGAAGGCGTGGACATCGGACCTAAGACGCGTGCGCTTTATGCGGACATCATTAAAAATTCCAAGCTGGTCGTTTGGAACGGGCCGATGGGCGTATTTGAAATCGACATCTTCGCGAACGGGACGAAGGAAGTAGCCGAAGCTTGCGCCGAGACGAAAGGTTATACGATCATCGGCGGCGGCGATTCCGCGGCGGCAGCCGAGAAATTCAACCTGGCGTCGAAAATGGACCACATCTCCACCGGCGGCGGCGCGTCCCTCGAATTCATGGAAGGCAAGGCGCTTCCGGGCGTTGTAGCATTGAACGACAAGTAAGACGTCAAAAGAATATCAAAAGCTGATTTTTGAACTACCCTTAAGAAGTAAAGGAGTTGGCTCCATGAGAACACCTATCATTGCCGGGAACTGGAAGATGTTCAAAACGGTTTCCGAAGCAAAAGCTTTTTTTGAAGAGGTAAAAGGAAAAGCGGAAGTTGCGGGCGTAGAGAGCGTGGTTTGCGCTCCGTTCACCAACCTTCCGGCTTTGGTGGAAGCCGCAAAAGGAACGTCGATCAAAATCGGCGCGCAAAACATGCATTTTGAAGACGAAGGGGCCTTCACCGGCGAAATCAGCGGACGTATGCTGAAAGAACTCGGCGTGGACTACGTCATCATCGGGCATTCCGAGCGCCGGGCTTATTTTGGCGAAACCGACGAGATCGTAAACAAAAAAATCCATGCCGCGTTCAAACACGGTTTGACTCCGATCCCTTGCGTCGGCGAAAAACTCGAAGAGCGCGAAGCCGGCAAAACGAAGGATGTCGTAAAGGTGCAAACCGAAGCGGCGCTTCAAGGACTGACCGCGGAGCAAGCGGCGCAGGTCGTCATTGCGTATGAGCCAATCTGGGCCATCGGCACAGGCAAATCGTCCACTTCCGCGGACGCGAACGAAGTTATTTCCTACATCCGCAGTTTGGTTAAAGGATTGTATGGCGATGATGTAGCAAGCAAGATCCGCATCCAATACGGCGGCAGCGTGAAGCCGGAGAACGTGAAGGAATATATGAGCCAAAGCGACATCGACGGCGCGCTCGTCGGCGGTGCCAGCCTGCAGCCGGCTTCTTATGTTCAACTCGTTGAGGGGGCGAAGTAAATGGCTGCTCCAAAACCTGTAGCATTGATCATCATGGACGGTTTCGGACTTCGCGACACGGTGGAAGGCAATGCCGTGGCGCAAGCCCATAAGCCGAACTACGACCGTTATCTGAAGCAGTATCCGAACACGACCCTGACAGCCAGCGGCGAAGCGGTGGGCTTGCCGGAAGGCCAAATGGGGAACTCCGAAGTCGGACACCTGAACATCGGCGCCGGCCGGATCGTGTACCAAGATTTGACTCGGATTTCCAAGTCGATTCGCGAAGGCGAATTTTTTGAAAACGAAACGTTGGTAAACGCGGTTCGCAGCGCCAAATCGAAAGGCAAGAAGCTCCATTTGTACGGGCTTCTGTCCGACGGCGGCGTGCACAGCCACATTGACCACTTGTTCGCGATGCTCGAGCTGGCCAAAAAAGAAGATATGCACGAAGTATACGTGCATGCCTTCCTCGATGGCCGCGACGTGGCGCCGGACAGCGCGAAAGGCTTCCTGGAGAAGCTGATCGCCAAGATGAACGAAATCGGCATCGGCAAAATCGCTACGGTGCAAGGCCGTTACTACGCGATGGACCGCGACAAACGCTGGGACCGCGTGGAGAAATCGTACCGGGCCATGGTTTATGCCGAAGGACCGAAATATACGGACCCGATTAAGGCCGTCACCGAGTCCTACGAGAAATCGGTATTTGACGAATTCGTTATGCCGACCGTAATCGTCGACGACAAAGGCGAGCCGGTTGCGCAGGTGGAATCCGGCGACTCCGTCGTCTTCCTGAACTTCCGTCCGGACCGGGCGATTCAGCTCTCCAACGTGTTCACGAACAAGGATTTCCAAGGCTTCGACCGCGGACCGAAATTCCCGACGGACCTGCACTTTGTGTGCCTGACTCTGTTTGCGGAATCGGTTCAGGGCTACGTAGCCTACAAACCTAAGGATCTCGACAACACGTTTGGCGAAGTGCTCGTGCAGCACGGCAAGAAGCAGCTGCGCATCGCCGAAACGGAAAAATATCCGCACGTGACGTTTTTCTTCAGCGGCGGACGCGACGTCGAGCTTCCGGGCGAAACGCGCATCCTGATCAATTCGCCGAAGGTCGCGACCTATGATCTCAAACCGGAAATGAGCGCCTATGAAGTCGCCGAGGCTTGCGTGAAAGAGATCGAAGCGGATAAACACGACGCGATCATTTTGAACTTTGCCAACCCGGACATGGTCGGCCACTCCGGCATGCTGGAGCCGACGAAGAAAGCGGTCGAAGTGACCGACGAATGCGTCGGTAAAGTCGTTGACGCCGTCAAGGCGAAAGGCGGAGTCGTCGTGATCATCGCCGACCACGGCAACGCCGACATGGTGTTCGACGAGCAAGGCCGTCCTTACACCGCGCATACGACCTTCCCGGTTCCGTTTATCGTGACCGACGAAAACGTCGTGCTGCGCGACAAGGGCATCCTCGCCGACGTGGCGCCGACGCTGCTTGACCTGATGGGTCTGCCGCAGCCGCCGGAAATGACCGGCAAGTCGATGATCGCCAGCCGCAAGGCATAAGCCAAACTGGTATAACAAACTGTATACTTAAAATATTAAATTAAAATGCGTGTTCAAAAAGTTCGGTTTTCAGCACCGGGATTCGATGCCGAATTACTCTTGATTCACTTCGTGATCAAAAGCGGACTTTTTGAACTACCACTAAAAAAGGAGACTGTATACCCATGACAATTATTTCCGAAGTATACGCACGCGAAGTCCTTGACTCCCGCGGCAACCCTACGGTTGAAGTTGAAGTTTACCTTGAGTCCGGCGCCATCGGACGCGCCATCGTTCCTTCCGGCGCTTCCACCGGCGCGCACGAAGCCGTTGAGCTTCGCGACGGCGACAAATCCCGTTACCTGGGCAAAGGCGTATTGAAAGCCGTTGAGAACGTCAACGAAATCATCGCCCCTGAAGTAATCGGTATGGACGCGCTCGACCAAATCGGCATCGACAAATTGATGATCACTTTGGACGGTACGCCAAACAAAGGCAAACTCGGCGCCAACGCCATCCTGGCGGTTTCCATGGCCGTTGCCCGCGCGGCCGCTGACGCTCTGGACCTGCCGCTGTACGCATACCTCGGCGGATTCAACGCGAAGCAGCTTCCGGTTCCGATGATGAACATCGTAAACGGCGGCGCGCATGCCGACAACAACGTCGACGTGCAAGAGTTCATGATCCTGCCGGTTGGCGCTCCTTCTTTCAAGGAAGCTCTGCGTACCGGTGCGGAAATTTTCCACAACCTGAAATCCGTGTTGAAGGACAAAGGCCTGAACACTGCGGTTGGCGACGAAGGCGGCTTCGCTCCGAACTTCACTTCCAACGAAGACGCGTTGTCCTCGATCATGGAAGCTATCACGAAAGCCGGCTACACTCCGGGTAAAGACGTATTCCTGGGCATGGACGTCGCTTCCACCGAGTTCTACAAAGACGGCAAATACCATCTGGAAGGCGAAGGCAAATCCTTCACTTCCGCGGAATTCGTTGACCTGCTCGCTTCCTGGGTAGACAAATACCCGATCATCACGATCGAAGACGGCTGCGCCGAAGACGACTGGGAAGGCTGGAAATTGCTCACGCAAAAACTGGGCAGCAAAATCCAACTCGTCGGCGACGACCTGTTCGTAACCAACACCGAGCGTCTGGAAAAAGGCATCAACGAAGGCATCGGCAACTCGATCCTGATCAAAGTAAACCAAATCGGTACGTTGACCGAAACGTTCGACGCGATCGAAATGGCGAAACGCGCAGGCTACACCGCGGTTGTCTCCCACCGTTCCGGCGAATCCGAAGACAGCACGATCGCCGATATCGCCGTGGCTACGAACGCCGGCCAAATCAAAACCGGTGCGCCTTCCCGTACGGACCGCATCGCCAAGTACAACCAATTGCTCCGCATCGAAGACCAATTGGCCGATTTGGCTCAATACAACGGCTTGAAATCCTTCTACAACCTGAAACGTTAATCTTTTTAACCAACTCGTATAACCTAAGCCCCCTAATTCGACGATGTGCGACTGGGGGCTTTTTTTATACGCGAAATATGGTGTCAATGAAGAAAAAGGGCCCTTGCAGGTTGGTCTGCAACAGGGCCATTCGTGCTAATATTCACATGCCGCCGTATGTATATACAACGCGCTGTCTTCGCTAAGTCAGGCCTGAAACACTTTGATTTGTTCTTTGAGCTCGTTCATCAACTGGTGCAGCGATCCCGCCGACTTTTCGATGCTTTGCATAATGGCCGTCTGGTCCGCAGCGGAGCCGGCTACCGATTGGGCGTTGTCCGCCGAATCTTTGGCGATGGTCAGCATATCCCCGATCGAGGCGGCGACCTCTTCGGTGCCCGCGGAAATTTGCTCCGTCGTGGCGGAGACATCCTGGATTTGCGCCGATACCTGGTAAATGGATTGGCGGATTTGACCAAACGAAACGCCGACTTTCTCCATGCTCGCGATGCCGTCGTTAATCTCGCGGACGCTTGTCTGCACGGAATTGGCGGCCTGGGATGTAGAGCCTTGGATAAATTGGATCAGCTCGGCGATATGGGAAATCGACTCACTGGTCTGTTCGGCCAGTTTTTTCACTTCTCCGGCGACGACGGCAAAACCCCGGCCTTCCTCGCCCGCACGGGCGGCTTCGATCGAAGCGTTCAGCGACAGCAGCGCGGTCTGGTTGGAGATGTCCGAGATGACATCGACAATCGCGCCGATTTCCTTGGAATGCCCGGCCAGCCGATCGATATCCTGGGCCGTTTGGTTGGCGGTGGTTTGAATTTGCGCCATCTGCTTGATCGCCGCCTGGATTTCCTCGTAGCCGCGCTCAACTTCGCTCGAGACGTTTTCGGCCTGCTCGGAAACGCTGCCTGACGCTTCGGCTATTTTTTGCACACCTTGGGCCATTTCCTCCGTCGCTCTCGCCGACTGTTCGGCCCCGCGGAACTGGGTCTCCGTTCCTCCGGCGACCTCCCGGATCGCGGAAGTGATCTCCGCCGTTGCCTGCGACGACTGCCGGGTAGCGGCCAGCAGCTCGTCCGAAGCGGCGGCCACTTGGCCGATCGTGAGATCGATCTGTTTAACCATGCCGGCAAGCGATTCGATCATCAGGTTGATGTTTTCGCTCATCTCGCCGATCTCGTCCTTCGAGTGGACGGTTACCCGCTCGTTCAACTGCCCGCTTGCGACCTTTTTCATAACCCCAGAAATCGCCAGGATCGGCTTGACGATTAGGCGCGCAAGCAGGAAAGCGATGACTGATACGATCAGGGCCGTAACGACGACGATCGCGATGGATAACGTGCTGGCCCGATTCACTTTGGCGAAAATCTCGCTGGTCGGCACGGTGATAACCATTTTCCACCCGGTGCTCGGAATCGTGCCGAAGTAGGTAATCACTTCTTTTCCCGTCTCGTCTTTATACGTAAGGGAACCGCCCGGTTGGCCGAGAATCGCTGCGGTTGCATTTTTTAAAGCGGGGGTTTCGGCGTAATCGTTGATGTTCTTGCTGAAACGTTCGGCGTCCGGGTAACTGAAATAAATCCCGTTGTTCGAGACGACGTAGCCGTAACCCGTATCGGCCATTTTAATGTTGTTGCTAAGCTGGGTCAGCACATCGGGCGTTATCGAAAAAGCGACGGCGCCGATAAACTGCCCTTCCTTATCATGAAGCGGCACGACTGCCGTGATGAAATATTTGCCCAGTGCCTCCAGGTAGTTCATTTCAGAAAAAGCCAGTTTGTTTGTTTCTTTTGCTTTCAGAAAATAATCGCTTTTCGACATATCCGCGGTCATCCCGAGGTTGTTGGTGAGCTGGCCGTTTTTGTCGATGAGGCTATAGCCTTCGGTTTGACTGTCGCTTTGCTCCAGTACGCTTAGAATTGGAAACATTTTCTCCGGATCATAGGACTGGAATTGCGGGTTCTGCTGGATGAGCTGCTCCACCGCCGATGTTTTGGACAAAATCCATTCATCGATCTTGGAGATGTTCATGTCCAGCGTCGTTTGCGCCAATTCTTCGCTGTCTTCGGTGGTCACGCCGCTGAAATAACGGATGAAGAACGAACTGGCGGCGATCAGGGGGATCAGGGAAGCAGCCAAAATAATGATCAGCAATTTCCGTTGGAACGCCCCGGATTTCCCCCGCGTGTTGGTTTGTAGTGCTTTGGTCTTCGACATAATGTCCCTCCCATACGATTGAACTAGACTTGCTTAATTAATCGTACCACGGTTAAAAGTCGGAATTTGGCACAATTTCAAGAATATTGGGGAATTTTGACCGGATTCACCGTTGATGATCATGAGAAAATACATTGACGCGACGCGAAATTTTGATCAAAAACCCCCCTGGAAACGTCAACGGCCAAATGGTTGTTATTCATGTTCCTATATGGTAGAATAATAATGATTTGTTCATATCATAACTGTGCAGACTTGGAATAGATAAAGATGTTCTCGCTTAGGAGGTGGATTTAATGGAAATTTTGCTGAAAGTTCTGCTCGTGATTTTCTCGATTGCCTTGACTGCAGTCGTATTGTTGCAGAAAGGGAAAAGCGCGGGTCTTTCCGGCGCCATCTCCGGGGGTGCTGAACATCTGTTTGGAAAAACGAAGGCTCGCGGCATGGACCTGGTCCTGGAGCGCATCACAGTAGCTTTAGGGGCCGGATTCTTTATCCTGTCGATCATCGTCGCAGTCGTCCTAAATTAACGAATAAGCTGGGAAGCCCTTGTTTCCGCCTAGGAGACAGGGGCTTTTTTGCGTTATTTTCTTTGTCCCCATTTGGAAAAAATAGTATAATAGTACTATATACAGGGATTGGAGGTAGAAAAATGTACAAGCTGGTGACAACTCTTCAGGAAGAAGCGCTATTTCACACGATTTGGACGGAAGTTTGGATGGAAAAAGGGTTTGGGCTCGAATTTGCGAGCCAAGTATTGGGCCGCTGTTTGGTGTATGATGAGGATGGAGTCCCGATCGGCACGGCGGAGATCAAACCGTATGATCCCGCTAAAGATCAGGGTCTAAACCGGTTCGTTCCGTTTGCGGAACACCCGGCGATCCTCGCCGAACCGGAGTACACCGCCGAAGTGGACAAGGTGGCTCTGCTGAAGGAGCACCGCGGTAAAAATTTGAACCGCCTGCTGTCGTCGATCGTGCTGTTTGCCAGAGACCATCATATCCGCCACTATGTGACGCTCCTGGATCCGATTTTGTCCCGGGCTTTGAAAATTTCCTTCCACGTTCCGATGTCCAAGGTGGGGACAAGCTTTTTTTACAAAGGAGCGAACGTCATTCCCGCAATCATTCATGTAGCCGAAATTTACGAGAACAAACCCCGCTTTGATTGGTATTTTGGATACGCTGCCGTTGTTAACTACATAAGAGGATAAGACAAAGGCTTGCCCTGTGGGCAAGCCTTTGGTCATGTACGAGAGCCTAATTATTGGAAAGCGTAAGAATCAACCGGTCGAGATCCTGATAATGCTGGACAATTTCGTGGATTTTGTTGTCCTGGGCCTCTAGGCCGGCCAAAATTTCTTCCGCGGCGCCCATATTTTGCTCGGTGCCGCCTGCAACGGCCAATATTTCTTCCATGATGCTGGCGTAGCGTTCTTTCATATATCGTACCGACCGATCGACCTGATCCGATTGCTGATTTACGATTTCCGCATTGCCGGCAACTTTCGCCACATAGCTTTGCAGTTCTTTCGCTTCTTCTTTTCCGGCATCGATGGCAGTGAAACCGATGGAAATTTGCTCGGCAACGTTGTTGACTTGCTCCATGACGTCCTCAAGAATGTCGTTAATCCGGTTGGTTGATTGCCGGGAGTTTTCCGCCAGCTTGCGAATTTCCGCGGACACGACGGCGAATCCCTTGCCGTGCTCCCCGGCGTGGGCCGCCTCAATCGCCGCATTCATGGCGAGCAGATTCGTTTGCGCCGATATCCCGTGAATCGTATCTACGATTTGTCCGATCCGCTCGCTTTGATCGCGAAGCCGCTGCATCTGGGCAACCGTGCCGGCTATCACCTGCTGCAGATGCCCCATATTTTCGGACAAGGCATTCATTCGGACGCCTGCGTCCTCCGTGGAATCCTGCATTTCCGAAGAAAGCTGCTGCAGCCTGGAGGCTATTACCGCCGCCTGTTCTACGGCATCATTCACCTCGTGCACCGATTGCGACGTCGCTTGGAGCCCCTGTGTCTGCTGATCCAGCGTCGCGGTAACCTCGCCGAAGGTAGCGGTGATCTCCTTGGAGATTTTCCCGGTGGTATTGACATTATCGCGCAGCCCGGTGCTGAGGCGGCCGAGCACTTCGAGCGAACTTCTCAAATGAGCGAGCAGCTCATCGCCGCGCTGTTTGGCTTCCTCCGTATCCTTCTGCTTGTGCAAGACTTCCTGCTGCAGCCGTTCGCTGAACCGTGCCGCAAAAGAGAGGGCGACGATGACGAAGGTAAGGTATAGGAGCAGGTAGGTCAACGGTTCGCGAGGAAACATTTTATCGTGATAAAACGGGATATTGTAAAAATAAAGCGTAATGGCGATCCCGAGTATGCCGGAGAATACAATCGGCTTGTAGTTGGCGTAAAGCGTCATCAACCCGATATTGACGTATACGAGCAGATAGCTGCTCATCAGCGGATTCGGGTCATGGTAAATGATCAAAAACGTTAGCAGCGAAATGACGGCCGGGATAATGAACATGACGAAACGGGTTCCCTTGTTGGCGTAGCTCATATAAGTGGCGATCGAGCAGCAGACGCCGCCCACCGCGATCAGGCTCAGCAGAACGGTGCTGTCGACCCCGATCATCAGGTCGGTCAGCACCCCAAAAGCGACCATAATCCAAATGATTTTGACGAATAGTTTGTTTCGTCTCTGCAAAATGAGGTTGCTATCCATAGAATTTTCATCTCCTAATAAATGGTATTACTATATTAATTTCGGAAAAATATGGTATGAAATGAAGAGTTTTGATAAATTTCGACCGTAAAACTTGTGTGAACGTCGGCTATTTCTGCAACTAAAGTGGGGAAGTTGGGGGATTCGCCTACGAACGGATGCAAACCGCCAAATTCGTGTATACTAGGGTATATACCATGCTGAGGCATTTCATGGAAATTCATTTGCAAATAACATCCCGGTAAAAGAACAGGCCGGGTCTGAGGTGAAATCATTTGAATTTGATTACAGAACAAGAGCTGCTTGCTTTTATGCGGGAGAAGGCTTATAAGCCGATGACGTATCAGGAGCTTGAGGAGCATTTCGGCATTACCGACGCCACCGATTTCAAAGAGTTTCTCAAGCTGCTGAACCGTCTGGAGCAGGAAGGTCAGATTATTTTGACCCGGACGCACCGGTATGGCGTGCCGGAACGGATGGATTTGGTGCGCGGGCGCTTGCAGGCGCATGCCAAGGGGTTTGCGTTCCTCATCCCCGAGGACAGGGATCATCCGGATGTGTACATTCATGCGAACGACTTGAAAAGCGCGATGAACGGCGACACGGTACTCGTTCGCGTCAGTTCCAAAAGCGCCGGAGGCGGCAAACTGGAAGGCGAAGTCGTGCGCATCGTACACCGGGCGGTCACCGAGGTGGTCGGGGTGTTCCAGAACCATGAATCGTACGGGTTCGTGATTCCGGACGACAAGCGGATTAACCGTGATATTTTCATCCCGCAGGAAGGTTTTGGGGGCGCGGTGGACGGCGAAAAAGTCGTCGTGCAGATCGTGGAATATCCGGAAGGCCGGGCTGCGGCCGTCGGCCAGGTGAGCGAAATTCTCGGCCACAAGGACGATCCGGGTGTCGACATCCTGTCGATTATCCGCAAGCACCAGCTTCCGGAGGCTTTTCCGGAGGATGTGCTGGCGGAAGCGCTTGAAGCGCCCGATGTGATCGAAGAAGAGGAGATCGCGCGTCAAGGACGGCGCGACCTGCGGGACAAAGTGATCGTGACGATCGACGGCGAGGACGCCAAGGACCTGGACGACGCCGTTCATGTGGAGCGGCTGCCAAGCGGCAACATCCGGCTGGGCGTGCATATCGCCGATGTCGGTTACTATGTGCGCGAAAACTCCAGGCTGGACCAGGAAGCGTACAATCGCGGCTGCAGCGTGTATTTGGTCGACCGCGTCATTCCGATGCTGCCGCACCGGCTGTCTAACGGGATTTGTTCGCTGAACCCGAAGGTGGACCGGTTCACGCTGTCCTGCGAGATGGAATTTAACGATCAGATGAAAGTGGTGAACCACGATATTTTCACTAGCGTGATCCGCACGAAGGAACGGATGACGTATACGAACGTCCGCAAAATCCTGCAGGAGGAAGATCCGGAAGTGACGGAGCGTTACGCCGATCTGGTCGAGACGTTCCGGTTGATGAAGGAGCTTGCTTTGAAGCTGCGGGCGAACCGGATGCGCCGCGGCGCGGTCGACTTCGACTTCGAGGAATCGAAGGTGATCGTCGACGAAAACGGCAAGCCGGTCGATATCGTGAAGCGCGAGCGCTCGATCGCCGAGCAGATCATCGAGGAATTTATGCTGGCGGCGAACGAGACGGTGGCGGAGCATTTTCACTGGCTGAAGGTGCCGTTTATCTACCGGATTCACGAGGACCCGGACCAGGAGAAGCTGATGAATTTCCTGGCGTTTGTCGCCAATTTCGGCTACACGGTGAAGGGCGGGAAAGGCAACAAGGTGCATCCGCGGGCCCTGCAGACGCTGCTGGAGGACATCCGGGGGACGAAGGAGCAGACGGTCATCAGCACGATGATGCTGCGTTCGATGAAGCAGGCCAAATACGACGCCGAAAGTACAGGGCATTTCGGACTGGCGGCGGAGTTCTACACGCATTTCACGTCGCCGATCCGGCGGTATCCGGACCTGGTCATCCACCGGGTGATCCGGGAGGTGATCGAAGGCGGCGGGGCGTTGAGTGAAGCCCGGCTGGAGTACCTGACCAGCCGGATGCAGGATATCGCCCAGCAGTCTTCGGAGCGGGAGCGGATCGCTGTGGAGGCGGAACGTGATACGGAGCAGTTGAAGAAAGCGGAATTCATGCTGGATAAGGTCGGGGAGGAATTTCCGGGCATTATCAGCAGCGTGACCAGCTTCGGGATGTTCATCGAGCTGGACAACACGGTCGAAGGGCTGATCCGGCTCAGCGCGATGACGGACGATTATTATCATTTCCACGAGCAGCATATGGCGCTGATCGGGGAGCGGACGTCGAAGATTTACCGGATCGGCGACGAGGTGAAAATCCGCGTGGCGCGCGTAAATATGGACGACCATACGATCGATTTCGAGATGGTCGACATGAAGCCGCGGCAGCGGGGCGGCGAGCTGTTCGGCGGCGGCGGGTTTGACGGCGGCCGGGGCGGCGGTCGCGCCGGCGGTCGCGCAGGGAAAGGCGGCAAGGCCGGTAAGGGCGGCAAGATCGGCAAGATCGGCGGGGCCAAGGGCGGCGGAGCCAGAGGCAGTGAAGCTCAAGGCGGCGGCAAGGGCGCCAAGGGCAAGAAGGGCAAGCCCGGCCGGGGCGTCGGCGGCAGCGGTGCCGGCAGCGCTGCCGGTAGTATCGGCAGTGCCGGCGGGGTGGCGCTTGACGCGGCCGCTGGGGCGGGCGCGGGCGAAGCCGTGGAAGCGGCGGGGACGCCCGCGGTGAGCTTTGGCTTCGGCTCCGGCAAGGGAGGCTATGCCTCCGGGACGGTGGCCGTCGCCCGCGACGCCGGGGGCGGATACCGCGCCGGCGGTGGCGGTGGCGGCTCGCGGCGGAAGAAGACGTCCGCGAGCGGGATTTTTGTCGGCGCCAGGGAAGATGGCGCCGGGGAGCCCGCGCCGCGCCGCAAGCGGGGCGGCGGCAAGGGCAAGAGTGGCGGGAACGCCACGGCGGCGTTCGTGCGCAAGAAGAAAAAGTGAGCGAGGCTTTTCGGATTTAAACAACACCGGCTTCCTTTACGTGATGCTATTTTCATCACAGGGAAGCCGGTGTTTTTGCGTACTTTTTATGGGGCGACCTAGAAATCGGTGCTTGACAGCCGGCTACTGAAGCGATCAACCTCTGGCCTTTAAAATAAGGGAATTTTATGCACTAGCGTTGCAAGAACACTAACATCAATTTTCAGCAAAACCCACATTTGGATTATTGAAACTATAAATGGATTTTTTTACAGTCATTTTTTAAGCTTAAGACCAAAAAGTCAAGGTTACCTAATGCGTAGGTCGCGATG
>SNQW01000075.1_pt1 | contig 102381 bp, 78 predicted proteins | sample 2580511 | NCBI WGS metagenome assembly SNQW01 (sample SAMN10953775, study PRJNA522744) | food fermentation metagenome | isolation source: 8-hour incubation of native-enriched microbial consortia from nixtamalized... | place: Mexico | collected 2017-09-24 | reverse complement strand
AATGGGACATTGCGACCTACGCATTAGGTAACCTTGACTTTTTGGTCTTAAGCTTAAAAAATGACTGTAAAAAAATCCATTTATAGTTTCAATAATCCAAATGTGGGTTTTGCTGAAAATTGATGTTAGTGTTCTTGCAACGCTAGTGCTTAAAATGCTGCTATTTTGAAAGGTCGACGATTTTGCTTTCCAATTTAAGCAGACAACAAAATGACAACTTCAAGCTAACAGAATACCATTTCTAAAACGCTTCATTTTCACTAATATCATAAGGGGAGGGGATCAATTTTGTCTAGCAAACCTAACATTTTACTAATTACGAGCGATCAGCAGCATTGGAACACGATCGGCGCGTTTCAGCCCGAAATCTCCACGCCGAATTTGGATCGCCTGGCGCAGCAGGGCACGACGTTCAGCCGGGCCTATTGTCCGAATCCGACCTGTACGCCAAGCCGCTCATCGATCATCACCGGCATGTATCCGAGCCAGCATGGCGCCTGGACCTTAGGAACAAAGCTGCTCGAAGACCGCCATACCGTTGGGGAAGATTTCAGCCGGGCCGGTTATAAAACCTCGCTGATCGGCAAAGCGCATTTCCAGCCATTGAAATCGACGCCGGAATACCAATCGCAGGAAGCTTACCCGATCTTGCAGGACCTGGATTATTGGCGAAATTTCCACGGTCCGTTTTACGGTTTCAATCACGTCGAGCTGGCGCGAAACCATACGAATGAAGCCCATGTGGGGCAGCATTACGCCATCTGGCTCGAAGAGCAGGGCTGTGCCGATTGGCGGGATTATTTTCTGCCGCCGACCGGGACGATGGATCCCGCGCAGTCGTATAAGTGGCCGATTCCGGAAAAATACCATTACAACACGTGGATTGCCGAGCGGACGAATGCCCGTCTGGAGGAGCACAAAACATCAGGCAAGCCTTTTTTCCTGTGGGCCAGCTTTTTTGACCCGCATCCCGAATACTTGGCGCCGGAGCCCTGGGATACGATGTATGACCCGGAGCAATTAACGATACCGGCGCTTACGCCGGGAGAACATGACCGGAATCCGCCCCATTTCCGCCTGACGCAGGAGGAAAACCCGGACTTCTCCCATCTGATGGAGACGGGTTTCGGCATCCATGGCTACCGGTCCCATCATTATTACGAATACGGGGCCAAGAAACGGCTGACCGACTACGACAAAAAGAAGCTGGTCGCCGTATACTACGGCATGATCAGTTTGATGGACAAATATATCGGAAAAATTCTCGATAAGCTGGATGAACTGGGGCTGGCGGACGACACCCTCGTCGTGTTTACGACGGATCACGGCCACTTTTTCGGCCAGCACGGCCTGCAGGCCAAGGGAGGATTTCATTACGAGGATCTGATCAAACTTCCATTTATCGTCAGGTACCCGGGCCGCGTTCCCGCCGGGAAGCGCTCGGACGCGATTCAATCGTTGGTCGACCTGGCGCCGACCTTCCTGTCCTTTTGCGGACTGCCGATCCCGCCGACCATGACCGGCGTCGACCAAAAGGACGTGTGGCTTGGCGTAAGTGAACAGGCGCGGGATCACGCGATCTGCGAATTCCGGCACGAACCGACGACGATTCATCAAAAAACGTATGTCGACGCCCGTTACAAAATCACCGTGTACTACAATCAGTCCTACGGAGAGATTTTCGATCTGGAGAAGGACCCCGGGGAACTGCGCAATTTGTGGGACGAACCGGGCTATGAACAGCTGAAATCGGAGCTCCTGCTCCGATACGTTTGGGCCGAGTTGGGCAAGGAGCCGCTGCCGATGCCGAGGATTCATCACGCGTAGGCATCCCCGGAGACCGACCCGAGAGAACCTGGTCGAAAGCCTGGCAAGACTTAGGGTTTCGGCCGGAGTTTATGTTTTTTTACTTAACTTTCGACCAGCCCATCGTAAGATAGGAGATCCCTTGTAAAACGTGCCGGTGGGGTCAGTGTATCTACCTTCTGCACCATAGCCGTTTCGAGCCGTGTCACAAATCGACGCCAGGTGAGGGGCTGTTTAAAGGGGCTGCTTAAAGGGACTGTCTAAAGGGTTCGTGTCTTGGTGTCTTGGTGTCTTGGTGTCTTGGTGTCTTGATGTCTTGATGTCGTTGCCTGCTGCCTGCCTTTGCACGATTATCCCCATCGTTCAGGAGCGGGGAGCAGGGGGGGGGGCTAGAGCAAGTCAAGGGTTCCAAAAAAAGAAGAAAAAACACAAAAAAGGTGAGGAAAAAATGAGGCGGTTCAAGTGAGATTTTCGGCTTGATAAGAGAACGTTTGTTTGGTATAATGAAATAAACGGAACTTATGTTCGTATATTCTTGATTCGGGGGCGAGCGGATATGGAAGTCAATGCGGGAACGGAACATCAGCCATTCAGCAGCCGTTTTAACAGCGAGCAGGACTGCATGGAAGCGCTAATCGCGATGAAGTGGCCAAGCGGCTTCGTCTGCCCGCGCTGCGCTCATACCCGGTGCAGCCGTCTGACTTCCCGGCATATCCCCTTGTTCGAGTGCGGAAAGTGCAAGCATCAAACCTCGCCTTTGGTCGGTACGATTTTTGAAGGAACGCATCTCCCACTAGTGAAGTGGTTTCAGGCCCTGGAGTTGTTCCTGCTCCCAGATGGCATCTCGGCGCTGCGGCTGAGCAAGGTGATCCGGGTCGCCTACAAGACCGCGTGGTCGATGCTGCAAAAAATACGTCATGCCGTGGGGGAGTTCGATGCCCGGGAGCTGCTCTCCGGAGATGTGAAGGTGAACAGCGATCAGTATGGGCGTAATCCGACCCGGTGTCAGCTTACGCATCCGTACGCCTCGGCGGTCGTAGCCGGCTGCACGGTCACGGCGTCGGGCGAGCCGGAGCACGTCAAAATCCGCCTGGTGCCGCATAAGCGGGGAGGGGAAAAAAGGGCAGACCGTCACGATCTAACCGCATTTATTAGCGGGCATGTGGATGTCCGTACAGAGGCGGTACAGTCGTTTCTTCAAGCCTTTCGGCTGTATGCGCCCTTGCGGAAAGTGGTGAGAGAGGCGTGGGAATCGCTGAAGAGTACGTATGGAGCCTTGGGACTGAAGCATCTGCAGGCGTATCTAAACGAATACACCGTACGCCGTCGGCTGCACCTGCCCGGAGGACTGCCCGAAGCGGAAGAAACGATGCGGCAGAAGTTGCTGCAGATGTGTGTGGCGATTCCCGCGATCCCTTACCGCAAGCTGATCGCGCGCCAACCGAATCAGCCCCTTGCGGCTGCGGCCTGATTCGTGGTGCTTGAAAAGATGGGGGGAGTTTGATACAGATCAACTTAATGAGTCCTTGATCTCCTGTCTTGATCTCCTGTCTTGATCTCCTGTCTTGATTTTCTGTCTTGATTTTCTGTCTTGATCTCTTGTCGGTCTGGTTTACCTCGCCTAAACCTGATTCCTTCTCCTAAGCCCGTCTAAATTACCTCGAACCTATCTGCTTTCCACCAAATTTTTCCTCCTCCTGTGCTTGTTTGTTTCACTGCTACCTGATTAAACGGGATAATCGTGCAAAGTCTCCGGACAGCAAGTGTTGATCTACATATCCCCGAGGAAACAATGGTTTCGAAGGAGACTTTCTCCGATCCGTTCAGCGTCATATAATACTCCATTTCGGTGGCCACCTGCTTCTCCGTAAGTCGGCTTTTTCGGTAAGGGGCAACGAGGAGTCCTCCCCGCCTCCAATAGATGGTATTGATATATTAGATAGTCTTGATATATAAATGGAAACGCTCATGGTTCAACTCGGCCAACGGTGCAAATTCAAGCTGCTGATCCTTGTAGATAAAACGATTGGAGCCATCCACCCGCTCAAACTTATCAGCAAGATTCTCCCCGCTTATCGGCAGTTCAAAGTATTCTTTCCGGTCCGAGACGGCGGCCAGGATATAAGGGCCAAAAGCCAAAGAGGCAATGTCCGCTTGATCCGGGGTATATTCCAAACGCAGCCGCGGTTCAAACTTGACGATTACTTGATCCCCCTTACTCCATTTTTGCGAGAGCACCAGATAACCGCCCTCTTCCGCCGCTTTCACTTCCGCCCGGTTCACAAAGACCCTAACCTCTCCGTCATGCCAGTAAGGCTTGCGGACTTTCAAATTCGCTCGCGCCAAACCTTCAATGTGAAGTTTGATTTCACCGTCAAATACCTCGGGCACGGATTGTACGACCTGCAGCCCCTTCTCCTCATCATTTAATGCTGACGACACGAACAGATTGACGTATAAGGAATCGGCATCCTCAAAATAAATCGCCTCGGCGTATTTGAAGTGGTTTTCCAATCCCGTCCCGTGGCAGCAGGAGTTCTCCTCGTCAAACCCTTTTTGTCCGCCGGGGCTGGTCGGCATAAAGTAGGTGCTGGCGCCCAGACACTCATGGTCTGTCGAAGCAAGGATATGGCTCAGCATCGTTCGCTCGTAATAATCCATGTATTTGGCATCCTTCTCAACCCCGAAGAGCTGCTTGGTCAGTTTCAGCATATTGTAAGAAGCGCAGGTTTCCGCCGTATGTTCGGTCAGATGAGCGCCGATTTTGTACGGCTGCTTAAACATTTCCCCTTCACCGGTTCCGCCGATGGAGTAAATATGCGCATTCACCACCGATTCCCAGAAAAACTTGGCGATATCATAGTATTTTTGTTCACCCGTAGCTTCGAAAATTTTGAAAGCCCCGACGACTTGCGGGATATGCTGGTTGGCATGCAGCGAGCCCAAAGCGTCCACCTGTTGCTGCATCGGAAAAAACAAGCGGTCATTGTCAAACAGCTTGGCGGCGGCAATGTGCTTCTCTTTATGGGTGTATGTAAACAATTCGGCCAGCGATTCGTTGATGCCGCCAAACTCGCCGGCAATATACATGCCCCACATTTTTTTCAATTGTTCATGCGGCAGGACGCTCAACCGGTTGTAGATCCAGTCTCCCACTTTGTCGGCCATGGTTAGCGCCGGTTCAATGCCTGCGAGATGATAACTGTCCAGCAAACCGGCCAAAATTTTATGCAGGGTATAATAAGGAGCCCAGATTTCCGGGTACCGCGTATATTTTTCCAGCAAATCAAACTGCTCCTCGGAATAAGCGCTGAGAAATCCGTAATGGTAGCGATCGTCCGCCTCAAAGGCCAACTGCACTTTATTCAACTCTTCGATCATGTAAGCCAGTTTTTGATGAATCCGTTCATGGCCGGTCGCCGCATAGCATAACGCCAAGGCGGAAAGATAATGCCCGGTGGTGTGCCCTTTCAGCAAGCTGTCATCCGCGTCCCACCCGATCATGGGCGGAGCGTTTAACGTATCCAAGCCGGCGGCTTTGCGGAAATTGTAAAGCATCTGGTCGTCATTGACCGTGAGCAGAAATTGCAGTCTCCGATCCTGCGCGGTTTTGGGCAAGGAAGGGCCTTGAAGACGCACTTTCTTGACTGGAATGGGGTGCAGTTGAGGTTTTTTATGGCTCAATTTTGCCATGCTGCTCTCTATGAGAATAGCCGCTTCCACCTCATAAATCGTATCCGTCAGGCGACCGCCGGCTTTGTACTCCCCGTTTTCCGAAAACACGCGTTGTTCACCCCCGTGCCATGTGACGGAATGAGCAAGAACATCCCCGCTTACGGTTTGAATAGACACGGCGGAAGGCAAGTAAAATTCCTGGTTCGCCTCCTGCTTGATCACGATCGGAAAGATCTTATCGACCTGGATTTTATTTTTCTCCTCCAAAATCGTCACTTCATAAACTTTTTGCAGACTCGCCTCTCCAAACTTAAAGGTGGCGGTAAGCGGAACGACCCTATCCCCCTTCCCGTACTCGGGCTGGCGCACTTTCCCGGAACCGTTAATCCAGCGGTCGTCTTTCGACACCCAAGTAATTTGGGAGCCGTTTTTCCCTTCGGTCGGCAAATGAATATCGAACTCCACCGTCTTCAAATTGCCCAGGTGCAAGGTCTCCATATCCTCGTGAACGATTTCCAGATCACTCCGTTTACTTGACATCGGCTTTCCCCCTAAACTAGACTTTTAATCGCTTTCACACTTTTCATGTTACAAGAAAACCGTTTTGAAGTAAGTAGTTGAAAAAAAGAATAGGTGGATTATATTTACTATATATCCGAGTTCGAAATTGAAGGAGTTGGCATCATGTACCTTGTTGATGATGAGTATTCGGAACAGGCTGCCTTTTTGTCCGCGGGCACCTTTATTACCAATCAACCGTGGATTCACCAAGAAAGGGTCATCGACAGTTATGAAATCATCTGCCCCATCGACTCGACCCTGCACATCGAGAGTAACCGGGTTCCCTACGCCATTGAATCGGGCGAAATTTTGCTCATCCCCCCGCACACGTTTCACCGCGGACTTAAAGTTTGTGAAGGCCGCCTGAAATTTCACTGGCTGCATTTCTCGGGGAACCATTTAAGCCCTAGAACCGAAGCGGAAGTCATCCGGAAAATCAACGAAAAAGACCCGGACGAGATGATCATTTTGCCCATATACACCAACAAAATCGACTCCCGGCGCTTTCATGTCATGTTCAACCAACTGCTCGATTTATATCAGGAAAAGAAACCGCGGAGCTACCTCAACGCCTATTTATCCTGCCTTTTATATGAATTGACCGCGGAAATCAAAAGTTACCTGATCCAAAAAGCATCCAACGGCAACCGGCTGCAGCCGATTCAGGACTGGATCCGCATCCATGCCTTTGAAGACATCACGCTTGAACAAATCGCCGATCATTTCAAATACAACAAGAACTATTTGTCCAGGATTTACAAGGAAAACACGGGAATCGGAATTTCGGAACAGATCATCAAATTCAGGCTGAAACATGCGAAGGAACTGCTGACCGAAACCGACATGAGCATCGTTGAAATCGCCTCCGAAGTCGGGTACGAGGATGCGAAATATTTCATGCGCCTGTTTAAAAAATATGTGAACGTCACCCCCACGGAATATCGCAAAACTTTTTATTGCAAGCACTACAACAAAAAATGATTTGCTGCCGTATAATCCACTTAAAATAAAGTTTTCACTACCGAATTTATGAGGGATCGATGCTATGATAGACGATGGGCATTAGACCATATCCTTCTCGATATTTTTGGAGAACACAAAGATGAACAAAGCCGTCACCACCAGCAGCGCGGTCATGATCGGGAACAAATTCACCTGCTGATCCGCCGTTTGATAAAAGTTGAACAAAACTAAAGCGATACCGTTCCCAATCGTGCCCGCTTGTCCCCAAGCGGTCTGCATCTGAGTATGGTAGGCGTCCGGCGACAATTTAACCACAAACGATAAACCGATCGGCCCGACCAAATTGTCCGAAAAGGTCAGGAACAGGTAGTAGAATACCATCCACAGCAAGCTGTATGGCGCCTGGTCCTTAAACAGAACTATCGGGATAGTTAATAAGCCGTAGCCAAGCGCTGTAAAAAGGATGCCCAAGCCGTATTTATACGTCGTCCGAATATGGGTTGCGCGCGTCTTGGTCCAAAGCCATACAAAAACCGGGGCCAGCACCAACCCTAACACGGTGTAAATGGTCCCTACCGATCCGGGAGCAACTTCAATGCCGAAAATGCGGCGGTCGATTTTCTGGTCGATGAAAATAGCCACCATCGAGGTCAACATAACCCCGCAGAGCGCCATCACGATTTGCGCCGCGAACAATTTGAGGAATGGTTTCATTCTTCTGCGGTCTACAGCCGTTAAGTCTTTTTTACTCAGCAAATTGGTCAGGAAGACGAGCGGAATGATAAAGGTTGCTGAAGTAATAATATTCAGCACGCCCTGGAAGGAGATCACTTTAGCCAGCACCAAAGCTACAATAATGCCGAGTACCGCAATCAGAACGAGCACAAACCGGACAAACAGCTTACCGAACATCCCTGGCTCCAGCGGCTTGATCGGCTTTTCTCCCAAGGGACCGAAAAACTTGTGTTGGGTGAAAAAGATCACGGCGCCATAGAGAAACGCGGCCACGGCGGCGATAAGAAAGCCGATGTGATAGTTTTTCATCCCGATTTGACCGACCAAAACCGGAGCGATCAAACCGGCGATGTTGTTGGCTATGGTGTGAATCGTAAAGGCGGCGTCGCGTCTGCCATTATCGGCTTTACGGTACAATTGGCCGGTCAGCGAGGCATTGCTCGCCCCCATAACGGGAAGCGACATCAAAAATAAGGCGAGGATCGCAAAGATTCTTCCTTGGGCAAGGGAAAAAGCCGGGATAGCGAGCAGCCCGAAAGCCGTCCCTTTGACGATGTTCCCGATGATCAAGGCTTTGCGCATGCCCAGTACCCGGTCAGCCAGCCAGCTTCCCAAAATAATGAAGATGGAATTACACGCGCCCATCGCCGTAACCATGGACGCGGCCTGGCCTTGGGTAAATCCCAAGCCCTGCGTATATGGAGAATAGCACTTCCTCCAGCCTCGTTTTGCCGGAATCAGGCCCCTGCCGCAACGTGTCGCTCATCGTAGTTCCTTCTTTCGTCAGTATTATGTTACCGCTTTCACATAAAATATAGCAGATTACCTCTTTCAAAACGGTAGCGTAAAGTTGGGATAGGTGGACATTTGTTACCTGTGTGGGGAAGAGGGGATTCTGGAGCTTTCTTGGTTCATTATTGAATGGAGTAGTTGTAGAATGTACAGTACTTATCCGGAAATGCTGCCGCAGCGCTTGGATAAGTGCAAAAGCTGCAATTACTCCGCCATCTTTCGAAGAATGAGGCTATTAACGAGGAAATAAATGTACGAAATGCAATTAAACGAATGATTGGGTAAATGATTATAAAGTTAGTTACATGATTTGCAATTAATGGTCAGAGCCAACTGGTTAAGCATGCTTTTGCTCGCTATCCGATCAAGCGAAATAAAACGGCGCTGTTCGCGGAAGGTCAGGTGCTTCCGCAAAAACAGCGCCATTTTTCATTTTATTCCGTTATTCCGCCCGTCCCTGGGCTCTTGCCCCTCCGTTCAGCCGTTCCAGCAACTCGGACAGCATCGCGTCCGTAAACTTGCCCTGGCTGAAAGCAACCGTACCGCGCAGCGGCATGTATTTCATCAGCGCCAGCATCATACCATCCGGCTCGTCTTCGCTTGCTGCAAGCAGCCCGGTGGCCGCCATCAGCTCTTTGGCGATGTCCCGGGTGGCGGCCTGCTCCATCAGGTCGCCGATCAGCGAATTGGCCGTATATACGACAGGCACAGCGGTTGTAGAAACCACTTCGACCGCCCCTTCAAGCACGATGTCCCGGGACGACTTGCCGATGAGAATCCGGTATTCTCCGGACTCGGCATGCCAATCCTTCAACGCAGTATTGTAGTAGGCAAACGCGCTTTTATCCAGCTCGAAAACGACCGTTTGCGTTTCCCCCGGCTGCAGCTCGACTTTGCGGAAGCCCTTCAGCTCTTTGTCCGGCCGAATGACGCTGCTTTCCACGTCCCGGACGTAAAGCTGAACGATTTCTTTGCCCGCCCGGTCCCCCGTATTGGTGACTTGCAGGCTAACCGTGACTTTTTCATCGTCCCGTATCCGGCTTTTATCCAGCTTCAACTCGCCGTATTCGAACGTCGTATAGCTGAGGCCGTGGCCGAACGGAAACAGCGGCTCCACCCGCTTGGTGTCGTAATAGCGGTAACCGACAAAAATGCCCTCCCGGTATTCCACGCGATCGCCCTCGCCGGGGAAAAACAGGTAGGAGGGATTGTCTTCCAGCCGTACCGGGAATGTTTCCGCCAGCTTGCCGCTCGGGTTTGCATCGCCGAACAGGATGTCGGCCACGGCGCCGCCCGCCGCTTGGCCGCCCAAATAGCCTTCCAGGACGGCCTTGGCCTTGCCGATCCACGGCATTTCCACCGGCGAGCCGTTGCTCAGCACCACGACCAGATTCGGCTGCGCTTCGGCTACCGCCTCCAGCACGGCGATCTGGTTGGCCGGCAGCCGCAGATGCGTCCGGTCGTAGCCTTCCGATTCGTAGCGGTCCGGCAGGCCGATAAACAGCACCGCCGCGTCGGCGTTCGCCGCCTTGTCGGCCGCATCGCGCAGCAGCTCGGCGTCACACTCGTCCCGGTCCAGCTCGAAGCCTTGGGCATACACGATTTTAGCGCTGCCGCCCGCCGCTTTGTTCAGTTCGTCCAAGGCCAGGTCCAGGCGCGTCGGGTTGACGTGCGAGCTTCCGCCCCCCTGGTAACGGGGCTTTTCGGCGAATTCGCCGATCACGGCGATCGTTCCCGTTTTGCTGAGCGGCAGAATGTCCCCCTCATTTTTCAGCAGCACCATGCTCTCCTGAGCCGCGATCCGGGCCAGCCGGTGGTGCTCCTCCGCATCGAAGCCCGCCTGCTCTTTGCGGTTTTCGGCCGCTTTGAATATAAAGGAAAGAATCCGTTCCACCGCCTGGTCCAACACGGCTTCGGACAAGCTGCCGTTTTGGACGGCTGCGACGATTTTGGCGTCTCCCGCGCCGCCGCTGGACGGCATCTCCAACTCAAGCCCGGCGGCCAGCCCGCGGACCCGTTCGTTGACCGCTCCCCAATCGGACACGACGAAACCTTCAAAGCCCCATTTTTCGCGTAAAATTTCCGTTAACAAATCATGATTTTCCGAGGCGTATTCCCCGTTCACCCGGTTGTAGGAACACATGACGCTCCACGGCTGGGACTGCACAACCGCCCCCTCGAAGCTGCGCAAATAAATTTCATGCAAAGTCCGCTCGTCCACCACCGCGTCCGTAGACATTCTGCGATGCTCCTGGTTGTTGACGGCAAAATGCTTCAGCGAGGTGCCCACGCCCTGGCTTTGCACCCCCTGAATATGGTGGGCGGCCATTTCGGAAGACAGATAAGGGTCCTCGGAAAAATATTCGAAATTCCGCCCGCACAGCGGCGAACGTTTGATATTGGCCCCCGGTCCCAGCAGCATGGCCACGCCTTCCGCCTGGCATTCCTTGCCCAGCGCTTCGCCGACGCTGCGGATCAAGTCGCGGTTCCACGACGCGGCCAGTCCGGCAGCGGACGGGAAGCAAGTGGCCGGCACGCTGTCATTGAGGCCAAGGTGATCGGCGGAAGCGCTTTGCTTACGTAAGCCGTGCGGGCCGTCCGTCATCATGACGGAGGGAATCTGGAGCCGCTCCACGCCTTTCGTATGCCAAAAATCGAGGCCGGAGCACAGGCCCGCTTTTTCTTCCAAAGTCAGTTTGGCGACGATGTCCTTGATCTTCGCTTTCATAGGTGATACGCACTCTCCCTCATGATTTGGTATCGCTTTCAATATCCGATTGTTTTTATTTTAAAGGACTTTTGCTCGCTCATTATGGTATAATTTTTGCAATTATAGTATTTATTTAACCTGTGAGCCTAAGCTTCCGAAGCGAGTTTTATTCGAGGTTTATCAGGAAGTAACGCTCATAAAACTTTTAGGAGGAGGATTATGACTGGACGGCCGGATCTTGGCGGGCGGTTGGAGCGCATCTGCCACCTGCTTCATGAAGCAACTTTGCTGCCCGTTATCCGTACGGATAACGATGGCCTGATCCAAAGCTGCCGCCCGGATGCGCTTCCGGTAAATCCAAGATACGGCGGCCTGCAGGAGCAGATCACCGAATGGATCGGCGAACGCTCTCCCATTGCCGTTCCGATGCTGCATTCCACCCCTTTCCTGGAAAACTTCCTCCTCGTCTCCACGGGAGATGAAGGTAAGCTTGCCGGCGGATGGATTTTGATCGGTCCGGCGGTTTCGGCGGCTTGGCCGGAGGACCTGCTGGCCGGACTGTTGCGGGATCTCATGGTCCCGCAGCGGCAGCGCCCCGTATGGCTTGCATATTACCGGAACCTGCCCATAATCGACAAGAGCCGGCTGCTGCACGCAGGGCTGCTCGTCCACGAATGGCTCACCGGCCAATCCCTGGACCTGACCGATTTGATCGATGCGTCCGAACCCGCGGCGGAAGGCGCCGCCCTGAAGCCGGCCGCCCTGGCTTCTCTCCGCCTTTCCGGCAGCCGGGAGGAGGGCGTTTACCACCATTCGCCGGACACCGAAAAGCTGTTTCTGAAGCACATCCAACACGGGAACAAAAAAGAGCTGTTTCGGGCCTTCTCCGCCCTCGCGGACCAAGGGGTGGGCATTTTGTCCCGGCGCAGCCCCCTGCGGCACCAAAAAAACATCGCCATTACCGTCATCACGCTGGCGACGCGGGCGGCGATGGAAGGCGGCATGTTTCCGGAGGAAGCTTACACCTTAAGCGATATGCACATTCAACATATCGAGGAGCTTGGGGAGGTCAATAAAGTGGAAAGCGCGCTGCAGGCGGCCTTGGGCGACTTCGCCGACGGCGTAAAACGCGGCCTGGATCAGCGCGTATCCCGGCCGATCGCGGTTTGCCAGCGCTACATTTTCGATCATCTGTACGAGGAGCTTGCCCTGCCGGTGTTGGCGAAGGCTTCCGGCGTCAGCGCCGTCCACCTCTCCCGGCTGTTCCGGCGGGAAACGGGCATCAGCCTGACCGAATACATCCAGCGGCAGCGGGTGGAGGAAGCCAAACAACTGTTGTCCTTGTCCGCCTACTCCCTTTCCGACATCTCCGCCCGGCTGCAGTTTCACGACCAGAGCTATTTTACCAAAGTGTTCAAAAAATACGCCGGCGTAACGCCCAAACAATACCGGCATGGGCGGCTCGGAACCGCCGTCCCCTGAGAGGCTTACTTCCGACTATACAAAACCAAATCGCTGACGGCCTGCCAACTGCCATGTCTTCGAAATGCTCCAGTACTTGCAAATAGCGGTCACTTATGGGGGCATGACAGCCGGCTAGTTGGAATGGCCGGTAGCGTCTCCCTTCAAATAGCGGCACTTTATGTACTTATTATCCGAAGCCAGGCACGTTCATCCTCATTAGCGGCATTTTTTGTACCAAAGGGCCTTTTTGGGCAAAATAGCGGCTGGTACAACCGTTAGATTTCCAAGATAAACTTAAAGGCCAGGGGTGGGCCCCTCCGCCCGGCCTCACCCGCATGGCGTATCACTATCTATGCCTATCCAACTATTAATTTGCACCGGCATCGTACAGCGGAATTTTGCCCCGTGACGCTACCTTAAAATAATACACCGGCGCCCCATATGTCCTTAACCTTACCGCCCCGCGTCCTTAAGCAATATCCGCTTGAACTCCGCAAACGATTCCGCCTCGCATAGCCGGATCATCAGGGGCGAGTCATGGACGATTTCCTGGATCAGCAGCAGCAAATCCCGCGCCTCGCTGCTTTTGGCCTGGGCGATCACGAACACGACCTTTACCGGGACGCCCGCCCAGTCGATCTGTTTCTTCAGGATGCCCACGCCGACCTTAGTGACCGCCGAGCACAGCTCGATCGGATGCACGAGCGCGATCAAATTGCCGAAAGCGGTGCTGCCCAGATTTTCGCGGATCAGGCACAGTTCCTCGAAATCGGGCGGGGTAATGCCGGTTTCGGCAATGCGGCTGCACATTTTATGGATCGCCTCCTGCTTCGTCCCGGCGGATAGCGCCCCATAAAACAAATCCTCGGAAAAATACCGCCCGATCAGCCGCTCTTTTTCCTTCCGTTTCTGGTAAACCGTAAGCTTCGCTTTATCTTCATCGGTAAAAAAGGGACTGATAATCTCCACCGGAATGCCGCCGATCTCGACCGGCACGGTGGAAAAGACGATATCAGGCGCAAATTTCAGCACTTCCTCTTTGTTGAACAGCGAAAACGTCTTGACGTAATGGGCGTTCGGAAACGTATGCTCGATTTTAAACTTAAGCAGCTCCGCCGTTCCCTGGCCCGTCGTGCAGACGATGGCGATCCGGTCAAAGTGGATTTTGCCCCTTTGCACGTCACGCTCAAGCGCCAAACCGATATGCATCGTCAGGTAAGCGATATCGTCGTCGATCAGCTTCTTCTGATAAATCCGCTGAATTTCTTCCGCCAGCAGTACGGCCAGGTTAAAAGCAAACGGAAACTGCTGCTTGATCTCCCGCAGAATCGGATTTTTCAAATGCACGTCGTTGTGCAGGCGGCCGATCAAAGGCTCCAAATGGAACACCAGACCGCTGCGCAGCCGGCTGTCATCCCATAGCGACACATCGTAAACCTGCTCGATCTTTTGCAGAAACGCGTCGATGATCATCTCGATTTTTACCCGGGTGTCCTTTACCGCGTCCTGTTTGATCGAACTGATCTGGCCGATCAGATACGAGTACAGGTACATTTTCTCGGAGGCCGGAAGCGTTAGCTTCAGTTCCCGCTCCAAACCGCCGAGAATGGCGTCCGTCAGGTGAAAATCGGGGTTGTCCTCATACCCGCCGTTCCGCTCCAGCAGAATGACATGGCCGATGGCGCAGCGTCTGAGCATGATTTTGATATGATAGATCAAATTTTCCAGCACGATATCCGAACACCGGATGCTGCGGGCTTGAAATTCACCGATTACGATCGGTTCGACGGCTTGAAATTCACCCGGCCGCAGATACTGTTGCTCGCGCAGGAGCGAAGCGATCGCCAGCCTTTTGCCCAACTCCTCCCCGGCGATTTTCATGCCGTGGTGCGGCTTGGCCTTTAGCTCAAGACCAAACGGCTTCATCTGCTCCTTCATGTTGCCGAGCACGCCGTTCAGCTTGCTTTTGCTGATATAGAATCGCTCGCCGATGTTCTCCATCGTCACATATCCCGGCAGATCGATCATCAAGCGGAACACCTGAACCGCCAGCGCCTGCTCCGAGGCCCCCGCCTCCTCGGCGGCCCGCTGGATCGCCGGTCTGTCCCCGCCTTCCAGCACATATCCGCTGCCGCGCAAGAGCGCGATTTTCGCGCCGAACTCTCCCAATAAAGCGTTGATTTTCCTGACCATGCTGCGCAGCGTTTTGTCGCTGATGTTTAAGCTGAGCATTAGTTGTTTGACCGGCAGCGGCTGTTCGTTATCCAGAAACAGCTTTAAGAGGTTCGTTTCTTTTTCGGTTAAGTTCACCTGGATCATCCTTACGTGTCTATCATTTAAGTCCGCTGGTCATACCGGTGCGGAACGACATCCCCCGTTTCGAAAAAATGCCGGAGCATCCGTTCCTTAAACTTGAAGATTAGCGGCGCGTATGCCGGATCGTCGATCAAATTGTTTCGCTCATAAGGATCCTGCCGCATATCGTAAAACTCGTCCTGCTCGTAATGCCGGTAGACGTATTTATATCTATGGTCCCGAATCATCATCGCCTTGGTATGCTGGGGCAGTTTCTCTTGTTCTACCGTCCTGGCCCAATATTCATTGCTCGGCGCGTGCCCGGCGTCCATGCAATGGTTCTCCCCTTCAAGGCGACCGCCTTCGGCAAACACGACGTCCCGCAGCTCGTCCTCCCCTTCCAACACACGGCGCAGCGACTTGCCGAAATGGGTATAGTCCGGCTTAATCTCAAGCAAATCCAGCAAGGTGGCCTGAATGTCGATCAGTTCGGTCAGCGCGGAGGTCACGCGCGGCTTAACCGCCATGTTTGCCGGCGGCTTGATGATGAGCGGAACCCGGGTCAGCATATCCTCAAACGTATTTTGGTTTTTCTCGGCGATTTCATAATCGCCCGTATAGTCGCCGTGATCGCTGAAGAAGACGACGAGCGTGTCGTCATAAACGCCTTTCGCCTTAAGCGCATCCAGCAGCCGGCCGACATAGGCGTCCAGCTCCGTGCCCATCGCATAGTATACCCGCTTCATTTCCTTCAGACGTTCGTCGGACCATTCGTACAGCTTCTGGTTGCCGCGGATGCCCCGCAAAATCGCCGGTTTCTTGACCCATTCCTCCTCGGTGAGGCGAACGGGGGCCGGAACTTTCTCTCTGTCGATGCGGTCGTACCACTCCCTCGTGACTCCATATGGAGGATGCGGCAGCGACAGTGCCAGGTAAAGGCAAAACGGCTCCTCCTGTCCATAGCCCTCCACAAATTCAAGCGCATGTTCAATCTGCTCCCGGTCGATCCGCTTGTCGTCCCCGATCACCCCGCGGAAGTGGGAATAATCGTATTCCCTGGAGCTTTGCCCCGGTCCCTGCCCCGGCTCGGCCGGCGCTGCTTGCTGCTTCGTTTTCCGTTCTCTCATTTGCTGAAAAAAAGCTCTGTACCGGTCGTCCCTGGTCGAACAGTAGTCGAAGGCGTCCGCATCGGCGCGCAGGAAATCGTTCCTTCCGCCCCAGTACACATGATAACCGTCTTGTTTCAGCGTCCGCAAAATATTGGCCTCTTCCGGTCCCATTAAATGATGCATCGTACGAAAGCCCCGCGTATGCGGATACCACCCGGACAGAAACGAGCAGCGGCTCGGCACGCAGACCGGAAGCTGGCAATACGCGTTGGAGAAGCCGACTCCTTCCTTGGCGAGTTCATCCAGGTTGGGCGTAACGGCCGCTGCGCAGCCGGTGTAGCCGATAGAATCGGCTCTCCACTGGTCGGCAACGACCATGACAATATTCGGTTTCTTCGGCATAGGTAAACCAAGCGGTGAAGCTGCACCCTCCGGCATACTCCACCACTTGATCTTTTCCCCTCCTTTACTAAATTGGAAATGCGAGTTCAGAAATCCGGTTTTTCACTGGACGCCTAAGCCCCCGCCAGCTCGATCGCCCGCTTAAGCACTTTATCCCCCTTGGACAGCGCGTAGTCGCGGCTGTCGATCACCTCGCATGGCTTGCCTTTGGCCGCGCACGTTTTTTCCACTGAGCGCAGCTTATGGCGAATCTGCGGGCCAAGCAGCACAACGTCGAAGTCGTCGATTAAAGCTTCCAACTGATCCACCTGATGCGCTTCTACCTTCCAGTCCGCCCGTTCGGGGCCAAAGGCGTCGCGAATGCTTTTCTCCAAAATGCTGGTGGAAATTCCTCCTGCGCAAACCAATAAAATGTTCATTTACAGCACCTCCGTTAATTTTTCAACCAAATCGCGAATCGTCAGGGTCGTCATCAAGTGGTCTTGAGCATGAACCACCAATACGGATAACTCAACCTTTCGCCCGTTGGTCTCGCCGGTCATCAGCGAGGTTTGGCTGCGGTGCGCCCGGCGCAGCAAGGTGTTTGCCTCCTCGAACAGTTCCCGTATTTTCTCTTCATTTTTCGGCTTGACGTAGTCCATCGCTTCCAAGAGAAGTCCCCGGGCCGTGCCGCTCGATGAGATCATTTCCATGCAAATTTGTTCCAGATTAAGTTCATGATTTGTCTCCATTCCCATTCATCCTTTATTCAGATTTGAGAGGTGAACTACACTTTAAGTCGATACTTTGTTGCTAGCTGTGGCTTGGCGTTCCTTCCCCGGCCGCGGCCAGACGTTCCTCTTCCTGTTCCTCGGCCACCATTTTACTCTCGAGGCGTTTGTAGAACGGATAATAGATGACCACATCCACCACAATGATGAAGAGCGCCACCAGACCAGCCTTCACCGAAGCCGACGCGGCCATGGCGATCAGGATCACCGGCGTTTGCGCCGGCACGTTCAGGATCGGTGCGTTAAGCATATCGAACCAGTGAAAAGCCGCATAGGTAATCACCGTATTGACCGCAGGCACCAGCAGGAACGGAATCAACAGTCTGGTATTTAGCGGGATCGGCGTACCGAACATCGTCGGTTCGCTGATATTGAATATGGCCGGCAGAATGCCGATCTTCCCGACCTGGCGAAGCCCTTTGGACTTGCTGCGGGTGTTCAGCAGGGCCAAAGCAAACACCCCGGCGCCGCCGATGGCGATGAAGCCGAAATGAACGGGCGTTGTAAACACCTTGTCGTACGGCAGGCCCGCCGAATAATTGTTCAGGTTGGAAACGATATTTTGGATTTCGATCGGCAAAATGATCGGCATGACAATGCTTCCGCCGTGAATGCCCAGAAACCAGAACAAATTGATCAGCACCATGAAAAACCCGACCATGTAGACGTTGTCAAAGTTATGCACGAGCGGCCCGAACAAGTTGGTGATCAGCTGCGACAAATGAGCGCCCGTCAAGCCGAGCAAAAGCTTGTCCAACCCGACGAAGACAATGACCGCCGCAATGCCGGGAAGAATGGCGTTAAACGATGTTTGCACGTAATTCGGGACAGAATCGGGAAAGCGGAACCCGATCTTTTTCGTTTGGAAGAAACGGATCAGCTCGACGGTAATGATCGTGATCACAATTCCCGAGAAAATCCCGGATGAGCCAAACGCCGACATCGCCACTTGGAGCGTGGGGGCATCGTTAACCATGATCGTTTGCGGCTGGCCGACGAGCATGAAATATATCATCGCGCTGTTGATGACGGCTCCGGTTTCATTTAATTTGTAGTGCCGCGCCAGGTTAAAAGTAAACGCCAACGTGAAAGCGATGCCAATGATGCCCGTGGAAATATCGTTGATGCCGCGAAGCCAGGCGTTTTGTTCCCCCCACGCCGCCCAGCCCTGGAGCAGGGAAGGAATGAACCCGGATGATTCCAGAACGACCTGCGGGATGGGAGGCTTGCCGATGATCACGGCGATCGCTCCGACAATCGTAAGTGTGAGCGTTGATAAAATGGCCGTCATGATCGAACGCAAATAACGGTTGTTTGAAGCCCAATCGGCAACCGGCGCCATGACCCCCTCAATACGTTCCAACATTCTGTCGAACATTGCAGACCCTCCTCAAAGTTTTGTGAGCGTTACTTCCTGAATGAGCTTCGAGCAAAACTCGCAGCGGAAGTATCGGCTTCTGTGGTTATAGTTCAATTATATTTCACATGATAGCGCATTCAATTTGCGTTTTTTCCGAATGAAACGGAAAAAACGCAGCGGAAGCCGCCTTGCGGGCAGTTGGCTGATTAGCAAAATGACATATATATATTGCAAAATGTCCGATATATGTTCTATACTGTGACTAAGCAAATTTGAAAGGAGACATCACGATGAAATGGTTCGACAAAAAAGGAACGGTGCGCGATGAGCGCATTGAGCAGTTGAAAAACCGAATCTATAAGGAAATTTACGTGCTGATCGCGATCATTTGCAGCGTCTCCGTCCTTTGGAAGACCTTTGCCTACCGCGGTGAACAATCCACGCTGCTCGAAGTTATCATCCTGCTGGCGGGCGGCGTGTATTACGTCATCCGCAGCATCGCGCTCGGCATTTATTCGGATGAGGTCGAGGTTTATGAACAAAGCGGCAAACGCTCCTACGGTAAACGCACCTTATTTACGGGGCTCGCCATCGGGCTTGCGCTGGCGCTGCTGTTTGGCATCCGGAGCGCCGCCCTGTACGGCGATGAGAATACTTACGTGAAATACTTTGCGCTGGTATTTTTGGTTTCGCTTGGGCTGTATATTCCGCTGTTTGCCGGAGGCTTGACGCTGATGCACTTTATGGCCAACAAGCTGAGCCGCAGAGCATCGCAAAGTGAGCAGGAGTAACCCGGCGGCCAAGGAAAGGGAGACAGGTGAGTTTGCATGAAAAATATCCGATTAAAGATGGCCCGGGTCGAAAAAGATCTGTCCCAGGAAGAACTGGCCAAGATCGTAGGCGTGTCGCGGCAAACGATCGGTTTGATCGAACTAGGCAAATACAATCCCACCCTCAGCTTGTGCATCGCCATCTGCAAGGCGCTATCCCGCACGCTTGACGAGCTGTTTTGGGAAGACGATTCATCTTGAACGCCCGGGTCATGTTTCCAAATTTCAAATGGTGAAGGAGATCATTTCATGAAACAACAGACATTCAAACGCACGCTTACGCTGGGTTTAATTACGGCGATTTTTCTGGGGTCCACGCTCATTCCGGAAACGAAGGCCGCATCCGGCGAGAGTAATCAGAGTATTCAAGGAACAGTCGTTTCTTCCGTTCCCGCCCGCACGGCCGAAGACAAAATCAAGGATTGGGAAGCGTGGGCAAACGATCATGCCTACAAGCTGGAGACGATTCAGCCCGTGGACGCAAGCGCCGACCGGAGCAAGGCTTTTCAAGATCTGAGCATGTTAAAGCCGCTGCTGCTGGACAAACGGATCGTTTTTCTCGGGGAAAGCTCCCACGGCGTGGCGGAATTTAATCTGGCCAAAACGAGACTGATTCAATTCCTTCACGAAGAAATGGGATATAATGTCCTCGCTTTTGAAAGCGGACTGGCGGACACCTCGCTGGCCTACGGCAAGTCGTCTGCCCAAAGCGCGGAGCAGACAATGAAGGACGCGATTATTGGCGTCTGGTGGTCCAAGGAAACGCTGCCGTTGTTCGATTACATCAAAGCTGCGCAACAAAGCGGCCAGCCTCTCGCCTTAACGGGATTCGACATGCAGCTGCAGTATCCCCTGCTGGACGGCGGCTGGCTGCCGGACAAGGCCATGGCAGAACGCCTGGCGGACGCGGAGCAGAAGCTGTCCGATTATGCGAACGGCACCGATCTGAAAGGATACCAAGAAGACAAAAGCGCTATCATCCAGGTTTATAACGACATCTTAAAAGATGTAGAATCCGCAAAAACACAGGCCGCCCTGAAAGAGCGCTATCCGGACAACGCTAAACTTCCGGTGCTGCTGGAGCGAGGCCTGAACGAACGCATCCGCTTCGCCAAAGAATACGCCGAAATTTCGATTCGCGCCAATCTTGGCATGCAGACGGGAGACTATGCCCCGTTTTTCGAATCGATGGAATGGCGGGACAAGACGATGCTTGACAATCTCATGTGGCTGGTCACCGAGGTGTATCCAACGGAGAAATTTATCGTCTGGGCGCATAACGACCATATCCGCAAAGCTCAAAGCGAAGTGGCGGGCACGCCGTACCCGGTGAAACTGATGGGCGAACTGCTCCCGGACGAGATGAAAAAATACAGCTATACCATCGGTCTGTATCCAGCCAGCGGCAAAACGGCGGACAACAGCAGAACCGTGCACGACGTGCTTCCGCTGGAGCCCGGTTCGGTCGAGTCGATCCTGTCCGCGGCCAAGACGCCGTATACGTTCGTCGATTTGCGTTACCAAAGCAGAGAGCGCGGGAACTCATGGATGTTCGAACCGCGGTTTGCTTACAGCTGGGGCATCATCCCGGAAAGCCTGGTCCCCCGCGATCAATACGACGGCCTTTTGCTGATCGATGGCGTGAACCCGCCGCAGTACTTAACCTCGAAATCGAGCGCCGCCAATTAAGGCTCAACCTAGAAACCGTTCTTGACGGCCGGTTGCCTGGAACGACCGGCCGTCGGCCTTCAAAATAGCGGCATAAATTTCCTCTATTCCCCTCCAATTGAGGGATATCTCTGAAATAACGACGTTTTTTGCCCTTATGTTTTTTGTGAAGTTTCTATGATTGTTGGGTCAAGCGCCGCTTTGGGTTTTGAATCCCAATTAACGCTAAAAAACAACAGGGGCTTCCTAATCAGCAAATTAGGAGGCCCTGATTTAAAACAGCACGATTCCCGCGACCGCGGACAGCAAAATAACCGCAAAGGGATGGACTTTGTATTTGGTCACCAAGGCAAGGCTTCCGGCAACGATCAGCAGCGTTCCGGCCATGGACCAGCTCAGCAAAGGTTCGCTCCGCCCGCTGAGGCCGAAATGGATGGCGGCGTAAATAATCAGACCCGTCACGATCGGGCGCAGGCCGTAAAACGAGGACTTGACCCAGTCGTTGCTGTGCAGTCTCAGGAAAAAGGCCGTAAGCAGGATAACGATAATAAGCGACGGCAAAATGATCCCAATCGTGGCCACGATCGCTCCCCAAATCCCAGCCTGCGAATATCCGATCAGCGTGGCCGCATTCGTAGCGATGGAACCCGGGGCCATCCCCGCCAAGGCGACGATCTCCTGAAACTCCCCGGCATCCACCCATCCCATGGCCGCCACCTCCCGCTGAATCAGCGTCATGACCGCGTAGCCGCCGCCAAAGGAAATAAGCCCTACTTTGATAAAGACCAAAAACAGCTGCCAAAGCATAGATGATCACCCTTTAGATGTAGTATTCCGGGAAGTGAAGCTCCTGTGTATCCTCGGTCCGCGCCTTTTCCGTCCGCACGGTCATCCCGCATTTCCGCTTAATCAACACGACGATGGTCCCGGCGATCGGCCCCCCCAAAATAAGATAAAACGAATGAATGCCGGTAAATAAGAGGAGCGCGACCGCGATTCCCGCGATCACCAGTGTGGCCGCATCCAGGACGGAGGATTTCCACATCTTGAAAGCGGCTACGATGATCAGGGAAACGACCGCGGCGTGAATGCCTTTTAATGCGGCTGCCACTTTGGCGTTATCTTTGAAAAAATAGCTTAATAGGCTCAGGAGAAACACGATGATAAACGTAGGCAGCGTAATCGCGGTCACGGCCGTCACGGCGCCGGCGATTCCGCCCAGCCGATAGCCGATGAAAGCCGCGGAATTGACGGCCACGCCGCCGGGGGCTGATCCCGAAATGGACACCATGTCCCCCATTTCCTCCTGGTTCATCCACCCTTTTCTATACACGATTTCCTCTTCGATCGTCGCGATCATCGCGTAGCCGCCGCCAAACGTGGAAGGTCCTATTTTAAAAAACACACAAAAGATTTGCCATAAAGTGTTCATACGCTGGATTAGCTTGCGGTTCATCCGAACTCACTCTTTTCTGTCTCGTCATGCTTTTTTACTAGAAGCTATAAGCATTATAACACATTAATTTCATTTTGGATTAAAGTTATGATAAATTTATAAAAAATTCGCAAAATTCAGGCGCTTATCAACTCCTAAGTTGTGTGTTTTGCCCAACATAATTTCAAATAGAATTTATGTTGATTATTCTGATGAAATTAACTGGAAATAACGCGAAGTTGCCGCTATACTTGTAATATCCCGACTAATTAACTTGGAAATGGAGAAACGTACGTTATGATTACTCATTCCAATCCTTCGATAAAAAAACAGGTTTACGACCGGATTTCCTACCTCGGGACCGTCTCCAAAGCCGATTTGTTGAATCACTTTTCGCTCACCAGCAGCAGCATGACGCGCTTGCTTGAAGAGATGACCAACCAGGGGCTGATCATCGTCTCCGGACTTGGCCACTCTACCGGGGGAAGAAAGCCGATTTTGTTTCAAACCAATCCGACGTACCGCTATCTGTTCGGCTTAGAAATTTCCCGCCTTTATTCCACGCTGGGACTATACGATATGCATATCAACACCTTGTCCCTGACCCGTTGGAAAATGGACGAACACATGACGCCCGAGCTGTTTGTCGATCACGTTGTGAATAGCGCGCGGGAGTTCCTGGCCAAGCACGGCATCTCGCCCGGCGATATCTTGGGCATGGGGATTGGGGCGGTTGGTCCGCTGGACCAAAGAAAAGGAATCATTCTTGAGCCGGAATTTTTCCCCGCCTCCTCCTGGAACAACGTGCCGATTTGCGAAATGCTGACGGAGCGGCTGGGGTTCCCGGCCAAACTCGATAACGGCGCAAACACCGCGTTGATCGGGGAGCATTGGGCGCTGCGGTCCGAAAACATCCAGCATGCCCTTTACGTGCACTCCGGTGTAAACATTCGGTCGGCCGCGATGTCCGGCGGCCAGATTCTGCGCGGGGCCGTGGATACCGAAGGGGCGATCGGCCAGATGATCATTCAGGCGAATGGGCCAAGGCTGCGGGAAAAAGGCAATTACGGGGCATTGGAAGCCTTTGTGTCGGTGCCGGCCCTTGAAGAACGGGTGCGCACCCAGCTAAAAATCGGGCGCGGCAGCCTGCTCTCCGGTATTTCGCCGGACCAGGTCAACTTTGCCACGCTGGTAGACGCCCTGGCCCAAGACGATCCGCTGGTAAAAGAGCAATTTACGGAAACGGCCGCTTATTTGGGCATTGGGCTCGCCAACCTGATCAATGCGCTGCATCCTGAATACGTCATTTTGGGCGGCCCGCTTGTCGGCGCACATCCGCTCGTATTCGACACCGCGCTGGAGATCGCCAAGAAAAACACCTACCATTATCCCGAGTACAGCCCGGTCTTCACGCAGGGACAGCTTCTCGAAGAAGCCGTGGCCACCGGAGCGGCCGTCATGATGCTGCAGGAGTGGGAAGGAAACTAGCTCGCGAAAACTATCATCCTAACATACGCTGAAACAAATCATTGACAGGCGTATATAACCAAATGATGAAATAAAGCGGGCTGGGAACCTGCACCTTGAATACAGTGCAAAGTGTTGCCGAAATGCCGGCGATCCAGAGCAGGATGAAGACGGCAAGCTGGCCGAATCGGCGGGAGCGGGCCAAGGAAGGCAGATCAATCGCTATACAGCATGCGGCAACCAGCAGCACCGCCAGAAAGTCCTTCATTTGGCCCTCACCCCTTTATGTCATCCTGAAATGATTTATCGATGGTGCCAATCCGGTTGATATGTACGGAAGCTTGATAATGAACGGGCAGCGTTTTCAGGTAAGTTTCCCGCTGATCCTTCAGCTTCTCCCACACCTTCGGATGGGATTGGTAAATCAGTTGGCCAAACCCCAAAATATCGGAATTGTATTTCTCAATAATATGATCGGCCGCATTTTCCATGAGGTAAATGATCCGTTGTTCCGACTTTTTCTCCAATTCTCTGATCACCCGGTCGTCATCCAGCCGATCCGTGCTCTGTGTGCTCTCAACATTGACTGTAGCCCGGACGGTAATATAAATATGCGGCTCCCCGCCGATGATTTTGACCTTGCGTTTGGTTGAAGATCGGAGCACCTCCATCACGATGGGTTGCCCGTCCTCCCCCATGACCGGACCGGCACTCCCGCTGACTTCACCCATGATATAGTTATAACCTATCGTTTCCATTTCGTTGAGCCATCCGAGCAGCTTGTCCTTTCTAAACACGCCGAGGCCGCGAAGCAGCAAGCTTGCTTTGGGCCTCGTGCTTTTCAGGTTTTTCGCATCCCCGTCCACAGAACGGTCGCCAACAATCTCGATGCCCGACAGCGCGACGTTTCTCCCCTCGGCTACCAAACGGTCAACCAGTTTGTCAATGGTAACGGGCGTGGTTCTGGCGGTTGCCTTGGACGATTTCTGCAAGGAATAAAACAGCCGGTTGGCCGGCAATTTGTCCAGCGGCGTCAAAAACTGCAGCACTTCGGAAGCCTGGGCATCCCGCGCTACCATGATATAGAAATCCGACCGTGGCTCACGGCTTCTTAGAATGACATCCAGCACCTTGCCGATGCCGTCCCGGGCCAACTCCTCGCCAAGCACCAATACGCGGATATGCCCCAAGTAACTTGACCGGGAGCTCGCTAAAGTGAATTCATGCAAGGCTTCGTAAATGGTCTTGACTTTAAAATCGTAAACGGTGACCGGCGTTCCGCCTCCCTTTGCGGCGGTGGATGTGGCGATCTCCGAAGGAATAACCACCTGCATCGTTACTTTAAATTGGTCTCCTTCCTTATCCAATCCGTACCCCAGGACAAAAGCCAGCTCATTGAGTTCTTTCCTTTCCCAACAACCGCTCAGCAAAGCAGGCAGCAAAATGATCAGCAGGAACCCGCACAGGGTTGATTTCAGCGTTCGCATCATGGCTTACGGTTCCTCCCCTCCGGTTTGTCCTTGCCGCTTCAGGTCGACTGGCCCAGTTTGCTTGGGTCTCGTTGTTAACTTCGGCCAAGGAAAGCGGAACACGGAATCCTTCAAATCGCTTTGAATATAAGGTCCAAGCGGACTCATATAAGGCATGCCGAAAGACCGCAGCCCGGCCAAATGCAGCACGATCATAAAAATGCCGAACAAAATGCCGTACAATCCCATAAACGCCCCCAGCGCCATCAGGACAAAACGGATGATCCGGGCGGCGATGGACATCCCCGTCTCCGGAATCACAAAACTGGAAATCGCCGTAACGGACACGATGATAACCATGGCGGATGAGATAAAACCCGCCTCCACGGCCGCTTGTCCGATAACCAGGGTCCCGACAATGGAAATGGCCTGGCCGATATTCTTCGGTATTCTTACGCCAGCCTCGCGTAAAACTTCATAAACGATCTCCATGAGCATCGCTTCGACAAAAGCCGGAAAAGGCACCGTCTCCCTTTGCGCGGCCAAGCTGATCACGAGGGTGGTGGGAATCATCTCCTGGTGATACGTTGTAATGGCCACATAAAGCGCCGGAGCCAACATCGTGACAAAAAACGCCAAATACCGGATGAATCTCAGCAAAGTGGCGATATCCGCCCGCTGGTAATAATCTTCGGCGGATTGAAAGAAATTCAAAAAGAAAGCGGGAACAAGCAGAACAAACGGTGTCCCGTCCACCAGAATGGCCACTTTTCCATCCAAAATCCCCGCCGCGATCGTATCGGGACGATCGGAATTATAGATCGTGGGAAACGGGGTAACGGCCGTGTCCTGAATGAATTCTTCGATATAGCCGCTTTCCAAAATACTGTCCGTGTCGATCTTATGCAGACGCCGTTTAACTTCATTAACGATTTCCGCGTTGACAACGTTGTCCAGATACATAATGGCCACATCGGTTTGGGTTACCTTGCCGATTTGAAACGTCTCGAGCCATAAATGCCGATCTTTGATTTTCCGCCGGATCAGCGCCGTGTTGGTGCGCAATCTCTCGGTAAACCCCTCCATCGGACCGCGTATAACCGCCTGTGAGCTCGGTTCGCCGACATTGCGGTCCTCCCAGCCGGGAAGCGCGATCCGCAGCGCGTTGTTTGCTCCTTCCAGCAGCAGGATGATGCATCCCGACAAAAGATCATGCAGCAGCTTGTCGTAATCGGCGATTTCCTTTATATCTCCAGCCATCAGAACGTAATCCTTGAGAAGCCCTAGCTTTTGTTCGGCATTCCGCTTTTTCAGGTCATCATGTTCGGAGAATCCCCGCTCAGTCAGCGAGTAAAGGATGGAATTGTGCAGGATGCCGGTATCTACCAAACCATCGATATAAAACAAGGCCAGCTCCGTGTTTGCGCCCAAAATCAGCTTCTTTTTCACCAAATCCGTGCTCCCGCCAAGCGCTTGTTGCAGCAGGATTTCGTTCTCCTGCAGACTGGACAGCAATTGACCTTTAAGGCTTGTTGATTTATCCACTCTCGTTCACCCGGGTTCTTTTTGCTTATTTTGGTCCAATCAGCCATTATTATTCCGAAAAAATCCAGGACAGGAGCATACTGTCTATTCATTCCCGGCATACTAGCACAGACTGCCGCTGAAATGAGGTACCCGGCCGGAAAAACTCTACAGTTCGAAGGAGGTATGGGACATGAGCTTGGAAAAAGGGCGCTTATCTTCGAGACAGCTGGCTGTGCTTGCCCTTTTTGTGTTTGTGGGCGACATGGCGCTGATTTATCCCTTAACCATGACGACCGACTCGCATCAGAACGCCTGGATCGCCGGTTTAATCAGCTTGCCGCTGGGACTCGCCGGCATAGCGATTCCGATCAGGGTACATTATTTTTACCCCCAGCTGAACCTTATCGAAAAAATTAACAAAATATTAGGAAAATGGGCCGGAACCGCAGTCAACCTGTTTTATTTGTTTTTCTTTCTGATGGCAACATCGATCTACCTTCGTGAAATCGAGGATTTCATGTGTACGCAAATTTTTGAAGCGACGCCTGGCGCCGTTTTTCGTGTCATGACCCTGATTCTGGTGGTATACGGCCTCCGCCTTGGTCTCGAGACGCTGGGCAGGGCTGCCGAAATATTTTTGCCCCTGTTCGTGCTGTTTATGGCTTCATTGATGATTCTGCTGCTCCCGCAGGTCCAACTGGAAAACCTGTTCCCGATCATGAATACGCCTTTGCCCAAATTGCTGCACTCCGTGTTGTTTGGCATCAGTTATCCGTTTGGCGAAATGATGGTATTTCAGATGGTGCATCCGTACGTCAAGCTGAGCAGGACTACCAACAGAGATATCTTTCTCTCCATGATTATCGGAGCGGCTATCCTGAATCTGATTTTATTTCTGTCCATTACCGTTCTGGGAGCATATCTATCCGAGCATCAATTTTACGCCGCCTATATTTTGGCCCAAAAAATCAACATCGGCAACTTCCTGCAAAGAATCGAAGCGCTTATGGCCATCGTGTGGATCATCACCACTTATTTCAAAACGGCGCTGTATTTCTACGCCTTTACGCTCGGTACCGCCCAGCTGTTTAACCTGAAAAATTTCCGTTCTTTAATTTTCCCGGTTGGTTTCCTCTTGTTTGGACTTTCGCAGCTGGTATCGGAAGATATTATTTTCTACATGAAAAGAATCCCAGCCACTTGGGTGGACTGGGATTTCACCATCGGCTTTGTGCTCCCTTTGCTGCTGATGATTGTTTACTATGTCAGAAAATCCAGGACCCGATTTCAGCATCAGCAGCAAAGATAATTTCATATTGGAACAAAGAACAGAGTTATTCCGCTGTATAAATATATTGAAAGCGCTTTACTCGGAAACTTTTTATTGTTTTGACATTATTAAAAGTGGATGATATCTTTGAAATAGTCATAGAATTAAACATAGACAGGGGGGATTGCTTTGTCGGGAAACTGCATGACAGCCCGCCATTCCAACATCGGTGTAATGTGGAAAACCGTGTCGGAGGACTGCAATCTGGCTTGCGATTATTGTTATTACAGCACCTGCGGCGGTAAGCCGGGGCCAAAAATCAACCGGATCGATTCCGCCATTTTGGATAAATTCATTAAGGATTACATGGAGCATAGCCAAGGCGCCGTGGGTTTTGCCTGGCAGGGCGGAGAACCGCTGCTGGCCGGGCTGGAGTTTTTTGAGGAAGTGGTTTACCGGCAAGCCCTGCATGCCCCGCCGCATACGATCATCAGCAACTCGCTGCAGACGAACGCCACGCTGATCAATGACCGCTGGGCTTCCTTTTTTAAAACCTATAATTTTCTGATCGGCGTGAGCCTTGACGGCCCCAAGGAGATTCATGACGCCCGCCGGGTGACTTCCAACGGCAAAGGCAGCTTCGACCGGGTTATGGCCGGCATCGAGCATTTGCGAAAGCACCAGGTCGATTTTAATATATTGACGGTGATCCATAAAGGAAACGTAGGCAAAGCCAAGGAATTGATGGCGTTTTACCGGGAGCACGGCTTCGACTACGTCCAGTTCATCCCTTGCATGGATTTCCGTTCCCAGCAAGTGGACCAGCCCGGTGTCTACGAAATTACGCCGGAGGAATACGGCGATTTCCTCTGCGAAGTGTTCGACGAGTGGTACAATGACAGCGACCCGCAGGTTTCCGTACGCTTCTTTGATAACATGCTAAGCGTTTACATTAACCGCGAAGCGGAGCTGTGCGTCCATCGGGCGGCGTGTCCGACAAGCCTTGTGCTTGAGCAAAACGGCGATGCTTTCCCCTGCGACTTCTTCATCAACGAGCAGTGGACCGTCGGCAATGTAGCCAGCGCCTCCATCGCCGACATGCTGGCTCATCCGAACTACGAGCGCTTCCACCGGATGAAGCCGGCTTTGCCGGACAAATGCCGGTCTTGCGAATGGCAGCGTTTGTGCTACGGCGGCTGCCCGCGGAACCGCAAATGGAATGCGGAAGGAACCGAATCCGCTCCGGATTATTTCTGCCAAAGCTATAAGCGGATTTATGCCCATGCCCATGAGCAAATGCAGGAAATGGGCGAAAAGCTGCGCAAAGAGCTTTACAGCCACAATTTGCAGCGCTATTTCGACGGCAAAGCTCCAGGCCGCAACGAGCCTTGCCCGTGCGGCAGCGGAAAAAAGCATAAGGCATGCTGCGGTGCCGTCTAACCTTTGAAATAAAAGAAACAGGAGCCGAACCCGCGGCTCCTGTTTCTTCTTTTGCCCCGGCTTCTGTTTTGTTTTCACGGAAACCTACTGTTAAAATGGATAATATACCATCCTAATAGAAATGAGGCTTTTTGTGATGTCGTCCAGTGTCATTGACATACTGCAGCTTGAATATCAACGATTTTCAGCCAAGGAAAAAGAGATTGCCGATTACGTGATACGCAATCGTCAATCCATTAACAATATCAATATTAAGGATTTGGCCTCGTATACAAATACTTCAACGTCAACAATTACCCGTTTTTGCAAGAAAGTGGGCTGCGACACTTTTGTCGATTTCAAAATTTTGCTGAACCGTGAAGCCCAAAAGCCTCGTAATGATACGGATATTTTTGTCAAAACGCAAAATCTGTACAATGACATCGTAAATGCGACAGCCGAAATGCTGGATACCGGAAGAATTGAAGAAGTGGTTGAGCTGATTAAGAAATCCCGCAGAATCTATGTTTACGGTTTGGGCAGTTCCGGCCTCTCCGCCCTGGAATTTAAATACAGACTAAGCCGGATGAATCTCGTGGCCGATGCTGTAACGGATTCACATATGATGACGATGAGCGCCTCCCTTCTCGGGAAAAATGATGTTGTGATTGGATTGTCCAACTCAGGACGTACGACAGAGGTAAGTCATGCCTTGGGTCAGGCTAAAAAAAGAGGCGCCAAAGTCATCGGAATCACCAACTTTGACCATACCCCCCTCTCCGAAGTTTCGGATATTTGTCTATTCACGCCGGATATTGGACGATCGGGAGACGTGAATTTCATCAACAGCCAGCTTGCCATCATTTATATTTTGGACGTGATGTCTCTTCTCTTGCTTCAAGACGAAAATTTACTGAAAGCACGGCAGCAAACACTGCAGGCGTTGTATTCAGCGGAATAAGAACGAGCGAGCATTGGCAGAAATCCGGCCACCGATACTCGCTCTTTTACAAAAATATTATTTTGTCCGGTGCTCTAATTTTGCAATCTCCGATACAAAGCGTTCCGTAATCTGCTGCGGACGGGTGATGGCTCCGCCAACGACAACACAATATACTCCTGCTTTCAGGCAGCTTGCCGCCATTTCCGGCGTCAAGATGTTTCCTTCCGCCACAACCGGAGTCTTCACATGGGACACGATATCTTTTAATATGGCAAAATCATGATCGTACAGTTTACTTTCGGCTGTCTCCTCTGTATAACCGACTAAAGTCGTAGATATCAAATCAAAACCAAGTTGTTCCGCATTCACCGCTTCAGCTGTTGCCGAGATATCTGCCATCAACAGCAGCCGAGGATATTTACGGCGGATCTCGCCGACAAACTCCTTCAATGTCCTGCCGTCCGGTCTTGGCCGGAGCGTTGCATCCAAGGCTACGATCTCCGCCTGAGTTTCGGCTAATTCGTCTATTTCACGCATCGTCGGTGTGATGAACACCGGATTGGTTCCATAGTTTCTTTTTACAATTCCGATGACGGGCAGATCCACCTGCTCTTTAATTTCTTGGATATCTATTGCCGTGTTGGCCCGAATCCCAATGGCCCCGCCTTCTTTGGCCGCTACCGCCATTCTGCCCATAATATACGGACTGTGAAGGGGTTCATGCTCCAATGCTTGACACGATACAACGAGACCGCCTTTTAATCCTAGTTTTTCCAAAGCATTCATTACCATTACTCCGTTTCCAAATATTCTTCAATTTCATTCTTGATTACCGTGACCTGAGGTCCGTAAATCACCTGAACTCCGTTCCCGACAAATACAACACCTTTAGCTCCTGTAGCTGCAAATGCGTCCTTTTGCACCTTATCCTTATCGATGACCGTAACCCGCAGCCGCGTAGCGCAGCAATCCAGGTCCGTAATATTTTCCGTACCGCCAAGCGCCTTCAATATGGCAGCCGATCTGGATTCTCCTGGCGCCGTTGAAGTACCGCCGTTACCTGGAGCTGCTGCCTCCGGATCAGCCCCTGCTTCATCTTCACGCCCTAACGTTTTCAAATTCAGTTTAACGATCAAAATCCGGAACGTGAAATAATACAGGAGGAACCATATTACACCGATGATCGGCACCAGGATCCAGTTGGTTTTCCCATTGCCCTGCAGAATTCCGAACAGGATAAAGTCAATCAATCCGCCGGAGAACGTCTGGCCGATGGTAATTTCGAAAATGTGCGCCAGCATAAAAGCAAACCCGTCAAATGCGGCATGAATCACGTACAGGATTGGGGCTACAAACAAGAAAGAGAATTCCAAAGGCTCTGTAATCCCTGTTAAAAATGAAGTGAGCGCGGCAGACAGCATCAATCCGCCAACCACTTTTTTACGTTCAGGTTTAGCCGTATGGTAAATGGCCAGTGCTGCACCCAATAAACCGAACATCATCGTGATAAAACGGCCTGACATGAATCTGGATGTCCCGATAAAGTATTTCCCGGTAGCGGGATCGCCCAATTGCGCAAAAAAGATATTCTGCGTTCCTTCGTATACTTTGCCCGCTACTTCCATGGTTCCTCCCAAACCGGTTTGCCAGAATGGAAGGTAGAAAATATGATGCAGCCCCAGAGGCCCAAGCATGCGTAAGAAAAATCCGTAAAACAGCGTCCCGATATAACCGGTTTTGTCGACCAGACTGCCGAGGCCAGCTATACCGGTTTGGATTGTCGGCCAGATCAAAAATAAGGCAATCCCGATGAAGATGGCCGCAAACGACGAAACGATCGGAATAAACCGGGAACCGCCGAAAAAGCCAAGAAACTGGGGAAGCTCGATTTTATTGTACCGGTTATGCAGCCACGCCGTGACCAAGCCGACAACAATTCCTCCCAGAACCCCTGTCTGTAAGGTTTGAATTCCCAGCACCATACCCTGGCCCGCTCCTGCCAGGTTGTCCGCGGCAAGCTTTCCGGTATTGATCAACATCGCATGGATCGAGGCATTCATAACCAGGTAAGACAGACCCGCTGCCAAACCCGCTGTTCCTTTATCCGCTCTTGCCATCCCCACGGAAACGCCGATGGCGAAGATCAAGGCGAGATTATCGAACACAATGCTTCCGGCACTGCTCATCACGGTAAAAATCTGCTGCAGCCAGGTGATTTGCAGAAGCGGATACGAGCTAATCGTATTTGGATTAGATAATGCGCCGCCGATGCCTAGCAAAAGACCTGCAGCTGGCAGTACCGCAATGGGAAGCATGAAGGATTTGCCGAATTTTTGCGCCTTCTCAAAGTATCGTTTCATGAGGGACCACCCTTCTAAATTTATTTTCGCTTTCATAATAGATATGAAAACTATTTTCGTCAAGAAAAATATAAATCGCTTTCATGGCGTGTAATATATTACCTTACTTGAACCCTGTAATCCCGAAAAAGAAAAAAGCTCTTAAATCGCCGCGAGGAGCGAATTTAAGAGCTAAGGAACGGAATTCCGTGAAGACATTGACTCTATAAAACCGGGCTCTCTATCCTAACTCTACTGAAATTCCCGGGGATGCCGCTTTTTCAGTTCAGGTACGGCGTCGGCGCGGCCCGTTTGTTCCAAATGCTTGACATAATACGGAAGGTGGCCTTTCGCATGATAAGGGCCGCCTTCTTGAATGACGGTCCATAACGGATCGACGTCATAGGTCATCGATGCCATCATATTGTCATGCCAATCGTTTAGCCGATAAACGGCCTGCATGCAGACTTCCGGGTGCTCAACTGCCACGTCCTGCTGCTCGAACGGATCCGACTTCAGGTTATACAGCATTTCTTTCGGGAACAAATGATAACCGTCGTGATAGGTCCTCATGTACAGAACAAAGACCGGTATTTATCGTTAAAAAGAAGCTCCATCAAACTTTTCATGATCCCGTGCCCCCCGTTGTCGATGGATAATGTGACAAATCTGTGTCTTTACTTTATTCATCATACCACATTTGTACCGGACGGGAAGGTGAGTGGCGCCATATCTATGGAAAAAGCCTGCAATTTATTTGCAGGCTCAAATTGATCGAGAAAAAATGAGAATTCAATGCGGCGGTCGGCGCTAGCTAGTCTAGTCCACCCAGTACAGTTCTCCCTTGGAATTATATGAAACCTTGACCGACGGCGCGCCGCTTTTGGTAAAGACCGCATTGCCTGGCTCATTCGCAACCTTGGTCAGCTTGTAGCCGGATAGATCCATCCCCAGCCATTTTTTAATTTGGGGAACGGCTGTCTTTTTAAGTTTATCCATGTTTGCATTTTTCAGAGTTTGCATGACTTTATTGATTTGCGCCTCGCTCTTGTTGGCAGGTTTGTCCTCAAGAAACCCCAAATAAAGTCCTGTTGGTTTATTGGTCTTTTTGTCGATATTCACACTAACCGGGTATTTGGAGGTCGGTGTCCCAAAACGCAGTTCATATTGGACGGCATTCGGTTCGGTAATCATGAATGCTTGGGTCAGCGCCTCCGTTTTTTTGACGTGATCCACCTTCGCGATGACGGCTTTGGAGGATTTGACCGCTGCCTCAGGGACATCTTGAATCTTCAGGATTTCCAGAGCCATACTCAATTTTCCGTCCAGCACATTTATTGTGGTGTTCTGAACCTCCGCCGTCATTTGAAGCTTATTTTTGAGCTTCGGATCGGTATCATTGTAGTCCATTCTCAGCCTCACGTGTTCCGCCTGGGCCGAACCTTCGGGAATTACGGTATCCAGAGCCATTTGCATAATTTCCTGATGGGAAGCGCTCAAGTCGCTCCATTTCATTTTTACACTGATACTATCGATCTCTCCGTTCTTGTTGAAGGTCACCTCGCCTCCTTCCGCTCCCTGAACATCCAGGATCCAACCGGCAGGGAAGCTCACGGCCTTACCCAATGTAAGTGATTTCCCCGTCAGCTCCTCCAGCTTCTTTTCAGCCTTTTGGATAGAGGGCGAACTCAATGAGTTACCTGCTGCGAAAGCCGGGTTGCTTGAAGAACCCATCCGTTCGCTCGCCTGAACTTCCGCTTGCTGCACGCATGCAACAAGAGTCCCTGTCAATACCGTTATTCCCACGGCTTTCATGAGAGTGCTATACTTAGATGCTCCAGTTCTTTTCATACAATGATCCTCCTAAATAGTGTCGATTTAATGTTACATAGAGTTAGATCACCTTTTTTCCTGGAAACGTTACATCCGTATTCAATTTATTTTCATAAGCCCGTCAATATCTTACCCCTCTTTAGTTTATTGCTTCCTTATATATCCTTGATAGAAGGGCATTTTTAAAAATTTAGTATGTAACGTTTATCTTCCGCAATGTCATCTAACTAATATAAACCGAAAGGAGGTTGCCGTTTTGAAACTCGAATCCGATGTCATCAAGGCCCAGGCCGGAGACCGGCATGCTTTCGTTCTACTCATGCGCAGCATCGAGACGGACATGTACGGAATGGCTTACAGCATTCTTCAAAATGACGATGATTGTGCCGACGCCTTGCAAGAGACGATGATCCAGGCCTACCAATCCTTATCCGGATTGCGCGAGCCCAGATTTTTTAAAACCTGGATTTTCCGGATATTGATTAACAAGTGCAATCAGATGCACCGCAAAAGAAAAGCAACCGTAGATATGGCTTCCTTACATTACGAGCCTTCCACAACAGGGGATGAATATCGGCAGGTTGAATTGCGGCAAGTCGTGGACCAGCTCGATGAGTCTATGAGGGTTGTAGTGACGTTGCGTTACTTCCAGGACATGCAGATCAGAGAAATCTCGGACTGTCTCGACATCTCCGAGAGTGCGGTCAAAACCCGGCTGCACCGTGCACGTAAGGCATTGATAAATATGCTCCAATACTCCGGGGAAGGGAAGGCGAAGTTAAATGAAAGCTATTGATTTGGACAAGCAATTGGCTATGGAAATGTCGAAAATAGGGGGGAAACGTAAAATGCCCGAGCAAGTGAGACAACGTTTGGAAGAGACCTACACCAGTATAGAGTTGGGTTTACCGTTGATGAATACAGCCGCTGATTCGAAACGCCGGAAAAAGACGGTTCACCCGTGGCGCAGATTGTCTGTCGCAGCCGCCTCAGTAGCTGTTTTAAGTGCCGGTCTCCTTGGAACGGCCTTTGTGTCACCCGCCATGGCCCAATCGCTGAAGCAAGTACCGGGAATGGGACAAGTATTTAACCTGATCGGTGATTTAGGACTTCAAACGGCCGATGAAAAAGGCATCCTGCAAGCTTCACGAGCCGAAGCGAGTCAAGATCATCTGAAATTGAAAATCTCCGAAATTGTCTTTGACGGTGCGCGTTTGTCCATGGCCTTGGAGCGTGAAGGAGATGCCGGTGCCAGCGAGCCGCTGAGTGCCCAGCTTGCAAAAACCGAGTTGTTTGTTGACGGGAAACCGTTGGAAGCCGAACCCGGGAGTTTAGGAGGACCTATTGGTTCAGCGAACGCTACCGTGATGAATTTCACCGATATGAAGGACTTACCCGATCAATTTGAACTGACAGTCAAGCTGTATTTGCAGGGGATTGAAAAACCGTTTCAACTGGTTACGCCCGTTGTCAAAACAGCCGTCCGGAACATCGTGCTGAAGCCGGAAATCCAAGCCGAAAATAAGATCCTTCGCTTCCGCGTCGATCAAGTGGAGATCACTCCATCCACCGTTGCCGTTGAAACGACCTATACCCAACTGGTTGACAAACTGCCGGATAAGTACGTGGACCCCGCCACATCCGCTCAAACCTTTGACTATGACGTAACGGATGGCCAAGGACATGAGCTGGAGTTCATCAGCGGCAAAGGAGAGACCCTGGAAGCCAACCAATCGAAGGGGCTTCGGACTTTGTTTACTCCTTTTGAGGAAGTTCCGGACACGATTGTCATCAAACCTTATGTTTTTCAGTACAGTTCGGATGGAGGAATTCAAAAAGAATACCTGCCTGAGCTTGAGTTAAGCCTTCCGGTGGATAGGAAGTAATCTGGCGCCAGTAGTAAAAAAGGACTGCCCGTCTGTGGGCAGTCCTCTGCAGTTTATTTACAGGCTTTTTCTCATCATTGTGACACCGAAATGTTATCGAAATGCGCATGCTTGTTTAAGGTTCTAACCCCGATTTTACCGTGCGTGAACGGATTCAAGCTGGTGTCGGTGTAGTCGATCTTTGGACTTGCCATATCTCCCGCAAACACTTTAATGTTCGTGCCGCTAACGACAACTTTTATATGATGCCAGGTATTCGTGGAATACGACTGCGCGGAGCCGGCGAGGAACTTCCAGTTATAATTCATTTTGCCCAGGTTTACTCCGCTTGTCGTTAAATAGACGTAGTATCCTTGAAGGGCGTCCAGGTTGTTCTGGCCTCTTTCGGTGCCATGCGAAGGATTGGATACTCGAACGAGCAGCCCCGCGTCGCCCCCGGAATCGATCATCTTGAGATCGGCCTCCACCGTATAATCCGCCCATCCCGCGTCTCCGAGCACGGCTTTGGCCGGCCCCGATCCGCCCGAACTGTACTCCCCGTTCTCCACCGTCCATGTGCCTTCGAAGCGGGTCCACCCGTTATCATTGCCATCATCGAAATGATCGCTTGTCGCCGGGACGGTAGCATGTTTATGGAACGTCATCCGCGAAAAATCCGCTTCCCCGGTGACAAACTCCACTTTCAGCTCCCGCTCTCCGGCGTTAAGATACACCCTTTTCTTCGCGACGATCCGCCAGTTCTCCCAGTCTCCCGTATTCGGTACATCGATCAGGCCTGTTAAGTCCGTGGCGCCGTCCCACACGCGGATTTGCACGCCGTTCATCGTCGTGGCCATGCGAAAGTCGATATCATAATATCCGCTCGCCGCCACATTCACTTTATATTTGTACCATTCTCCGGTTTGATTCCAGCCTAAATTGAACAGCCCTTCGCTGTTCAGGCGGATGTCGCCGGCATCGGACCGGTAAGCGCCGCCTATGTTATTGCCCGTCGTGTCGTGATAGGCGATTCCCTCGCCGCCTTTCATGTAATGCACCGCTTCGATTGTGCCCGGAACCGGTTTATAAGCGTCCCAGGCGCTGCTACCGTTGACGTCGTTGCTAAAGGCGACAAAGCCGAAATCCGCATGGGTATCTTCCGTCATCACGCCGATTTTGCCCGCTCCCAAATTGGCGGTTCGCGTCCCTTTATGCATGCCGTCCACATAATACTTAAACGTGGATCCGGACTTTTCGACACGAATGCTGTGCCATTTCGAATAATCGAAGCCAGCCGGCAGAGAGAACGTCTGCCAAACTTGATCCACACCGCCGATGCGGAAAAACGTCTCCAGCCGGTTATTTTTCGAGCTGAGCAGCGCGACGCCGTAATTGTTCTCATCCGTATAGGAAAATACAGCGCCGAATTTCGGATTGGCGGAGGTGGTTCCCCGGTTCATTTCCTTCATGTTGAATTCGGCCGTATAATCCGCCGCGCTGGCCGCCGCCGTCACTTGTTTGTACCAAGTTGTATTGCCGAGTGCATTTTGCCACATTAACTGCTGATTATAAATGCCCCAATTGCCGCCGCCCACATTGGTCCAATTGCTCCCGATCGCGGAGCGGTCAAAATAGTCGTAGAAATCCGGCATTTCCGGATCGCGCTGCGGCGGCGTCGTGGGGCCAAGCACCATCATCCTGTCGTTGTTCCAAACGATCCGGTCCATGTTCAAATGGCGCAGCGGTCCGACAATGCCCGGCCCCTCCAAATTATGATAAAGCATATAATGCGTATCCAAATCCGGGCCGACGGTCACCGTATTATGGCCGAGCCCCACCGTCGGTCCCTCCGTGCTGATTAAAGCGGGATTGAGGCCATCCGCAGCATCTGCGGCATACCCGGATCTTGGCCCCGACGTACTCACCGCATAATCCACCCGGTACCCTTTGCTGAACACATGGTTTCCGGTATAAGTCATATAGTATTTTCCGTTGCGTTTAAAGACCGTTGCTCCCTCCGTCCAGCCCCCCATCCCGACTCCCGTTGACGCGCTTGCCCCGATTGTGGTCGGGCTGCTCATCGGCGCGGCATCGATGCGGCCTGGAGCGGCATGGTAAAAACTGAACGAACCGTCATCATCAATAAAGACATGACCGTCGATCGATTTCCCGAGATTGCCGGTGACAACTTGAAAAGGTCCGGTAGGACTAGTGCTGCTCAGCACATAATGGCCGTTCCCGGCGGGCGAGGTGTACATATAAAACGTTCCATTCCAGTAAATGACCTCAGGCGCGTATGCCCCGTGCGTAATCGGGTCCGTCGCGGCCAGTCCGCGATAGTTCCAGTTCACCAGGTCCCGGGAGCTCCAAACTTTTACCCCGTCGTCCGTATCTCTCGTACTCACATACAAGTAGTAATAGCCGTTAAATTTCAGAACATAGGGATCCCCCAGCCCATACTGCCCCCATTCATCCGGCAAGGTTCGCGGATTTTGATAGGCTGATGCCGTGAACGGAACCGCCGCAAGAGACAGGATGACGATCAGCGTGAACAGCCATCGATACGTTCTCACCACATGATAACCTCCTCATCTTCGCAAATGAATGCCTGACATTGCAGAGTGGCTTTGTGTGTAAACGCTTAATTATATGAAGCAGGGGGAACCCTTAATCCTCATAAGCAGAAGCACCGGGGACTTCGGCTCTTTCTAAACTTTGGACGCTACTCTAAGGGACTCCAGCGACCTTATTTGCCTATTTCCCGGGTATTTCCCAGCCTAACGGACCCACGTGTCGCTATTTCGCTCTAAACCAGTTCACCCGGGCCGATTTGAGCTAAATAAGGTCATTTGTGTCCGTTACATTTTGCAAACCTCCGTTTTTCCGCAAATAACGGCTCTGGTGTCCCTTAGCCTCCAGACTCCTCTTCTCCTCCAGGATTCCTCTTCTCCTCCCGCCGATACCTGCGCATCACGACTGCGGTGCAGCACATTTAAGTCGTGTTCACGCTCTCATTGGATATAATCCAATAGGTTAGGGGAAATCGAATGCGACTTGAAGCTCCCATTGGAAAAATCCAATAGAATTCGCTCAATTCGCCCGTTTTGAACCCTGCGGAGCTCGATCTATTGGAAAATATCCAATCTAACCACTACATTTCCCATCCAATTTCCAATTCTATTGGATAAATCCAATGACAATGCCGATAATGGCCAACCAAGGGAGGCAAAACGCAAAGCCGCAGCTCACACTTTTCACGACGAACCGCGCTCAACCAGCACGGCCTTGTAAGTTCGCAACATCGGCGCAAACGCTTCTCCCCGCAGCCGCCGGTTCAAGCACCCGGTAACATCCCGGACCATTTCGGCAATCCGGTTCTGAACGGTCGTTAACTCCGGCGTGGTCACCAGACAGATCGGATGATCGTCAAAGCCGATGATGGCCGTTTCTGCCGGTACAATGATGCCGCAAGTTTTCGCCGCGCGCAGGAAACCGGCCGCCGCCTCGTCGCTTCCGGCCACGATTCCATCCGGCTTTTTCGCATAAGCAAACAACTCAAGCCCGAGTGCAAAGCCGTCCTGAACTTGATGGATGCCGCCGAATCTCTGCGCCTCCTTACACGGAAGTCCAAAATGACGATGGGCGCTTTTAAACCCTTCCCACCTTTTATCCTGCAACGGCGTCCGGTGATCCATACAGAAAATCAGGTGACGCCGCCCTTTGGCCAGCAAATGGGTGGCGGCTTGATAAATGGCGTCTGCTTCATCCAAGGCGAACACATCCAGCCATTCCCCAGGAAATGTTTCGTTGCAAACCAGGGCAACGCGGGTTCCCACCTGTTCTTTGACCTCCCGCTCCGAAAAAAGAGAATGCGTAATAACGACCGCGTCCATTTCCCGGCGGGCCAATTTGCCGTACACTTCCCGTTCCAGTTCGCGTGAAAAATAAGTCTGATGAACAACCACCTTCAAGCCATGTTCACTGAAAGATTTGCCCAGCATACTCACGAGTTCGCTGAAATAGGGGCGGTTCAAATCGGGGACAATCACGCCGATCATATGATTCGACTGAAGTCGAAGCTGGACACCTCGCGCATTTCTGACGTATTCAAGCTCCCGAACAGCCCGCATCACTTTATCCCTGCTTTCTTTCGAAACGTGAGGATGATCGTTCAGGACGCGGGATACGGTCGATTTGGAGACCCCGCTATGGCGGGAAATATCATGAATGGTTGGAATAAAAACCACTCCTTTTTATGCTATTGACCTGGGAACGTTCCCGGCATGTATCCTAAGTCTAACCCAATTACTTACCGGGAGGAAGCATATAGAACCATGCGTACATTTCAAACCTCACAGGAAACGTTTCATCTTATTTTGTTCGACTTCGACGAAACCTATTTTCCTCATGAACGAACACCGGAGCAGCTTCGGATGCTGCAAGAACTGGAGGAATATCTGCAATTGCTTGCCTGGCGTCACCAGGTCAAAATCGCCTTTGTAACCGGAAGCGGCCTCGCGCATATTGAGCACAAAATGACTTTGGCCGGTCTGTCATACCTTCCCCATTTCATCGGCAGCAACCTGGGCACAGAGCTTTGGCAGGCGGAGCCTGACGGGCAGCTCAAACATAGCCCAGCGTGGGAGAAGATCATCCGGCTGTCAGGCTTTTCCCGCCCTGCCGTGGAAGATACGGTCAGCGAACTTAAGTCGGTTTACGGCATCCGGCTGCATGAACAAACCCAGTTTGGCCAAGCCCGCTACAAAATGAACTATTATTACTATTCCGAGTCGCTAACGAAAACGGCATATGACTTGGCTATCATCAGACAATTGGCCTTTAACCTGGGAATCGGGCTCAACCTCAATGCTTGCAATCCGAAAGCAGGCGATCCCGAGGGGGCTTATGACGTTGATTTTATACCCAGAGGAACGGGGAAAAAAGCGGTGGCCGACTTCCTGATCTCTTCTACGGGTGTTCCTTTCGAAAGAACGATCGCTTTCGGCGACAGCGGGAACGATCTTGAGATGTTAAAAGCGGTAAAGCACAGGTACCTGCTGCAAAACGCAACCCGGGAAGCGAAGTCGCTTTATTCCCGGGTTGCTCCATATCCGTATGCGCAGGGAATCCTGCATATATTAAGCGAGCTTTTTTCGTAGGAAACAAATAATAACTCGCAGCCTAACTCATAACAGCATTTGCGTCAACAGGAACAGATTCAGTCCGACGACCAGGGCGGAGATCAGCCATCCCAGTACAGTGGTGAAACGCCGGTTGACCAACCCGCCCATAATGTCCCGGTTACTGGTAAACATAATCAGCGGAATCAGGGCAAAAGCGATGCCAAACGAGAGGACAACCTGGCTTAATACCAATGCGCTGGTGGGATTAATGCCCGAAATAATGATCGCCAGCGGCGGTACGATGGTGATGGCCCGGCGGAGATACAAATTGATCCGCTTGTTGATGAATCCCTGCATCACCACATCCCCGGCCATCGTGCCCACCGAAGAGCTGGACAGGCCGGCGATCAGCAGGCCAAGCCCGAAGGAGATGGCGGTAACCGGTCCGGATAGCTGCGCGAACTGGTGAAAGGCAACGTCAAGGTCTTCGACCACCAGCCCGTTTTTGAAAAACAGCCCTGCGGAGACGATAACCATCGCCATATTGACCGCTCCGGCGATAATCATGGCCAGCACAATATCGATGAATTCCAGCTTGAAAATCTTCTTTTTCTCCGCTTCGTTGCGGCCGACAATCCGGTTTTGCGTCAGCGAAGAATGCAAATAAATCGCATGGGGCATCACGGTAGCGCCCAGGATGCCCGCGGCCAGGAGCACACTGTCCACGCCCTCAAAACGCGGAGTGACGATGCCCGTGGCAACCGCGCCGAGATCCGGTTTGGCGGCGACGACCTGGAAGGCGAACGCCAATACGACGATCAACACCATGCCGGCGATCCCGGCTTCCAGAGTGCGGTAACCCCGACGCTGCAGCTCCAGTATCGCAAACGAGCCGATCGCGGTGATAATGGCGGCCGGCAGCATCGGGATGCCAAACAGCAGGTAAAGCCCCAGCGCCGCTCCGATAAACTCGGCCAAATCGGTAGCGATGATGACCAGTTCGCTCTGAATCCACAAAAAGATCGAAACGCCTTTGGGAAACCGGTCATGCGCGACCTCGGGCAAATTTTTGCCGGTGGCGATGCCCAGCTTGGCGGACAACGTCTGGATCAGCACCGCCATCAGGTTGGAGGCGGCGATCACCCATAACAGGAGATATCCGTATTTGGAACCCGCGGTAATATTGGTCGCAAAATTCCCGGGATCAAGATAGGCTACCGCGGCGATGAACGCCGGGCCCAGAAAGGGCAGCAGACGCTTTAGCCCCTTGACCTTTCCGTCCAGTGCGGCATGCGCGGATGCATTTGTTTTTTTCGCTCTATGGTCCATTTTAGCCGGTTGTTGCTGTACAACACCTTGCTCTATCATGTCAATCCCTCCTTAACTGCACATGGGATTTGCCTCTATACAGTAAAGTTTCCTCAGTGCAACTTTCTGATTAGAGTATAGTCCTCTTTTTGAAAAATGTAAATACACATTCATGAAATAAAAAAAGCCGGCGGACCGTTTCCTTGTCCACACCGGCTTTTTTTGCCAAATGCTATGCCATCACGAACGTTATTTTAATGTTCAAAATCCGCCTGCCGCCCCGCGGTACCGGCGGTCCGGCCCGAAACCGGCCTTAGCGCCAAGAAAAAACAGAGAATCAGCACGATCGCGGCAGAGACGTACGGATAATTGATATTAATATCGAATAGGTAACCGGCGACCAGCGGGCCCGCGATATTGCCGAGGCTGGTATAAGCCGAATTGAGACCGGCAACGTATCCCTGCTGATCCCCGGCCATTTTGGATAATTGTGTGCCGACCGCCGGCCGCACAATATCGATGGACAAAAACACCAGGAACGTCACCAGGAAAATCAGCCAATATTTGTGCACGAACAAGGTCAGCAGGATACACAGCCCACACGTAATCAAACTGAGGGTGATCACCCGCTTCTCCCCAAACCGGTTCAGAATCGCGCTGAACACAGTCGCTTGCACAACGGCGCCGGAGATCGAGCCAAACGTAATGATCATGGCGATATCCCGCGGCGTGAAGCCGAATTTATGATCGACGAACAGGCCGAACACCGTTTCGTAATTAGATACCCCAAACGATAGCACGAAAACGATAATCAGGCTGATAAAATAAGGCTGCCGGTACGAACGAAGCAGTTGCACGAGCAGGCTCTCTTGCTTCGGCTGCGGCAAGTTTTCCGTTGTTTCCTGCCGCTGTTTGGCGATGTTAAGCGATTCGGGCAGCAAAATGGTCGTTACCACGGCGGCGATGAGTCCAGCAACGGCAGCGGCGTAAAAAGGCATGCGGATCCCGAACTCGGCGATAAAGCCGCCGATCCCCGGGCCGATAATAAAGCCCGTCGTAATGGCCGCGTTGATCAGTCCCAACCCTTTGGCTCTTTCTTCGCCCGTAGTGACATCCGCCGCGTAGGCCATAACGGCCGGCATAATGAGCGCCGCCCCGATGCCTCCCAGCATTCGCGCCGCGAACAGCAGCACCGGGGAGCTGACCGCCCCGAAGAGCCATTCCGACACGGCAAAAACAAGCATCCCGGCGATGATGATTTTTTTGCGGCCAAGCGAGTCGGACAACCGGCCGGCAAACGGCGAAAACACCAGCTGGGTCAGCGAAAACGCGGCGACCAGCATCCCGACGATACTGCCGCTGATATGAAGCTCGTTCATGTAAGTCGGCATGATCGGAACGACGAGCCCGATTCCCGTAAAAACCAGGAAGATGTTGATCATCAGCAGCAGAATCGCCCCGTTATTTCGAATCAACAAAGACATAAAGGTTTCCTCCAATGATGAATGATAATGCAGGTTTATCTTTTCTATATACTGAACGTTCGGTCTGTATTCCGACAAAAAACTTAAGTTTATCTCGGGGTAATGCCGCGAAGAAACACGGTCACCGCATCATGATACAACCGTTGCACATCCGCGAATTTAACGACCCGGGTCATCTCGCTTAATCCTGCCAAAAGACTTTCCAGAACGACGGCAAGGGTTTCCGCGTCGCCAGGCGCAAATTCCCCGGCAGCGATGCCCTGCTGCAGCAATTGCTTATTGAAAGCAAAATGGCTTGCGAAAATCTCCGCCATTTTGGTTTTTACATCTTCAGCCAAATCTTCGCTGTTCATAAATTCATCGATCGCTTTCGAAATCGGATGGTTCAACTCGTCTAGCGCCAGTTGGTCGGCCATCCCGTACAGTTTATCCGTCGCCGTAGGATATAAATGCTCCTTCTCTCCCCAGCGCTGCTCCCATTCCTCGTCCCATTCCTTTATTATATGCAGGAACAGGCCTTCCTTACTCTTAAAATGGTAATAGATATTCCCTTTGCTGCTGCCGGAGGCCTCCACGATATCCTCAATGGAAGTCGCCTTATACCCTTTATTAAAAATGAGCGTTTTGGCCGCGTCGGCAATCCGCTTTTTGGTTTCAAGGGTCTGCTGCAGCTTTTTGTTCATCGGGAACACCCCCTTCTATACTGAACGTTCGTTCTATATCTTAGCAAAAGCAGGGCTGAAATTCAAGCATCGCTGGGTACCTCTTTAGGCTTCACTTTTGCCGCTCTGCTTGCCGTTCGCCTTCCCTCATCTCTGCCGGAAAAACGGAAAGGGCCGGGATTCCCCAGCCCCTTCCCATTATTAAACCGCTAGCCCAGCTCAATTTCGATGCGCTGAACCTGGCCGCTGCGGACCGCTTCAGCCAGCGGACCGGCAATGACCGGACCGTCGGCCACAGTCCGGGTCCCGCCCTGTTCTAGCACGGTTAGCCGGCGGATTTCCGCGCGATCGGCTCCGTATGTGTTCTTCTTCTGCGGATTGACATACGTTACATCGGTCGTGCCGAGGAACCGGAACGAGAGCTCGCCCCGCTCATCGAACAGCCAGCCCGGCAGCTGCGGATTAAACGCCAGGACAAGTTCGTTTCCGTTCATGCGGAAGACGCGTTTTCCGGCCATCATCGCCGTCCACATGCTGAGGAATTCGGCGGTAGAGCCGCTGAGCCGGGCGACATAGCCGCGGCCGTGGGTCTGCGGGTCCGGGTTGACGCTCGTCGCGATAAACGACGAATTTTCCAGCGTGCTGCGCCCGTAAACGGCCGGATCGAGAAACGGAATCAACGACGTGCGCAGCTCGGCGAAAAACTGCTCCGTCAGGCCGCTTTTGAGCAGCGCCAGCAGGTATTTGTAGCTCATGTGCAAAAATACCGACTCCCGCTCCAGCCAGCCCGGCGTAAAGGCGCGAATCCGCCCGATCTCATGGGATTCGCCGTCAAGGCTGACCGAGGTTTTGTACATGCCCAGCCGTTCGTCGAACAAATCGCTTGCACGGATTTTTTCATAGGCCTGCTTGGCTTCGTTTACGTCCTCCACCGTTTTCAGCCAGCGGGCCGGGCCCTCCAGAAAATGCGGCAAAGCCCGGACCGCGAACTTGTTCACGCGCGCCTTCGGCAGGCCGTAGCCGCTGATGACCGGCTCGCCCTGCCCGTTCAGCACCGGCTCGTATTCCGCGGCTTCAAAAGCAAAATACGTCGGCGTCAGCCCGCCGCCGAGCCGGATGGCCTCACGGATGCCGCGCTCGATTTTCTCGAGCATCGACCGCAGCGTCCCGCCGAGGCTGCCCAGCCGCACCGTGCGCTCGCTCCCCGCGATGCCAAAGCGGACCGCCTCCCGGTACTGCTCGCGGGCCGCGGCGACCCGGTCCCAGTAATCGAACTGGGCCAGCGTCCCGTTCAGATGCTCCGCCAGCAGCCGCGCCACCTCATCAAGCAGGTCCGCGATCTCCTCAGGCACGGCGATTTCGCGATCCGCCGCCCCCTCCTCCGCACACGCCGCTTCGATAAACCGCAACAGCCGTTTCAGCTCGAACGTTTCGCTCATCCCCGAGCCGAACAGGCCCGGCAGGCCGTTCATCGCGTCGTTCCAGCCCGGCTTGTTGGCTTCCATCTCCACGCCCATCCCGAACGGATCAAGCGTAGCGAACTTAATCAGCCCAAGCGACAACAGCTTCACGAACAAGTTGGTGCGGTAGATTTCACCGGTTCCATGGCCGGTTCTCAGCCAGTTCGTGTCTTTTAAGGCCAGCCCGAACTTTTCCAGCTTCTCCTCGTCATGCACCAGCGCGCCGTACTGGCGAACGCCGCCCGCGGCGATGACGTATTTCTCGCTTCGCGGCAGCACGCGGGCCGGGCTGTCGAAGAAGGCGTACTCTTGCTCCTCAAACAGCAGCCATTCCTTGCGGTCCGGGAAAATATCCAGATAGCTGTCGACCAAATCCATATTATACGTCCAGTGATCCGACCAGTACCCTTCTCCAAAGGAAGCTTCGATATGCTGATCGGCCAGCGATAAAATCCCGGTAAGAAACTCGTTTTCATCCACATTTAAAGCGATGCCGCGCCCGTTCACAAACGAGATCAGCTTGCCCGGCGTAAATTTGCCCAGGCACAGCTCGGCCAGCTCTTCCTGTCCGCCGGTTGCGGCCGTATTCAGATAAGCGCTGAGCTCGTCCTTGTTAGCGGCCGAAACCCGGAAGCTGGTGCCTTCCACGCCGAGCGGGTTGTAGCCGTCCGCTTGAATCAGGCTGAAAAACATGCGGATATTAAACGTCCCGACGCGCGGATTGAAATAGATGTCGCTGCGGCGGTTCTGATTGGCGTCGCGGAAGTTGCCGTTTCCTTGGGAATAAAATTCCGGGGCGATCGAGAAAAAGTTGTAGTCCCGCTCCAGATCCCCGTGTTTTCGGGAATACAAATGAATCACGAAGCCTTCCCGCCCGTTTTCGAAAATAAACGGATACCCGCCGCGCAGGAAATTGTCCAGATAGCTTTGCCGGCAATAAGCGTCGAATAACGGCAAGGCCGTTTTGGTGGCGATATCCGCGGTCAGGTTTTCCGTCAGCTCGCCGGCTTCGCCATATTTTTGCGCGAAGTAGGCCGGGCTGGCGATCGCGGGAGCCTTGGCGTTCAGCCGCTCGACGCTGTCGATATGCCCGATCAGCGTATAAACGCAGCGGCTTTCCCCCGGAGCAAGCTTGGCGGACAGGGCCGAAAACCCGCACGGCACCTTGTTCGTGCAGTACTGCGGCTGCGCGGTCAGCTCCGCGAGCGGCTCCGCCGCAAAACGGTCGGGATAGGCGAGCGACGTGTTGCCGCCAAAGATGAGCTCGAAGTCGGCAATCGCCGGCAGCATCCCGCCGTCATCGCCAAAGGACAAATAGAAATGGCCGCTTTGCACCTCGCTGACCTCCGCCTCGTCATGCGTGCTGGAGCGGAGGCGGTAATAAGGGATGCCCCGGTCCAGGTTGCCGACCTCCATCCAGCTGCGCAGCAGATTGCCGATCTCCTTGTAGCCCGCGTTCTCCACGCCGTACGGCAGCACCTCCGGCATCCCGTCCAGCAGCTCCAGCTTCAGCGGCGAGCCGGAAATATTGGTAATTTCCACCTTGCGCGCCAGCGCGGCATAATCGTCATTCGGAATGTGAAAATAAGTCACTTTGAATTTAAGCCCCCGCGTTTCATGCGTTTCCTCGATCACAAGCTCGTTGGGCAGGATTCGCATGCTCCGTTTGGCCGCCGTATCGGGGAAAGCGCTTTGAAACGGCTCATAAACTCCCTGTTTTCCCTCGATTTTGACAAAGGTCCGGAAGCCCTTCATCGCCACCGACTGGTAGGTAACGCTTGCCGGGGAAAATTCCATGATCGGACTGTTTTTGTCCCGGATGCCGAAGCTGCACACCCCCTGACCGCGGTTGACGTAAAACGTCCACATCGGTATCCCCTTCAGACCGGCCAGGCCGGGCAGGAAACTGGAAAACGGCTTGGCCTGATCAAACTGTTCAATCACAAACGCATTTTGCTCAAAAGAATATATAGACATATGGCATATCCCTCCGTTTTGGCCGATTTAGCCTTTGATGATGTAAGTAGCGATCGAGTGCGCCGGCAAAGTTTCCTTGACGTTTTCCCCGCCCAGCTCCAGGACGAAGGACTGCGCCGCCTCGCTTTCGTTCTGCACGACTACGGCGACACCGCCGTCCGGATTGCGAAACGCGGTACCGAGAAGCCCCGGTGCTCCCGTGGTTTCCAAGCCGATCCGCACCGCACCCGGGCGGATGTACTTGCTGAAATGGCCGATATAGTAGTAAGAGCTGTTGTAGTGCACGGTATCGGTTACCGTATCCGCGATGATCGGCGCGTCGCATAGATTGTTGACATGATTGGGCCCGCCCGTCTCGTCCAGCACCAGATTCCAGTCCAGATACCCCTCGGTCCAATTGTTGAGGTCCCCGATCATATTGCGCCCGTACCGCTCGCCCGTAAACCAGGCGCCGAGCTGCACACCGCCCTCCTGGCAACCCTCCGTAAACAGCAGGTGCTTGTCGGGAAACAGCTCGTGTACCCTGCCGACGTTGTCGAACTCTTCGCTGACATACCAGTGGAATCCGGTACCCCAGACGTATTTGGCGGCTTCCGGATCGGACAGCACAGCCGAAGCGCGCTCAACGATCAAATCCCGGTTATGGTCCCATATCAGGATTTGGACATCCGCCAGGCCTTCCCGGTGCATCACGGGCCCCAGGTAATCGCGGACGAAATCCCGCTCCTCCTCCCCGCTGAAAATGCAGGAATCCCAGGTCTGCACCGCCGCCGGCTCATTTTGCACGGAAATGCCCCAGACCGGTACCCCCGCCTCGCGGTATGCTTTTATGAACTTCGTATAATAGAGCGCCCAGGACTCGCGGTACTCCGGCTTCAATTGACCGCCATGATTCATGTCCCCGTTCGTTTTCATCCAAGCCGGCGGGCTCCAGGGAGAGGCCAACAACTGAAGCGGCCGGCCGGCGGCTGCGGCAGCGTCCTTGATGAGCGGCAGCACCCATTTGCGGTCGCGGGAAATATCAAAGGTCTTCAGCTCGACGTCACCGTCCTCCACATACGTATAATTTCCCAGCGCAAAATCGCAGCTGTGAATATGCACGCGGCCAAGCGTATATCCCAGCCCCTCCTGCGGATCGAAATAGCCGCGAACGACCTCCGCCCGCTTCTCCGGGCTGATCCGGGACAGCGTATAAGCGGCGGCTTCCGTAAACGCGCCTCCAAAACCGATGATCGTTTGATAGCTTTGCTCCGGGTTCACCAGCCACTTCCGCTCCGCCGCTGTGTGCGGGGCCGTCTGTACCGCCAGTTCTCCTTGCAGAGTCAGCCGGTCCCCCGAATCTCGGGAAGTCAATACTTTTGACCATGTTGCCATCGTAAATCCTCTCCCTTGTTCATCATTTGAGTTTGCCTGAAATCGATTTCACCAATTTCGTCATGCCAATCTCTTACCTTATTGCTTGCCCCTTGCCTTACTTTTTACCTTGATTCTCGTACCGATTTCTTGCCTTGATTCTCGCACCGATTTCTTGCCTTGATTCTCGCACCGATTTCTTGCCTGATTCTCGCACCGATTCTTGCCAGGTTCTCGACCCGACCCTTGCCTTATTTCTCGGACAAATCTTTGCAACGCAAGGGACGAAACCGGTTTCGATTTTTTCGAAAAAAAATGGGGCAGCCTTTAAAGCGCACGGCAGGAATCGCGAACGACCAGCTCCACCGGAACACAATCGCTTTGGATGCCGGCCCCGCCTTCTATCGTATAGATTAACATGTCGGCGGCCCTGCTGCCAAGCAAATATGTATTTTGCCTAACCGTGGTTAAAGCCGGTGTTAAATATTTCGCCATTTGGATATCATCGAAGCCAACGATGGAAATATGCTCCGGAACGCTAAGGCCATGCGCCTTCATCGCGATCATGGCGCCTACGGCCAAATTGTCACCGGCAGCAAACACCGCGGTTGGCATTTCCTCGGCCTGAAGCAGTTCCTCCATCGCTTTTTTACCGCTTTCGACCGTAAAATCGTAGCTCCCTTGCACGACATGCCCGGGATGAACCGGCAGCCCCAGCCGTTCCATCGCCTGCAGATAACCCGCCAGCCGCTGCTCCCCGGCAAACGTTGGCCCGCCGCCGATATGCGCGATCTTCCGGTGCCCAAGCGAATGCAAATATTCCACCGCCAGCCGGGTTCCCTCCGCGTTATCGGAGCAGATCGTGCTTTTTTGGACGGTTTCCTGATCCAGCAAAAGGCACGGAAGGCTCGAATCCAGCAACTCCTGGTAATAGGGATCGGCCGCGTCCGGCAAAATCACGACCACCCCGTCGATGCCGCGAATCTTGCAGTGCTCCAGGTACCCGCTTTTTTTACCGCCGATGTCCTTGGAAATAAACATCAAATCGTAGCCCCTTGAGGTCGCCACTTGCTTAAAGCTTTCGATCACCCCGCCAAAATACGGATGCAGAACGCCCGCACCGGAAGGCTCGATAAACAGCATGCCGATCGTCCAGGAGCGTTTGGTCGTGAGAGAGCGCGCATGCGCATTTGGCACATAGCCAAGCTGCTCAGCCGTATCCAGAATTTTACGGCGCGTCTTCTCGCTGACATCGGAATACCCGTTAAACACCTTCGATACGGTCGTAGGTGACAAACCGGTTTTCCGGGCAATATCATATATCGTGATCACGGCTTCGCCCCTCCTTGCCGGAATGTTTACAAGACTCATGGAAATTGTAGCCGCCCTGTCCCCGGAAAGTCAACCTTGATCATGTCGTAACTTATGAAAGGAGCCGATCATAGTGGTCCCGAGTGACAACAAAACCGCAGCTTCTCACGCCGATGAACAACCGGTTCGCAGAAATAACGGTAATTTATGGCGCTATTATTGTAGTTTTTCCCTCGCCAAAAAATAGCGGAACTTTTAGTTCCTATTTGGGAACCAGACTTGGAAAAAGCGTCTCTTTCCCCTCATCTGCCAACAATAGCGGTAAAAAATTCCTTTATTTTGGCTGTAACCCTTACTTTTGGAGGAAATAACGCCCTTTTTTTCCGTTATTCCACGGCTTTGGGAAGCCTTGACCAGCTGTGGCCTCCGCAACTTAACCTGCTCAACCCCTCTTCTCAAAAAACAGGCCGGCAAGTGGGCGTTTTTCTCCCATGCCGGCCTGCCTCTAATATGACTGCAACCATTCGTTGTGGCGTAAAAAGTGGATCGGCTGCTGCCCGTACTTCCTTTTTCAGGCATCAGCTTCTTGTCCCATACTTCATTTTTCAAGCATCAGCTTCTTGCCCCATGCTCCGCTTTTCACGTATCACTCTATATGCTTTATACTGATTATCCCTTGCCTTTTACCTCTTGCCGCTTAAGGCTCAAGTCCCCATTGCAGAGCCCCGCCAACGTATCCGGTAATTTTGAGCGTTTCGGCATAAGACGTGGCATCAGGGTTGAAGGAATAGTCGTCGCTTTGGTTGTAATTGCTCCAATCTTCCTTAGAGATGCGAATATGCAGGTCGATGGTCTGGCCCGGAGCCAGCGTGCCGGACGCCTCGGTAAAACCGAGCTCCGCATAATTGTCGGCCCCATTAGCGGGTTCCGGCAATTTGACGAAGTTTCCGGTTACATTGCTGCTGCCGACCTGAGTCCAGTCACAGAACAAGTTTTGCCCCTTTTCTCCGTCAACCGTGTAAAAATAACGCAAAGTAACATCTTTCAGCGCAAGCTCCTCCGTCCCGGTGTTGGTTAGTCTGATGCGCGGATTCAGCGTGTTGGCCGTGGACTGCAGCGTTCCGTTGACCGCTTCAATCCGCAGGCTGCCGTTTGGCGCCTTAGTCGAATCCACAATCGCAATGTTCAGCAGGGCATCGGCCCCGGCGCTGAAGCGGAAGGTCAGCTTCAATGCGCCTGTCGGCTGCGCCGCCAAAAACTCTTGAAGAATCGTCACCTTCGAATCGGAGACGGTGTAGTCTTCGCCTTCCTTCAATTGAGTCGCCCCGTTATAAATGCCGGCAAACGTCTTCTCATTGAGCGTCAGGGCCACAGAGATATCGGCCTGGTTGCCTTGCTTAAAGTCGAAAGTGGCCGAGGTTGGCGAAATCGCAGCATTTTGCCCCGGTTCTTCCGGCTCCTGTGGTTCTTGCGGTTCCCCTGGTTCCTCTGGTTCCTGCGGCGTCACCGTCGAATCGCCATAGACGATGCCGTAGCCGTTGGTTCCGACATAGACGCGCCCGAAAATACGCGGGTCGCCGGTAATGGCTGAATTGGTGGTGCCATATTGATGCTGGTCATCATTAATGCGCACCCAGCTATCGCCGCCATCATCGGACCGGAAAAAGCCGCGCTCGCCGCCGATTTTCCCGCTCGTGTACAGTGCCATCACTTTCTGTCCCGGGGCAGCCTTGCCAAACCCGATAACGCTGGCCTCCTCCGCGCTCGTCAGCTTTGTGAAGGTATCGCCGGCATCGCTGGAATGCCAGAGACCCGAGTTGCCGTCGAATGCTCTGCCGCCGGCCACCCAAACGTCCCCTTCCCGTCCAGGCATCGCTTTCAGATCGAGATCGCCGGATGCCGGAAGTCCTGTGGCGCTTGTTTTCGTAAAGCTGGCGCCGCCGTCACGGCTGACGTATAGGCTCCCTCCGGACAAAGCGTAAAACAGATTGGAATTGACGCGATCGGAGGCGACAAGCGCTCCGGCAGGCACGCCGCTGCTGGCGCTCCAGGAATTGCCGCCCTTCGAATAGTGTACGCCGACATCAGAGGTGCTCCAGACGAGGCTTTCGCCGCGAGCGGCCAGGGCAATCGTGCCTCCGCCGGAAGTGCCGGACGGCTCGCCGCCGGTGTACCAGTTCCCGCCGCCATCGCGGGAGTAGCCGATCGCTTTATCGTTCGGTTTCTCCGTCCGGTTCACCGTAGCAACGCGGACGATGAAGCCCGGCTCAAGTTCGGCGTAATCCATATCTACGGTCCCGTTCGGATTCGTAAACATTTTCGCCGGAGCTTGGGTAAGGTCGTCATGCCGGAACCCGGTCACGTCAAGCATTCCGCTGAGCAGATGAGCGCCCGATGGCGGACTGATCAGATCGGTCACCGAGGTTTCTTCAATCCCCACGGCCTTCACTTCCAGGTCGATTTTACCGCCTTTATCCCATTCCGTTAAATTGTCGGTCCCGTAAATGGTCGCCCCGGTTCCGTACATCATGCGGTCGGAATTAAACGGATCGATCTCCAGATCGCCGATCATCCAGCCGAGCTTCGGTGAAACTTCCTCAGGAGCCGGAATGGCCTCAAAATCGAGCCACGGGGCGGCGGAAATATCGTGGGTATAACGGAAGGTACGGCTTGGATAACCGTTCCAGTCCCAAATGCGGCTCCAGGTCGCTCCGCCGTCGGTGCTGCGGAAAATAATCGCGTCCGGCCACCAGGAGTTCATCGTGGCTATCATGACGGTATCGGGATCCTGCGCATCAACGGCGAGACCGCCGTATCCGTAATAGTTATCATCGCTGCTGCTCGGCACCGGGCTGATATTGGTCCATTCGCCGGTGGACGTATTCAGCTTCCACACCTCGCCCTTAGTGCCGTCGTATGGTCCAGCGCCGTTGCTATAGGTAATATACAAGAAGCCTTCAGACGACAGGACGCCGTGATGCGGCAAATACCCGCTCGGCTGCCCCGGAACCGCCTCCCAGGTCTCCCCTCCGTCCGTGGAGCGGTATACGCTTTCATTTTTATCCGCTACCCCGACATAAATCGTCTGCGTTGCTTGTCCGCGCGAACCTGTCGCAGGATCAAAAGTGATCCAGGCCAATCCGGTGATATCGCTTTGATATTCATTGTCGGGATTTTCCACATAAGTGCCAGGATTCGGGAACTGGCTTACTTTGCTCCAGGTTTCCCCGTAGTCGGTGCTCTTCCATAAACCATTTCCGCTGCGGGCGCCAAAATAAAGAACGCTGTTCTTGTTCGGATCAATGGCCAGCCGTTCACCCAACGACCGACCGGGCATATTGCCGCCGACCTTGAACGGCAGCTCCGTTTCCTCCCACGTTTCGCCGCGGTCGGTGGAGCGCAGGATTCGCCCGTTATCGGGGTCCCAACTGTTCGTATACGTACCGACCGCCAGATAGAGCCGGTCCGGGTCGACCGGGTCCGTGGCGAGCGCGTCAACGCCGCTCTTGCTCCAATCATCCATGCCAACCCAGCCCAGGAGCTGCTTCCAAGTCCCGGTGCCTTGATCCCAGCGATAAGCGCCTCCGATGTCCGTCCGGGCATAGATGAGGTTGGGTTCGCTGGCGTTAAACACGATCCCCGGAATAAAGCCGCCTCCGCCTCCGGTCATAACGTTTTTCCACACGTAAGGTTCGCTGGCTGCAGGCTTCCCAGCTGCAGGCTCATCAGCTGCCGCCTGTGCCGGGGACGCAAATCCCGAATAAGAGGTTCCGGCGATCATAAACGCAACCGCCAGCACGGACAGTTTTTTTAAGCGATTTTTACTCTTTCCCATAAAATATCCCTCCCAAGTGAGTTATTTTGCTATCTCCCGTAGTCTCATTAATATTCGGTAGACAGCAAGCACGCAAACTTTGTTTTTCGACATCCCTCCTTTGGCGATTACCGTCGGGTTTTGTCATACCCGATCCGATAGAGTCCAGTATTGTTTAAATCTTCCAATAATAGATTACCTTATTATGTAATATAATTCAATGTTATATATTAATTTGAAATCATTTCTATTTTTAAGAATTTCCCGGTTTGCTCTATTCCAACAGAATGTTATTCTATCTAAAAAAAGCTTGCTCTGCGCCATAACATTCGGCGCACAGAGCAAGCCAATAAAGACGATTATTTTACTTTTACGGTCATTTCCAGTTCTTTGATATAGTTCTTAATGGTTTCGCCGTTGCTGTCCTCTTTTGCTGTCCCATTTGGCTCAAGTTCATACTCGTAAGCTTTGACCGTGATCGACTTGGCGTCTTTACTCAAGGCGTCGGTCACAAAATCGTAATATATAACGCCATTGTTGTCATTATCGTCACTTCCGTGACCGAAAATCTTTTTAAGTTTTTTGCCTTGATCGTCCACAAGCTCATAATTGATAGGAGAAGGCTTACCCTTTTCCAGCCCTTTTACGATCAGTTGAATTCGGGAGGAGCTGGAAGTCAGATTAAGTTTGCCCAGCGTGACGCTTAGTTTCCCGGATTTTTTGGTCAGATTTGGTTTCAAGGCCTTTCCCTTGGTTTTCTGCAACGTCATATCCAGCGTATACGGTTTGTCCACGCCCTCCATGGTCACTTTTGCGGTAAGCTTGAACTTGTCCGGAAACGCTTTGAGATTGCCGCCAAGCCAGGATGGATCGGTCATTCTAATGTCCAACATGTCCTTTGTGGAACCCTTTCCCTGAATGATCTGCGTTTTTTGGGCCATAGACTTTCCGCCACCGTACTCGTGGGCGGGTTTACCGTCAATAAAGAGATCGAAGTCTTTAATTGCGCCTTTCTCATAAATATAATCCTGGGTCTTTTCATCATATTTTCCAGTTATCTCGCCGGTAAGCCCTTTGCCGCTCCGCTTCAGGGTAATGCCGACATAGTTGCCGTCATAGATTGCTTGGGAGATCTCCAGCGTAATGCCTTGCTGGGTTACGCTTGGAGCTTTGGCCTTGGCCGCACTCAGCGTCCCGCCGCTTTTCGCCGCTGAAGCCGCTGCCGCCGTCGTCCCGGCCGCTTCCGCAGCCCCCCAGGCCGTACCGAGCAGCAGCGCGCCGGCCAGCGCCGCCGAAGACATCACCTTAAATGCTTTTTTCATTCGAAAAACCCCTCCATGAAAATTTGATTTTCGAGTATTCCTCTTCATTGAGCTCTCTAATGGATTAGATGGATAAGCACACCAAAACGTTATATTTTGAGCGTAAAAAATGTAAAAGCCTGCAACGATTTGCTGCAGGCCCGCCCACTGCCGAATTTGACTTTTACTTAATATTAGCCGTCATTTCCAGTTCTTTGATATAGTTCTTAATGAGTTTGCCGTTGCTGTCCGTTTTAAATATGCCGGGAGAATTGGGATCGTTTGGATCATCGGGTACGAAATCGGGCTCGAATGCTTTGATTGTGATCGACTTGGCGCCTTTCCCCGGAGCATTAAACACAAAGTCATTATACGTATCGCCATTTTTGTTATTCTCGTCACTTCCATGACTGGAAATCATATCCATCTCGTTTCCTTGATCATCCACAGCTTCATACATGATATGCGAAGACTTGTTTTTGTCCAACCCTTTCTCGATCAACTGAATTCGGGTAGAGGTCGATGTTACGTTAAGTTTACTTAAGGTGACGCTGTAATCCCCGCGTTTTTTCGTCAGATTTGGTTTCAATGCCTGTCCCTTGGTTTTTTGCAACGTCATATCCAATGTATACGGTTTGTCCACACCCTCTAAAGTCACTTTGGCGGTAAGCTTGAACTTGTCCGGAAACGCTTTGAGATTGCCGCCAAGCCAGGATGGATCGAGCATTGTAATTTTCATTGTGTCCGGTGAAGCACCTGGCCCCCGTTTGATGTCTGGTCTTTGGGACATAGACTTTCCACCACCAAACTCGTAGACGGATTTACCGTCGATAAAAAGCTTGATGTCTTTAATTGCGCCTTTCTCATAAATATAATCCTGGGTCTTTTCATCATATTTTCCAGCTATTTCGCCGGTAAGCCCTTTGCCGCTCCGCTTCAGGGTAATGCCGACATAGTTGCCGTCATAGATCGCTTGGGCAACCTCCAGCGTGATGCCCTGCTGGGTTACGCTTGGAGCTTTCGCCTTGGCCGCACTTAGCGCCCCGCCGCTTTTCGCCGCTGAAGTCGCTGCCGCCGTCGTCCCGGCCGCTTCGGCAGCCCCCCAGGCCGTACCGAGCAGCAGCGCGCCGGCCAGCGCCGCAGAGGACATCACTTTATATGTTTTTTTCATTCAAAAAACCCCTCCATGAAATTTGATTTTCGAGAATTCCCTCTTCATTGAGCTCTCTATTGGATTAGATGGATAAGTACACCAAAACGTTATATTTTGTGCGTGAAAAATTTAAAAGCCTGCAGCGCTTTGCTGCAGGCCCGTCTGCTGCCGGATTTGACTTTTACTTAATATTAACCGCCATTTCCAGCTCTTTGATATAGTTCTTAATGAGTTTGCCGTTGCTGTCCGTTTTATAGATGCCGGGAGATGACGGATCGCCTGGATTATCGGGTACGAAATCGGGCTCGAAAGCTCTGATTGTGATCGACTTAGCGTCTTTCCCCAGGGAACTGAGCACATAGTCAGTATACATATCGCCATTTTTGTTTTTCTCGTCGGTTCCTAAACCGGACTTTTGGTCCAGCAGGTTACCTTGATCATCTACAACTTCATACAAGATGTGCGAATGCTCGCCTTTTTTCAACCCTTTCTCGATCAACTGAATTCGGGTGGAGGTCGATGTCGCATTAAGTTTGCTTAAGGTGACGCTGTAATCCCCACGTTTTTTCGTCAGATTCGGCTTTAGGGCTTGCAGATTATCCGCGTTTTTTTGCAATGAAAAATCAAAAGTATACGGCTGATCCACGCCCTCCAGGGTGACCTTCGCGGTTAACTTGAACTTGTCCGGGAAAGCCGGGGAAGTCATGCCATCGGTGCCGATCCAGGAAGGATCGGCCATTTTAACTTCCACCGTATCCGGTGCGGAAGGCGGTCCCCAGCCGAGACTCGGTCTTTCTCCTAGGCCTCCCCCGCCGAACTCGTAGATGGATTTGCCGTCGATAAACATTTCAATGTTTTTAATCGCGCCTTTGGGCCGCTCGTATTCCTCGGTCGCTTCATTAAACTTCCCATCGGTAATGCCGCCGGTATACCCTGTGCCGCTCCGCTGCAGCGTAAGGCTGACATAGTTGCCGTCATACAGCGCTTTGCTGACGGTCAGCGTAATGCCGTTCTGGGTAACGCTGTCGGCTTTGGCCGCGGAAGCTTGCGCCGCGCTGCTCACTGCCGGCGCTTTGGCCTTTGCCGAACCGGCTGCTTCCGCTGTTCCCCAAGCCGTTCCGCCGAGCAGCATCCCCATTAAAGCTGCGGTAGTCATCACTTTATATGCTTTTTTCATTGAAAGTCCTCCATAAAAAATTGATTTTCGGGAATTCCCTTTTTATGTCCTGGACAAATTTCTTTTCTTGAGCGCTCTATAGATTAGATGGATAAGTAAAACAAAACGTTATATTCTGAGCGTAAAAATTGTAAAAGCCTGCAACGCTTTGCTGCAGGCCGCCCATTACCGGTTTTGCTTTTACTTGACCACAACGGTGAGTTCGAGCTCTTTGATATAGTTCTTAATCATTTTGCCGTTGCCTTTTCCCTGGGTTAATTCTGATTGCCATACAGTTTTTCCAAACCCGCCCGGTTTACCGGAACGGTAATCTCCAGTTCCTTCACGTAATGCTTAACCATCTTTCCGTTGCTGTCGACTTTATATGCTCCCGATTCCCCCGGCTTGGTCGACGGGTCGGCATATTCAGGCTGGAACGGTTTAAGCGTAATCGTACCCGGAACCTCCTGCAGCCGGTCAAACAGCATTTCACTCCGCATGTGCATCTGTCCATTATCGAAGTAGATTCCTATGCCACCTATCAATTCCAAATTCCTGCCTTGGTCGTCACACAGGTCGAACAGTAAATTATTCCTAAGCGGTCTACTTGCTTTATCGTCTACATTGATGTCGAAAACCACCTTCGTCGTAATCGGCGTATATTGGATTTGCTCAAGCGTAAGCGTAATCCCGCTCCACTCTCTCGTTTCTCCAAAGGTTTCAACGAGACGATCCGCGTTTTTGCGAACGGGCAGTTCGAAAACGAACGGCTCTTCGATGCCTTCCAGCCAAAATTTGGCCGTCAGTACAAAACGATCGGGAAGAAGCTGTGACGAATCGCCCGTTTCCGAAATGACTGACAACTCGTACAGCGCCGCATTGGGATCGGCTGTCGGCCCTCCTTTTGAACTAAATTTATGATTTTTAGAATTATAAGTTGGTTTGCCGTCGATAAGCATATCCCAATCGCGTACAGCCCCTCTTAGGTAAATCGCATCCCTCTCCCGGCCTTCACCTACGAACTTGTGGTCCAGGATTCCCCCGGTAAAACCTTCTCCTTCGCGCTTGACAGCAAAGGTTAGGCGAATGCCGTCATAAACAACCTGGGGGATCCGAAGGGTAATTCCATCATGGGTGACGCTTGCGTCCGTTTCCTCGGCCAGTCCGCGCTCCTCTGCCGTCTGCAGCCCCAGATCGCCGGCCAATTTGAAGATGCCGCCAAGGATAGGGACATTTTTGAGCGATTCGGCCAGCGCCGGCGACACCATGGCACTGCCCAGCCCGATCGTCAAGACGGCGATTGCGGCGGCGGCTACCCCCACTTTAAAAGTCCTAGAGAAGCGGGATTTTCGGCCGCTTCGGGTCTGCATCGGAAGATCGGCCAAGGAAGCGTAGACTTCATCCTGGCGGCGGCGAATAATATCAGGAACCTCCCTGACCTCAGTCATCCGTTCCTTGCCGATGTCGCGAAGCGTTTTTTCAAGGTCACGCGTTTCCATAAGCCAGCTCCTCCTTCCCTATTTGCTTAACCTTGTCGGCCAATATTCCTCTGGCCCTATGCAAGCGAGCCCGGACAGCTCCCTCCGAAATTTCCAGCACGCCCGCGACCTCTTTGATCGGCAAATCCTGATAATAAAAAAGATGGATAACGATCCTTAAAGTTTCATCCAGGTTTTCCACCGCCTCGCGGAGATCCTGCTTGCGGTTCTCTTCATACTCCCCGGTAAACCGCACCTCTCCCGCCGGTTCCGGCAGCTCCGCCATCACGACGGTTCTACTGCGCATGCGTAATAATTGATTACATTCATTGATTAAAATCCGAATTACCCAGGTTTTAAAATATTTCGGCTGCCGCAATGTCGACAATGATTTATACGCTTTAAGCGTTGTTTCCTGAAATGCGTCCGCACAATCTTCGTCACGTCTCACAATGGACTTCGCCAAGCCGTACAGTTCGGGTTCCAGCCTCCGGAACAGCCGGATAAACGCCTCACGATCCCCCCGCTGCGCGCGCTTGACTTCCAGTACCATATCTTGTTGCACGAATTTCAACTCCTTTTGAGGGCCCTCTGCAAGATTAGATGGGCCAGCCTCTGAAAATGTTATATCTACTTCAAAAAAAGTTCAACGTTCGTTTAGACCCTAGCCCCAATTAGAGTGATTACAATCACCCGGCTGCGGCCGTTCCGGCGGTATTCTTCTGTATATCCGTTAAATTCTCCCAAAGGAGGTTATTTTGAAATGAACCAAACAGCTTCGAATCCGGACATTTCGACGCCGTCCATGTTTTGTTTTCAATGCCAGGAGTCGGCCGGCGGGACCGGCTGCACGATTAAGGGCGTCTGCGGCAAACCGCATGACGTGGCCAACCTGCAGGATTTGCTCATCTATGTGCTGAAAGGCATTTCCTTTTTCTCCGCGGGGACCGAGCTCCCCGAAGCTTTAGACCGGCGTGCATCGGTCTTTATTATGGATTCACTGTTCGCCACGATTACGAACGCCAATTTTGACCGCGACGTGTTCGTCGCCAAAATCCGCGAAGCGCTTGCTCTGCGCGACGAAGTAAGACGCCACTGGGAGGAACAGCGTACAGGCGCTGCGGCGGAGCTTCCCGACGCGGCGGTTTGGCAGGCGGACGACGAAGCGTCGTTTGACGCCAAAGCTAAGAGTGTTGGCGTGCTCGCCACCGCCGATGCGGACATTCGCTCTTTGCGCGAGTTGCTCACCTACGGTCTCAAAGGGATGGCCGCCTATACGTATCACGCCCTTCAATTGGACCATTCCAACCCGCAAATCGACCTGTTTATGCGCCGGGCGCTGGCCGCTACTTTGGACGATTCCTTAACGGCGGACGACCTCGTCGCTTTGGTGATGGAGGCGGGCAAATATGGCGTGGAGGCCATGTCCCTGCTTGACGAGGCCAATACCGGCACCTACGGCCACCCCGAAGTGACCAAAGTCAATATCGGCGTGCGGAACCGGCCGGGGATTCTGATCAGCGGCCACGATTTGAAAGACCTGGAGGAACTGCTGCGGCAAACCGAAGGCACCGGCGTGGACGTGTACACCCACAGCGAAATGCTGCCGGCCCATTACTATCCGGCCTTTAAGAAATACGATCATTTCGTCGGCAACTACGGCAATGCCTGGTGGCTGCAAACGACGGAATTCGCCGCGTTCAACGGCCCGATTCTGATGACCACCAACTGTATCGTACCGCCAAAGGCAAGCTACAAGGACCGCATGTATACGACCGGCAATACCGGATTTCCCGGCGTGCGGCATATCCCGGAAGGTCCGGACGGCCGGCCGAAGGATTTTTCGGAAATCATCGCGCACGCCAAACGCTGCGAAGCTCCGACCGAACTGGAGAGCGGCGAAATTGTCGGCGGTTTTGCCCACCACACCGTGACCGGCATCGCCGATCAAGTGGTGGAAGCCGTCAAAACCGGCGCGATCAAAAGATTTTTCGTGATGGCCGGCTGCGATGGACGAATGAAATCGCGTTCTTACTACACGGACTTTGCCCGGGAGCTTCCCCGCGATACGGTCATCCTGACCGCCGGCTGCGCCAAATATAAATACAACAAGCTTGATTTGGGCGAGATCGGCGGCATTCCCCGCGTACTGGACGCCGGCCAATGCAACGACTCCTATTCGCTGGCCGTCATCGCGCTGAAATTAAAGGAAATTTTCGGCCTGGAAGACATCAACGACCTGCCGATTTCCTACAATATCGCCTGGTATGAACAGAAGGCGGTTATCGTCCTGCTGGCCCTGCTGTACCTCGGGGTCAAAAACATCCACCTGGGGCCGACGCTGCCCGCGTTCCTGTCGCCGAACGTCGCCAAAGTATTAATCGAAAATTTCGATATCGGCGGCATTACGAGCGTGGAAGAGGACATGAAAATGTTCCTTGGGGCGTAAGGTATTACGAGAAAGACCTGACCGGCGGTCAGGTCTTTTGTTTATACAGCTTGGGGCGCAACTCCCGCGAAATGCAAAAGTGCAGGCGATTTTCGTCGGAATTCCTCGAAACAGGCTCGGCAAATCCAAATGTGCAGTTCACTTCCGCTCTAAAGATACTTTTTTATCAAATTGTCCCAAATCAGATGTACTCTTGCATTTCAACCGCTCCAAAATGGCATCTGCCAGGAAAATCAAATGCACTTTTGCATTTGATCCCGCGTGGCCGCCGGTTCAGGATACATCATCCAGATAGAACGCGAGCCCGGGAGCTTATGCCTCCCGCTGCCCGCGCTTTGGGGCTGAGCTTTCAGATGCGAAATCCGCACATAACCTCGTCGTCCCTGCCCTGATCGTCTAACGGTTCCATAGTTTGATGCGTGGTTTATCCCAAACTAATGACCTTGTCCGCCCACTCCCGGTAAAATCGCTCCTCATGGGACACGAGGATGATACTGCCCTGAAATTGCCGCAAAGCCTCCTGCAAAGCCGTTTTCGTTTCCGCATCCAGATGGTTCGTCGGTTCGTCCAGGATCAGAAAATTGCAAGGCGAAAGTATCAGGCCGCACAATTTGACTTTGGATTGCTCGCCGCCGCTCAAAGTGCGGATTTCCTGAGTAACCAAATCGTCCTTCACACCACACAACGCCAGGTAACGGCGGATTTCTTTCGTCCCGAGGCCCGGATACCGTTCCGCGATGATTTGCAGCGGGGTAAGCGCGCCGTTGTCCCATTTCAAATCCTGTTCGAAATACCCGACTTTGGCCTGCTCCGAAAACCGGAATCGCCCGGAAACGGCGGCAAGCCGCCCGACCAGCGTATTCAGCAGCGTCGATTTCCCGATCCCGTTGAAACCGGTAATCACGAGCTTTTGTCCCCCCATTACGGAAAAATGGATTTTCGGCAACAGCGGGGCGCCATACCCGACTTCAAGATCGCTGACTTTAAGCGAGGTTTGCGCGGACAGCGGGAGCTCGCGGAAGCGGATCGACGGCTTATGGGTAAACGCCGGCGGAGCCAGCTTTTCCATCCGTTCGAGCTGCTTCCTGCGCCCCTGGGCGATTCTGGAGTTGACGCCGGCGATATTCCGGCGGATGTACTCCTCCGTCTTTTCGATCTTTTTCTGCTGGGCGTGATACCGGCGCACGTAATCTTCTCGCAGATGCTCTTTTTGCCGCAGGAAGTCGGAGTATTTGCCGTAATATTTTTTGATCGTCCCGAACTCGATGTCACAAATACAGGTAGTCACCTTCTCCAAAAACTCGAAGTCATGGGACACGACGATAAAAGCACCGGCAAAATCCGCCAGATAACCAGCCAGCCACGCGACATGCTCCTTATCCAGAAAATTCGTCGGTTCATCCAGCAGCAAGACGTGCGGTTTTTCAATTAAAAGTTTGGCCAATATCACCTTCGCCCGCTGTCCTCCGCTTAACTCCCCGATTTGGCGCTGCATGCCGATGGCGTCGATGCCAAGTCCCGAAGCGACCTTCAAAATCTGGCTGTCGACCTGGTAAAAATCCCGCGCTTCCAGCTTCTCCTGATATTCCGCAGCCTGGAGCAGCATGGCGCTATCCCCGGTCGCCGCGCTTTCCTCGTATAGCCGGTTCATACGGCGCTCCATCTCGAACAAATCGGCATACGCCGTCTTCAGATATTCGGCAATCGTATCGTTTCCGTCGATTTCGGCATATTGATCCAAGTGTCCAATCTGAATCTGCGACTGCCACTTGACGCTGCCATGATCCGGAATGATTTCGCCCAGCAAGACGCGGATCAGCGTGCTTTTTCCCGCCCCGTTTTGGCCAACGATTCCCATGTGTTCGCCCTTGTATAATTCAAAGGATGCATTGTCGTACAACTTTTTATCTCCAAAGCTATGCAGTAGGTTTTCAACTTGAAGTAAGCTCATTTCGGTTCCTCTTTTCTTAATGGTAAAAATAAAAAAAGCAGAGAGCGGCGTTTTTAGACGCCGGCCCTCTGCTTGATGATTAAGGCGCAAGTCAGTCGAACGGTATAACGTACGGTGAACTCGCTGCCAAATGCAAAAGGCCATCGACAAGCATTGTCGACGGCCCTTACTCTCGGCCAATGGTCACACTTAAAAAAGCATAGTAAAGCTACGCTTTTTAAAAAAGACCATTCAGCCGATGAATATAGGAAGCTTTACGCTCCCTGATTAAGCTCCGTACAACGCTTCATCGTGTTCATTTGTACGGAGCGGCGTGTTCTGACGAGTTTGACTAACTTGATATACATTCCAGACCCCCACCTTTTTAGAGGTTATTCATAAAGTCCTGACTTTTTGAACTCGCACTTATAGAGATTGCTCAAAAAGTCACTTATGAAATATTATCATATGCCGGATGCGGGGTCAATTCGGATAAAACTCGTGTTACATCTTCCGGTATTCGCTTGGCGGCAGCCCGGTCGCTTTTTTGAACTGGCGTGAGAAATAAAGGGCGTCATTAAAGCCGACCGAGGCGGCGATCTGGTCCACGGTGAGCGGGCCTGACAAGAGTTCCTTTGCCTTCTCGATCCGCACCTTCATTAAGTACTGTTTGGGCGAAAGGCCTGTTCGCGCCTTAAAAGCATGGAACAGATGGGCCCGGTGATAGCCGAGCTTGCGGGACAGCTCGCCGATGCTGATCGGCTGGTAGTATTGCAGCGTAATCCAGCGAACCGCCTGTTCCACCTGCCGGTCGATCATCGCGGGCTCCAGCGTTTCGGGAGCTTGCAGGGTCTCCCGGTTCGCGAGCCCAAACTGATGAAACAACAGCGCCAGCCATCCCGACGCCTCCAGGCTCTCCAGCCTTGGGTCATCCGCTTGCCGGAACGCCAAGCGAATCCGGGTATAGAGGTGGTGTAAGGCCGTGATGTCCCCGGAATGGCATACAGGATTGCCTGGCGTAATGCCGATGTCGGCCAGCTGCCTGGAGACGCCCGTTCCTTTTAGGGCAACCCATGCATAATGCCAGGGCTTTTGTGTATCCGCCTCATACGAAAACAAAACTCCCGGAAAAATAACAAAAGTATCACCCGGACAGCAGCGGCGGCATTGATCCCTCCAGCGAAACTCCCCTTCCCCCTCCAGGACACTGTGGATAAGATAATAGTCATGCACGGACGGCCCGATTTTATGAGCGGGAATTGGGCGGCCTTCCCCGCTGAACAGCAGGGTCACGTCTTTTTCCCGGAAATCGGGATTGATGTTGTCTTCAAACATGTAATGGTCGGGAATCATCACAAACCTCCGGATCACGAACATTTTCGGCTTCCTTACCAGTCTACTGCATTTTAAATTCTATACACAACATTTATCCATATCTATCTTCGATTCCTCCATACTTTTCCCCTTCCGCCTAAGCTATATTGAAGACATGAATATAAGCCGGAAGAATGCGGAAATCCAAGAGGGTATCAAACGATACCAATGGCGCCCTTCCGCTCGGCTGTGCAATCTAAAGGAGGAACTTTTCAATGTCTAAAATTACATTTATCGGGGCCGGAAGCACGGTTTTTGCCAAAAATGTGCTGGGCGACTGCATGCAGACGCCCGCTCTGCAAGGATTTGAACTGGCGCTGTATGATATCGATCATGAGCGGCTGCGGGACTCGGAGAACATGCTGAACAATCTGAAGCGCAGCAGCGGCAGCACCTGCGTCATCAAAGCTTACAGCGACCGCAAAGAAGCCTTGCGGGGGGCAAAATACGTGATTAACGCCATCCAGGTCGGCGGCTACGATCCTTGCACCATTACGGATTTCGAAATCCCCAAAAAATACGGGCTGCGCCAGACGATCGCCGACACGGTCGGAATCGGCGGCATCTTTCGCAACCTCAGGACGATTCCGGTCATGTTGGAATTTGCCGCCGATATGCGTGAAGTCTGTCCTGACGCCCTGTTTTTGAATTACACGAATCCGATGGCCGTGCTGACGAACGTGATGAACACATACGGCCAAGTGCGTACCGTCGGGCTGTGCCACAGCGTTCAAGCCTGCATTCCCGATTTGTTCAAAAGCTTGGAAATGGACAAAACCGGAGTGCAGGCGAAGATTGCCGGGATCAACCACATGGCCTGGTTGCTGGAGGTTACCCGGGACGGCGTGGATTTGTATCCGGAAATCAAACGGCGGGCGGCGGAAAAGCAAAAACAGCCTCACAAGGACATGGTGCGCTTTGAGATGATGCTGAAATTCGGCTATTACATCACGGAATCGTCGGAGCATAACGCCGAATATCATCCTTACTTTATCAAACGCAATTATCCCGAGCTGATCGACCGCTTCCAAATCCCATTGGACGAATACCCGCGCCGCTGTGTGAGCCAGATAGCAAATTGGGAAAAAATGCGGGAGGAGCTCGTTAACAACACGGAATTGAAACATGAGCGTTCACATGAATATGCCTCCTATATCATGGAAGCGATTGAAACCAACGTGCCGTTCAAAATCGGCGGCAACGTGATGAACACCGGGCTGATTCCCAACCTTCCGAAGGAAGCTTGCGTCGAAGTGCCTTGCCTGGTGGACGCCAGCGGCGTCACTCCGACTTATGTCGGCGATCTTCCTCCGCAGTGCGCGGCTTTGAACCGGACGAACATCAACACCCAGCTGTTAACGATCGAAGCGGCCATCACCGGCAAAAAAGAGCATATATACCACGCGGCGATGCTGGACCCCCATACTTCGGCGGAGCTGTCCATGGACGATATCGCCGCGCTGTGCGACGACTTGATCGAAGCGCACGGCGACTGGCTGCCGGCTTACCGCTAAACCGTCTGCCATCTCCAATACCGAACTCTCTGGAAAATCACCGAAAGCGCGCGGGAGAAAAATCTCCCGCGCGCTTATTTGGCGACCGTCTATTCCAAGATATCAAGCTCCATAAACTCCACTTCCCCATGTTCGACGAAAAGCCCACAGCCGCCCGGCTCGTAATCGTAGGCTCGAGTGGCCAGCACCGTGTCGTTTACATAAATGATGATTGCATTGCCGCTTACGAACACCTTGACTTCCGCCTCGTTCGTCTCGGCCAGCGAAACATACCGTTCTTCGATAAACATCTGGTCCCCGTCAAATTTGTTGGAGCGGTCGAAGACCGCCCTGTTCCGCGCGGGTTCTAGCCGAATTTGACACCATTTCTCCAGCCGCGGCCCGTCGATATGCAGCATGAGTCCGCAAGCTAGGGTTCCCGGCGCCCAGCGAAGCTTCGCTTTAACCAGACACGCTTCCCCCATACTTCCGACCTCGGCCCAACCGAAGCCGTAAGGCTCACTGCCGCGCACCCCGTTTTGAAACGTCCATGTCCCCCGATGAGCCACCGCAGCTTGAGGCAGCACTCTGCGGTAAGATTCCGCTAAAGCCTGCACCGGTTTTACGCCGAGCGTCCCGTCCCGGCGCTGCACCAGTTCGTGCACCAAGGCGCTTCCGCCCCACTGGTACGGCTTCTTATCGTCCATCCCGGAGCGGATGGCCTGCCAGCCGACCAGGTAACGGATTGTGCCGTTAGAGACCGTTTTCGCGGCATAAAAGGCCCGGCCGTCAAACATATCGTCGACCGTCGGCGTGATCCACGGCCCCGCCGGACTTTTGCCCATCCGGTAACGCGTCTCCCACCAGCGCGTATAGTTAGAGAAAATCATGTACCACCATTCACCCATTTGGAAAATATCGTGGCATTCATGGGTGGCAAAGGTTCCCGGAGCGTAAACAACCGCATCGGGTCGCCAGCTCTGTAAATCGGGCGACTTCATAATATGGGTGCAACCTCCGCGGTTATGATCTCCGTCCTTCTCGGTCGCCGTTACCGCCATCCAATATTCCCGCTCCCGGTCGTTCCAGAACACCTGGGGGTCTCTCCAATGCAAGCCGCCGTAATGCTCCGTGTCCGGCGTCACATAAAACGAGGCGTCCTTTTCCCAATGGACGAGATCGGTGCTGACGGCCCGCATCAGCACCTGTTCATGCTTGCCTGCGCTATCTCGGTTGCTCTCGTTAAAGCCGGTATAGTAGAAATGGAACACCCCCTCGCGTTCGACGACGCTCCCCGTGCCGATATGCCAGTCCTGATCCTCCGGGCTCCCGCACGGAATCGCCAACCGCGGCTCCCCGTAATGGACGAAATCCGTAGTGGTGACTTCATATACGCAATACTTATGCAAGTAGAACAAGTGATACACTCCCTGATGAAAAAACGGCATAAAATCACCGCAAGTATCCGGTCCCGGCATGTCCCTCCGCTCAGCCTCATGCATGTAAAATCGGTATCTGCTTCCCTGCTTCATCCTACTAGCCTCCTCTTATTTTGCTTCAAAAGTGGCGTTGTACCATTCATTGACTTCTTTCGTAATCTGATCTCCGCCAAGCTTCTTCCAGTTTTCCACGAAAATATCGAATTCGGAGACCGGAGCGCTGCCCGTAATGATCTTAATGAACGCCTCCTCCTGCAGTTTATCCAGCGTGGCGCCCTTCTGGCTCATCGTCGGCGTCGGCAGTCCGAACCAGGCCGACCGTTCAAGCAGATCGTTGTCGCGGTAGTATCCGATCACCTTCCAGGAGCCTTCGGGACCGAGGAATTTGTAATAATTCCAGCCCAGCGGATCGGCTCCTTTATCCATCCCGTTGTCCATATAGTTCTTGATCGTGTTGTAGTAACGGATCGCTTCCGGATGGATATTTTCCAGCTTCTCTTTGCCCTGCAGCACGTCGTTGATTTGTTTGAAGTATTTATTCGGTTTGTCCTCCGACGGATCGAGGCCGCCAAAGGCGTACGCGGCGAAGTTGATGCCGCTCTTCGGATCCACGCCGAAGGTATTCAGCGTTTCCATCGTCGTTTGCGGATTATTGATTTTTTCCTGGAATAGGTTGATGATTTTCAGCAGCGCTTCCGGATGCGCGACATCGGCACGGACGGCAAAATAGCGCTCCATCGTTACCGTGGTGACCGGTTTGGCCGGCTGGCCGTCGGCGGAGACGATCGGCACGCAAATCCATTCGGCCTGCGGATTGTTGACGATGGCGTCCTTGGCGCTCATCCAGGGTAATCCTTCTCTCCCGTAAAACAAACCGATTTTGCCCGCGGCGATATCTTCGCCCGCTTTCTTCCAATCCTTGACGCCAAACTCTACGTCAATCAGATCATCGGCGAACATTTCCCTCAGCTTCGCCAGCGCGTCCTTCATCCCCGGCTTGACGGCCCCGTATGAAATCGTTCCGTCCTCTCCGCGTATCCAAGCTTTTCCATAGGCATGATAAGCGGCAAAAAAGCCTTCGAAGCTGGCGGTCGAACTGACCAGGTCCTTCTGAAAACCGATGCCGAACGTGTCTTTGACGCCGTTGCCGTCAGGATCATCATTCCTGAACGCTTTGGCGATCTTCACGACGTCATCCAGCGTCTTAGGCACGGAAAGGTTCAGCTTCTCCAGCCAATCCTGGCGAATCCAAATCATATCCGCCGTCGCGTCGAAGCCGCCCGTCTGCGGAATCCCGTAGAGTTTTCCGTCCATGTAAGCGGTTTTCATCTGTTTTCCGCCGTCCGCGTTTAACGTCGATTTCAAGGTGTCCGAAGCATACTTGTCGAAATACGGTGTCAGATCGGCCAATTTCCCCGCTTTGGCGAGTGTGAAATAATCTTTTGCCGGGAGCGTCATGATATCGGGCAGATCATTAGAGGCTACCGCCATGGTCACCTTTTGCTGAAAGCCTTCACCGGCCACCGCCCATTTATAATTGATTTTGATGCCAAGTTCCTGCTCGTACGCCCGGGTCCAAACATTGTTGTTCAGATCATCGCCAGGAAGATAACGCTCATCCCCGTAGAGGTTCTTCATCGCCGACAGCTCGATGGCCGGCTCGTACTTCACAAGCGGGCCGTCGTTCTCCGGCGCAGAAACGGTTCCCCCGCTGGTCCGCTCCGGTTTCGCCGTGCCCCCGCAAGCCGATATGGCGGCCATCGCCAGCGTAAGCAATACAATAACAGATCCTTTCAGAACAATCGTTTTTCGTTGTTTCACATCTCTCTCCCCCTTTAATCAATTGGTTCCTGTCATGATCCGAAAGCAGACTTTTCTATCCTTTAACGCTCCCGAGAAGCATCCCCTTGACGAAAAATCTCTGCAAAAACGGATAAACCAGCAAAATAGGCAGCGTACAGGCCAGAATCATAGCCGATCTTAGCGATCTGCCGGTAATTTCTAAAAGCTGCGGATTGTTCGCGAGCGCCGTTGACGATAGCTGGGACAAATCCAGGTTTAGCACCATCGTTTGCAAATAGGTCATCAGCGGATAGCGGTCTGGCAAGTTCATGAAAATCAGCCCGTCAAACCAACTGTTCCAATGACGAACGAGGATGAACAAGGTGATCGTTGCCAGCGAAGGCAGACTAAGCGGCAAATAGACTCTGACCATCGTGACCAGCCACCCGGCTCCGTCGATCAGAGCAGCCTCCTCCAGTTCGCCGGGAATCGTGCGGAAGAAATTCAGCATCAGCAGCACATTGAACATCGCTACCGCCTCCGGCAAAATCAGCGCCCAAACGGAATTGACCAGATGCAGCTCGTTGACCACAAGATACGTGGGAATCAGTCCGCCGTTGAACACCATCGTCACCATGAAAAACCAGACGTAGACGCCTCTTAGGCGAAATGCCTTTTTGGATTTGGACAAGGGATAGGCGACCAGGATCGTCAACGCCAGTTCGGCAGCCCAGCCCAGGAAGGTCCGTTCCACCGTAATCCACAGCGATTTAAAAAATTGCGGATTGGCAAAAATGTATTGAAACGAGCTGGTGTTGAAGCCTTTGGGCCAAAGCCCCACCTGATTAGCCTCCACGACCGAGCGGGAGCTGAAAGAAACCGCGATCAAATTCAGGATTGGCAGCAGGCAGAGAAAGGCCATAAACGATAAAAGCAGCACATTAAACACGACAAACACTTTTCTGGATGCGTAATTTTCCATACCCGGGCCCCCTTTCGTAAAAGCGGCTAGAACACCTTGTATCCCGCCCATTTGTTGGCCAGCTTATATCCGATGACGATCAGGACGAAGGATACGGCCGATTTGAAGAAGCCGACAGCGGTGGCTGGGCCGAACTGCACATCCACGATCCCGATGCGGTAGACCAGCGTATCGATGATGTCGCCGGTTCTGTAGACCTGCGGACTGTACAAGTTGTAAACCTGGTCAAACCCGGCTTGAAGCACATTGCCGATACCGAGCACCATCAACAGCAAAATGACGGGCGCCAGCGCCGGCAAAGTGACATGAAGCGTCTGCTTCCATCTGCCCGCCCCATCGATAATCGCCGCCTCGTATTGAGTCGGGTCGATCGTGGTGATCGCCGCCAGGTAAATGATCGTTCCCCAGCCGAATTCTTTCCAAACATCGGTGATGACGAGCGTGTACGGGAAGGTTTCCGGGTCGCCGAGAAAAAAGATCGGCTTTATCCCTAACGCGGCCAGCGTGTTGTTGATGATTCCAGACGATGGGGACAAAATATCGACGAGCACTCCGGCCAGCGCCACCCATGACAAAAAATGCGGCAAATACAGCATGGTCTGCACCGACTGCTTGAACAGGCGGCTGCGCACTTCGTTAAGCAGCAGGGCGAACACAACCGGCACGACCAAATTACCGATGATTTTCATCATGGCGATAAACAAGGTGTTCCACAGCACATTGAAAAATCCGGGTAAATTGAAAACGTACTCAAAATTGTCCCAGCCTACCCATCTCTGATTGAAAAAACCGAAGACAGGCTGATAATCTAAAAATGCGATAGACAATCCCGCAATGGGAACATAACGGAAAATGATTGTCAGGACGACCGCCGGCAAAAGCATGACATGAAACGGAAGCTCCTTGAGAAACCATTTTTTCTTTGATTTGCCGGATGTTGCGATTCTAATCTCCCCCTTATTAAAGCGCTTACTTTGCGATCGCAATTTCATTATCCGGCTTTTCCGCGCTCTTTCCCATGCTAATCTTTGGACTTTTATCTCCATTCCTTTACTTATTTTCGGGCTCACCTTTTAAGCATGACGGTTTCTGTATTCTTGCGGCGTCAGCCCCACCGTCAACTTGAAGATGCGGATGAAATAGTTGGTGTTGTCGTATCCGCATTTTTGCGCGACTTCGTAAATTTTCATTTTCGTGTGGGTCAACAGCGACCTGGCCAGTTCCATTCTGCACCGGGTGATATAGTCGTGAAGTCCGACCCCCACATCCCGCTTGAAAATCCGCGAAAGGTAGCTGGGATTGAAACCCGTCGCCCGGCCAAGCGCATTTAAGGACAAATCCGATGCCAAATGCTGGCCGATATAGTCTTTGATCCGACAAATCGTCGCCTCCGCATTGAACCGGCGTTCCGCATCCGCCGCCTCGCATAGCGTCCGGCCCAGCTTTTGCAAATATCCGGCCCGTTCCGTCCAGCCCTGCATTCGGGTAGGCGTGTACAGCAATGTCAAATCGAAATCGCCCGGCAGCGCGGAATATAACCGGGTTTCGTTCAAATGCCCGAGCAGCGCCTTTCCGGCCGCCAGATAAAGCTCCATGGCCTGAAACGGGCTGCCGCCGCGAACTCCGGACAGAACCCGGCACAGCTCGTCCAGAAGACTTCGGAACGAATTCAGATTCCCGTTCTGCAGGTGGCTCTTAAGCAGCTCTACTCGCGGCAGCAGTCGCAGGATATCCGCACACTCTTCTGCCTCCGCCAAGGAAGATTCGGGATATCGTTCTCCCTCCATGGCGATTCCTTCATGGCTGCACAAATCAAATAGCGCCAACGTTCTTTGGAGCGAGCGGTAAACGCGGCCGATCTCCATCCAATTAACCTGCTCACTCGCCAGCACAAAGGAAAGCTTGCATCCCGCCCGTTCCGCCAAAATCGTCTGAATATCCTCCAGAAGGGGGACCGGTACCGCCGGCAAGCCGGGCTCGTTGTCCCGACCGACTAAAAACCAGAGAATATCCTCCCTATAACCTGCGCTGAAAATTTGCGAAGGCGACGGATGAAGCTGTGTCCGCAGGATTTGCTCCACGGTCAATTGCACGAGCCCTTTAATCGGCAACGGCAAATGATCGGTGCAGCTTCGCCCGAGGAGAACCAGCACGGGCTGGGCGGGCGTTAACGATTCGTCCAATTCGGCCATCGCCTGAAACATCGTGCCCGTATCGGGTGAAGATTCGGTAAGCAACGCCGTCAGCATATGATCCCGAAATACTGGAAGCATCGTAGCAAGACGCGCTTGGGCCCCCGCATATTCGCTTTGCAAACCTTGCTCGTAGGCGATCCGATCCAGGGCCGCAGTGACCGCAGCGATGACTTTGTCATCCCCCTCGGTTTTCAGAATATAATCGGAGGCGTCTTGCTTGATGGCCTTGTAGGCATACTCAAAATAGTCATAACCGGTCAGAAAAATAATTTTGACGGCAGGGTGCAGCGCGCGCATGCGCCCGGCCAATTCAAGCCCGGTGACGCCCGGGATTTGGATGTCGAGCAGAACCACATCCGGGCCAAACTCCGCAAAAACACCGAGCGCCTCTTTGGACGAATAGGCGGCTTTCACCTCCAGCCCCAATTCCTCCCGCTCCCGAAACAGCATCTGCAATCCGTCGGCAATCGTGGGCTCGTCGTCTATGATCAACAGCTTTCGGCCTGAATCGTTCATGTTATCCCCTCGCTTTCTTCGTCCGGAATATGAATTTCGACGCAAAGCCCGCCGAGCCGTGATTTGGAAATGGATAGTCCGGCCCGCGTATTGAAATAAATTTGCAACCGTTTGTGAATATTCGTTAACGCCGTGATCTGTCCGTCCTTTCTTCCCGTCTCAACCAGGCTGCGAATATGCTGCTCCGTTTCCGTATCGAGCTCCCCGCTGTTCTCAACGCGGATGGCCAGTTCTCCTCCGTATTCGCGGAAAGAGATGCTCAGGTAGCCGGACGAATCCGAAGAAACTTTTTCAAATACGTACTGAAAGGCGTTTTCCAACAAGGGCTGGAGAATCAGACGGGGAACGGGGGTATCCGTCCAGCGGTCCGGCAGTTCGGCAATGTCGATCTTAACGCGCTGTTTGAACCGGTAGCCCTGAATGGCCGCGTAGTTCCGCGCATGCTCCACCTCCTCCCGAAGCCTCTTCTCGTCCTCGCCATCGCGAGTAATGTACTCGTAAAATTTACCGAGATGCTCACAGAAAGCGACGCTGTTCTCGTAGTCTTTCATTTTGATCATTCGATAAAGAAGATAATAGCTGTTGTACATAAAATGAGGATTGATCTGAGCCTGTAAATGCTTCAACTGGGCATGGCTGATCAGAAGCTGCTGTTTTAAATCTTGTTCGATCAAAAAATCGATCCGGCCGACCATTCCGTTGAAGCTGTCGTACAGCCTGGCAAAATGCGATTGCTCATCCCGGGTAATCCGGTACTTGAAGTTTCCGGCCCGAACCTGCTCGAAGGCATCCTCCAGCAGAAGCTTCAGCGGATGATACACCCGGCGATAGGATTCCAGAAAACCGAACAGCACGACGGCCGCGATGAGCGCGATAAAGCCCAGCAGCAGGGTTAGGGCGATCCCGATCACCACCTGATTCGTGTTATCTACGTAAAGCCACAGAAGTTGGGTCTCAAGAGTTTCGGATTCGTTTCGAATAACATTGAACCGCCTGCCGGCAAGCATAACGCGCTGTCCGGCCGCCGCCGCATCGACCGAAAGGGTGTTTCCCTCACGCGCGCTGGAGACGATAAATTGCCGGTCACCGCCGGTCAGAACGATGATGTCCTCGCCGGTCAACTGGGCGTTCTTCAGTTGCTCCTCGATCGCCTGCTGATCCAGCTCCACAATCAGGACGCAGTCAAGATCCCGGCTGTCCGCTCCATTTGCAATCGCTTCCACAACAATCAAGCGGTTATGGTAAGTCAGCAGCGTGGACGTATTTTTAAACAGTTCTTGCTGCATGTCAGCCCAGGTATTCGGGTTCATGTCGCTTATTTCGTCAGCGCCAATCACTTTACCGATGGATTTAAAGTAAATTTCCGCATTAGACACCAGACGACTGCTGTTCTTCAGCGATTTCATTTGATCCATCATGGCGCGGATCATTTGATAGCGCTGGAAGTAAGGGCTGGACGCATAAAGGTAGCGTATATTGTCCACATTCTCGTCCATCATGACGCCGTACTGGATGCGCTTGATCGTTTCAATTTCACTTTCGATATCGTGATGCACGAACTTTAGCCGTTCGACCTGTTTGTTGTAAATAATCTCCGAATAATACCGCTGGCTGCGCAAGAACAACACGGCGCCGAAAACAATGGCGATCACCAGGATTGCGGAAATCACCAGCAGGAAACGTTTATAAAGCATATCGAAAACAAGATTGTTTGCGTGCGCTTTGCTTCTCATAGCCCCATCCCTTTCCCTCGATGTTCGCTGTCCCGCCACGCCATTAACCGATACACTATTGTGGCGGTGAGCATCTTCATCCGCTTATAGAGAGCGCTTTCAAATTAAAGTGAAACGTTTCCACTTTTTGCCCGAAACAACCTCTCGGCAATCGCTCAGGTTGTTTCGCCCCGTCTGAAAACGACCGGCAGCCGGTAAGCTTTCTGCGGTAGCCTTTCCCCGCCCATGATCCGAAAGAGCAATTGAACGGTCGTCCGCGCCATCTCCTCCACCGGCTGGCGGATCGTGGACAGAACCGGATGGAAATAAGGATGGCTCTGGATTCCGTCGTAACCGATCACTTTGACATCCTCCGGAACCTTCAGTCCCAACTGCACCGCCCGGTCAATATATTTGGCGGCGAACATGTCATTAATGGCGAACACGCCGTCGGCTTCCTGGTGGATACGGAAAAATTCATCAAAATACGCGTCCTCATCCTTGACCGGATCCGGCCGTTCAAATATGGCACATTCCACGCCAAGCTGCCTCGCTTCATGCACGAATCCCGCCTTGCGATTCATCATTTCGCTGGACATGGCCGCAACCGTTCCGATGAAGACGGGCTTCTGGGCTCCGGCGTTAACCAGCTCCCGTAGAGCAAGCCGGCCGCCTGCGAAATTGTCCGAAGTAACGCAGGTAATCGGGCGGTTGAAATGGCGGTCGATGCTGACCATCGGAATTTCGGGGCCGACATTGTCCTCAATATCGTTATAAGTAATTCCCACAATGCCGGCCACTTTGTTCTGCCGGAGCATATCCAGATAATATAGTTCCTTTTCCGGCTTGCCGCCGCTATTGCAGAGCATCAGCTTAAATCCGCTGCGATCGAGCTCGTCCTCGACATAATAAGCCAATTCGGAAAAGAACGGGTGCCAAATACTAGGCAGCAGCAGCGCAACCATTTTTGACTTCTGCATTTTAAAGTTCCTGGCTACTTCATTGGGAACATAGTTCATCCGCCGGATGACCTCTTCCACCTTCCGGCGCGTTTCCAATTTGACCGGCCCCGAGTTGTTAATGACCCGGGAGACCGTTCCTACCGCCACTCCGGCCAATTGCGCAACGTCCTTGATACTTGCCATGGAATCCCCCGCTTTCATCTTCGCTGAACCTATCGTAACACCGGATTGGAAACGTTTCAATTTACTGCGTGGAATATTTCGTTTCCGACAAGCACGAAGTCGCCCGGATTCCGTATATTCAGGCGTCCTCGGGCAACTTGTTTAAAGGTTACTTATATGTTACTGTGATGACAGCGAGCTTTTAATAGTAATGATTTCGTTTAAGTATAATATATGTAAACGCCTAGCAGAAGGGTGATAGTTAATGACACGTTCGACAAATACGGCAAATTCGGCAGATGAGTGCGATACAAGCTGCTCGGGATCCCCGGCGGATTTGGCTGCGATCAAAGCGGAGTTAATCGATGACCAAGCGGCGATTCAGTTTGCCGACTGGTTTAAGGCATTCAGCGATCCGACGCGCGTCAAAATCATCAGCGCCCTGCTAAAAAGGGAATTGTGCGTGCATGATTTGACGGTGCTGCTTGAAATGGGGCAGTCGGCCGTTTCCCACCAGCTGCGGTACCTGCGCAACCTGAGAATCGTTAAGAGGCGCAAGGTCGGAAAGACGGTCTTTTATTCGCTTGACGACGCTCATATCGAGCAAATTTTTCTCCAAACTCTCCAGCACACCAACCACGGATGATACGAAAAACCGCAGATCGGCCCCGTACCGGCCACGGTGAGCAGCACGCTGCGGCCCGGTACGAGAGCGGATCTGCGATTGCATATCTTACCCAAGCCAAATTCCCTTAACTCAAATTGGGCCTGATCTTCATGACGCGCATTGCGTTTAAAACAGCAAGCAGGGTGACGCCCACATCCGAGAACACCGCTTCCCACATTGTCGCAATCCCAAACGCGCCCAGGAGCAGGAAAACCGCTTTGACGAGCAGCGCAAAAATAATGTTCTGCCAGACGATACGCCGGGTTCTTTTCGCAATATGAATCGCGGAAGCCAGCTTGGAGGGCTCGTCGGTCATGATGACGATATCGGCCGCTTCAATCGCCGCGTCGGACCCGAGGCCGCCCATGGCCACGCCGACATCGGCTCTGGCCAACACCGGTGTGTCGTTGATCCCGTCGCCGACGAACACGATCTTTTCTTTGCTCGATTTCTGGCGGTCGATCTTTTCCAGTTCCTCCACCTTATGCTGCGGCAGCAGTTCGGCCCGCACCTCGTCGACGCCCAGCTTTTTGCCGATCGCTTCGCCCACCGCCTTGATATCGCCCGTCAGCATGACAATCTTCTTCACACCGAGATTTTTCAGGGAACGGATCGCCTGCGCCGAATCTTCCTTGACCTCGTCGGCTATGACCAAATAACCGGCATATTGCTTGTCGATCGCAACATGCACGATGGTACCCAGCTCGGTAGGCGCGGCGAAATCGATATTTTCCCGTTTCATGAGCTTCGCGTTCCCGGCCAGCACCTCCCTGCCTTCGAACATAACCTGAATACCGTGGCCCGATATTTCGTTGTAACCCGCAAGCAGTTCTTCATTTAGTTCCCGACCGTAAGCTTCCCTGATCGACTGAGCGATGGGATGGGTGGAGTGCATCTCGGCAAAAGCGGCCTGACGCAGCAGTGCCTGCTCGGTCCATCCGTTTTGCGGATAAATGCCGTTCACTTTAAAAGCGCCTTTGGTCAGCGTTCCCGTTTTATCGAACACGACGTATTTGACGTCATTCAGGGCTTCCAGGTAATTGCTGCCCTTGACCAGCACGCCGTTCTTGGAAGAAGCGCCGATGCCGCCGAAGAAGCCGAGCGGAATCGAAACCACCAGAGCGCAAGGACAGGAAATAACCAAAAAGATAAGCGCCCGGTACACCCAATCCGCGAAGGTCGCGCCGCTAATGATCAACGGAGGAAGCACGGCCAGCAAAGCGGCGACAATGACGACAACCGGCGTGTAGTAACGGGCAAACTTCGTAATGAAGTTTTCCGTCGGCGCCTTTTTGCTGCTGGCATTCTCTACCAGATCCAAAATCTTGGCAACGGTCGACTCGCCGAACACCTTCGTGACCTCGATCGTCAGAACCCCGTTTTTGTTGATAAATCCGCTCAGCACGTCATCGCCGGCAGTCACCTCGCGCGGTACGGACTCGCCGGTCAGCGCCGAAGTATCCATAGCCGAGTTCCCTTCCGCTACTTTGCCGTCAAGAGGTACCTTTTCGCCGGGGCGAACGACGATCAAATCTCCGATCCGCACTTCCTCCGGGCTCACGCGTTTGATTTCGTCGCCCGCTTTCAAATTGGCAAAATCCGGTCTAATGTCCATCAGCGCGCTGATCGATTTCCGCGACCGGTTGACGGCAATGCTCTGGAACAGTTCGCCAACCTGGTAGAAGAGCATAACGGCCACGCCTTCGGGATACTCCCCGATCACAAACGCGCCGACGGTCGCGATCGCCATCAGGAAGTTTTCATCGAACACTTGGCCTCTGACGATGTTTTTCAGCGCCTTGTAGACGATATCCCCGCCCACAACGAGGTAGGAGGCCAGAAATAGGATCAGTTCAAGCTCCCGCCCCAAGGGTAACGCGAAAGCCGCCGCGCCAATGACAAGGCCTGCTGCCAGACGGGCAACCATCATTTTCAGGCTTTGCGCTCCATGGTCATGGGAATGGCCGTGTCCATCCTCCGCCGCTTCAGCGCCGTGATCTTTCGCGTGATCATGACCGTGACCATGATCGTGGTTATGGGCCCGTTTAACTCCCGCCGTCCCGTGCTCCAATACCTTGACGTCAGGCTCTAATGTGCGAATTTTTTTCTTTGCTTGCTCCAGGATCTCCTCGCTGCGGTTCACAGCCATTTCCATGGTTAACGTTTTGTTGACAAAATTCACCGAACAAGCCGAAACCCCGTCAATGTTCTGAACACCGTTCTCGATTTTCATCGCACAGTTTGCGCAATCCAAGCCTTCTAACACAAATTTACGTTTAACTATCCCAGCAGTCGTTTCCATCCGCATGCTCACTCCTCAATAAAAAACGATATATGAGTAAATGTTCATATATAGTATATTCTTGTTGCTTAGCCAGTGTCAACAAAAATCAACACACTTGGGCGTTTTCTGCGGTTCTGCCGATCCTGTATGATATGATAGTACTTAAATAATGCGGATGATAAGGAGCCGGTTACGTGGATGACAAAGACGCCGCCATACTGCAATACGTTGCCCTGGAGCAAAGCCTGACCAAAGCTTCGGAAAGGCTGTATATGACGCAGCCGGCATTGACCTACCGGATTCAACAGCTGGAACGCGAATTCGGCGTGCCGCTGATCGTTAAACATGCCAAGGGGACTTACCTGACCCCCGAGGGCGAGGTATTGGCCGCCTATGCGAAAAAAAATCGGGACGAACTGAAGCGGCTAAAAGATTATCTCCTGAATATGGGCAGCCGGGTCAGGGGCACGCTTCGTCTCGGCGTCGCCAGCTATTATGGCCTGTACAAGCTCCCTCCCTTGCTCAAAACATTCAAGGATCTGTACCCCGAGGTCCAGTTCAACGTCACCTGTGCGCTCAGCCCGGAAATTTTGGATTTGCTGGCCGATCAGGAGATCCATATCGGGATCGTGCGCGGGGATTACCCTTGGGGAGAATCGCGTTATCTGCTGCATGACGAACCGATCTGCCTGATCTCCAAAGAGCCGGTCGACCTGGACAAGCTGCCGGAGCTGCCGCATATCCATTACAGCGAGCCGAAAGCCAAGGCAGTCCGCCAAACTCCGTCCCATTTCAGCCAAACGATACAAGCCTGGTGGCATGAGCATTACGATGCGCCTCCCTCCATCGCGATGCAGGTGGATGCCTACGAAACCTGCAAGGAGATGGTCAAGCACGGGCTCGGATACTCCATCGTTCCGGGGGTATTCGTCAAACCCGAGGACGGGCTGTATACTGTTGAGCTTATAAGAGGAAGCGGCGAGCCGATCCGGCGGAACACGTGGATGCTGTACCGTGAATCCACCCAGGAGCTGGCGATAGCGGAACGGTTCATCGATTTTATGAAGACGGAACATCCTTCCGGAGATGCCCAGTAGAACGATCCGTTAATAACGCGGTCAGGCGGCCAGCCCCTGAGAAACTCCAGCGAAAAATATAAGGGCAAAAAAGGGCGTTATTCCAGCGCTATCCTCCGTTCAAAACGAAATAGAGGCAATTGATGTCGCTATTTTCCCCGGTCGCACGGGAATTCCCTCGTTCTGGATCATTCACGGGAAAATAAGCACAAAAAATGCCGCTAATGGATATGAACATGCCTGACTCCGGATAATAAGAACATAAAATTCCGCTATTTTCCCCTCCTATTTTCTCCTGAGTTGTCCAACCTTATTTATGGAACCGTCTACTTGGAGTCCCGCCAGCGGCGCGGGGCTTCTTTTTGCCCTTACGCATCCATAAATATTTTTTGGGCCCTGCACAAAAATATCTTAATTGTACATCTCCCTGCCAAAGCCTTTATTATTTAATTCATATTATTGCATAAATATACGGTTTAATGTTTGCGCTCAGCCGCAAGCTCTCAGAATATAGAACAGGTGGGATAAGCATGAACATGCAACTTGGAAAAGAACATAAACAACAAATTATTCAGGCGGTTGACGAGCGCGACACACTGCTGCGGGAAATTTCGCTGCGGATTCACGCCAATCCGGAGCTTAGCTTCCATGAGCACCAAGCCCAGGCTTGGCTTACCGAGCCGTTGATCGAAGCCGGGTTTCAGGTGGAAAAAGGTATCTCCGAGCTGCCGACCTCCTTCCGGGCAACCTGGGAAGGCGCGCCGGGCGGACCGACGATCGCGCTGCTGGCCGAATACGATGCGCTGCCGGGCATTGGCCATGCCTGCGGCCATAACTTGATCGGCACGGCGGCGGTCGGAGCCGCGCTGGCCCTGAAGGACGCCTGTCCGCAGCTGCCCGGCAAAATCGTCGTGCTCGGTACCCCAGCCGAAGAGGAAGGCGGCGGCAAAATCATCATGTGCCAAAACGGCGTGTTCGACGAGGTGGACGCGGCCATGATGGTCCATCCGCAGAACAAAACGATGGTGCTGCGCGGCGCGCTCGCCTGCGTGGATGCGACCTTTACGTTCCACGGGAAGCAGGCGCATGCCTCCTCTGCCCCGGAAAAAGGCATCAGCGCGCTCGATGCGCTCGTCAACGCATATGTAGCAATCAATTCGCTGCGGCAATTTATGAAAGAGGACGTGCGGATTCACGGCATTATTACCAAAGGCGGGGACGCGCCAAACGTTGTGCCGGAGCTTGCGGAAATGGTATTTATCCTGCGAGCGTCCACCGTGAAGGAGCTTGAAGAGGTCAGAACCAAGGTGTACCGGGCCGTCCGGGCCGCCGCCGAAGGCGTTGGCGCCACTGTCGATATCGCTGAGGGGCTGATTTATGCCGAGCGCAACAACAACAAGGCTTTGGCGGAATTGTTCGCCCAAAACCTTGAGGCCCTTGGCATCGAGGTCAACGATCCGCCGGAAAAAGGCGGTGTCGGATCGTCGGATATCGGCAACGTCAGCCAAATGACCGCCGCGATCCATCCTTATATCCGGCTTGGCGACGCGACTACGCATACCCCGGAATTCGCCCAGCTTGCCGGTTCCGAGGAAGGCATGATCGAGTTGAACCGGGCGGCTAAATCGCTGGCCCTGACAGCTTACGATTTATGTTATGACCAAGAAGCGGTGCGCCAGGTAAGAAACGAATTCGAAACATGGAAAGCGCAAAGAAACGGAGGACAAGGCTCATGAACAGCACGATTAAACAAACGTCCCGCAACTGGTTTAAAATGCCTCATACGTATGTCATTTTGATTTTCCTGGTGCTGGTCGCCGCATTGCTGACGTATGTCATTCCGGCCGGTGAATTCGACCGGGTCAAAGATGAGGCGACAGGCAAATCGCTCGTCGTCCCCGGTTCCTATCATCAGGTCGAAGCCAGCCCGGTCGGTCTGGTAAGCCTTCCGAAGTCGATCGTGCACGGGCTTGTCGACTCCGCCGACGTTGTCTTTTTCATTCTGATTATCGGCGGCACCTTTGAGATCATTTCGTCGACAGGGACGATCGAGGCTGTTACCGGACGCGTCGCCAGGAAATTTGCGAATAAAGGCAGATGGGTCATCCCCATATTTATTACTCTTTTCTCCGTCGCCGGGTTCACGATGGGCATGTCCACCGAGGTGATGGTGTTCGTGCCGATCGGCATCGCCATCGCCAGAGCCCTTGGGTTCGACGCGCTGACGGGCACGGCGATGATTTCCCTCGGAGCTTCCTGCGGCTTTACCGCCGGCATCCTGAATCCTTTTAACGTCGGACTCGCCCAGGCGATTGCCCAAGTGCCGATTTTTTCCGGGGCCTGGCTGCGGATTATCCTGCTCGTCTGCCTGATTGCGGCGACCAGCTTGTATCTGATCCGCTACGCGGGCAAAGTGCGGAACAACCCTTCCGCTGGATTGGTGTACGACCTGGAAAAAGAGGCGGATTCACAGGCGCTCGACTTCTCCAAACTGCAGCGTATGCAGCTTAAGCATATTTTGACGATCGCCACCGTGGTCAGCGGATTTGCCGCGCTCATTTGGGGCGTCTCGCAAAAAGATTGGTGGATCGAGGAACTGGCCGCCCTGTTCCTGACCATGGGGATCGTGTCCGGCTTCTGCGCCGGATATGGACCAAGCAAGATTGCAACCGAATTTGTCAAAGGCGCCAAAGCGATCACGTACGGTGCGCTCATTATCGGTTTTGCCCGCGGGATCATCGTCGTACTGGAACAGGGCAGCGTCATCGATTCCATCGTCAACGGCTTGGCTGCGCTCGTCAGCGAGCTTCCGGGCTCCGTTCAGGTGCTGGGCATGTATGTGTTCCAAAACGTCATGAACGTCTTCATTACATCCGGCACCGGTATGGCGGTGACGACGATGCCGATTATGGTGCCGCTCTCCGACCTGCTTGGCGTGACCCGCCAAACGACCGTATTCGCCTTCCAGCTCGGCGACGGAATTTCAAATATGATTTTGCCGACATCCTCGGCACTGATGGGCAGCTTGGCCGTCTCCGGCATCCCGTATCAGAAATGGGTGAAATTTTTCTGGCCGCTGATGTGCATCTGGATTGCGATCGGCGCCGTCTTAATCGTATTCGCGAATATGATCAAGTATTAGGCATTTACAACAAAACGATCTAACGGTTGCCACAACCGCTAATTGATCCAAAAACGTTGATTCCAAATTCTAACGGTTGCCGTGGCGCTTATTTCACTTAAAACCAGCTATTTTTACCTAGATTAAGGCAAATAACGACGCTCGCAACCGTTAGAAATTAGAAAAGGTCTTTTTTCGCAAAATAGCACCTGCTACAACCGTTAGATTTCTGGCGGGCGATAGTATCGCTCGAAAACCTGAGCTTAATGCGGAAAATCTGGAAAGTATCAGGGTTACACTCACCCGAGTCGATCCTTCCCTTGTCACTTTACAACAATCAGCAGCATTTTAAAGGCTGCCTCTACCGCCTTCAAGCCATGGGGAATGTTTGCCGGCATAATAATCGTTTCACCCGCTTTAACGGTGTATACTTCATCGCCGATCGTAATCTCGGCTATGCCTTCGATAATATTCACCATCGCATCCCCGGAAGAAGAGTGCTTTTTGATTTCTTCTCCTTGGTCAAGCGCAAATAAGGTCATTCCAAGGTCCGGGCGCTGCACTAGCGTTTTGCTGGAACTCTGGTGTTGTTCAACCGTTATTTCATCCGCCAATTTTAATACCTTTGACTGCGGTAATTTATTAATGTTCATGTTCATTCCTCCAATAAATAAAATAATGTGGCTCCTTTTAGTGCGAGTTCAAAAAGTCGGTTTTTCAGCACCGAAGTGTATGCTTACGAAGTGCGTTTTTTCAAAACGCTTTAGGTCGGATGAAGCTAGGGACTAAGTAGCGGAGCTAAACGTTTTCGGAGAAAATGGCTTCGGAAGCATAGGCTCGTAAAACCTACGTGAGCAACTGAAATGTTTCCGCAGGAAACATGCTTCGGAAGCATAGGCTTGGCCCGGCTGAATTCAAGATTCGATGTCGAATCTTCGTGATAAGAAAAAATATCTGTCGACGTACATTCTAGGGAGACAGACCGCGTTTAGCGGTAGTTTTTCTTGCGATATAAGGAAGCTGAAGCTTAAGATGTCCATTCTTTCTTATATCTACAAAAGACGACTTTTTGAACAACCTCTTTTAGCCGATTTGCACAAATTTGCATCTGCCCGCCGCATGGAGGGCATGTTTTTTTTGCGCCGAAATCACGACGGATTCCCCTTCGTTTAATACCAGCTTTTTCCCGTCAACCGCAACTTCAAGCTGACCCTCAAAAACATATAACAATTTGGACACTTCGGACGATTCGGAGCTTATGCTTTCATCATCGTCAAAGGCAAAAAGTACGGCGTCCACGCCATGATATGAAAAAAAGCGGCTGTTGATTTGCTGGCTGCGGTATTGCACCAGTTCCTTGATGTCAAACGTTTTTTCCGGCTCAAGGTTCATACCTTTCTCCTTTCCCATCGTAATTTACCTCATTCTAAATCCGATCACTCGCAAAAAGAAGGATTCAAATCAAATTTTTAAGGGGGTTCAAGTATTTTTTGGGTTTGATTTCAATCCTCTGCTTAGCAAGCCGGAAGACATACAATCGAGTTGTTCTTAAAATTCATTCCACAGGAGGTTTTCAAACATGAAACCCGGATTCGAAATAAGCAAGGACGTATACTGGATCGGAAAAATCGACAACCGTGAGGTTCCCTTCCACCGGCTGCTTCTGACCAAAGGCACCACCTACAATTCCTATTTGCTGAAAACCGGCAAACCCACGGTAATCGACACCGTTGATATGGAATTCGGCAGAGAGTTCGCCGATCATGTTACCGAACTGATCAACCCGCTGGATATCCAATATATTGTCATCAACCATACCGAACCCGATCATTCGGGCGGACTTGCGGCGCTGGCCGCCAGGGCAACCAATGCCACGATCGTGTGTACGGAAGTAGCCGTTCCGGAAATCCAGCAAATGTACAAGCTGCAGCACCGGCAATATCTGGCCGTCAAGGATGGCGATACACTCGATATCGGCGGCAAAACGCTTCTATTTAAAGAAACCCCTTATTTGCACACCGAAGAAACGATGATCACTTACTGTAAGGAAGATAAAATCTTGTTTCCTTGCGACATTTTCAGTACTCATGTGGCCGTGAACCGCCTGTTTGCGGATGAAGCCGGGTTTGATGTCACCGAGGATTTCACCGGGTATTACCGGGCCATCATCCATCCGCACAGAAGATATGTGCGAACCTTAATCAAAGCCGTCAAAGATTTGGACATCCAAATGATCGCCCCGTCGCATGGTTTTATTCTCCGCAGCGATATCGGCAAATATATCCGTTTGTATGCCGAACTCAGCACGGAAACCAAGCAGAACAAAAAGGTGGCCATCGTCTATGCAACGCTTAAAAACAACACCAAAAAAATGGCCCAAATCCTTAAAGACAGCTTCGAGGAAAACCGTATCGGCGTGGAGCTATGGGACGTGGACAAGGCGGATGAAACGAATGTGCTGAACAGCATCGCCGCCGCCGATGCCGTTTTTATCGGCAGCTCCACCAAATATGCGGATATGACCGGCAAGCTGGAAAACCTGCTCAAGAAGCTTCCGGACATGAATCTGGAGGGCAAGCTTGGCGCGGCCTTCGGTTCGTACGGATGGAGCGGCGAAGCAATAGAAGTCGTGCAGGATTACTTGAATGCCACAAATATGCAGGTGCAAAGCACCTCCAACGTGATCAAAACGACCGGTATGACCCATGTCGAATTCCCGGTGCGCATCCGGTTCACCCCTAATGATGAAGACAAAGTGAGAAAAATCAAAAACGCTGCCGAGTTCGTTGCGGATCTGCTGCTTAGCGTGATCTAGGCGGTCCGGCGAAAGGAGAGAAAACCATGTCTGAACATCGTCATTACGTTATTGTTGGCGGCGGCGTGGCCGCCATTAGCGCGGCCAAAGCGATCCGCGATCGGCAGGAAGCGGCGGAAATTACCATTTTCGGCGACGAATCCGGCCTTCCTTATAATCGAGTGAAATTGTCCAAAGGATTATTCACCGATTTGCACAGTGACAGCGTGTTGATTAAGAAGGAAAAATGGTACCACGAGCACAAAATTGCTTATCATGGCGGGACACCGGTCACTTCCATTGATCCGGACTCCAGGACGGTCACAACCGGAGACGGCCAAACGGTCCGGTACGACAAGCTGCTGCTCTGCACGGGAGCCGTGAACCGCAAACTGCATCTTGAAGGCACGCCTTTGCCTCATGTTCACAATATCCGCAGCAGACACGACGCGGACAAGCTGAAACAAGCTTTGCGTGACGGAGACCGAATCTGCCTCATCGGCGGCGGCATTCAAGGGGTGGAAACCGCCTGGTCCCTGAACCGGGCCGGCTATTCCGTCACGATAGTCGAGGCGTCGCCGCGGCTGATGGCCCGCCAGCTGGATGAACGGGCTGCGGCCATTCTAACGAAAAAAATTGCCGAACAGGGAACTGAGATAAGGCTAGGACAAGGCGTCCGCAGAATTGCCGGCATCAACGGCGTCGAAGGCGTAGAGCTTGAAGATGGTTCATTTTTACCCTGCGAGCATGTCGTTTATTCCATCGGGGTTATTCCCAATGCCGATTTAGCCCGCCAAAGCGGACTTGAAGTCAGAGCGGGGATTGTCGTTAATGAGCACATGCAAACCAGTGCCGAACACATTTATGCCGCCGGCGATGTTGCCGAATTTCACGGCAGGGCGGAAGGCCTGTGGAACAGCGCCATGGAACAAGGAAAAATCGCCGGAGCCAACATGGCAAGCCATGTTGCTGTTTACCGCCGGCCGGTGCCGATGACCGTATCCAATGCGTTTGATACTCCTTTGTTCTCCATCGGCCTAACGGATGAGCAGCAATGCGACAATAGCCTATGCGGTCCGGATTCTGGGCCTTACAAACGGATTTTTATCAAAAACGGGGCGATATGCGGAGCTGTTGTCTTTGACAATGTCAGCGCTGCTCTGCCTTATAAAGCGGCCATAGAGCAATCCCTTCAAATCACGGAAACAGAGCTTGTCCATCGTTTAGTCCATTAAAAACTCAAACCAGAGGAGATGTTGCAAGATGAAAAAATATATATGCCAGCCTTGCGGTTATATTTACGATCCGGCCGTTGGAGATCCCGATGAAGGTATTTCACCGGGCACCGCTTTTGAAGACCTTCCCGAAGACTGGGTATGCCCGGTTTGCGGCGAAGACAAAAGCCAGTTTCTGCCTATTGAAGATTAGCCGTTAACCCAAACAATGCCCCGCTTCTCCGCAAACGACGGGGGAGAACGGGGCGTTGTCCTAATTAATCAATATAGTCATTCAGTTTTTGGATATCGCAAATCGTAAGCTCCCGTGTTCCGTTGAGTTCAATAATTCCCGCCTGCTCGAATTTGCTGAACTTGCGGCTGATGGTTTCTCTTGTAACGCCCACATAGTTGGCCATCTCTTCACGCGATAACGGAAGTTTGATCTTAATGCGCTCTTGATCCTGATCCGCTTTGCCGTATTTGCGGCCAAGCTCCAAAATCATATAGGCGATGCGGATTTCCGGATCGTTTGTCGCCAGACTTTGCGCCAGGTTCTCCGTAGCGGCCAAGCGCTTAGTAATGCTCTGCAGCAGCTTTAACGTAATATCCGGATTTTCCTGAATGATGAGTCCCATATCACTTTTGGTCAACAGGCAAACATCGGTGTCTTCCAGCGCATAGGCGCTAAAGTTGCTGGTCTCGCCGCTGTTGAATATACTCAATTCGCCGAAAAACTCACCCGTTGAAAGAACCTGCAAAATTTGCTCTTTGCCTTGCGCCGTAATTTTCAACAACTTCACGTAACCCTCGCGGACAATAAACAACGTTTCCGAAGGTTGTTCTTCCAAAATTAACGCTTGTCCCTTCCGATATTTCCGATGTTTGATCATCGTGCTGATCTTGGCCAGATCCTCTTCGGACAACGAAGCAAATATAGGAACTTTGCGGGTGCACAGCGCCTCACTGCAATGGTGGCAGCTTTCCATCGTACTTTCCCCTTTTTCCAACGTTTGGACCTTAGGACATTAAATTTTATTTAAAATTAACATGAACATACCAACTGTCTTGTGATTCCAGTCACGAACTAGCCAAAAACGCGCAAAAAGCGCCCGCGGCGCCGATCTAATGGTTCAATCGGTGCGCCGCGGACGCAACGTACGCTTCTCGGCTTATCTATCAAAGGCTTCCAGGGCGTTCACCCGGTGCGCCATCGCCGCGCCGGCTTTCAACGCCGCAGCCACCAATAGCGTCTCGGCTAGTTCCTCCAGGGTCAGACCGCGCTGCTTCGCCGCCGAGGTGAACAGCTCTATGCTGTAGGCGTTTCCGGTCACATGCGCGGCGGCGACCGCGATGATATATTTCTCTTTATCCCCGACCAACCCGGCCTTTAGCGCGGTATGCTGAAATGCCGAGAAGGCGGTATACAACTCTTCGTTGACTTCCTCCAGCTCGCCTAAACGATCCAGATTGCTTCGGGCATACAGCTCCTCCCCTTTTCCGCCTTCATAGGCGTTAAGCGCATTAACCGCATTGTAAAAGGCGGAATGTGCGCTCACCGCAGCAGCCACGGCAATCGCCTCGAAAATTTCTTCGAACGAGGCCTGCTGCCCCTTGGCCTTGCCCACATGTCCGTCGATGCAATAAGGACAACCCGTGATATGCGCCACCGCTACCGCTATCAGCTCCTTCACCTTGACCGTCAGGGCTGTTTCCTGAAAAATTTGGCGGTTAAAATTAACGAATGCATCAAATCCCTCCGGCGCGGCTGCGGCCAGTTTGGCCGAAAAACTCGGTTTGTGACGGGTATATAAGCTCTCATTGGACATTTTGAATCCGCCTCCTCAAATCGTATGATCGGTTTGCTCCGCGCCCCGTTGACGCAGCACGAAGCTCAACAAAAGACCGGCGAGCAGAAAGCAGGCCAGCATGGCGATGAGGCCGTTCCAGCCGTAATGGGAATAGAAAAGCCCTCCTATGGTACCGCTTACGCCGGAACCCACATAATAAAAGAACAAATACAGCGATGAAGCCTGGGATTTGTGTTCGGTGGCAATGATGCCGATCCAACTGCTGGCAATAGAATGTCCTCCAAAAAAGCCAAAGGTAAAAACAGAGATGCCGGCGATGATTATCCCCAAATTTCCCGCGAGCGTCAGCAGGGCGCCGGCCAGCATCATGCCCAGCGCCAGCCCCATCATGGCATACCGGCCGTATTGATCGGCCAGCTTGCCCATCCATGTGGAACTGATCGTTCCCATCACATAAACGATGAAAATCCACCCCACCAGCGTCTGACTCAATTCATACGGCGGAGCCGTCAGCCGGTAGCCGATATAATTGAACAAAGTGACAAAGCTGCCCATCAGGACAAAACCGAGCCCGTACAAACAGAGCAGGCGCACATCCTTGCATTGGCCAAGCAGTGTGGCCAAAATGTCCCTAAAGGCAAACGGCTGGCGTTTAAAATGGCGGGAAGCGGGCAGCCAATACCAAAAGAGCAGCACCGCCGCCAGACTAAACAAGGCGATAACCCCTACCGCCACCCGCCAGTCGAAGGCATCCGTCAGCATGCCGGTGATCACGCGTCCGCCCATGCCGCCCACCGAGTTGCCGCTGATGTACAGCCCCATGGCATAGCCAAGGCTGGCCGGATCGATCTCCTCGCTCAGATAGGTCATGGCAATCGCCGGCAGGCCGGCCAGTACAATGCCCTGCACAACGCGCAGCGCGAGCAGGGCACCAAAGCCAGGACTGAAGGCGATGAGCAGCGCGACGAGCGCCGCCCCAAACAGCGAGCAGCCCATGACCACCTTGCGGCCCAGACTGTCGGACACCGCCCCGACGAACAGCATCGTGACCGCCATCGTCAGCGTCGAAATCGACAATGACAAGCTGGCAACTGCCGGCGAAACGCCAAACTCCCGGGAAAATTCGGGCATCAACGGCTGCAGGCAATACAAAATCGCAAAGGTGCAGAACCCCCCGGCGAACATCGCCAGGGCGGTGTTCCGAAATGACCGCGTGCCTTTCAGGATATATTCCATGGAGTGATCAAGACCTCTTTTCAAAGTTACACTCTCACCGCTACTTACAACTACTGTACAATTACTGCACAAAAAGTTTGCGGTCCAGATGCGTCAAAAAATCATATCCATCCTTCGTAACTACGACGGTATCCTCGATTTGGAAGCCTCCGGCGCCAAGCTCGTAATACGGCACCTCCACGCAGAACACCATCCCTTCCTGCAGCTCCCGGTGGTCTCCCGGGGCAAGTACGATGTCGTCATAAAGCTCCAGGCCGATGGCGTGGCCAACATGCTGGCGGCGATAATGCGGAATCCCGCCGCGCTGCACCGTTTCAACGGCGGCCGTAAACACCGCCGAAGCCTTGACCCCCGGGCGCACCAGCTCCAGCGCCCGCTCCCAGCCGCCGCGGACGGCGGCGAAATGCCGCTGCTGCCACTCGGACGGCTGCCCCAGCACCACGGTGCGTCCGGTATCCGCCCAATAGCTGTCGAGCTGACAGCACAGGTCGAACCGCACCTGTTCACCCGGCCGTACCCGGTGGAAATAGTGCTCGATCAGCGGCAAGGCGCTGCGCGGTCCCGCCCCGACCGCGATCATCGCCGGCGTTCCGCCGGCGCGGATGATCCGGTCCCGGTAATGGGCGGCCAGCTCTTCCTCGTGGACCCCGTCCGCGATCAGATAGATCATTTCCTCCTCGACCCGTTCATTGAGCTCGGCGGAGCGCCGCAAACGGGCGACCTCTGCCGCCGTTTTCACCTGGCGGACCTCCCGGAACAAGCCGTAGGCCGGGCGGACATGGCCCGCCGGCAGCGATTCGCCAAGTTTGGCGTAGAGCGCCGGGTTGATGCGCATTTCGTCCACGCCAAGCGGCCCCTGCGGGATATCCAGATCCTTCAGCGCGGCCGCGAGCGCTTCGAGCGGGCCCGGGTATACCGCCGTCCGCCCCAGCAAGTCATAAAACAAATCGATATCGGGCGTCGAGGGCTGTCCTACGGGCGAACCTTCGACAAAGAAGTCGCTGAACAAATACAGCTCCGCGTCCGGCACGCCCATTTGCGCGATCACGCCCAGCCGGTTTGTCGGTAAAACAAGGCGCGGACGCGCCCCCGCATCCTTTGGCAATACGGCGTAAATCTGCATCGACCAGTTGGTCGTCCTTAGCGGCGCCCCGATCACATAAGCGATGTTCTCCGGCGTGGTGGCGACCAGCGCCTGCAGCCCTTCCCGCACCATCACGCTTTCCGCGCGTTCCCGGTTGGTCATGCCGCCCCGGACGGCCTCCTGCCGCACTCGCACTTCCTCTGCACTCATTGACGGTTCCTCCTTCGCTTTCGATAGCTTTCGATAGCTTTCCATAGCTTGCATTTGCAGCTATTCATCCTTTTTTCCCAGCACCTGCTGTACTGCGGCGCCGAGCGCAGCAAAAATCTAAGTCCCAGGAACAATACCAGCGCCAATAGCAGCATCAGCGTCGATACGACCGCGATCGTCGGGTCCTGCCATTTTTCCATATACAGGAACAGCTCGATCGGCAGCGTATTGTTCTGCGGGCGCAGGATCAACAAGGCCGTCTCCACCTGATCAAAAGTAAAGATAAACGACAACGCGCCGCTCAGCAGCAGCCCCATGCGCATCTGGGGCAGCGTGACCGTAAAGAAGGTCCGGACCGGACCCGCGCCCAAATCGGCCGCCGCTTCTTCGTACTCTTTTTTCAAATTGGCCAGCGTGCTTCCGATAATGGACAGCACAAACGGCAAAATCGTGACCGCTTCCCCGAGGATCAGGGCAAACAGGCCGCCGGCAATCTTCAGCCGGGAGAACAAAATCAGATAAGCGACGCCCAGGGCGATTTTCGGCACGACCATGGGGGACATAAAAATCGCGCGCAGCAGATTACGTCCGGGAAAACGGTAGCGCTGAATCGCCAGCGCGGCCAGCGTGCCCGCCGTAAGCGCCAGCAGCGTAGCGCAGCCGGAGGCGATCACACTGTTGCGGAAAGCCCGCAGAAACTGCGGCTGCGAAGCCAGGTTTTCATACCATCTGAGCGACAGCCCCTGCGGCGGAAACACGCTGTAAGAGGCCGGGTTCAGGGAGGTGATCACGACGATGATCAGCGGTGCAAGCAAAAAGAGGCACACCGCCAGCGCGACGACCGTCAGCGTTACCCCGATCCATTTGGGTCTAAGCCGCATGCCGTTTCCCTCCTTTGGACCGCTGAAAAGCAAGCAGATCGGCAAGCCGGTTCAGCACCCAAACCGCCAGAGTCGAGGCCAGAATCAGAAACAGGCTGGCCACGGCGGCCATCGGCCAGTTGGTGTCCAGGGTGCGCTGATAAATAAACGTCGGCAGCGTCATCACTCTTCCCCCGCCGATCAAGGCGGGCGTCGTAAACGCGGTCAGGCATAACGTGAACACGATCTGAATGCCGGATACGATGCCCCGCACCGACAGCGGCAGGGTAATCGTCAGGAACGCCCGTACGCTTCCCGCCCCCAGATCGTGGGCCGCTGCCTTCAATTGACTGTCCTGCTGCACCAGCACGCTCAAAATCGGAATTACCATAAAGGGTAAAAAAATATGCACAAGCGCGATGATCACCCCGGTTTCGTTGAACGTCATCTCAAAGCCGTTCTCCGTGAGTCCGAGCTTGATAAACAGCCAGTTCAGCAGGCCTTGCCTAGATAGCAGCACCATCCAGGCGTAGGATTTGACGACCGCGCTGACGAGCAGCGGCATAAACGTAATCAGCAGCAGGGTTTGCCGCCATGCCGGCTTGCGGACGCCGGCCAAATAATAAGCCAGCGGATAGGCGAGCAGCAGCGTAATTCCGGTCACCTTCAGCGCCAGCGAAAAGGTGTCCCCGATCAGCTTCCAATAATACGGATCGCCGAGAAACGCGGCGTAGGCGTCCCATTGGAAGGCCGGAACAAGATGTCCTCCCGCAAACGAATCGAAGCTGTAGCGGCCGAAAATAAACAAGGAGCCGATATAAATAATGCCCATGAGCAGCAGGGACGGCAGCAGGAGCAGCAGCGCCGCGCCCCAGGACCTGTCCGGCGGCGACCAGCGCCGACGCCGGCGATTTGCCGCGGCCTTCACGCTTCCCCCTCCCCGTCTCCGGGCAGCAGAATCGCGTCCTTCGGCTCCCACCCGATCGGAACGGATTCACCGGGCTCATAGCGGCGGTTCCCCGGATAATGCGGGACGCTCGCCGTCAGCCGGTGCTCGCCGTCAAGCCGCAGCTCGTATTGCAGATACGTGCCGCCGTAGCGCACGTCCTCCACGATCGCGTTCAGCGTGTTGCCGAGCTGCGCGGCGTCCTCTCCAACCCGGACGTATTCGTAGCGGACGGAGATATTGCCCTGCCCGCCTGCGGCTAGCGCAGCGCCGCCGGGACCGACATGGACGCGGGAGAGCGCGCCGGCCGCCCGGACGGTAGCCGCGCCGCCGGCTAGCGAAACAAGCGTGGCCGGCAGCAGATTCGTGTCGCCGATGAATTTGGCGACAAAGCTGTCCGCCGGACGCTCGTAAATTTCGTCGGGCGTGCCGTACTGCAGCAGCTTGCCGCCGCGCATCACGCCGATCCGGTCCGAGACGTTCAGCGCTTCTTTTTGATCATGGGTTACAAAAATAAACGTCGTCCCGGATTCCCGCTGAATCCGCTTCAGCTCGCGCTGCATGTCCAGTCTGAGCTGGGCGTCGAGCGCGGACAACGGCTCGTCCAGCAGCAGCACCTTCGGCTCGTTGACGAGCGCCCGGGCGATCGCCACCCGCTGCGCCTGGCCGCCGGAGAGCTGGGCGACGGAGCGGCCGCCGTAGCCGGGCAGCTGAACCAGCTCCAGCGCCCGTTCGACCTTGGCACGGATCTCGGCTTTGCTGCGCCCCTTCATGCGCAAGCCGTAAGCGATATTTTTGTACACATCCATATGCGGGAACAAAGCAAGCTGTTGAAAAATCATGTTGGTGTCTCGGCCGTACGCGGGAATTTTCGTCACATCCCGCCCGGCGAGCAGGATCGTACCTTCGTCGGGCCGATCGAGCCCCCCGAGCATGCGCAGCAGCGTTGTTTTTCCACAGCCGCTGGGGCCGAGCAGGGAGACAAACTCCCCCTGCTTCACCTCAAAAGAGACGGAATTCACCGCATACTGCCCGCCGAATTTTCTGACGACGTTTTGCGCTTCAATCGCCGTTTGTTTCTCTGTCTCGGGCATCCCAAGCCGCCCCCTCCCATGCCGTTTTGATTAATTCAGCTTCGTCTTGACCAGACGGTCCCAAAAATCCTTCCACACCGAGGCATCTTTGGCCATCGTCGCCCAGTCCGGGTTCAGGCCTTTGTTTTGCTCCTCGACGGAGAAGGACGGATCATCCTTGTATTTGTCGGGAATGGCTGCGGCGGTGCTCGTTACCGGCGTTCCCGTGACTTCCGCGTAGCGGGTCAGGTTTTCCGGAGCCAGCAGCTCGTTAATGATTTCGTTGGCCACCCGGGTCTGCTCCGGGGTCGAACCCTTGACGACTTGCAAGGAATAAGGGAACGAAATAAAGCCTTCCTTCGGAATGGCGACGCCCAGCGGCAGCCCTTCATCATCGATCCAGGTTTGCGCGGTTTGCGAGCTGAACGGAGCGATCAGCGCTTCGCCGGACACCAGCATATTTTTCAACTGGTCGTTGGAAGTTACCAGCGAGCGGACCTGGTCCGCATGCTCCGCCCAGAATTTAAACGCCGCTTCCGGCTTTTCATAAGAGGCGCCAAGCTCCTGGCCCTTCAGTTCGATGACCGGCGCAATGTAGGCGTAAAACATATAGTCCCAAAGCGCGACTTTGTCCTTGAATTCGCTGTTCTCCCACAGATCGCTCCAGCTTGTCGGCGCTGTTTTCACCAGATCCTTGTTATACACAAGCGCAAAATTGCTCACGCCCCATACGATCCCCCGGTTGTCCGCCGTGTGGTACTGTTCGGGAATATCCTGCATATGCGTCACGATCGCCGGGTCCAGCGGCTCCCACATATCGTCGCTGATGCCCTTGGCGGAAGCGTCGGCGTTGAAATAGCCGAAATTCACCACCGGATTGTTGGGGTCGGCGTTTTTGGCCGCCAGCATTTTCGGATACATCACGGAGTTGGAGGATTCCACAAATTCAACCTCCACGTTGGGATGCTCCTTGATGTAGTTCGCGACGACCTCTTTCGGAACGACATCCTGATTGGCGCCGGCCCAAATGAACATGCTCAGCTTGATTTTTTCCCCCGAACCGCCGTTACCGGCCGGAGTCGTCGGCGAATTGGCCGCGTTGCCGCCGCCATTGCCGCCTTCGGCGCTGCCGCCGTTTCCCGCGCCGTTGCCGCAAGCCGCAAGGAATACCAGGGACAGGACCAGCAGGATGGATAAAGATACGATCGATTTCGCTCTAGATTTCATTGCAATCGAACCTCCTGATTAAATATGAATTGGATTTTGAAAAAAAGTCCTTGCCGCGCGCCTCACATTATCCAAGCAGCAATTTGCGGTGAATTTCGCCCATGATGTCCGCGGCGTCGCTTGGCCGCACCTGTTCCCCGGCCGCGATCCTCCGGTCCGCCTCGGCCATCGTCCGGCGCTTGAGATAATCGCGCAGGGCCAGCGGATAAGCCGCCAGGGCCGCGCCGACGGCGAGCTGCAGCTCATCGCTCCAGACCGCCTCGAAGCGTTCCCGCGCCTCTCCATAGTGGAAGGAAGCCGTCAGCTTAGGCGCTTCCGCTCGCAAAAGCCGGGTCGCTTCGCCATCCACTTGGCCGGCGCGCAGGATGACGCCGTATTGCTCCCGCGCGGCCGCCTCGGACACTAGGCCGCTGCGCACATCGTTTAACACGGCTGCGGGGTCCCGCTCATACGGGCTGCCGTATCCGCCGCCGCCCTGCGAGAGAAAGGCAACCGTGTCGCCCGGCTGCAGCAGCAGCTCATCGATGCGTCCGAGATTCTCCTCCGCAGCTTGTCCGGCGTTTTTCAAAGCCACCCCGTGCGCCCCGGCCCGGCCGCCAAGTCTCCCCCACGGCTGAAACTGGATGCGCTCCATGTTCCGCGCCGTCAGCACCGTATCGGGACTCAGCACCTTGAGCCGGAGCTCGATCCCGCTGCCGCCCCGGTATTTGCCGGCTCCGGCGGAATCGGCCCGCAGGCCGTAACGCTCGATCAACACGGGCATGTCGGCCTCCACCGTCTCGACCGGAATGTTGCGCAGATGGCCGACGGCAAAATCCATGCCGTCGATCCCATCCTTCATCGGTCTCGCTCCGGAGCCGCCGCAGATCGGCTGAATGACGCCCACCTTTCGGCCGCCGGAGACCGGATCGGTCATCGCCAGCATCACGATTGCGGCTTGTCCCGCGCCGGCCGCCGGCAGCTTGTTTTCCTGGGCCCGGCTGAGCGCACCGGTCAGCACATCCATCAGCCGGATGAAGGTGGAAGCCCGCGCGCCGACCGCAGCCGGGAATTCCGGATTCAGGATGCTGGCCGGCGGCGCCTCGTTGCCGATCATCCGCACCATCCCCGAGTTCCAGGGAATCGACGGGTCCAGCGTGCGGAAGTAGCGGGTTAGCGCCGGAACCAGGTAATAATGCCCTTGCTTGTTCAGCGTCGGGATATTAAACGACGCTCTCACCTGGGGATCGGTCCCCCGGAAATCGAGGAAAATTTCGTCCCCCCTGACGATCAGAGCGCACCGCAGCCGCACCGGATATCCCCCGGGCCCGCCCTCGATGTAGTCCCAGAACTCGTACGTCCCGTCCGGGATGTCCGCGATAATCTGCCGCACCCGCGTTTCCGCGTAAGCGAGCAGATCCTCGATGCCCCGCTCGATCTGCTCCGGTCCGTATCGCGCGATCAATTCGGCAAGTCTCTTTTCCCCGCGGTTCAGCGCGGCCATCAGCGCCCGCAGGTCCCCCCAGTTCTGATCGGGGATGCGGCAATTGTGCAGGAACATGTTCAGCACCTGCTCGTTCAGCGCGCCGGCTTCGTACAGCTTGACCGGAGCGATCCGGATGCCCTCCTGATGAATATCGTAAGCGCTTGGCGAGACGCTGCCCGGCACCTTGCCGCCGACATCCGAGGAATGAATAAAGCAAAGCCCGAAGGCGATAATCCGCCCGTCATGAAAAAAGGGCTTCAGCAGATAGACATCCGGCAAATGGGTGGCCATGGCGCCGGTGGTATAGGGATCGTTGCAAATCACGATGTCCCCTTCCCGCCACGGCTCGCCCGCGGCGAGCACCTCCTCGGCCGGAATTCCCAGCGACAGGCTGTATCCGGTCTCCAGCGGGGAGCCGAAGGTTTCGCCCTTTGGCGACAGCAGATAGGTGCCGAAATCGCCCGTCTCTTTGACGAACGCCGTGAAACCGGTGCGGAGAACGACACCCGCCATTTCCTCCACGATCGCCTGCACCCGGTTTTTGAAAATTTCCAAAAACACCCGGTTGGTACTCATGCTTCCGCCTCCCCGATCATATTGCCCAGCTTGTCCCGGCGGACCCGATAACCCGGGGGAACAAACACCGTAGTATCGTACTCTTCAACGATGACCGGACCGGACAGCGCAGGTGCGGACTCCTCCGGCAGTTCGGACCGCTTCAGTACGCTGGCCGTCCATGACCGGCCGTCAAAAAACAACTGGCGCTTGTCCGGTGTGCCAGGGGCGGAGCGATCCGCCGCGCGTTCCGGCGGGCGGATCGCCCCCGCCTTGCGGGTAACCCCGACCACTGAGGCCCGGAGATTGACGAACATGACGGGATCGCCGGGCTGGCTGATGCCAAAAATGTCATGGTACCGCTGATGAAAGCGCCGGATCGCTTCAGCTTCCGCCTCCGCTTCTTCCGCTGGAAGCGATACTTCAATATCAAAGGCTTGCCCTTCATAGCGCATATCGGCGCTGAACAGCACATAGCTCGTCTCCAGCGCGATCCCCCGGCTGCTCTCCTCGCTCAGCCAGCGCCCTCCCTGCTCCTTCAAGCCTTGTAATGTCGCGCCGATTTCTCCGGGCTGCAGCTGCTGCTCCGTCTTATAGACCGTGCGGACGAAGTCGTTGCGCAGGTCGGCAACCACGCAGCCGGTCGCGCACAGCGTGCCGGGGGAAGGCGGAACGAGCACCCGCCGGATGCCCACCTCCCGGGCCAGCAAAAATGCGTGGGTCGGACCGGCTCCCCCGTAGGCCAGCAGCGTAAAGTCCCGGGGATCGATCCCTTTGCGGGCCATGAGCGGCGTAAACTGGGCGTACATATTGGCGGTCGCCACGTCGATGATCGCTTGGGCGGCCGCGCGGGAATCGAGGCCGATCCGCTCCCCGAGCCCGGTCAGGACCGCGGCGGCGAGCCGCTCGTCCAGCGGCATGGCGCCGCCGAGAAAGCGCTCGGGGTGAATGATGCCGAGATGCACGTAAGCGTCCGTGGTCGTCGCCTCCTGGCCGCCCCGGCCGTAGCAGGCCGGTCCGGGATCGGCGCCCGCGCTGCGCGGACCTACCTTCAGCACGCCCGCCGCATCCACCCAGGCGACCGAACCTCCGCCGGCGCCGATCGCCGTCACATCAACCGCCGGAATGATGACCGGAAAATCGCCGACCTGGTTTTCGCTCGAGTAGGCCGGCTCGCCATCGATCACCGCCACATCGACGCTCGTGCCCCCCATATCGAAGGTGATCACCTTGTCGATGCCGGCCAGACGGGCCACATGCGTGGCGCCGATCACGCCGGACGCCGGGCCGGAGAGCAGCGTTTTGACCGGTTCCTGCGCCGCCCGCCGGGCAGTCATAATCCCGCCGTTGGACATCGTGGACAACACCTGCGCCCGCAGCCCCTGTTCCGACGCCCCGGCCTCCAGGCGCTGAAAATATTCGCTCATGCGCGAGCCCACATAAGCGTTCATGACGGTGGCCAGCGTGCGCTCGTATTCCCGCTGCTGCGGCCAAACCTCGCTGCTCGCCGAAACGAATACGCCGGGAAATTCACGGCGGATCAGCTCGGCCGCCTGGCGCTCATGCTCCGGGTTATGATACGCGTGAAGGAACGAGACGGCGATTGCGGTAACCCCTTCTTCCAGCAATTCCGCTACTGCCCGACGCAGTTCTTCCGGACGCAGCGGACGGTAGATCCGTCCATCCGCCAGACAACGCTCATCGATCTCCTTGACGAGATGGCGGGGAATCAGGGGCAAAGCCTTGTCCCCGTATAAATCCGTCGTATTCTCCAAACGCAGCCGGCGGATTTCCAGCACATCGCGAAAGCCGCCGGTAACAAGGAGACCCGTCTTCGCTCCGTTTCGCTCAATCAAGGTGTTGACTCCCAGCGTCGTACCGTGGACAAACAGCTCAATCGCCCCGATGTCGATGCCGTTGTCCTTTAACTGCCGCAGCGCGTTAAAGATCGCCTGCTCCGGAGCGGAAGGTACGGATGGCGTTTTAAGCGCTGCCGCTACCTCGCCCGAACGGCCGGTCAGCATCACGTCGGTGAAGGTTCCGCCAATATCGATGCCCAGACGGTATTTTTGGGTCATGTTGACCTCCCCTTTGTAATTTTTTAGTGAGAGTTTAAAAAATCAGGCAACTACCTCTTTTATCGTTTTTTTGGTTCCTTGGCTTAATACCGCTTTAAGAGCGGGGACCGCCAAAGTAAGTGCGGACATCCTCGATTAGCTGATTGATATGGTTGACCATGGCGGACGCCGCCTCGTAGGGAGAATGGCTCTCGATGCAGCCGATGATTCTGCGATGATCGACAACCAGTTCGCTGCCGACCGCTTTCCGGATCGTGGCCGTTGCCGGCAGATGGGCTCCCTCGCCCCAAACGAGCCGCAAAGCGTGAAGCAGGATCGGGTTGCCGGCAGCCCTGGCGATTCGCTCATGGAACTCCCGGTCCTCCGCGATCGGAATCCTGCCCTCGGACAAAGCGGTTTCCTGCAGGGCGATCGATTCCCATAAAAGAACGATATCCCGTTCGCTGGCGTTAGTGGCCGCTAGCCATGCGGTCTCCCGTTCCAAAGCCCGTCTCGTCACCAATATATTGATTAGCGATTGCTCGTCGGATATTTTCAGGGCGTCAAGCAGCTTGGAATTGTCGCGCAGTTGGGCAAGCTGACGGTTCAGTTCCGTGAGCCGCTCCTTGCCCGCAGCCGTGAGCAAACGGCCCTTCCGGCCAACGCTTTCGGTGTACCCCAGCGTATCGAATTCCATCAACTTGCGCCCGATCGACGCCTGGCTGAGTCCGAACTTCTTGTCCAGCACAAGCACCAGCGTCGTGGCGCCTACCGGGGTTTCCTGCTTGTTCAAATTAGAGAGCAGTTCATATTCAAGTTTCATCTGGTCGTATTCTTTGGCAATCATACGTTCCTCCTGCCTGAGAAGCATTAATAATCAGTGATGATTAACAAAAATCCAATGAATAATCGGCTCGGATTCCAGGCTGAATTTTATTCCCAGTTATGGAATCCTCAACGATTTAAAGAGATTATATAGCCGTTTTTCAATCTTGTCAATTAATCTCATGGGATAAGTAAGGATTTAAAATATTAAATATTTGGGCTCACCCCGACCATCGGCGCAGGCAAGAATTGCGTACGCCAGAAATCTAACGGTTATATCAGTCGCTATTTTGCCAAAAAAGACCCTTTAGAAATTTTAACGGTTGTGAGCGCTGCTATCTGCTCTAATATGAGCAGAAATAGCCGGGTTTTAGCGAAATAAGCGCCATGACAACCGTTAAAATTTGAAAACGGCGTTATTGGAGCAAATAACGGCTGTGGCGGCCGTTAGAATCAAATATGGCCTGGCGGCCACCGCCATATATGAAAAATATGGGTTGTACACGCACTCACTTTATGAGGTAATAATTATAGGTGGATCATAGGTCGATTACATTTTGGAGAAACACTCCGTGTTAGAATCGGACCAATTG